>JAEIGA010000116.1_pt1 | contig 108253 bp, 94 predicted proteins | sample 9270691 | NCBI WGS metagenome assembly JAEIGA01 (sample SAMN17057246, study PRJNA624740) | gut metagenome | biome: biome; isolation source: fecal sample | host: Bos grunniens | place: China: Xizang | collected 2019 | reverse complement strand
TTGTGAAACACATCTTTTCCGCGAGTAACAAATTTTTCAACATCTAACACCTTGGTTTCCCTTGGTTTGTTAGCTATATGCTCATACTGAGATAACCATGTAAATGAAATGGTTTTAGATATCTTATTTTCTATTTCAAGTTTACTATTATCAAAAACAGCATAAAAGTTCTTGTAAGCAATTTTCTTTTCTACCGGTTCAAAATTAACATCTTCGTTTTCTTTTGTTTTTACGGCAACGTAAATAGTTGCAGCAATCGCATCTATTAAATAGAAATCCGCAAATACTCTCCTCAATCCTTCTATTTTTTGCGAGCCATTTCGTCTAAGGTCAACATCCTCCAATTTAATAATCGTACCGGAATTAAAACGAGACCAAACATCCTCATTAATCAGATCTATGTTTTCAGTTATTCTTTCAAGTTTTGGGAAGTCAGAATCATCGTGTTTAGACAGATTTACCTGCCATTGACTCGAACTTAAAGATGCTTCTTTTTTAGTAACAATAAAATATTTGTTTGTCAAATAAAGAGCCGCCAGTTTGCCGATACCTTTTCGTCCCATAACCGTTTTCTTTTGCGTATCAGACAAATCGATATCCGTTCTTTTATTTCTACCAATCCAAACATATTTGTCCGCTAAATCGTCATAACTCATTCCACTACCATTGTCTATAATTTCAATGGTGGAATGTTCTTTATTGGACATATCTATATAAACATAAACCTCTGTTGAATTTGCATCCAAAGCGTTCGCTACCAACTCGGAAACTGCATTAGCAGGGTTGCTATATAGGTTTTTTCCTAATAATTTCAATGCAGCATAAGAAAAATTAAAGTAAATTGAATCTTCGGTATCACGAGACTTTATGGAATCGCTATTTTTATTAATAATATTTTCCATATAATTTCATCCTTTCAACGCAGACTCTATTTGTTTAGCCAAAACCATAGCTAATAAGGGTGGTACAGCATTTCCAATTTGTGTTGTTATATTATCTTTACTTCCAACAAATTTAAACCAATCTGGAAAAGATTGAATGCGAGCACCTTCGCGTGGAGTTAGAGCACGATTTTGTGAATAATGTATGCAGCGTAAAGCAGAAGGCGTAGTCATATTATTTGTTATGGTTGTACATGGTTGATCTTCCAACAATCTTCCATAGGTGTTTGCATAACCAGAAGTTAATTTGTATTTTTTATCTACCTTACCTTCTTCAACCAACTTATTGAAGTCGTTTTTTCCTTCACCCTGCTTCACATTTTTGATAACAGTGCGAATTTTGTCGCCATATTCTCCACAAAAATGACAAGTAATGCTTGTGCTATTATGTCGCATTAGTTCCTGATAGGTGTTGTGGGGCTGATGTATATAATTAGTAACTGTTTGATTTTCGGCCACAGTAGGCAAATCAGAAATGGCTTCTTTGATGGTTAGTTTCTTTTCATTTTTAGGGGAAGGAAATTCCCACTTAATATTCAAATCTTTTCTTATTCCAACAATAAAAACTCGCTCTCTGCTTTCTGGGACACCAAAATCCACTGCGTTAAGTGTTTCTTTTACTATATTATATCCAAACCCATCACTTATATTAGCAAACTTTTCCTCTATGATATCAATCACATTTCTCCCGTAATGATCAACAATCGGTTTTTTTCGTTCTCTACCTGTTTCTTTATTCTTTGTTACTGTATAAAGTATATTTCCATTTTTATCGGTTTTATAAAATGTTTCTTTCATTGATAATATGCCTTTAACATTTTCAAAAAGAAACATCTTAGGACGAACTATACTCAGAATTCTGAAATATTCTTCGTACATCATAGCCTTTTCGTCATATACTCGTTGCCCAACAGTGCTAAATGACTGACAAGGAGGACCGCCTATTATAAGGTCCACCGGCTCTGTTCCTATCATATTTCTAATGGCAGTTTCATCAAGAGACTTTATATCTTGGGCAAGCATTTTGATGTCGGGGAAATTACACGAAAACGCTTTTGCCGCATGAGAATCAAACTCATTTGCGAATATAAATGAGTTCTTCCTGTTCCTTACAAAAGTATTCTTTTTTATACGATAATAAAATCCGAATGTTAGTCCACCAGCACCGGAAAACAAATCTACGATTCTCATTTAGTAAAATCCTTCACTATAAATATATAATTTTGGGTTAAATTAATATCCCATTGCAATGGTCAATTTCATGTTGAATAATCTGTGCAGTCCATCCCGTAAAAGTTTTTATGCGGGTTTGAAACTCTGAGGTTTGCCACTGAACTTTAATTATTTGATAGCGTTTGCACGGACGTGGATCACCGATCAGAGAAAGACAACCTTCCTCAGTATCATAGGGACCAGACTTTTTGATAATCTCAGGATTAAACATAGTCATATATGCACCTTCATTATCAAATACAATAATCCGCTTGCGTACACCAATCATATTCGCTGCCATACCAACACAACCATCTTTATTGGCAATAAGCGTGTCTAATAAATCCTGCGCCACTCGCAAATCTTGTTTTGTCGCCATCTCCGATTTCCCAGCAAGGAAAATAGGATCGTGTATTACTTCTTTAACCATATTATTTTTCTTTCAAATACTTCATAAGCTGCACGGTTGCTTTACTACGTCCTTGAACACTTGTAAGTCCGTTTTCTTTTAGTTCCTTTAGCGGATACTTATCCGGAGCGTATTTTTCTATGAGCTTTAATTTCATATAACGAATGTCGGGATCTTTGGCCAACTCTTTATAATAGGGATAGTCCTCATCCGAGCGGTTTCCGTACAGATCGGCGGCAATTACTTCGCATTTATACATAATTGCCTTATATTTCTCGCTGACATAGATATAAACGGTATCGCCAACCGACGTATTGGTAGACTGGCTCCATTCGATTATATCCAAATTGTCAAAAGCGGCTACAATATCGTAATACTTGGGATTACACGGAATAACCCACACATCATCAAGCCGAGAGGAAACCTGACGTCCTTCAGCTTTTGCACGTATATCATTTAACCACTCACCGTTATATTTGAAATAGCGCGGTCCGGCAACGCCCCATTTGCTGCCAAGCAGTTCGGTCGCAAGGGCAGAAAGAGACAAATTTCTGCCCTCGTATTCCACAGTTTTGTCGTCAACAACGCTACACTTTGCACCGGAGTTTGCATTACCCTGACTAACGAACGTAATGGTAGAACCCACGGGAATGTTACATTTAGAGAAGGTGAACGGTGCCATACGCTCAATGTGCTGTTCTTCAATATCCTGTGCCATTTCTTCGCTCTGACGCTCTACCGCTGTCGGCTCATACAAACGAAGTCTATCTTTGCGACCGCCTAAAACCGCAATGGTTTCAAGGATGGAATACGCCTGTTCGGGCGACATAGCATAAAACTCACGCACACGCTTTTTACCGTCCACATTGTCAATAGAGCGCAAATTAGGATTGAGTTGGTCAATCAATGCATGGAGTTTTAGATCCGTCAACCTTTCCTCAACCTTATATGTAGCGTAAATACGGAAAGCAAAAGGAATACATTCGCTGTTATTCAGTTGTTTCAACCGCGTTTCCACATTATCGGCGTATCCGATTTTTACATATTGAGGAAAAGACGGGTTTGTAAGAATATAAATAACTCCCTTTGCATTTTCCATATTTACACCTCTTTTTAATTTGCAGTTGTCGTATCTGAACTGCCCCCAGCAGTATAGGTCAAACTGAAGACCATATCAGACAGCCATTTTTTAAACGAAGGATTATCTTGGAATTGCTTGAAAAGTTCCATATTATCTGCCATGATTCCGAAAATGACAGACTGGAGTGCTCGATCGCTTTCTATTCTTGCATTTTGCTTATCGGAATTCTTCATAGCGTTTTGATAGCGGTCATCTCTTGCTACCATAGCAGGGATCTCTGCCACCTGTCGTCTGACATTATCCGCGTCAGTCCAATCAACATTTCCAAACAAATCATTAAACGTATTCAATATACTGGTGAGCAAATCCATCTCTGGCGCAGAAGGAGTTCGCGGTGTTCCGTTGGGAACAGGATCAATCTCAGAATCTGAATCTTCAAGTTTAATTGAAATCATATTTTGAGCTTCTACACGATAGCTTTCAAGATCTATTGCATCAATAATTCCTTCTGACAAATCATCTTCTTTAGGAGAAGGTAATTTGGGAAGTAAAAGATTCAAGAAAATCGAAAGTTTTTCCCATTCTGCATTGCCATACGGTAAAATAGCTCCGAGGAATCCATAGGTTCGAACAAAGGATTTGGCAGAACTTTTGAATTCGATTTGGTCAGTCGTTTCCAATCCTTTATAAAGGATTGCACATTCATCCAAAATCGGATCGAGCTTGTCACGTTCGGCGTTGTTTAAATACAAATCGATAAACAGTTCAACACGATCTTGGGTATATACCTGATGTTGCTCCAAAGCGGAGATAATATCATATAACTTGTTAGGGTCGGTTTCGCCAGATAATGTTGTCGTACGATAGTAGCGAGAGAAGGATTCTTCTATACTCTGTGCATCGTTTGCAAAATCAAGCACAAAGGTATCTATCTTCTGCGGATGTGCACGATTGAGTCGTGATAAAGTCTGAACCGCTTTGATATCAGTCAGAATTTTATCAACATACATCGTGTGTAGTAGTGGTTCGTCATAACCGGTTTGGAACTTATCAGCAACAATAAGAAAACGATACGGATCTTTTTTGAATTCCTTTTCAATCTGATTGCTCGGGAACCCATTGATAATAGATTCATTTAAGGTTTTGCCGTTATATTCCTTGTCACCAGAGAAAGCAATTATGGCTTTATAGGGGCTATGCCGAGATTCAAGTGCCTGTTGGAAAGCATAGTAATACTCAATAGCCCTCAATATGCTGCTTGTAACGACCATTGCGCGAGCCTTACCACCAATTTTCCCCTTGGAGATTACTTGCGTATGGAAATGCTCCACCATGATTTCGGCTTTTTGAGAAATCGCATACTCATTGCTTTCTACAAATGCACGGAGTCGCTTCTGTGCTTTTTTCTTATCGAATAACGGATCATCTTCAACGGTTTTTGTGAGCTTATAATAGCTATAAATGGGTGTGTAGTATTTAAGCACATCCATGATAAAGCCTTCTTGAATAGCCTGCTTCATTGAATAGTGGTGGAACGGTGCATGTTTAACAGTCCCATCTGGCTGCGAAATAGCTTCGCCGAACAACTCGAGCGTTTTATTTTTGGGAGTAGCAGTAAATGCAAAATAGCTGGCATTTTTGAGAAGCTTTCTTCCTTCGACGATTTTGTTTATTTTATCCTCGTTACTATCATCTTTATCGTACTCGCCAGAAAGAACAACATTCATTTTTGCGGACATATCGCCACTTTGACTTGAATGTGCTTCGTCAATAATAATAGCAAACTTTCTACCTTTGTGCTCTGTGCCAATGCTGTCAAGAACAAGAGGGAACTTATGCACAGTAGTGATGATGATTTTCTTTCCTTCTGTAATGAAACGAGTAAGATCTCCAGCGTGCTCTGCCCATGCAACTGTATTCGACACTTGCATAAACTGTTTTATCGTATCACGTATCTGCTTATCGAGGTTTACGCGGTCAGTAACGACGATAACTGAATCTACAACCGTTTTGCCGTCTTTTTCAAGTCCAACTAACTGATGTGCTAACCAAGCAATAGAATTAGACTTGCCCGAACCCGCGCTGTGTTGAATTAAATATCTCTTGCCAACACCGTTATCTTTAATGTCTCGCAAAAGTGCCATTACAACCGATAGTTGGTGATAGCGAGGAAAGATTTGTTTGTATTTTTTCTTTTTGGTTTCAGGCTCTGTTTCTTCGGTAACCTGTGCGTAGTTTTCAATAATAATTGCGAGTTGTGCTTTTGTGAAAATGTCTTTCCACATATAATCCGTCATAATTCCATCGGGGTTAAGCGGATTACCTGCACCATCATTATATCCTTTATCAAAAGGCAAAAACCACGAATTCTTACCGTCAAGCTTCGTGCAGAATTTTACTCTCGTATCATCAATAGCAAAGTGTACCATACAACGCTTGAATTGGAAGATCAATTCCTTGGGATCCCTGTCCGTTTTATACTGATATACTGCATCTTCCACATCTTGCTTAGTAAGTTGATTTTTTAATTCACAAGTGATTACAGGCAATCCGTTGATGAAAATAACGAAATCCAACGCTAACTTGCCATTATCACGAGAATACATCAACTGACGAGTGACACTGAATATATTCTGTTCAAAGCGTTTTTTAGCTTCCTCGTTTTTGTCGGAAGGGGTCATATAGAACATTACGAGGTTTGCCGGGTATATTTTTATTCCGTTGCGCAAAACATCGATAACGCCGCGTTTCGTTATCTCACCTTGTAAACGATTAAGAAACTGTGCGTATTTCTGATGACTCTTTCTGATACCGAGTTTTTCCATCTCTTCGGGTTGTGTTGACTCCAAAAAGCGGAAGAGTCTTGTTTCATCTATGGCATATTCTTTGTTGTAATCATCGTTTGTTCCTTGCTCATATCCATTGACACTACAAAGATGTTCGATGATTAAACTTTCAAAGCCTATTTCCTTTGTGTTACTTGCCATAATTAACCTCCTATATTGCTAATTGAGGCATTTCATATAGATTGCCCAGTAACTGCTTAATAAATAGAATTACCTTTTTGGCATCATCTTCAGTCGCTTCATCTAATTGATGAACGTACTTGTTGCCAATAGTTCTAATTTTATCTACCCACGCCTTGTTTTGACTGCCTATGAAGCCATTGTTCTCCAAATAGTCTATGTAAGCAGCAAAAGAATTTCCGGCAACATCGCCTTTATCTACAGCTACATGCATCAGCAGAGAGCGAGAAACCATAATTACAGAATGATAACATTCGTTAAGGTAGCATTTTCTGCATTCATTGTACAGTTTTTCGATGCTCGTAGGTAAGAAGCGCACATCCTCAAATGGTAGCAACTGAGATTGAGGGATAATTTTGCCATCAAGGCCTATGATCACCGGCATAAAACATTCGGGGCATTTGTGGATATGGTATTTTATAGCGCCTGTATCTGCGTCAAAAATACGTGTATTCGAAACAGCTTGTACAACAACATTGCAGTAGGGACAGGTAATCCTTTTAGCTATTGCATCTTTCATTTTAATGGCTTCCCATGTCCATTCCTTTATATCAATTGCCATCAATCTACCTCCGATGTTTCCAATTCATCATCAAACATAGATTCTTCAACCCCATTTTCTTCACAGCTCTCATATGCAGGAATTTCCACATTTCTCACATCGATTTTTCCTGTAATTGCATCAAATATTATTTTCTTTTTAATGTCATTTAATTGCTCTATTTGTCTATCAAATTTTTCAATAAGATTTTTTATGTTCTTTTCGTTTTGATTTATTTGACAAACAATTATCTCTTGTTCTTCATTTGAAGGCAAATATATAGGAATTCTCATAAAAACATCCTGCTTTATTACTTTTCGCAATCCTGTATAATATGGTTTCAACGCCTTAATGTTATCAACAGATAGGTAGTAATAATATAAAAACTCAGGCATTGCATTGTGAACTTCAAAGGTGTCATATGCTCCTGTTATCATGCCTTCCAATTCTGATAATCCGACGGTTCGAGGAGTTTCGTCTATATCAAACAGACAAAAAACCAAATTACCTTTTTTTACGATTTGGTAAGTGGAAAAATCCGATGGGAATTTTCCTTTTCCAGATTCAATATTTCTAATAATAATTCCTCTCGTTGTTAAAGATAATAGTTGGAACTCTTTGCTTTTATCACCTACCAAAGTTTTAATTGGAGAAAGGATGTTTTTGTTTCTTACCCTTTGCCAATGTTCAGGCACATAGTTAAGCCAAGGAATATCAGTGATTTTCTTCATAGGAGCATTTGACGTTTTTCCAAACACCAAGTTACTTATATATTGCTTATTAAGTTCTTTTAAAAGCGCTATCTGTTTCTTGTTTAGGTTTATCTGCTTGTTTATTTGGGATATTTTCCAGTCTAAATACCGAACGATTTGATCTTGTTCTTCTCTTGACGGTAATGTAAAATATGAGCTTTTGAGTTTCGTAGGGCTAAGGATTCGCTGAATTGAACCAACGCCTTTAGATGCCAAAACAAACTGTGCAACACAAGCTTGATTGCGAATCATATAATTTACAAATCGATCATTAATTGATTCATCTAAAGACATAACAATGTAAGCCGGACTTACAATGCCACGATACTGTGACACACCAACAGATCCTCGCCATGCCTGTTGATTGTTCAAAACTATATCTCGAGGTTCCACTAATTGATATTTGGACATATCCTCACTCGGCTTATGAACTTGTTTGCCTGATGTATCTGAATATCGTACCACACCTCTATCCAAGAAAACAGATAGCAGTTCTTCTCCTACATTATTCTGTACGCTTTTAAATTTGCATACAGATCTAATTGGTACATCGTTCCAATGGGTAGGGATTTGTCCATTAAATTTATTCTTTGAAGGTTTTAATGAACTATAACGGGCGGTCATTATTTATTACCTCCAATAATTTCTTCGAGCAATCCAGCAGTTTCTTTCTCTAACAAGCTGATGTCAGCAATAATATCCTCCATTGCTCTTAAATCTACAGGTTTGTAGAAGTACTTGGTAAAACTAACTTCGTACCCAATTACCGTTTTCTTTTCATTAACCCAAGCATCGTTAGCGAACGGAAGGACTTCATTCTTCATAAACTCAGAGATTCCTCCGGCATAAGTAAACGGAACAATTTCTGTATCGCGTAAATCGGGATCTGATTCATCGATAGCTTTTGCTGTAGAATCTACCTTCGTTATGAAAGGACGAATTTTCTTGAGAAGAGTTGCCTTGAGCTTTGTTTCTTTAGCAAATTCAGCCCAATCGTCCCAATCAACACCTTGCGGAAGATTCGCAAGAGCATGTTTTACGGTTAAACATTCTTCATCTTTTTTGAATGTGTCAACAGGGATATCTCTATCGGGATATACGCGCAAACGAAGAGGTCTTTCGATCGTAATATTCCAGTAACCAAACTCGTTATTTTTGAATATTTTGCTGACTTCATTCTCGGTCATATTCAAATAAAGATTAAGGATCTCTTTACTAATATCCTTGGTGAATTCACAATTTTTCTTACCAAGGTTTTTGCGAAGAGGCGATTTCATGGCAGTAGCATCTATAAGCTGAATCTTGCCACGACGTCTTTCTTCCTTTTTGTTGGAAAGAATCCAAATAAAAGTGCCAATACCAGTGTTATAGAACATATTTTCTGGCAAAGCAATAATCGCTTCAACAAGGTCACGCTCAATCATGTAGCGTCGAGCATTACTTTCACCTGAGCCAGCATCACCAGTAAACAAGGAAGAACCATTATGAACCTCTACAATACGAGATCCCATTTCGGTGGTTTCTTTCATTTTGGAAATATTATTCAATAGGAACAGCAACTGACCATCACTTGTCCTCGGGATCATGCTGAATTCAGGATCATCTCCAAATACAGTTACAAAACGAGTATCAAGAATTTCATCTTTGCCTCCCATCTTTTCTGCATCGGTTTTCCACGACTTGCCATAAGGTGGATTGGAAAGCATGAAATCGAAGTCGTTAGAAGAAAAACCATCAGAAGAAAGGGTTGAGCCGTATGCAATATGTTCGGCTTCTTCGCCATCACCTTTCAGTAGCATATCAGCTTTTGTGATAGCATAGGTTTCTGGATTGATTTCTTGGCCAAAAAGATGAATGGATACCTTTTTGCCTTGTTCTTTAGCAAGAGCCTTTAAACGATCCTGTGCAACCGTAAGCATTCCACCAGTTCCACTTGCACCATCATAACAAGAGTAGGTGCTGTCTTTGATGAGATGTGCCACAGGTGCAACAGCTAAATCCGCCATAAGCTCAACGACATCGCGGGGAGTCCAGTGTTCTCCAGCTTCTTCATTATTTGCTTCGTTAAATCTGCGTACAAGTTCTTCAAAGACTGTTCCCATGCTATGATTGTCCAAAGCAGGCATCTTTACATTTCCCATGTCATCAAGTACCGGAAAAGGACTCAAATTGATTGTAGGAGAAACGAATTTCTCAATAACTGCGCCTAAAATATCGGCATCTACCATAGTATCGATCTGGTTGCGAAACTTAAACTTGTCAAGTATTTCTTGCACATTGGGAGAAAAGCCATCAAGATATGCAATAAAATCAGCTTTCAAAGTCTGCTTCTTTGCACGGGAGGTCAGGTCTTTTAAGCAGAAGGGAGAACTATTGCAGAAAGGATGTCCCGCTGCCATACATAATGCCTCAGTTTGGTTAACGACTTTGTTTGCATCGAGCATCTTCTTAGTTTGTAAAACCTTTTCTTTAGTAGGCTCAAGAACAATATCCAAACGACGAATAACCGTCATAGGCAAAATTACATCTCTATATTTTCCGCGCACATAAACATCGCGAAGGCAATCGTCTGCGATTCCCCAAATGAAGCTTACGATTTGATTGTGAATTTGATTTTCCATTTCGCTATCTCCTTATTCTACATCTGTTTCCGGAATGAATTCCATAATGTCATCAATACTGCAGTTTAGGGCAGCACAAATTTTTCCCAGGGTTTCGACAGTAACATTTTCACCTTTACTCATTTTGGTGATGGTATAATTACTGACATCTGCAACCTTGGCAAGATCTTTCTTTTTCATATCGTGGTCAATTAAAAGTTTCCATAGTTTCTTGTAGCTAACAGCCATAAGTACACCTCATAAAAAATTATAATTCGACAAATTTATTATATCACGAAAGTTTAAATATTGCAACGGCAAAATAAAGCGATAGCTACATTCATTTTTAATAAATCATTATATTTTCTTAAATCATCAATCTAAAAGAGGTTGCACATACATTTTATGCGCAACCTCTTTAAGTATTTTTATATTAGTTAATTGCTTCAATACATTTCGAGTAATTCTTTCAAGGAAATGTCAATTCCTACGCTCTTGAGCAAGTCTTTTCTTTTGGAATATAGTTGTTCAACCAATTCCTTTGCTCGTTTTCCATAGTGGATTTCGTTATGACAATTACTGCAAAGGCAAATTATATTTTCCTCTACATCCAAAGAAACCTTAAATTTATGTGAAAAAGCCATTGGAACCAGATGATGTGGCTCCATATATTTAACGTCGGAATTCTTTCTGATAAAACTCTCGTGATCAGGATTGATTTCGCACGTATTTTTAGCTATGTATAGTGCATTAAGTGCAACGAACCTGCTTCGTGGATATACGTTATGACCGCTTGTGCAGATAGGTTGCACTTGCTCTTTTGGCTTTCCCGTATAACCGCTTGGCTTAAACTCTTTTTGCGATAAATATTTGCCGACTTCATAAGAAAGATCAATATCAGCGTGCTTTTCTTCCATTTGTGCTACAAATTCGTTTGCTGCATTTAGTTGCCATATCACGGAATGCGCATCAAGAAGCGATACGCCAAACCCGTAACACTTCTCCATCTGCTTTCTTAACTCATTGATGCAACCGACAAAGGCGAAATAATTCAAGCTCGAACAGCTTCTATTTGTCTTTAACGAAATACCCAATAACTTAAATCGCTCGTCAAAGTTAGAAGAACTTATCGGTAGATATTTTGTATTATCTTTTATGAAAAACAAGTAGGCCAACAAATCATACTTACCACCCCAAAAGCCAACCGCATCATCAAACGCCTTTGCATCATTATGTCCGCAGTAAATATTGTACAACAGTTGTTCTGCTTCCTTTGGTTTTTCATAAACTTTGTTTTTGAAATGAAGTTTTTGCTGATGATGAACTAAATTAGCACCTTCATCAACAGCTTGAATTGCTTTTTTAGATATCTTTCCAGAACCTATATCACTGACATCCCAATTAGCAAAATCAAGAATGTTTTGGGCGTTATGATAAACACCGTGTTTATAGCCTTCCTGAGTTGAAAAGAATTTATCTGTTGTCAAATCAATTAAAGGTTCCTCGGACATTACTTCAAGATACGCCTTGAATCCATCTAAGTATTTATAAAATCTTTCAATATTTAATTGCATAAAATCACATCTTTTCCAAATAAGTATTTATCCAAAGAAAAACTTCTTTTTCCTTTAATGCTCATAATAAGTTGTTTTCTTAAATTCATTAAAAATTTGTTTTATTCGATTCTTAAATTCATTATGAGAAATCTGTTCTTTTTTTATTTTATCACACAAGCCAGGTATGTCGCTTAAAATATCATATTCCTCATCATCTATCATTTTATACAATTCAGAAAAATCATTCATAAAGCACAAATAATCTTTCTTTCCACTTACAAACTCATCCATTAATTGATAGCAAAGATGTACTGGATAATAATTAAAGTCCACATTGGAAGAACCGATTATTTCTATTTGTTCTTCTCTTTCTTTACCATAGTCACATTCGGCATATAGAGTTTCTATCTCATCAACTAACGATTGCGGAATAGTTCCTTTGGCTATTTCATTGATATAATCATTAATAAGTGCTGGGTCGAATTCTAATGGCGCAATACTATCAATATAGTGTATAAGCCCATGCTTTTCCTTTGTATTACGCAGATATACCAATAATTCTTTAAAAGCAAGATTTTCTGTTACCTTTTGCATTTGCAAAGAGTGTTTACTATATGTAGAAAGAAATACTTTTTCAGCTTTTGAGTCCGTGCGTAATTCATATGTAAAAGTGTTTGCCTCTTTGCATCCACTTCGAACTAAATTATAATATTTTTTAGAAAGTGAACCAATTACTCTGCCAAGCATTTCTTTAACACAAGGTGTAACCAATATAATAGAGGGATCCAATGGATGATATTCAATTTTGTCAGCAAACTGACACGTTAAAAACTTTTTAAAATCCTCTTTTTCTTTTGCAAACTGGGAATTTAAGTTAAATCTATCATATCTTGCAGAATTGTAAAAGCTTGTTAGCAATTGAAGAAATGCATTTTCTCTTGCGTTTAAATTAGGATCGTTATGCTTACAAATCCACTCATTGAGTTTTGTGTGGCTGTGAGTAATTAGTTCCTTTTCAAAATCTTTATGGTTTTCAATATTAACCGTCTCGTATAAAACTACAATTATTTTTTGTAACCTCTCTATTCCCACAGCGGTGTGATAGAGAAAAGAAAACAATCCAGTATATTCTTCAATATTGCCAATTTGATTTAATGCATTAATGCCATCATAAATAAACTCGCCAGCTATATCAAGTTCTGCGCCCATATTGAAATTTTTATAACTCCATACTTTATCCGGCATCAAACAATCCAAATAATCACCTACTTCATTATACATCTATTAAATTATACCATGATTTGACAGATTTTTCAACATAAGTACAGCGGCAAGGGTTACTTGCCACCTGTTTCTTTGAAGAACTTTTGCATGAGTTTGATGTGTTTATCGGACATATTTGTTATGGTGTAGGCGTGAAAGCAGTAGAAGTCGATGAGCCAGAGTTTTGGGATTATTTTTGTAGTTTGGGTTTGGACTGACTTGAGGTGGCCTTGGCGGAGCCAGCGGTTGACGGTGTTATCGGCATAGCCTGTGGTGGTGATGACCTGCGGTATGGTGAGTGCATCGGGAACGGTTTCGAATTCTTGCTCGAGCCAAGGGCGGAAGGTTGACGGCAGAGAGGAAGGAAATCCTGTTTTGCGAGGTCGGGGTTTGCGAGTGGTAGTATACTTTGCGGTTGAAAACTCGGCGTAGGGTATGACATATTTTTCGGGATGTTTTGCCGAGTCCTCTATATAGGTGAGCAGATATTCTTTGAGCACGGTATATTTTCTTGTTCTTTTGCCGGTGTTTTGGCATTTGATGAAGCCGTTGTTGAGCATCCAAGCACACTTACGTTTACTGATATGCAGAACACATCGAACCTGTTCTCCTGACAGCACTTGCGGTAAGCTGCTCAACATTTCTTATCACCTCTGATGCTATATCGCTTTCCCTTATCATTTGCAGTCTTGACAAGGTAATCGATAAAGGCGTCCTTGGTGAAGATGTATCCGCCTTTGTAGGCGTAAGATTCGATCTCACCGTTTTTGAGTGCGGCGTAGATTGTGTTTTTGCCGACGGGCGACCATCGGTTTGCTTTCATCGGAGTTAAGATATCGGGGCATTTCTTGAGCATCTTTTCGTATGCTTCTCTTTGTTTTTCTTGATTCATTTTAATTCTCCTTGTGTTTTGTAACACAAAGGATACCACAAAGATTCGATAAGTCCAGAGAAAAAGAGGTTGCGCATAAAATATCTGCACAACCTCTTTTTGATATGCGTATTATTGTATCGGAATTATCCTTTTGCCATTTGAAGTGAACGACACGTTACCGCATTCATCAGTTCTGAAAAGATGCGATTCCTTATTGAGATTATTAACGTCTAATACCTGATCAATAATTTCAAGTGTTTCTTTGTGGGGATGACCATATGAATTACCTGCGCCAACGGAGATAACAAAGTATTTTGCATATGATTCGTTGACAAGCGTTGCTAAAGAGTTATCGGAAGCACCCGACGGCAAAGCAAGGTCAATATTATATCCACCGTGATGAGGCATTTTAATAAGATTCTCGCCCGTTTTTAATGTTTTAGACATTCCACGAAGAGTATCTGCAATCTTTGACTGTGTTTTTCCAACAGTATCTCCGGTAAACAGAAATCTTGTTTTACCATATGTCACCAATAACACTAAGGAATCATTTTCTTGATCGGCACATACCTCAATTACATCAATTGATGCTCCGCCAAGCGTATATGAATCTTTAACATTCGGAACAATTATTGCGTTTGTTCTTTCTGAGATAATCGGTAAAATATTACTTAGATTATTCTTTTCATACGGATCTTTATTACACAGTAAATAATCGATTGTCGTTATGTTTTGTAAGGCATTGGGCGTTTGTCTTAAACCACCATAGTGATCTTCATGCCAATGAGAGACAACAAGATATTTTAATTCGTTAATACCTTTTTCTTGCAACAAACCTCTAATTTTTTCACTGCTGCTTTTTGTGTTTGTGCCCACATCAATAAGCATGTATTCGCCATCACATTCAACCAACGCTGAATCACCTTGCCCGACATCAATAAAAGTGATTTCAAATGATGAATCAGGGGAAGACGTTGAACAGGCAGATATGGGAATTACACATATAATCAGCAGAAATAAAGCAATAAATCTTTTTTTCATACTTTTTCAAACGTCACGGAATCCGGGAAGATCCAGTTTCCTTTATGCTCTTTTACTTTATAGTTGAGGACCACTGTTTCAAAAGATTTTCCATTAGAGATTTCAACTTTGATTTTTGCATTGGAAGACCACTTGTAACTACGCATTTTTTTGCTATCGTATTGCGCTTCAAAGGAATCAACGGTTTTTCCGGTACGGTTAACACTTTTTATATTGAAATCATCAAACACAGTCGTTTCCTTGCCGTCAACTACAGTTATTTTGATAGTTGATCCTTGAGTCAATAAATTTGCATTAACGATAACTTTATCCTTTTTTAAATTGATACTATAATCCTTTGGGGTTGTATCAAAGCAATACTTATCATTAACGGCATCGCTTAAGAAAACGCCATTGGTTTCTGTTTGTAAGATCTTATTGATAACCGTTTTTTCTGAGTTATCTATCTTCAATTCATTTGCTAATGCAAACAACAGATCGCAATTAAGTACAAGAGGTTCATACAACGGAGGAAGTTCTGTCTTTCGTGCTTCTTCCAATGAATCGTTGTATGCATCAATTCGTTTTTGCTCTGCTTTTAACTCCTTTTTAGATAGCTTTTTGCTTTCTTTTTCACCAAGAGTTTCTTTTTGAACATCAGACAAATATGTTTTATTTAAATCTTGTTGTTTATCAATTAAGAGATTTACATTTTCTTTGATAACCTTATAGGCTTTTTCTAAATAAGCCTGGTTATTTGTTTTTGCAAACAAATCCATATATGTTTGTGCTGCAAAATAACGCACAGACCAATCTTTATCGCTTGAATTCTCGATAATAGCATCTGCAAATTTCTGTGCATATGAAATATATTCTTTTTCGGAATATGTTTCTCGAGCAGCAGTAATTGCTTTGGGAAGGAGAGGCACAATATTGAAATCTTGTCTGAATATGTCTATTCCCAAATCTTCATATTTGCTGATGCAGTTTAAACATTTTTCGTAGTTTTCTGATTCAAAATAACAACTCGCCAATTCCAACCAATAATTGCCGAAAAGTTTATACGCATCTTCTTTACTGGTCAATCGTTCAATTTTTCTGTACACTTCCTCTATTGCACAGATCTCAGCAAAATCGGTGATTTCCTTCTCATTTAAGGTGAGTTTTCCCAGATCAATTTTATTTTCATCCGAACCATATTGCTGAACAATATCCGTCATATAGTTGAAGGAATTGTCTCTATTTTTTCGAATAACTTCTTTTTCAGTATCATCCAACTCCCAACCGCTTAAAATGAATTCTTGGTCTGCAGAGTCGTTTGCTGATTTATAATTGTTATACGAATCAACAACAGTAAAAACCGTGTTTAGAGCTAATTTTTTCCAGTTTAGAGAATTGGTCATAGAAAGAATCGCCAACGGGTCCGGAACTGCTTCTTTCATAGCTGCGGCTTTTTGTTGATTATGGATATACTGCAATTGTTCGCGCTTTGATTGTATGTTCAACAAATTGCCTATAACAATACGGATGTTATCTAAATGATCTTGAGTTGTTTCATCAATTGCACCGGGGTTAATTTCGTTGAGAAGAGATGTGTAAATATCCTCTAAAATTACTCTATTATCTTTAGAAATTCTGATTGTTTCTGTGGTCGTTGCAAGATGGTAGAGCATTGCGATCGCGTTTTTTTGCATATCGCTAAGCTCAATTTCCGTCGAATCCGCTGAATTGTCTGTTATTATGTTGTCAGAATTTCCGGGAATGGAAGTGTCGGTGTTAGTATCTTCCGTAGCATTGGTATTAGAACCGGTATCAACCGTATCATTTGAAGGAGTTACAGGTGCATTACATCCAACAAGCACGAATACCAACAGTAGTGATATTATTTGAATCAAAATAGATTTTTTCATTTTTATCTCCTTTGCTATTCGTATTTCGTATCAAAACTCAATATGAAACAACATTGTACTTTGGTGTTCATCTTTGGCTTGAGATTTCATAGACACTTGTCCTTTGGCCTTAAGCGTTTGATGAAAAACTCCATCGATAGCACAAGCCGTCGATTGAGACATCGTTGCATAAGTGCTTCCAGACAACTCTAACGTAAGTTTTTTTACTCTTCGTTTGCCGCTGCAACAAGTATTTATCAAATTGTTGATGCCATCGTCGTGAGCAAACCATTTTAACGTCGGTCTTTTAGAAAACCGAAGGCCGCTGAATTCGGTTTCAATATGACCGTATTGTTTTCTACCGTTATTATTCAAATTCTCATATTCTAAGGTTACCTTTCCAAATGCGGCATCTTCTTTGCTGCTTGATTTCTTATGCTTTTTTACTTCTTGGGCAGGATCAATAAGAGTTGCACCTAAATCAGCTGATACTCGTTTAGATTTCGAACTCTTAGAAGATTCGCTGATATGAATCAAACAACGTTTTGCACCGATAAATTCAGCAATGTGTTGAAGCTCATCGATCTTCTCTTTCAGGGTTCTACTAAAAATACAATCAGCCTGAATAAAACGACTGCGGTCAAAATTATCTACGTAATAAACAGCGTTGCAAACCGGAGCGGGAATAAAACTGATTCCGCTAAATTCGATTGCTTCGTCATATAAATACAGAACTTCTTCGCCGGTATCTTTTCCTAACCAACCGATCGCACCTTCGCAAACTTCAATATCGCGTCGAATTGCATCGTCAACAATAACGACTATGTTGGGAATATTAAAGTTTTCGCTTTGATATTGTTCGGGGAACAAAGGATTATACTTTTTTAGCTTTCGAGCATGTTCTTCCGCTTTCGTCTTTTCTGCGATTGCCACAACTCCTGCTTTGGCTTCTGAAACAGCTTTTTTACCCAAACCAACGGTAGACTGTACAATCCCTGAGAGTGCTTCCACACTCTTTTTCTTATCAAACTCAATTTTCATATTTTCAACCTCGTAACGTAAGATGTAATATTTTCTACAAGAGGAATTGTAATTTTCGCGAATTATAATTTTATTATAGCACACTTTGTCGAATAAATAAACCCCAATTAGAATATTGGCGACAATGGTTACTTGCCGCCGATTTGTTTGAAGAACTATTTTTTATAGGTTTTCTCGCATCTATCTCGCAAATTTCTCGCAAAAATTCAGAGATTTTGCAAAATCTCGCAGAATGGGTGGACGTATTGCACATTTCAGGGACGGAGAGGGGCGGTGCGGTAGATACTGCCTTTTGCTCGAAATCAGTTAGGGAGCAATCCCCCGCGAGTTCAAATCTCGCCGTCTCCGCCAAAAAATCCAAGTCGTAAGGCTTGGATTTTTTATTTACTAAAGCGATGATTTATAAAAATTCGTGTAAATGTTCTAAAAACCACTGCAAAATTTATAAAAAGTTGCAGTGGTTTTATTTTTGTGGTAAAATAAACACAAGGAGGAATGTTTTATGTCAGTTATCAGTGTTAATATTGAAAATTTTAATAACATTAAAAACAGCGATAAAAAGGTATTATTGGACTTATATGCGGATTGGTGCGTTCCTTGCCGAATGGTTTCTCCTATAGTTGATGAAATTGCACAGGAATATCCTCAGTATCTTGTAGGAAAAATTAATGTGGATGAGGAGCCTGAACTTGCAAGTGCATTTGGTATTTCAAGTATTCCGATGCTTGTTGTGATGAAGGATGGAAAAATCATTCAGCAATCAGTTGGTGTTATACCAAAATCACAAATTATCAGTATGTTGGATTGATACAAAGATTAATTATCAGAGGTAAAAATGTATGGATTTAAGACTTAGTATGGTTCATAATAACCCGGGGGAAAAGCCGTTTGATACTAAATTTCATAATCCGTCGGTTCTAAGGGAATATGGGTATAATGGACAGGTATTTAAACATATCAATACAGTCATAAGCTTTGAAAGCTTAGGATTAAATTTATTTCCTCAAGGCAGCAAAGAAAGAGAATGGTTAGATGATTTTTCTTTAGGTATAAAAAATGAAATTAAGTTAGCTAAGAGTGAGGGTCTTTCAACATTTTATCACATAGATTTATTTGTACTTCCAAAGAAGCTTGTTGAATTTTATAAAAATGAAATTTGCGATGAAAACGGTAAAATTTCTATTGATAAAGAAATGACTTTAAGATTACATCAGTTTTTGCTTGATGAACTGTTTGAGAAATATCCTGATGTTGATGGTCTTATTGTCAGGGTAGGGGAAACGTATTTACACGATACACCATACCACACCGGAAATGGCGCAGTTAATTATGGTGACAAAGAAAAAGAAAAAAGACAGTTTATTAAACTTCTTCATTTTTTAAGGGAAGAGGTATGCATTAGACATAACAAAAAACTCATTTTCAGAACCTGGGACTGCTATAACGATAGATTCCATACAAATTTGCAGTATTATTTAGATGTTACAAATGAAATTGAAACACATAATAATCTTTATTTTTCAGTAAAACATACCGCACTGGACTTTTGGCGTCATGTAAAATGGAACGATTGCTTAACTCAGGGAAAGCATCAGCAGATTATTGAGGTGCAATGCCAAAGAGAATATGAGGGTAAGGGTGCTATACCGTCCTATGTTATGGATTCGGTTATTAACGGAGATACCTGCAACGAAACTGTAATTGGTATAAAGGATGTTGTCAATCATCCGCTTATTAAAGGCATTTACACATGGCCTCGTGGTGGCGGATGGTACGGTCCTTATTCGCCCGACGAATTCTGGAGTGATATTAATACCTTTGTTATATCAAATTATGCTGCCGATACTTCTGTGTCTGAGGAAGAAAATTTTTACCGTTTCGTTAAAGAACGGTTAGAACTTTCTGATATTGATGCTAAAGTTTTCAGACAAATCTGTCTATTATCTAACGAAGCAATTCTAAAGTGTCGATATATAGCCCCCTATGATAAGACACTCGGCGAAATTTCTATGCCGTGTTGTAATTGGTTAAGAGATGATATGCTGGGCGGACTTCATCGACTTAAAAATGCATTTGATGTTATGTTTGAGCAAAACACATTGTCAGAGGCTCTTTGTGAGAAAAAAGAGGGAGTTGAATTATGGCAAGAAATCTTTGAACTGTCCAAAAGCATTGATTGGAAAACATGTAACAAAAGAGATTTTATTATAACTTCATGTGAACATGCCGTAAAACTCTTTACTCTTGTTTATCACGGTTTTCAGGTTATGACCTTTGGTTATTTGTCCGAAAAAGGAATATCACGAATTGATGAACTAAGGGCTGCTGTCAAAGATTTTGACATAGCATTTGAAAAATATCAGGAGCTCAAAAATAACCCTCATTCAGCAACTTTATACAAGCTCGATTATTATTTATATAATCAGCCCGGTATGCGTGAGTCTGTTGATAAATACAGAGCTCTGATTTGATAATTTTAATTACAGTATGTCATTTAATAATTTTCCTTCTGTCCTTTTTTTAAACGACATTAGGAAAACAAATACACTGAATATAAATACTATCACAAAACCGATACTGCCTCCAAATGACAGTATTGGTTTTTCTGTTATATTAGAAAATACTTCTCTCTTTACAGGAAATACTGTGACTAAAGCTTTTAAAATAATGCAAGAAATTATCACACACAAAAAACGCCATTTTATAATTCTTCCAAAAGAAATTTTAATATATGACGATACACCTTTGATTTGCAACATCACGCAAAGTCCGCCCCATGCCAAAATACAGCAAGTTATATAAAAATTTTTACTCGTCAGAACACCACTTGAAACCTCGCAAAAATATATGATATATTCTGAAATTTGATTTCCTAAAAAATCAGCGATAATCGGTTTTAAAGCGAAAAATAAGACAATATATGTACAAACTGTCATAACCGAGGAGGCAGAGCTTTTTACTGCTTCAGAAAAAACTGAGATAACATTGAAACTATTTGTTTTTTTGATTTTAGTATCACAATTCTTAAGTATAATAAAAACTATCATATTTGCTAAAATTTGGGAAATATACAGATAAATGCCAACTGTTATATTCCCCAAAATTTGTTCGCCGACAAATGAAATAATAAAAGATGGCCCCGCACATATTAATGCGGGAAGAATTCTTTCTGCATTGTTTTTATTAATAAGATTTTCTTTAACAGCGTTATTTAATAATATAGAACCTACAGGATAGCCTGATGCTTGGGACACGCCAAACAATATGTATATAGATATTTTTGAAGATACAGAAGATATAGCGCCTGAGCTCACTAATAATGTAGATAAAAAACTAATGGGAAAAAGTGATGGAATAATACTGTTGCCGCAAATCATCAGGGCATCTATCACCGAAAGTCTTACAGAGTGATAGTTGATTATCAACATCAGTGAAATAAAAATTATTCCTATAATAAATGTTATCTTTTTCAATATAATCACCAAGTAATTATATGAATTATACCATAAAAATTTTCATAGAATTATTAAAAAGAAAAGGGGATTACAATGAGCAAAATAGAAGATATAAGAGGCATTATGTCAGATGACAGATTAACCGAAAGCCGTATAGAAATTTTTGGTCGAAACTCAATAGTTATAGAGGGATGCTACGGAATAAAAGAATATAGTGCAGATGTTATACAAATCAATATGCCAAAAGGAACGCTAATCGTTGTTGGAATAGGTCTTGAGATTAAAAATATGAGTGACAGGTGCATAACCATTCACGGAAAAATTGTTACAATAGAATTTGAGGGCGCATAGGTATGATTAAGATAAGTTCTTTTTACAAGTACATTTTCGGCACTGTAAGAATAAAGCTATATGGAGAATACTGCGAACGTCTTATAAATGTAATTGCGGCAAACGGAATTAGTTTTTATTCGCTGAAAAGAAGAGAAAATTTTCTTGAAGTAACAGTGCTTAAAGATGATTTTAAAAAACTTAGAAAATTGAGAAAATATACCTGCGTTAAAATTAAAATAAACAATAAAAGAGGACTTCCGTTTCTTATAAGAAGATATAGACAACGATATGGTATTTTAGTGGGTGCAGTTATGTTTTTTGTGATACTAAACCTTATGTCAACACGAATGTGGATGATAAAGGTTGAGGGCAATATTTCTGTGCCAAAAGAAGAAATAATGTCTACATTAGAAGGCTTAGGCGTTTATGAAGGAATTTCTATGGACATGATTGATGTAGATGTACTGAAGCAACAGATAGTTGCAAAAAGACAGGACATAGCCTGGGCATCGCTAAATAAACAGGGAAGTGTTCTTGAAGTTAATGTTACCGAGGTGAATGGCGAAAAAGAAACAATTCAAGAATGTAATTTAGTTGCTGCTTTTGATGGTGTAATAAAACACATTGACGTACAAAGTGGTACAGTTGCAGTAAAAGTAGGAGATACTGTTACAAAGGGTCAATTGTTAGTTTCTGGAATGGTTGATTATGGAAGCGGAGTGACTTTTACATCTGCGAAAGGTAAGATTATCGCACATACTACCTCAAGAGAAAAAGTAGAAATCGGTATTCTTAACGAAACCGAAATATTGAACGGCGACAACAAAAACCGATATGTTTTCGAATTTTTAGGTTGCAAAATACCTCTGTTCCTCGGCAGTGTAAGAGGAAAGTATAATCTTGATATATATAACAGTCAACTAACAATGTTCGGTAAAAATATACCGGTATCTCTGACCAAAATAAGCTATACCGGTAAAAATATTTATTATGAAGAACTAAGCATAAACTCGGCAAAAAATCTTATTAAGGATAAAATTTATAAGATCTACGAAAGAAATAATAATGAAATTTTAAGTATAACTAACGAGAAAATTACAAAAGAAAATGATAAGTACATTTATTCTGCCACTGTTGATTATTTGTCAAATATTTGTGCCATTAGTCCTATTTTTTATCAATTGGATTAAATTTGTAAAAAAGTGTAGAAATTAAGCGTTTTATATGTTAAAATGCTAATAGTAAAAATCACAGGAGTGTTATTTTGTTTACAAGAACTATAAATATAGAACGTGTTGAGGATATAGTTAACCTTTTCGGCGATCTTGACAGCAACATCAAAAAAATCAATAAGGAGTTTAATGTCCAGATAACTCAGCATGGTAGCTTTGTATCTATTGCCGGTGAGCCTAACAACGTTATGAATGCTGAAAGGCTTATTAATACATTACTTTTTCTTATTTCCAAGGGTGAAGCTATTAATGACCAGAACTTTAATTATTCACTCACTCTTGTAAGGAAGAATGCTGAGCAATCTATTTCTGAGGTCACAGATGCCCAATGTATTTGTATAACATCAAAGGGTAAACCCGTTAAGCCTAAAACCTCAGGCCAGTCAAAATACTTGAAAGCAATTGCAGATAATACAATAACAATCGGTGTCGGCCCCGCCGGCACGGGTAAAACCTATCTTGCTGTTGCAATGGCTGTAAAGGCATTTCGTAACCATCAAATCAGTAAAATTATACTTACTCGTCCCGCTGTAGAGGCAGGGGAGAAGTTGGGATTTCTTCCGGGTGATTTACAACAAAAGGTTGACCCATATCTTCGTCCACTATATGATGCACTTTTTGATATGATGGGTGCTGAAAGCTTTCAGAAGTGTCAGGAGCGTGGCGATATTGAGGTGGTACCTCTCGCATATATGCGTGGAAGAACCCTTGATGATAGCTTTATAATTCTTGACGAGGCTCAGAACACTACAGGTGAACAGATGAAAATGTTTCTTACCAGACTGGGTTTTAATTCAAAAGCTATTGTAACGGGAGATATAACACAGACAGATCTGCCCGATGGTAAAAAATCGGGTCTTAGGGAAGTTATAAAAATTCTTAAAAACATTGATGATATTGCCATTATAAAACTGAGTGACAGAGATATTGTCCGTCACTCGCTTGTGCAGAAAATTATTAATGCTTACGAAAAATATGAAAAAATGAGGGAAGATAATGAAAAACATTAAGGTTAATATTTATGATAAGCAAAAAGCTCACAAATTGCCCACAGGAATTCGTTTGTTAGTCAGAAGAGCATGTAACGCCACCCTCATATATGAAAAATTTGAGGGTTGTGCCGAAATAGATGTTACCTTTGTCGATGATGCACAGATCCGGGAAATTAATAAATTCCACAGAAATATCGACGCATCAACCGATGTTTTATCATTTCCTCTTGGTGAAAACGGAGTTTATGACATAAATCCTGAAACACAGGCTTATCAGCTTGGAGATATTATAATTTCCACCGAACATGCCTTTTCACAGGCAGAGCTTTACGGTCATTCGATACAGCGTGAAATCGCATTTTTAACGGTTCATTCTATGCTTCATCTACTGGGATATGACCATGAAAATCACGGCATTGATGAAGCTGTTATGTTTGAAAAACAGGAAGAAATACTTGCCGAACTGGGTCTTGCGATAGTTAAATAGGTGTTAATTATGAATCAAAAAGAAAAATCTGCTTTTATTGCAATTTTGGGTAGAGCGAATGTTGGCAAATCATCACTTATGAATGCCATTATAGGTCAGAAGGTTGCTATTGTATCAAGTAAGCCTCAAACCACTCGAACGCGGATTATGGGTGTACATACGGTACAGGAAAATCAGCTTGTTTTTGTCGATACTCCCGGTTTTCACAAACCTCATAATCTTCTTGGAGAGCAGATGATTAAGGCTGTAGGAAGCGGTATGAGTGATATTGAAGCGGCTGTACTTGTTGTGGATGCTGCTCCTAAATTCAAATCCGATTCCGAACAAATTCCGCCTGCTGAGATAGCTCTTATTGATGAGCTTAAAAAAAGAAAATTAAAAGCAATTCTGGTTATAAACAAAATTGATCTTCTTGAAGATAAGGAAGATATACTTAAAATCATTCAGTTTTACAAAGATGCTTACCCATTTGATACGGTTGTTCCTCTTAGTGCGAAAACAAGGGATGGTGTTGATATTCTCACTCGTGAGTGTCTTAAATATACCGTCAATGCGCCACATTATTTTTCAAGTGATGATGTTACCGATCAGGCTGATGAAACGATGATTTGCGAAATTATCAGAGAAAAAATACTTCATCAGTTAGACAAGGAAATTCCTCATGGTGTAGCTGTATGCCTTGATAGATTTTTTGAAAAGGATAATTCTAACGGTGAGCCTATTTTGAATATAGAGGCTACTATTTACTGTGAAAAGGAATCACATAAAGGTATTATTATTGGAAAAAACGGTTCAATGCTAAAAAAAATTGGCACTCTTTCACGCATAGAGATAGAGAAATTCTATGGTATCAGAGCGTCGATAAAGTTGTGGGTTAAGGTTAAAGAAGACTGGCGTAACCGTCAGGGAATTATTCATACCTTCGGATTGGATTAATATTCCGATTATATTGCTCATCCTTCAGGACAAACTGTTTTTGGAGGATGATTTTATGAGTGAAATTGATAATAAATGGAACAGCTTTGCTGTAAGTGGTAAAATTGACGATTACTTAGATTATTGTGTTTTAAAGGATGGAAAAAGCCTTGACGAAAATGAAGGAAAAGCTTTCGAGCGACGGACTTGTTGTAAAAGAAATGAGTGTGGGTGAGAATGATAAGCTTCTCACTCTGCTTACTCGCGAACACGGGATAATAAGAGCTTTTTCATCCGGCTCTAAGAAGATTTCGAGCAAGAAATTTTCAGCCTCTTCGCTTCTTTCCTATGCAAACTTTTCTTTTGTAAAAACAGGGGATACATATAAAATTTTTGAAGCTTCACCAATTGATAGTTTTTTTGATGTAGGCAGTGACATTACGCTTCTGAGCATAGCTCAGTATTTTTGTGAGCTTGCCTTTACCATTTCACCTATAGAAAGTTATGCTGAGGATTATTTAAGACTGTTTCTTAATTCTCTTCACTATCTCACAAGGACAAATAAAAACCCATTACTTGTTAAGGCTGTAACCGAGCTGAGATTAGCAGCATTATCAGGCTATATGCCTTCTCTTGTTGCCTGTGATAGCTGTGCCGTTTACGAAGACGATATAATGTATTTTGATGTTCGGTCAGGAAAACTGTACTGCTGTGAATGTAAACCTTTAGGGGTAAACTGTATACCAATCGACCGCACCGTTTTAAGCGCGATGCGTCATATTGTTTTTTCTAAATTCGAAAAGATTTACAGTTTTGATATGCCAAATGATAAGATTGAATATTTATCAACACTGACTGAAAATTATATTACAGTACAAACCGAACACCATTACAAAACACTTGATTTCTTAAAACAAATTATGTAAGGAACTTAATTTATGAATTCAAATAACAGATATTATAAAAATCTTGAGCTTGATAAAATTCTTGAGTTATTGTCAAAGGAGGCGACCATCGAGGACTCCCGCACTCTTGCATTATCATTAAAGCCTGAATACACTCTCGATAATGTAAAAGGTCTACTGCAAGAAACCGAAGAAGCATATGTTTTTACAGCCAAATATGCCGCTCCGTCCTTTGGAAGAATTGAGAATATCGCACCAATTTTATCCCGTGCAGTTGCAGGCAGTGTTCTAACTTCTCACGATTTTTTAAAAATTGCAGAGGTACTTAGAATTATCCGTTGTGTTAAAGCTTGGCGAGATAACTGTGATGCTAACACTTCTTTTAAACTTGATGATTATTTTAATGTTTTATTTCCAAACAGATATTTTGAGGATAAAATCAATTTTATAATTAAAAGTGAAGATGAGATAAACGATAATGCCTCAAAAACTTTATCAGAAATCAGACGTAAAATAAAATCTATTTCATCAAACATAAGAAGCCGTTTTGATAAAATTATAAAAGATAACTTAACAAATAAATTTTTACAGGAAGGTATTGTTACTCAGCGCGATGGAAGATACGTTGTTCCTGTAAAGGCTGAGCACAGAACAGATATACCGGGTCTTGTTCACGACACCTCTGCAACAGGTTCCACTCTTTTTATAGAGCCGATGGCAATAGTGGAGCTTAATAACGAACTTCGTGTACTTACCATTAAGGAAAAGAATGAGATAGACAGAATTCTTGCCGAACTTTCTTCAGAGGTTGCAGATTTTTCCAACACAATTATTTCCTCATACAAAAGTCTTGTATACCTTAATCTTGTTTTTGCAAAGGCAAGTCTTGCTTATAAAATGAAAGCTTCTGTACCTAACCTTAATAGTGAGGGGAAAATATATTTAAAAAATGCACGACATCCGCTTATTGATAAAAATAATATTGTTCCCGTTACTATTTCTCTTGGTATTGATTATAACTGTCTAATTGTTACGGGACCGAACACAGGCGGTAAGACAGTAACTCTGAAAACTGTAGGTTTACTCACCTTAATGACAATGTGCGGAATGATGATACCCGTTGATGATAACAGTAGTGTATCTGTTTTTGAAAAAATTCTCGTAGATATAGGTGACGAACAGAGTATTGAACAATCCTTGTCTACATTTTCTTCTCATATGGTAAATATCATTAACATAATTGAGAAATCAGACAGCTCTTCGCTTATATTACTTGATGAGCTTGGTGGTGGCACAGACCCTGTTGAAGGTGCGGCTCTCGCGAAATCCATTTTGAACACTCTATATAACAATGGCGCAAAAATACTTGCTACAACTCATTATCCCGAACTAAAAGCTTATGCACTTGATACTCACGGTGTAGAAAACGCCTGCTTTGAATTTGATGTTCGGTCGTTAAAGCCTACCTACAGATTGCTTGTCGGTATACCGGGCAAATCAAATGCCTTTGATATAGCAACGGCTCTTGGTCTGCCTATTAGTATAATAGAAGAAGCAAAACTCGGTCTGTCCGAAGATGATATGCGTTTCGAGAGAATTTCAGCAGCACTGGAAGAAGCTCGAAAAACTGCAGAAAAAGAGCGTGAGGAGGCTTCACGGCTACGCCTTGCTATTTCTCAGGAAAAACAAAAAATCGATTCCCACCTTGCGGAAATCGAAAAGAAAAAGGAAATGATTATAAATAGGAGCAGGGAAGAGGCTGCCCGTGTTCTTGAAAAGGCTCGTTATCAGTCTGATTTACTCCTTAACAGTATGGAGGATATGCGTAAAAAACTAAATGCAGAAAACTCAGCCGAAATTATCGCTCAGGCAAAAAAAGCAGCAAAAGACGGTGTTTCTTCAATTGAAAATATTGCCGACCCTGTTGATAAGAAAGAAGAAAACTATGTTTTACCCAGAGAACTTTTAATAGGAGATAGTGTTAATATTTCCTCCTTCAGTAGAAAGGGCTCTGTACTTAAAATTGACAATAAAAACAAGAAAGTATATGTAGCATCGGGTAATCTTAATATTTGGGTTGATTTATCTGATATAAAACTGTGTGCTGATAATAAAGAAAAAGTTCCTAAAATAAGAAATGTTACGGGAATTCAGTCACGTGCCACCCGAAATACTTCAGGCGAAATAGATATCAGAGGTACTGCAACTGATGAAGGCATTTTAATTATTGATAAATTTATTGACGAAGCGGTACTGAGTGGACTGGAAACAGTAAGAATTATTCACGGCAAAGGTACAGGTGTATTAAGAAACGCTGTGCATTCCTATCTTCGTAAACATAAGAATATTGATGGTTTCAGAGTCGGAACCTTTGGAGAAGGGGAGAATGGCGTTACTATAGCCACTCTTAAACAGTAAAAAAAGACGGAACAGAAGTTCCGTCTTAATTTTATATTGCAATACCGCCGTCCTGGGATATAACCTGACCTGTAATATAATCAGATCCCTCTGAACACAGAAAATAAATAAGCTCTGCAACTTCGCTTGGATCACCCATACGACCGAGAGGTATCTCATCTACAAAATCTGATAAATCATCAGCGGGAATATTGTTGTTCATCCGGGTTTCAATTAGACCCGGTGCGATGCAGTTGACCTGAATACCGCTTGGTGCTACTTCTTTGGCTAAAGCTTTGGTAAGTCCGATTACAGCAGCCTTTGAAGCTGAGTAATGAACTTCACAAGCTCCGCCTACAACACCCCACACAGATGAAATATTGACAATTTTTCCGCTTTTGTAATGAATCATATTATCGAGCACAGCTTGAGAACACAAAAAGGTTCCTTTAAGATTTACATCAATCATCCTGTCAAAATCTCCGTCGGTAATATCTGTAAATAGCTTTTGCTGTGCAATTCCTGCATTATTTATAAGGGCGTCGATTCTGCCGAATTTATTTTCAGTGTCGTATACCATTCGCTCAACTGCAGCTCTGTCCGTAACGTCGGCATAATATGGCATAACACTATAGCCACTTTGTGATAGGGAAGCGGCAAGCAGCTTTGCGGATTGGCTTGACCTAAAATAATTCATAACTACGTTCCAACCCTTTTGAGCAAATAAAATGGAAGCGGCTGAACCAATGCCTCCGGAAGCTCCTGTTATAATCACAGTGTTAGCCAAAACACTACACCTCTCTCACAATAATTTATTATAGTGTCATTATAACATAATGGATAAATTTTTCAATCGTTTTTTATCAGTAATCAACTAATGGTGGTTTACATAAAATAAAATATCTATATATAGTGCGGTTTACATAATATATTTACATAATGTTTTTTATTTTAAAAATCGCGGTTGACATAAAACAAAATGTAGTGTATAATTACATTTACCAACGGTGATGAGGTTTAGAATCTCGACGTATCCTTTCTTTTGGGTTACATAATATCCTTACTCCCTCACTGTAATATCTTGTCCTTCGTTTTCATATACTTTATAAAACGGAGGTATGATGTATGAAAAAATCTGGAGTAGTATATTTAGGTAATTCAAAATTCATTACGCTGGTACGTGAGAATCTTGTCATCGTAATTTTTACGCTCATTTTTACTATTGGCGTATTAATCAGCACATTGTTTTTTAATAATAAAAGTCTTGAGAATTTATCTTTTGGATTTTTGGAATTGTTTCTAAAATACAGAATATCTATTGGATTTTTAGGTCAATTTCTCTATTCGTTTATTTTATCATTTATATTTATTTTTTGTGTTTTTATTTTCGGCACATCGTTACTTGGTTTAGCTTTTGTCCCCTTTTTTATTTTTGTAAGAGGGATGTTTTGTGGATTATTACTTTCTGCATTGTATTTAGAGTATGGCCTTTCGGGTATAGCGGTAAATCTATTATCAGTTCTTCCGGGAACCCTTGTATGCCTGCTTGCTCTTATTAATGTTTCTGCAGACAGTATTAATCTTTCCTACATAATAGGAAAGACTGTTGTATCATCTAGCAGTCGGAATATATATAATTTTGATACGTCAAGATTTTTCAAGAAATATGCTGTTGCTCTTTTAATTACAGCTTTAGGTTCTTTTTTTGAGGTTGTACTATTTAATTTGTTTCAAAAATTTTTTGCATTGGGGTGAGTTAAAGTGAAAGATTATTCTGTTGATTTTAAAATATTTTTACAACAGACAAAAAAGTGTTCTCTAAATACTTTTCAGTCTTATATGCGTGATTTAGTTCAATTTATTGAATTTTGTAAAGATTGCACCATCAAAGATATTTCAAGGGTAAACAAGGACTTAATTGTCAGATATATAGAATTTTTAACAAGCAACGGTAAATCTCAGGCAACTGTTATGAGAGTTCTTGCAACACTGCGTTGTTATTTTGGATTTCTTATGCGCTCAGGTATTATCCGTACCAATCCAATGTGTGGTATAAAGAGCGGCTCACAGCAGAAAAAAATGCCCGAAATACTCACAGATAAAGAAATAATCCATTTGCTTTCTCAACCAAGCGGCAACGACTTTAAATCCTGTCGTGATAAAGCAATCCTCGAACTTCTATATGCTACCGGAATTAAAGTAACCGAGCTTGTGGATTTAAAAGTATCAGATTTAAATCTTACAATAGGAATTTTACATTTGCACGACAATAGACACGAAAGGATTATTCCTATATATCCTGAAGCAGTTAAGGTTTTGTCACACTACATAAACAATGTCAGACCGTCTGTTGTATATGACATTAAAGAAGAAAGTCTTTTCACAAATATGTCCGGACAACCTATGTCGCGTCAAGGACTTTGGAAGATTGTAAAGGGATATGCCTCACAGGCAAATATTTCGAAGGAAATCACACCTCTTACGTTCCGTCATTCCTTTGCTGCGCATCTTCTTGAGAATGGTGCACAGCTTAATGACATCCAAAAAATGTTAGGTCATTGCGATATTTCTACAACTAACATCTATGCTCAGATTGTTAAGAACAAATATGCAATTGCTTATAAAAAGTACCATCCCTTAGCGCGTTAGGAGAAAACTTTATGAAGAACTACGACATTATCGTTTGCGGAGGCGGTCCCTCAGGTGTCAGTGCCGCGATATCTGCAGGGAGAAAAGGTATGAAGGTTTTGCTTATCGAAAAGCAGAACAGCCTTGGCGGTATGTGGACCAATGGTTTTGTCTGTCCTTTATTTGATGTTGAACAGGATACACCAATTATTAATGAATTGGTTGATGACCTTAAGGCATCAGGCAATTGGGGAGGATTTATCGGTGAATCCTTTAACTTTGAATTTATGAAATATTTTCTTGAAAAGAAATGTATTGAAAGTAATGTTGATTTACTTTATGATACTTCTTTTCTTGATATTATAAAAGACGAAAACGGCTGGAAGGTTACTGTCAATAATATTGACGGTGCTACACAATATAACTGCAAAATTTGCATAGACGCCACAGGTGATGCCGTTGTAGCTGATAAGGCAGGCGCGCAGTGGAGAATAGGTGAAACAGACTATACTCAGTGTCAGGCTATGACGCTTATGTTTCTTGTTGGAAATATCCCCGCTGGATATGATACAATGAAACATTGCTACAACGAATTCGTTACGGCTTACGAAAATGCAGGTATTCCTGTTGAAAAAATTCCTTTCAAGGTACCATACATTATTAGAATTCCCAACACAAACTTTGCTGTTGTTCAGCTTACTCATATGTATGGCTTTAACCCTCTTGATGCCGTTTCCCGTACTAATGCCGTTATTGAAGGCAGAAAACAGATAATTGAGGCATATTCTGCTCTTAAAAATCATCATCCCGATTTTAGCAATTTGGAACTTATTACTTCTGCAGCTCTTCTTGGAGTACGAGAATCCAGAAGAATAGTAGGCGAATATGAAATAACTGTTGACGATGCCTTAAATGGCTCAAAATTTGAGGATAAAACAGGAAACTGTCATTTTAATATGGATGTTCACAGCTCTAACGGAGGCGGTCAGCACTGCACTCCTATTAAAAGATTTGATATACCTTTTCGTTCATTTATACCAAAAGGTCTTGATAATTTCCTTGTTGTCGGTAGATGTATTTCGGGCGACCATAAAGCAATGGCAGCCTATCGTGTAACAGGTGACTGTAGTGCAATGGGTGACTGTGCCGGTAATGCAGCAGCTAACGCTATACTAAAAAATAAGTCCCTTAGAGATATAACTCCGGAAGAACTTCATTCATAAAATTAAACCGCAGTAATTCTGCGGTTTTTTGTAATATTTATACATGTACCATCATATTCTTTTACAAAGAGATAACGCTTGCGGAGGAAAGAATATGATGAATTCAAGTATTTACGAAGATATAGCAGCAAGGACGGGCGGGGATATTTATATAGGTATCGTTGGACCCGTACGTTCGGGAAAATCCACTTTCATAAAACAATTTATGAATAATCTCGTTATACCAAATATTAGTGAGGAATTCAGCCGTGAACGTGCTAAGGATGAACTTCCGCAATCAGCATCAGGCAGAACTATAATGACCACTGAGCCAAAGTTTATACCCGAAAATGCGGTTAATATTTCGCTTGATAACGCATCCCTGTGTGTACGTCTGATTGATTGTGTAGGCTATATAGTTCCAAGCTCACTTGGATATATAGAAAACGAGCAACCAAGGATGGTGAGAACTCCGTGGTTTGATGAACCCGTACCATTCAATATGGCTGCTGAAATCGGAACGCATAAAGTAATTACCGAACATTCCACCATTGGTCTTGTAGTTACGACCGACGGCAGTATCAGTGATATACCCAGAGAGGAATATGAGGAAGCGGAAGAGAGGGTTATAAAGGAGCTTAAAGAAATAAAAAAACCTTTTGCTGTTCTTCTTAATTGTATGTATCCCGATTCTAAAGAAAGTAAGACACTGAGCGACAGACTGAAAGAAAAATATAACGTTCCTGTGATTTCTGTAAATTGCCTTGATATTGATGTAGAAAAAATCAGCGAGATACTTTCTCAAATTCTTTATGAATTTCCGGTTAAAGAGATATTTTTTGATTATCCTGCATGGATTAATAAACTACCGAGTGAGCATTGGCTGAGAAATGAAATACTAACTGCTATTAAAAACAACAGTGAAAAAATATCGACTGTTAAAGATATTTTTTCTCTTGAATCCTTAAAAGAAAACAGTAATATCAGTAACAGTATTGTGGATAAAATTAATTACGGAAGTGGTTCTGCAACCATAAAAATTGATATAATTCGAGAGCTATTCTATAAAATTTTAAAAGAACTTACAGGCATTGATATTGATAATGATAGCTCACTAATGTCTAATATTGTATCGCTCTCGAAAATCCAAAATGATTATTCGAGAATCAAAAATGCACTCGATGAAGTTGAAGCAACAGGCTATGGAATAGTAATGCCGAGTATTGAAGAACTGAAACTTCAGGAGCCTGAAATTATGAAGCAGGGCGGTCGATATGGGGTAAAACTGCGTGCTTCAGCGCCATCAATTCATATGATGAAGGCTGATATCACCACCGAAATCAGTCCCATTGTAGGTACTGAAAAGCAAAGCGAAGACCTTGTTATGTGTTTGCTAAGCGAATTTGATGAAGACCCAATTAAGATATGGGATTCTAATATATTCGGAAAATCACTGCACGAGCTTGTGAATGAAGGCTTACATACTAAGCTTTCAAGAATGCCGGGTGACGCCAGAATGAGATTACAAGAAACTCTCGAACGGGTTATTAATGAGGGTTGCAGTGGACTGATTTGCATAATTTTATAATAAAAAAGACCGTCTATTCGACGGTCTTTTTGGTACTTATATCTGCAAGAGGGTTTGAATTAATAGCATTTTCAATTTGTTTATCTGCAACATGAGTATATATTTGGGTAGTGCCTAAATTAGCGTGTCCCAAAATATCCTTGAGCACGCGAATGTCAACTCCACCTTCCTGATACATAAGAGTTGCGGCTGTGTGGCGAAGCTTATGTGTGGAAAAACCACGTCCGGAAAGGCCAGCTTTTTCTAAATATGTATTAACAAGATGCTGTACGGTTTTATTACTTAACCGACGTTTGTTTCTGCTTATAAATAGTGCATTAGCGTGACTTGGCGGAATATCCTTTATAGGTCTGACCTTCAAATAACTGTTTAACGCATCGACACAAGCCTTGTTAAGATAAACTATACGTTCTTTATTACCTTTACCTAACAGTCGTAAAGCTCCGTCGGGGTTAATATCGGTAAGGTTAATACCGCAAAGTTCGGACAAACGCATACCGCAATTAAGGAAAAATGTAAGAATACAATAATCACGTTCTTTATTCGGTCCGTCTACACTGCTCAATAACTTTACAGACTCATCAAAAGTCAAATGGCGGGGGAGGGACTTCTTTATAGACGGAGTTTCAAGTAAAGCTGCAGGATTCGAGGGAAGTACACCTAAATGTGAATGTAAATATTTAAAGAATATACGTATAGTGGAGGCTTTACGCGCTCTTGTCGCAGTTCCGTTGTTACGCTCATTTTTGCAATATACAAGAAATGCGTGCAGGTCTTGTAAGGTTACTGTTTTTAAAATATCTGTATCTATATCATTGATAGGTATATCATTAAACTCAACTTTTTTATCTACAAGTGCCCTTTGAATTTTTAAAAATCTGAACAAAGTTGACAGGTCGTGATAATATTCTTCAACCGATAGAGAAGACTTAACCTTAATAGACTCGCTGTAGGTAAGGAAATTCCTTAAAACCTCTGGCGAATTATACAAAACTTCATATTTCACCGTAAACGCCTCCCACACCAATTATACAAAACTTTTTATAATAAGTCAACAATTTATCAATCAGGGGGAATTCGCTAAATTACAACTTTAATCAGTTTTATTTCCACATACAATGTATCATTCGGAGAAAATCTATTTAAGTTGTATATTTGATTATATACAGAATAGACGAGTAAATTTATAATATTCATCTGTTAAATTTGATTAAATTGAAAAAATCGGTAATTTGTACTTTAATCAGATTTGTTGTGTAACAGAAAGTATCGTTAGAACTAAACTGATTAAAGTTATTAAATAAGAATGGAAATTAATTTTATAACATACATAGATTTTTTTATAAAATTTTTTATCAAAGAAAATACAATAAACATTTGTTACATATTAAATTTTATTATATGAATTAAAGATGTCATAAATAGGATGATAGCTTTAATATCTTATCAGACCCCAATAAAGTGCTGCTTCACTTCCCTTAATTATACAAAACATTCATTTTGTATAATTCGAGATGCTAAAAATAGGGCACTTTCCTATTAAAAAATCGGCACTCAATGTGCCGATTTTGATATTACTGCTTTTGAAGTTCTACAGGATTAACGAGATATTTTATTTCACCTAAATATTTTAGAGAGCCAAGAATGTTTGGTATTAATGTTTCAAACTCACTCTTTTTATATTTTATATCAGTCGAGATAAACTGTGAACCTAAACCGGTTTTAGTATCAAGTGCAATATAAACATATTTTTGACACTGCTTATAATAATAAACAAGAAAACGCTCGTCAAAAGTAAAAGCGTATTGCGCTCCCTGATATACATGGTTGTTTTCGCAGAATTCAAGGAACATAGCTTCTTCTTCAGTAGTAATTTTAAACATCAATAATCACCTTTCATATTCTTTTTTAAAATTGTAACAAATAGTATAATAAATGTCAATAGATTATAAGGAAACCTTGTAAATAATATCTCCCATTAAATTTTTCCAGATAAATTCATTGCGTTCAAAGAGAATATATCCTCGCTGTGTATCATTTTTAGGAATTGAAACAGAACCGGGATTAAAATAGTAATACCCTTCCCTCTTTTCATAGGCCGTAATATGAGTGTGCCCATTAAGCAGTATATCGCCATCATTAAGCGGTGGCAAATTATCAGGATTATAATTATGACCATGTGTGGCATAAATTACTCTGCTTCCGCATGTTAAAATAGCATAATCAGCTAATATTGGAAAATCGAGAACCATCTGGTCAACTTCGGTATCACAATTACCTCTTACGGCAATTATTTTACTTTTTATGCCGTTAAGCATTGAAATTACGCTTTTAGGGGCATAACCGTCAGGAAGGTCATTACGAGGACCATGATATAAAATATCCCCCAAAAGTAAAATTTTGTCAACATTTTCTTTTTTAGCGGCATTTAACAATTCTTCGCAGTATTTTGCTGAGCCGTGAATATCAGATGCTATAAGTATTTTCATATTATCTCTCCTAACAGTTGTTTATAAAGCTGTAATTAACTTAGTTTCCTTTTCCTAATGCCTCAGAAATTTTTGGAGCTAATTTAGTGGGCTGATAGTTCTGCATTCTGTTCTTAGAAAAAGCTAAAACGATCATTTCTATGTCATTGTTGCTTATCTGACCATTATGCTCACACATTACAAGATTATATGTATCATCATAAATATAGTAACTATCGGTTTCTTTGAAGCTACCCTTCTTTACGCCGTTGTAGCCGTCATTTTCACTTTTATATAAATCACCAAGACCTAACGCATGTCCAAATTCATGCTTTGCAACATTCTTAATTTCGTCATAATTTAAAAAGTTATTATCATCACTTTGCAGTAAAATAAACTTTCTCGATTTAACAGTCCATTTTTTAAAACCGACTGTAGCAAATGAACGTTTTGAAAGTATCATATTTTTATAATTTGAGTTTATCTTATCTGTTCCGTATTTATTCCAAAATTTTGAAATCCCGTTGTTAAGATATGTGGTCATAGGAATAACAAAAACGCTGTCATAAAAACGTTCTTCATCACTTAGTTCAACATTGATAGCAAGCTTTTGACCGCCGAAAACAGTGTATTCGCCCTCCCAAGCTTTAAACCCGTCAAAAACCGCCTTTTTGAATAGGTCATAGTCCGGTATATCGTATTCGTAGCAAGCTATTGTAACATTAGCGCTCAGCGTAAGAATGTTTTTGCCGTCAATATACTCTAATTTTGCATCAACAGGTGTCAAAATACCTGTTCTGTTAATCTTTATCCTCTTACCATTAAAGTCTGTTAAAGGCTTATTTTGAGGGATTTTAAACGTTTTAGCGAATGTGGTTGTATAACGAATATCACAGTAATTATTAAGTAAAACTCGTGCAGGAATAAAGTAATTATTTGCAGCTACACATAACAGATTAAGTCCATATTCGATTGAGTCTATCTTAGTGGTTTTAAGCTTACCTAAAATCAACATTTTGCCAAAAATGTAACAGGCTTCGGGGTCATAGAGCTGAACAGCTCTCTCAAGAAGCATAAATCCTTTGTCACGCTCTTCTGCTGATAACTGTTCATTAAAGAAAATACGCTTTCCCTCTTCCCTGCAGGCTTCAGGATTATCTATAATAGACAGGTATTCGTCATTCATAATATCACATCCCTTTTGTAGTATAGCATAAAAGCAGAAATAAATCAAGGCGTGAGCCTTGGATGTAATCCAACAAAGTCGGTATGTAATCAATCCGAAAGAAGAAACATACAAAGCTTAGATGACATACCGTTTGCAACGCAAATGGATTACATACCAATTCTTCAGATTTGATAAAAATAAAGCACTTCCGAAGAAGTGCTTTATTTTTTGGCGCTCCAAAAGGGACTCGAACCCCTGACCTACCGCTTAGAAGGCGGTTGCTCTATCCAGCTGAGCTATTGAAGCTTAGTTAAAGAAAACCGCCAAAAAAATTGACGGTTTGGAGCGGGTGATGGGAATCGAACCCACACGGCCAGCTTGGAAGGCTGGAATTCTAGCCATTGAACTACACCCGCATACTTACGACCTTGATATATTAACACAATTTGCACTGATAGTCAAGAGTTTTTTTGAAAAAATTTTAAGCACTGATAAAATCAGTGCTTAAATGAATGTTATTCGCAATTTATGACAATATCATCATTTTTAGCAGTAAGTTTAAGACTGCTAACAGTTGCAGTATTTTCATCTATTAATAACGCAACAATCTTATCCTCAATGTTTCTTCTTATATAATTACGCAGTTCCCTTGCACCGCTTTTCGCACCAACGCATTTCTTTGCAATGCACTTACAAACATCGTTAGTATAAGAAAAATCAATCCGCTTATACGACATAGCAGTTTTAATTTCATTAAGCATAAGAGCGCAAATACCCGAAAGAGCTTTTTCACTAAGCGGTGAGAAAACAATAATCTCATCAATTCTTGCCATAAATTCAGGGCGTAAAAACTCACTTAACGCTTTTTTTGCCTTCTCCTCGCTTGCCTGAGCCTCAGATTTTTCAAAGCCCATTAATGATGATTGCTTATCACTACCGGCATTAGAAGTCATTACAATTATTGTGTTTTCAAAATTGACGGTTCTTCCCTGCGCATCGGTAATTCTGCCGTCATCAAGAATTTGAAGAAGAATATTGAGAATATCGGGATGTGCCTTTTCGATCTCGTCAAACAAAACAACTGAATATGGTTTTCTTCGAACCTTTTCGGTAAGCTGTCCCGCTTCATCATATCCAACATATCCGGGAGGCGCTCCTATAAGACGGGAAACAGAATGTTTCTCCATAAACTCAGACATATCAAGCCGTATCATTGTTTCGGGAGTATCAAATAGCTGTTCGGACAGCACTTTGACAAGCTCTGTTTTACCCACACCTGTGGGACCTACAAAAATGAAGGAAGCCGGTCTGCGTTTTGTAGATAGCTGAACTCTTGAGCGCTTAACTGCTGAAACAACAAGATCAACAGCTTTGTCCTGTCCAATAAGCTTTTTAAGAAGTTCTTCCTTAAGATTTTTAAGCTTCATAAGATCGTTTTCCTGTACCTTAGAAGCCGGAATGCCTGTCCATAGCTCGATAACCTTCGCAACATCCATATCGGTTACAACATTATCTGAAGCAGGTACATACAGTTCACTTGCTTGTTTTTTATACTTTTCAAGTTCAAATTTAACAAGAGCAAGTTTTTCATAATCAGGATTTTCCACCTCAGCTTCAAGACGGTCAAGCTCCATCTGGGTTTCAGCAATTTTCTTGTTGGCGATATAGAGCTGGTCAACAGCAGAATTAGCAAGACTTGCACAGGCACAGGCTTCATCCATAAGGTCAATAGCCTTATCGGGTAAAAATCTATCATTAACATATCGTTCGGAAAGTCGTACAATGGTAGAAATAATATTATCCGGAATGGTTACATTGTGATAGCCTTCATAGTATTTCTTTATTCCATAGAGAACCTTTTCAGCCTCTAAAAGCGATGGTTCCTCTATTGTAACAGGCTGAAATCTTCTTTCAAGAGCTGCATCCTTTTCAATATACTTTCTATATTCCTTGAATGTAGTTGCACCAATAACCTGAATTTCACCGCGTGACAGTGCAGGCTTTAATATATTTGCAGCATTCATAGAGCCCTCTGCGGAATCTCCGGCACCTACAAGATTATGAATTTCATCAATAAACAGAATTATATTCTTTGCAGCTTTAATTTCTTCCACAAGACCTTTAACTCTGCTTTCAAACTGTCCTCTGAACTGTGTTCCTGCAACAAGACCCGTAAGGTCTAAAAGATGAATTTCTTTATCAAGCAGACGTGCAGGTGCGTCACCTCTTGCTATTTTTAAAGCAAGACCCTCAGCAATAGCAGTTTTACCTACACCTGGCTCTCCTATAAGACAAGGATTGTTTTTAGTTCTTCGGGATAGGATTTGAATAGTGCGATAAAGTTCCTCTTCCCTGCCGAAAATTTCATCAAGCTGACCATTTTTTGCACGGTCAGTCAAATTAGTACAATATTGCTCGAGAAATCTCTTCTTTTTACGTTCGGCTTTTTCTGTATTGCTCTTGCCGTTAGATTCTTGTTTTTCGTTCTCATCTGCATTTTTTTTAGCGCCCGGAAACATATTGTTTAAAAACGGAAAAGCAGGAGCAGTACCTAAATCAAACATATCTGTGCCATCTTCCTCGTTCATAGACATAATCTCCATAAACTGATCACTCATTTGTTCGATTTCTTCATCGCTGATATTCATTTTACCAAGCATATCATCAATGGGTTTAATACCTGCTGTTTTTGCACAAACAAGACATAAGCCTTTTGGCTCATCGTTTTGCTTCATAGCGTCAGAAATAAATACAACTGCAGGACGTTTCTGACATTTATAACATAATCTCATATTTTATTCCTTTCAAAAAATCCCTGTAAATAATCTAAATAAAAATGATTTATCTAAAACTTCTTTAGAAATAAGTTTAGCTTCGTCGCCGCTTAAATATACTGCATATTTAAGGGCAAAACAAATAACAAAAATTATAACACATCCGGTAATTGCTCCAAATACACCACCGAGAAGTTTGTTAATTCCTCCCAAAAAGCTGACCTTAATAATTTTATTAACAAGAGTGGCAACAAAATTCATTACAATAGCCAAAATAATAAAAATAATAAACATCGAAAAAGATGATACTATTTTTACAACTGACGGAGAAATAGTATTTTGCACAAATTCTTCTGCGTTAATAATACTATCAGCGTTTATATTAATGCCCAAAACATCGGCATTATCAGCAATAAAATCAGGTAAAGCATCCTCTATACTTTCGGTAGTATTGGTAATAGCGGAATCAACTGATTTAATAACAGCGGGTTGAATAAAGCTGTTATTAATAAAAGTAGCAAAAGGTGTTGAAAGCGTATATGCCAGATAAGCAGCGACCACAAAGGCCAACAATGAAAGTATAACCTTCATAGCCCCTTTTTTAACACCAATAAATACAGAAATAAGAATAACTGCGATTAAAATTAAATCAAAAATTAAGGATGTCATAATACTCCTCCTATTCAAGAGTTATTTTGGTAATGTTATTATGGCTAATTGCCAGACAGCCACCTGATGAAGTCGGAACTATTTTTACCACACCAAATCCGCAATCACCCGATTTAACAATATTTCCATCACTATCAATAAGATGTACCTTATTTCGTGACAGTATCATAATGTTTTTTCGGTATATAGCAAAATCATCAACGCTGCCGATAAAATCAAACGCACCTATCTGCTGTTGTTTTTTATTATAAATAGTAAATGTTGCACTGCCGTCGTTATGTTCACGTGCAGATTCAATTAGCGTATATCTATTATCAGATTTAACACCATCTACACTATATGACGTATTAAAGGTTGTCACTGTATGTTTTTTCCAGGATATTATATCGCAGAAATTTTCTCCTATTAAAACAAAATTCTTAGAGGAATAAGAATTGATGCCATAAACCAATGCATTTTCATATTCTTTTTGAAAAATCGGGTCAGGAGAATCAAAGTTTAGTACATATAGTTTGCTATTATAATGCCCCTCATTAACATCAAGAGTACACACAGCAATTTTTTTACCATTAGAGGAAACTGCTACATAGCTTATAATCTCTTCGGGACAATACCATTCATATATAACTTCACAGTTTTTATTATAAACTGTTACCATAGAGGTATAGCTTTGAGCCTTAGAAGCAATTGCAAAGTAGCCGTTTCGGGAAATATCAGCTCCTAATATGTTATATTCACAGTTAAAGCTGAATAATAATTCCTTTGCATTATAAATTTTTACACCTTTACCGTTTTGGTCATAAACAAGGTGCCGAGCCTGGCTCTCAACAACCACAGGAGAAGAAAATCCGTGAGCATCACTAAAGGAATATTTTCCTTGTTTTGAATAACAGGAAAAATTCGAATCAGAAAGAACAAAAACTCTGTTTCCTACAAAAGATACATTGTATGTTTCTGAGCCATTAAGGGTTACAGGAAGCTTTGAGCTAAAGGAAAAGGTTGCAGCATAATTTGAAAACAGTTCTGAAATTCCTGTAGGAGAAAGGACAGAAACAAGCAATACAGCAAGTAAAACCGCCGAAACAATAAACAAAGTGACTGCCTGCCTAATCTGCTTAACTCTTTTTTTGCCGTGTAGAATTCTTAAAGAATCCTTTTCCTTAGCAGGTTTGGAATTTTTTTCTTTTCTTTCAGAAGTCATTGTTATATTTTCGGTGTGATTTTTAAAAACAGAATGACGTCTTTTTCGTTTGTTTTTTAAATATTTAGGCATATAAACTCCTTAATAAAACACACGGTTAAGGAAGAGTGCTTGTGCAGGTGCTGTGGCTCCACCAAGCGTCCTGTCACCGTTATCAAATATTTTTTCTGCAATGTTTTTATCTATTCTGCCACTACCTACAGCAATGCAGGTTCCGACAATAATACGTACCATATTGTATAAAAAACCATCAGCAGTAATAGAAAATATCAAAAAATCGCCGTCCTCTTCAATACTGCAATGGCTTACAGTTCTTACAGTATCAGTAACACTTCGTTTTGATGATGAAAAACCCACAAAATCGTGCTTACCGATTATTGTATTGCAAAAAAACTGCATATCACTTATGGAAAGCTTTCCGCTATAGTTATAGCAATATCTTAAGTTAAATGGATCGGAAATTTTCCGTCTGTCAATGCGGTATATATAATTCTTTCCAACAGCATTATATCTGCAGTGAAAGTTATTTTTCACCTCTGTACAGCTCAATGCTCTTATATCAATGGGTAAAACCGAATTAAGACCATTAACGATACCTGTAGGTTCGATTTTTTTTTCTAAATCGAAATGACAGTAAAACTCGTTAGCGTGAACACCTGAGTCGGTACGACTACAGCCTGTAACATCAGGTGCATAACCATATAACGAAAGCATAACTGACTGAAGCTTTTCCTGCACCGTTATACCATTAGGCTGAACCTGCCAACCGTGATAATCAGTACCGTCAAAGGCGATTTTCAGTAAATAGCGTTGCATAACACTTCTCCAAATACTAAAGATAATATGATAAGAATTGCCCAGAAAACAGATACAACACATACAGCAATATCTCTTCTGTGAAGCTTTAACTGTTTCATACGCTGTTTTCCTACACCACCGTTATAACAACGACATTCCATAGCCTCTGCCAAATCGTATGCTCTTCGTACTGAAAGAATGATTAATGGTATAAGAATTGGTGCTAATGCTTTAACTTTTGTTAAAAGACCTCCGCTTTCTATATCAGCACCTCTCGCCTTTTGGGCGTTAATAATCTTCTGAGTTTCCTCAATAAGAGTAGGAATAAAACGCAGTGCTATTGTCATCATCATAGTAAGAACATGCACCATTGTACCAAGGCCAATAAACTTAAGTGGAAAGCAAAGTCTTTCGATTGCATCTGTCAAATCATTTGGCGTAGTAGTATAGGTAAGAGAGGCACTGACAAAAATCAACAAAGTTATTCTGAGTGCCATAAGAGCAGCTCGATATATTCCACCCGTAGTTATGGAAAAAATCCACCAATCAAAAAGAAGCGTACCATCCTTTACATAAAGTGAGTTAATAATCGCAGTAAAAATAAGAATAGGTAAAATTGCTTTTAGATTTTTAAGATAAAGTGAAAAAGGAATTTTTGAAGCAATCATTATTATAACTACAAAAATCAGTGACAGAGCCATCGTCATCACAGTTTTTGACAGAAAAATAAATACAATAATAAATATTAAAAGAAGGAACTTAATACGTGGGTCAGTTTTATGAATAACTGAATTACATGGAAAAAATTGACCGAAGGTAATATCCGAAATCATTGCTTATTACCTCCGTTTACTATATTAAGAATGGCTTCAGCCGCAGCTTCGACAGTAAAAATATCGGTTGGCACATCGTATCCCCGTTCCTTAAGAGAAAGCATTACCGAAGTGATAATTGGTACATTAAGACCAATCTCCTTTAGTTTATGAGAATTTTTAAACACATTTTTTACTGTGTCGTACATAACCAAGTCGCCGTCGCATAGCACAAGAATTTTATCGCATATATATGCCATATCCTCCATACTATGAGAAACAATAATTACTGTTGCACCAAATTCATCTCTATAATCCTTTATTGCTTTCAGTACGGTTTCTCTGCCAATTGGGTCAAGACCGGCTGTAGGCTCATCAAAAACGATAATTTCAGGTTCCATTGCCATAATTCCCGCAATAGCAACCCTTCTTTTTTCACCGCCGGACAGGTCAAACGGAGATTTTGATAAAAGTTTACTATCAAGAGAAACAATTTTGCTGACTCTGTCAATTCGCTGCTCGATTTCTTCATCAGACAGCTTCATATTTTTCGGGCCGTAGGCAATATCCTTTCTAACCGTTTCTTCAAACAACTGATATTCGGGATACTGAAAAACAAGACCGATTTTAAAACGCACATTGCTGATATTTTTAGGATTTTCCCATATATCAATACCGTTAAATTTAATGCTTCCGCCACTTGGTTTAAGAAGACCGTTAAGAAGCTGTAGGAGGGTTGATTTTCCAGAACCTGTATGTCCAATAACGCCAATAATAGAGTTTTTTTCTACAGCAAAAGATATTCCGTTCAGTGCTGAATGCTTAAACGGAGTATCCGGAGAATATACATATTGAAGATTAACAGCTTCTAATATATTCAATTTTATCGTCCTTTCAAAAAAATCAGTCGGCGCTATTTAACATCCTTGATATCGCTTCAACACAATCTTCAATAGAAATAATTCCTCTTTCCAATTTAAGACCGCTATCCTCGAGCTGACTCAAAAGCTGCGTTGTCTGTGGCACGGAAAGTCCTGCATCTTTAAGCAGAGAAATTTTTGAAAAAATTTCTTTAGGTGTGCCGTCGCCGGTAATTTTACCTTTGTTCATCACAATAACTCTGTCAGCAAATTGTGCCTCTTCCATAAAATGCGTAATAAGAACCACGGTTATATTATGCTTCTTATTAAGGTCAAGAAGTGCTGACATAACCTCTTCTCTTCCCTGTGGGTCAAGCATAGCTGTAGGCTCATCAAGCACAATACATTCAGGAGTCATTGCAAGAATTCCTGCAATAGCTACACGCTGCTTCTGACCGCCCGAAAGATTGTGAGGAGCGTTTGTACGATAGTCATACATATTTACCTTTTTCAGTGCATCGTCAACACGCTGTCTTATTTCCCTGGGAGGAAAGCCAAGATTTTCAGGACCGAAGGCAACATCCTCTTCTACAACAGAAGAAACAAGCTGATTATCGGGATTCTGAAAAACAAGTCCTATTCGTCTTTTAATCTCTATTTCCTTAGCGGCATCATCTGTGAACATACCGTCAACACATACTGTACCCTTCATTGGCTTTAACAATCCATTCATAAGCTTTGCAAGGGTCGATTTGCCCGAGCCATTATGTCCGAGTATAACCGTAAAAGAGCCGCGTTTTATATCAAGAGAAAAATTTTCTAAAACATGATTTGTATTGTCGCCATAATATTCATAGGAAATATTGTTAATTTCAATGATATTGTTCATAATTTAGTCAGTCCATATAGTTGTGTTACCGCAGGGTAAAACCATATCCCTATCGGTTATTTTAAGCCCTATCTCGTCGGTAAATACAGTTCCGCGATTATCAGGAGCTATTAAGGATTTAACCATATAATTCAGTATTGTGGGAGAAAGTCCGCCTGTATAGGAATTAAGAAGAAAGAACAATGGCCTATCACTCATAATTTTACCCACTTCACTGAGTAATTCGTTAATTTGCTGTTCAAGCTTCCATACTTCGCCGTTAGGACCTCTTCCGTAAGAAGGTGGGTCCATAACGATACCGTCATATTTGTTGCCCCTGCGGATTTCTCTCTTAACAAATTTAAGACAGTCATCCACAAGCCAACGAACAGGTTTATCACCAAGACCCGATACAACAGCATTCTCTTTAGCCCAAGAAACCATTCCCTTAGAGGCATCAACATGGGTGACCTTTGCCCCTGCACTAAGACAGGCAATCGTAGCACCGCCGGTATAAGCAAACAGGTTCAGCACCGAAACCTCTCTGTTTGCATTTTTAATTTTATTTTGCATAAACTGCCAGTTAACAGACTGCTCGGGAAAAAGTCCTGTATGCTTAAAGCCCATTGGTTTTAGTCTGAAGGTAAGCTCATTAAAGTCAACCGACCAGACATCAGGCACTTTTTTTAATGGTTCCCAGTATCCTCCACCAGAGTTGCTTCTGTGATATATAGCATGAGCATTATTCCATAACGGATTTTTTCTTTCCCCTTGCCATATAACCTGTGGGTCAGGACGGATAAGGATAATATCCTTCCAACGTTCAAGACGCTCTCCGCCCTCGGCATCAATAAGCTCATAATCCTTAAAATCTTCGGTAAATCTCATTTTAAATCCTTTAGTTTAAATTTATAGTTTGCTGTGAAGAATCGGTACAATTACAATTCGGAAAAGGAATGTTAAGATGATCATAAGCGAGTTTTGTAACACATCTTCCTCTTGTAGTTCTTGTTAAAAAACCGATTTGCATAAGGTAAGGTTCATAGACATCCTCAATAGTAATGCTTTCTTCACCAACAGCCGCCGCTAAGGTATCAAGACCTACAGGGCCGCCCGAATAATTATAAATGATTGTTGATAACATTTTGCGGTCAAATTCATCAAGACCCAGCTCATCAATTTCAAATCTTGACAGTGCCGCCATAGCTACCTGTTCTGTAATTTCTCCGCCAAATTCAATCTGAGCAATATCTCTTACGCGGCGAAGCAGTCGGTTGGCGATACGAGGTGTACCTCTTGAACGGGATGCTATTTCGAGAGCACCCTCATAGTCAATAGGTATATTAAGAATTGAAGCTGAACGGGTAACTATTTTTGCCAGTTCTTCAGGGGTGTAAAGCTCAAGACGGAGTAAAACGCCAAACCTATCACGAAGAGGCGCGGTAAGCTGACCACTTCGCGTTGTTGCACCTACTAGCGTAAAATGAGGAACATCAAGACGAATCGAACGGGCGGAAGGTCCCTTGCCGATAATAATATCTACAGAAAAATCCTCCATTGCGGGATAAAGAATTTCTTCAACATTACGGGACAGACGGTGTATTTCGTCTATGAATAAAACATCGCCCTCATTAAGATTAGTCAGCAGCGCAACAAGGTCACCTTGTTTTTCAATAGCGGGACCCGAGGTGACACGAAGATTCACACCCATTTCCTTTGCAATAATACCGGAAAGGGTTGTTTTTCCAAGACCGGGAGGGCCGTAAAGCAAAACATGGTCAAGGGTTTCCTTACGCTGTAAAGCTGCCTTGATATAAATACTCAGATTATCCTTTGCTTTTTCTTGTCCGATATATTCATCAAGGGATTTAGGACGAAGACTTACTTCATTATCGTTATCGTCACTTAAGTATTCAGGAGAAACTATTCTGCCTGCTGATTCATCAATATTAAAATCTGAAGTTTCTATCATTTATTACACCTGCCTTGCCAGTAGCCTTAATGATTCTTTAATAAGTATATCAACCGCCAAATCGGGAGCTAATTTGCCCACAGCATTTGATGCTTCACTTTGAGAAAAGCCAAGAGAAACAAGGGCGGCAATAGCCTCCTTAGTATTTACATTTCCCGAGGGTGCACTTGTCGATACAATATCATCAGTACCGGGGAGTACACTCACTTTATCTTTTAATTCAAGAATAATTCGTTGAGCAAGCTTTATTCCCACACCCGACGCAGCGGTAAGAGCTTTTGGGTTGTTTCCCGCAATATACATAGATATTTGTTGTGGGGTAAATGTTGATAAAAGTGCCAAACCGATTTTCGCGCCAACACCGCTTACTGAGGTAATAAGTTTAAAGCAGTTAAGCTCTTCCATATCTGCAAAACCGTAAAGGTCAATTGCATCTTCCTTTACCGACATAAAGGTAAACAGCATTACCTCCTCGCTGATTTTGGGCATAGAACCTAAAGCTCTGCCCGAAATATAACATCGAAAACCAACACCACCGCATTCAACAATGCAAAAGGTTGGCTCAAGATAAGTCAGTGTCCCTCTTAAAGTTGCTATCATTTACGGTTCCCCTTTCATAAGCTTTGAATACGCAGAAGTACCTGTGTTAGCGTGGCAGATAGCGAGTGCTAAAGCATCAGCCGTATCATCAGGTTTCGGCACTTTTGCAAGACCAAGCAGAGAGCGTGTCATTTCCATAACTTGATGTTTTTCGGCTCTGCCAAAGCCTGTAACAGCAGATTTTACCTGTAAAGGTGTATATTCAAAAATAGGTACATTATTTATTTTTGCGGCGAGTAAAATTACTCCTCTTGCCTGAGCAACATCGATAGCTGTAGTGGTGTTTGTGTTAAAGAACAGTTTTTCAATAGAAATTGCATCGGGACGAAACTCAGTAATAAGCTGCGTCATATCTTTATAAATAACCTCAAGCCGTTCACAAAAAGACAATTTTGGGGAGGTTGTAATTGCGCCGAAGGTCAGTGTTTTAAAATGACCGCTGTTATAAGAAATAATGCCATAGCCGATAAGTGCATATCCGGGGTCAATTCCCATTATCTTCAATTTTCTCACCACTCATAATTGCATATACAGATGTATTATATCATAAATATTTAACTACGGCAATATTTTAATCAACATTTTTTAAAAAAATTACAAATTTTACTATATATTTTTTTCAACGAAAAAAAGTTAGAAAAAACGCGTAAATTAAAGAAAACCAAAGATAATCAAAGAGTTATTAATTTTATTACAAATTGCAGTAATAAATCATCAAAAAATGTCAAAAAAACACTTGACAATACCGACATTTTGCAATATATTAATTACAAATGTATTAATATGTAAATCCAGAGATCTATTACCGTTTTTTCTGACCGGAAACAATCCGAGGGATAAGTTGTTTTATTAGCTTTTCTTTTGTTCAGATTTGACGGTCTTTTTTTCGTTTATTTATTACAGAATTTCGGAGGTTGTGTTGTAAATTGAAAAACAGTATTATTGAGCTTAAAAACATTTCTGTGTCTTATGATGATGAAAGAGTTCTTAATGATATTAATTTGGAGATAAATGATAAGGAATTTGTTACCTTACTCGGTCCATCGGGCTGTGGAAAAACGACTATTCTTCGTGTTATTGCAGGATTTTTGGAGCAAGAAAGCGGAGATGTAGTATTTTCAGGAAAAATCATAAATGGTGTTCCCTCTTATAAAAGACAGGTAAACACCATTTTTCAGCGTTATGCACTTTTTCCTCATCTGAATGTTTTTGAAAACATTGCCTTCGGTTTGCGCCTTAAAAAGCTTCCTGAGGAGGAAATTAAAGCAAAGGTTGCAGAAATGCTTTCGCTTGTTAACCTTTCGGGTATGGAAAAGAGAAAAATACATAATTTGTCCGGTGGACAACAACAGCGAGTTGCAATTGCAAGAGCTATTGCTAATAATCCCCGTGTACTGCTTCTTGACGAACCGCTTGCGGCTCTGGACCTAAAGCTTCGCAAGGATATGCAAAATGAGCTAAAAAAAATCCAACAGCAGCTCGGTATTACCTTTATTTTCGTCACTCACGATCAGGAAGAGGCTCTTTCTATGTCTGACCGTGTTGTTGTTATGGATAACGGAAAAATTCAACAAATTGGTACACCTCAGGATATATATAATGAGCCCAATAATGCCTTTGTAGCAGATTTTATCGGCGAGTCAAATATTCTTGACGGAATAATGAAAGAAGATTTTTTGGCTGAATTTTCGGGACAAACCTTTAAATGCCTTGATTCAGGTTTTGGAATTAACGAAAAGGTTGACGTAGTTGTAAGACCTGAGGATGTTGATATTGTAGATGCCGATAAGGGTATGCTTATAGGTGTTGTTACATCAGTTACATTCCTTGGTGTGCATTATGAGATAATTGTCGATATTGGCGGCTTTAAGTGGATGATACAAACCACCGATGAGCATAAGGTTGATGAGCATGTTGGTTTATTTATCGAACCCGATGCTATCCATATTATGAAAAAATCCGAATATTCGGGTAAATATGGTGATTATAGCTCCTACAGTGATGAAATCGACCATCTTTCTGAGTTTGAGGAGGATGAATAAGTGAACAAAAAATCATTAGGACAAAATCTGCTTCGTGCACCTTATGTATTGTGGGCGGCTCTGTTTGTCATAGTTCCACTTGTTATAATGGGTTATTATGCTTTAACCGATGCAAATGGTGTGTTCTCTCTTTCTAACTTTTCAGATTTAGGAAGATACAAGAAAGCGTTTTTTCTGTCACTTGTATACGCTTTTATTTCTACGATAATTACTCTACTTATCGCTTATCCCCTTGCATATTTTATGACAAAATGCAAACCCGGTGCACAGCGTATGATTATGATACTTACCATGCTTCCTATGTGGACTAACTTTCTTATCCGCACTTATTCATGGATAACTATTTTATCTAATACAGGTATTATCAACACTCTTCTTGGAAAAATAGGTATCGGTCCCCTACCGCTTATAAACCGTCCGGGAACGGTTATTCTCGGTATGGTATATGACTTTTTACCGTATATGATATTACCTATTTATAACGTTATGTCCAAAATCGACTTTTCTCTTACCGAAGCTGCCGAAGACTTGGGTGCTAATAAGCTAAGAGTTATAAGTAAGGTTATTTTTCCTCTTTCACTTCCCGGTGTTATTTCGGGAATAACTATGGTTTTTGTACCCTCTGTCAGTACCTTCTATATTTCTCAGAAGCTTGGTGGAAACAAAACAATGCTTATCGGAGATATGATAGAATATCTGTTTAATTTAGGACCCGACTATTATAATGTTGCCTCTGCAATATCTATGGTACTTATGGCAATTATTCTCGTCTCTCTGTTTATAATGAACAGATTCTCCGATGATGCAGACGGAGGTGTTGTAATATGAAAACACTCTCCCGTCTGTATATGGCTCTTATAATTCTTTTCCTTTATGCGCCTATTGCTGTTATGATAGTTTTTTCCTTTAACAGCGGTTCGAGTGTATGGGTATATGAAGGCTTTTCTTTTGATTGGTATGCAGAGCTTATATTTAACAGCGAAATGCTTGATGCTTTTAAACACACCTTAATTGTTGCAGTTCTTTCTGCAGTAATTTCCACCGTTCTCGGCACTGCAGCAGCTGTGGGAATTTCCACAATAAAGAATAAATTGGCTAAATCTGCTATTATGTCGGTTACTAACATTCCAATGATGAATGCTGATATTGTTACGGGTGTTTCCCTTATGTTGCTCTTCATATTCTTTGGAAAAATGTTTGGTCTTGCAGAATCACTTGGCTTCTTTACAGTGCTTATTGCTCATATTACCTTTAATTTGCCTTATGTAATACTTTCGGTATTACCTAAATTAAAGCAAACAGACCCGGCGCTACTACAAGCTGCAATGGACCTTGGGTGCACTCCTGTAAAAGCGTTTTTTAAAGTAATGCTGCCCTCTATTTCAAGTGGTATTTTTACAGGATTTATAATGGCTTTCACCCTGTCACTTGACGACTTTGTTATAAGCTACTTCACCTGTGGACATTATCAGACCTTACCTATTGTTATATACAATATGACTAAACGTACGGTTACTCCCGATACCTATGCACTGTCAACACTTATATTTATATCGGTATTTGCTCTGTTATTACTTTATAATATTACACTAAGCCGTTCCGAAAAGAAAAGAGGTGCACAATGAAAAGAATTGTTAATTTAATTCTTATTCTGCTACTTATTATTTCCACCTTCACCTTAACCGGTTGCGGCTATCAGTATTTTGATTTAGAGCTGCAAGGCGACTACTCAAATGATTTAGCAGGTACCGTACTTAACGTTTATAACTGGGGTGAATACATTTCTGATGGTTCCGATTCCGGTATTGATGTTAATAAGGAATTTGAGCGTGTTACAGGAATTAAAGTCAACTATTCCACCTTTGAAAGCAACGAAACTATGTATTCTCAATTACGTACTGCAGGTGTTTCATACGATTTAATAATCCCCTCTGATTATATGATTGACAGAATGGTTAGCGAGGATATGCTTTTAAAGATAGATACATCAAAACTTTCTAACTACAGCAATATCGGTGAACAGTACAAAAATCAATATTACGACCCTGATAATGAATATTCTGTTCCATTTAATGTTGGTATGGTTGGTGTCATTTATAATAAGGAAATGGTTGGAGAAGTAGAAAAAAGCTGGTCTGTTTTCTGGGATGAGCAATACAAAAATCAAACCCTTATGTTTTCCAACCCAAGAGATGCCTTTATGGTTGCACAGTTTTTGGACGGAACAAGTGTTAATTCTAAAAACAAGGCAGATTGGGACAGCGCCGCCGAGCTTTTAAAGCAACAGAAAAAATACCTTCAGTCCTATGTTATGGATGAGGTTTACGGCAAAATGGAAACAGGAGAAGCCGCCATTGCTCCATATTACGCAGGTGACTACCTGACAATGTATGATGTTAACGATGACCTTGCCTTTTTCTATCCAAAGGAAGGTACAAACATTTTTGTTGACGCAGTGTGTATCCCCTCTTGCTGTCAGAACTATGAAGCGGCTATGCTGTATATAAACTTCTTGCTTGAGCCCGAAATCGCTCTTGCTAATGCAGAATATATCGGATATGCCTCTCCAAATACCGCGGTAATTAACAATCCTGACTATTGTTATTTTGGTAATGAAATTCTTTACCCCGATGAAGAAAATATGCCTAAAACCGAATATTACCGCAATTTAGATGATGATATCCGTTATTATTACGAAAATCTTTGGATTGATGTAAAACTTTATTAATAATTAAAAGCTCTCTCATAATTTGAGAGAGCTTTTAATTTAAATAAGCGCCTTACAAGGCGCTTATTTTTTTAATTAATGGAAATTAATTTTTTCTCCTGCCTTCTGATAAAGCTTGATTGAATGAATCTTCCACTCAATAGCTTCACCGCCTTGCCTTTCTTTTGCCAAATCAATTATATCGTGTACAGTGGCATTGTTATATTCATTTCCGATTGAATATGTGTTAGAAAGAATCGGACAGTAGGATAAAAGTATGTATTGCTCTTCGTGGAAGCAATCCATTCCGTAAGTATTTTCATGACCAACGCTATCATCATAGAAATCATTTCCTTCTGAAATGTTGATCTTGAAATATGGTTCGCTAACAGGAGTTCCATCAACAACAACAGGGTCTACATAAACGGCAATATATTCCTCATTCCATTCAAAACCATATCTATGTACTTTTCTGGCTTCTGTCAAACTTGAGAATATATATTTTGAATCATCGGAAGATGATTTATAAGCTATAGTGTATTCGCCAAACAAATCTTTGGTAATATTGATAACATCGGAATATCTTAATGATCCGGTGTTTGCAGTTCCGGTTTGCTGTTTACCTGCTTCATCGTAATAGTGATACCATTTATGTAAATTAACAGCCAAGACAGCGTTATTATCTAAAATAGTGCTATATTTTGGTTGGTCAGCATTATAAATTCCATCTACCTCAAATATATCAAATTCTGCATTAACCTTTTCATAAGCTCCCGAATCAATAAATTCGTTCTGAGGAGCTAACCAAAAACCTTGATGAATGCCGCGCTCAAAAGGAATCTCCGCCTCAAGCTCAAGATATCCGTATTTATAAGACATAGCATCCTTTGTTGACAGTGTGATAGGCATATCATATTTGGCACCTGTGGTTTCTGTATCACTATAGGTGATTCTTAACTTAAGTACACCGTCTTCAAGAACGTAGTTCTCGCCGCCAACAACAGGATTTCTATACTCATTCAATGTAAAGTTATTTCGGTTATTGTTCTGGTGCAAATCAGTAACAGCGTCAATAGAGCTTATCTGTGAAAAATCATATCCCCAAACAAGTTGGCGTACAGATGGGTCGTAAGCTGACCCACCTGCGCTTCTTACATATTCAACACTGCGTGTAATGGTGTCGGAATAAATTGTAAACTCCTGTCCATCAATTTCTACAACAATAAATCCTCTTGCAATAAGCTCTCTACTATCATCAACAGCAAATTTAGTTATATAAGATGAGAAACCAATGTTGTAAAGGTCATCTGTAATATTAGTTGTAGTCCAGCAATAACCTAAGTCAGTGGATTTTATGCTATATACAAACTTATTGTCGCGGGCATTTGTAAGGTTCATATCACCAAGATACTTACCATCATTAAGATAGCCCTTACCGTTACCATAGATAAAGCCTCTTGCTTTAATGGTATAATAGCTACCATCAATAAGAATATCGCTACCATTTCTTGTGTCATAGTTAAAGGTAAAGCGCATTGCCTGTTGACCGCCTGCGCTTATTACAGCATCATCGGTAAGAATCTGTACGCCACCTACACCTATAAGATCATTACTCTGATAGTCACTTAATGGAGTAATCGTGATGTTTCTGATATAAACATCATCATTTTCTCCGATTATATAGCCGTATAACATACTGTTGGCTGCGGCAAGTACATCATTAAAGCCAAGGTTATCTGTTACAAGAGAAGCAAGCATATCAGTAGTAAGCAGTATGTTTGCGCTGTATGTGGTTCCAACCTGCTTATCTGCGAGAATCTTATATATTGCTACATCTTTACCTTCGATATAGGTAGGAACGTTGCCGTCTGAATTAGTTGTTTTGAAGCCAATCTTTACATCATTTGTAAGTTCATTCTTAAGTGCATAATCAAAACTTACTTTGTAAGTAGTGTTATTTGCAACACTACCGCTTACAAGGAATTGACCGTCCTTAACATCAGTATAGTCGTCACGGATAATTTCAAGAGAAATAATATCAACCGTACCCTTACCATAGTTGCCCATTACAAAATAGAAGTAATTGTAAAGGGTATAATCGGTACCATCAACATTTAATTTATAAGTATTGGTTTTATAATCATAATTTTCGTCATCAAGTGAGGGCGCAGTAAGTGTAACGGTTTTTTCCTGAATTTTACCTAAATCAGATGTAACCCAGCTGCTGTTAATATACTCATAGGCTGCTATATTGTAATACAGACCGTCAACCTGTTCATTAACAAAGGCGCCGTTTGCATCAAGACCACTGGCTACCTGGAACAAAAGGCTTCCGCTTTCAACACTTGTGTTTTTGATTGTGTATTTAACAGTATATTTATGACCGGGAGCAAGTTCAAAGGGCGTGCCATCTTCTTTCAGAGGAACAAAATAAGCAGGGTTACCGTTTGTTATCTGCATAGTGGTAACATGTGTTCCATTATATTCTACTGTGCCGTGCTGAATGTAGGCCTGAGGACCCCAACCTGCTGTAGATGCAGTAGAATATGTAGGATATACACTTCTTATGCCTCTTCCGAAGCCTGCATTATAGCTTACAGAACCATAATGCCAGGGCTTTGTAGCATCAAGCTGAACGCCGCCTGATTCCTTGGATTTTACATCGGAATAATAACCTACGTTTGCAATGTCAAACACATACTTCTTATCAAGGTCTTTTTCCCAATTACCGTCTCTCTCCCACTTGGAGTAAAGCTTGATACCGTCCTGGGTAAGAGTAATGGTTGAGCCAGCTTCATTAGTAAGAGCCTCATCGGTATACCAACCCATAAAGTACTTACCTTCAACAGCTTCGGGGATATAATCAACAGCATAATCACCAACAATAGCTGTGTCGGTGTTAATAACGGTTATGCCATCTTCGTCATAGTAAACAACATCACCGGTTCTTGTTTCGACATAGTCATCCCTTGTAATCTCAAGACTAACGAAATGAACATCTGCTGTACCGTTCATTAAGGCAAAGTAGAAATAGTTATAAAGGGTATACTCTGTGCCACCGTATGTGAGAGTATAAGTATTGGTTGCATAATCATAATTTTCATCACCGGAAAGTGAAGTTAAATCAAGAGATAAAGTCACATCTCTTGTTTCTCCGGTTCCATTATCAAGCCAGGCAAATCGATTACCGGCTATTTTCAGAGGATTAGTCCAACCTGAATAATCAACCTTCATTGCACCGTTCATATATAGACCGGCACAGTATTCCAAAAATGGTTGCTTTCCAGAATCTTCTGTCTCTATATAATATTTGACATAAATAGAATACTTATGACCGGGAGCAAGTTCAAAGGGAGTTCCGTCAGATTTTAAAGGAACAAAAACAGATGTGTTAGAAGAATGAGCACCATGAATGTGCCAAGTGCTTGCTGTAGAACCACCATCAGTAACTGTTCCGGGCTGGCTCCAAGCCTGTGGACCCCAATCATTACCGGACATACCTGTATAAACGGGATACAAAGTTCTGTTACCTCTGGAAAAACCGGCATTGAAAGTTACGGTTTCCTTCCAAGGTTTAGCTGAATCAAGCTGAATTCCGCCATTAGCTTTGCTTAACTGGTCGGTAAAGTAGCCTGGGTTACTAAAATCAAACACGTACTTCTTATCAAGGTCAGTATCCCAGTTAGCAAGTTTTTCCCATTTAGCATAAAGCTTAGTAGTTGTGTTTTCGACAACTGTAACGCTATCAACAAGATTAGAGAGTCCGGCATCACTGTGCCAACCTGCAAATACATAATCATCTTTTTTAGGTGTATAACCGGGAGTGTAGCTTCCGATATTTACTTCTTCACTCTTAAGAAGTGACTCACCATCATAATATTCCACAGTTCCCTGTGCTACATAGTCATCACGGATTATTTCAAGTGAAATTATATCCAATGTAGGCTTGGTGTAATTGGTAATAGTGATAGATAAATAATTGTAAAGAGTATACTCAGTACCACTATAGGTTAATTTATATGTGTTATCTGCAGAGTTATAATTAGCATCATCTTTCATACCTAAGGTAGAAATTTCTTTAGTTGCTGTATATGTATAGTTGTTGCCGGCCATCCAAGCATCAATATTGTTGCCGCAATCAACACTGGAATAGCATAAACTATTTCCACCCCAAGCGCCTACATTAGGTACACCAATATTAAATGCCATCTTACCGCCATTATTAGAGGCTCCTGCAGCAGTAACTCTATAGGAGATTTTAACGGTATATGTGTGATTTGGTGCAAGTTCAAAAGGAGTACCATCAGCCTTTAAAGGTACATAGTATCCGGGGTTTGCATTTGCAATTTGCATTGTGGGTACCTGAATACCATCAACTTCAACAGTGCTCGGCTGCATATAGCCCTGAGGACCCCAACCTGCTGTAGTAGCAGCAGTAAATATAGGATATATATTTCTCACACCTCTACCAAAGTCAGCATCAAAGCTTATGGCACCATAATTCCAAGGAAGTGTGGTATCAAATAAATAATTGTTATTTGCAACTTGATTTGAACTATGTGTGGCGTCGGAATAATAACCTGTATCAGACATATCAAACACATACTTCTTGTCAAGGTCGGTATCCCAGTTAGCAAGCTTTTCCCATTTAGCATAAAGGTTAATAACACCAAATTCTTCAACAGTAACGCTTGTTGCAGAATTTGTTAGTGCAGCATCAGTATACCAACCTGCAAATACCTTTTCAGCGGTATCATCAAGAGTATAGCTTGGTGCATAGTTACCTGTAGCAACCTTTTCGCTCTTAACAAGCTCATCACCATTGTAATAATTAATGGTACCCTTAGGAGTATAGTCATCCCTTGTAATCTCAAGGTTGATAAAGTGAACATCTGCTGTACCTCTTGTGAAAGCGAAGTAGAAGTAGTTATTAAGAGTATACTCTACGCCACCGTATGTAAGAGTATATGTATTAGTTGCATTATCATAATTTTCATCGCTTGAAAGTGAAGTTAAATCAAGTGTCAGAGTTGCTTCTCTGGTTTCTCCGGCTCCATTGTTAAGCCATGCAAAACGACCACCGGCAAACTTAATTTTATTCTCAGCAGCGGAATAATCGATAGGTGGTTCTTTGTCAGTACAAAGACCGGCACAGTATTCGATATATGGAGTAGAGCCGGCATCCTCAGCCTCAATATAATACTTTACCTTAACGGAATATTTATGACCGGGAGCAAGCTCAAAAGGCTTTCCATCCTCCTTAAGAGGAGTAAAATATGCAGTGAAATTAGAGTGATTTGTATGAACGGCATAAGTATTAACATCCTGTCCATCAATCGTGGCGGTTCCGGGATAACTCCAAGCCTGAGGTCCCCAACCCTGCTTGGTAAATGCAGACCAAACCGGGCTTATAGCTCTGTTGCCTCTGCCATAACCTGCATCGAAGCTTACATTTCCATAACTCCAAGGATGTGAAATGTCAAACAAATAATTATTGTTTGTAACTTGATTTGTGTTATGAGCAGAATCTGAATAATATCCCTCGTTTGTAAAATCGAAGACATATTTGTCATCGAGTTCAGCAGACCAGTCAATTGTTTCAGCACTGATATTAATAGGAACTATTAATGTGCATAACAACAAGACCGTGCTTAAAAATAAAGCTACAAATTTCTTCATAAACAACTCTCCTTTAAAAAGAAAATATTATGCTATCATTATTTTACAAAAAAAATTTTTTCAATGCAAGAAAGTTTTCATCAAATATATGGACAAAAAAACAACAGCCCGAAAAAGCTGTTGTTTTTTAAAAGATTTTATTGAATTTATTAGATTAATCAGGGATAATTTCACATCCGCCAATAGGTCGGATACTTAGTATACAGCAGCTTCCCTCACCAAAAACGCCGTTAATCATCTTTAAGTACCGCTCTATTCTTTCGGTAGGAATATAGCACTGTATTGTTCCTGCAAAACCGCCACCGTGAACGCGACAGGCACCCTCACCATTTAAAAACTTCTCGGTAAGGCAAAGTGCAAGACACAGTCCCTGTGCCTTAATATTTGATGCCGAATAAACATTCTGAAGATATTTATAGGAGGAATCTCCCGACTCATTTACTAAATCAAGAAAATGATTGAAGTTATCCTGTTTTAATGCAACCTTTTGCTCCTCAGCACGATTATCATCACCAAAAAAATGAATCGCACGAAGCACTGCCCTGTCACCAAATTTATTTCTTAGGTCACTGATCGAAGCAAAAAATACATCAGTATCAACATCTCTCAAAAAGTCTTTGCCGAAATAATTGCTGATTTCTCTACACTCAATAGTAATATCAGCATAATCTTGAGTTAAATCGGCGTGGTCACCATGAGTATCAACAACACACAGTGTATAACCGTGAGAAGCAAGGTCAAAGGAAATCTGTTCAACTACAGGCTTTTCAGGGTTCATAAAATCAATAGCGGTAAATCCACCCTGAGAGCTTGCCATCTGGTCAAGAAGACCGCAGGGTTTACCAAAATATTCTCTTTCAGCCTTTTGAGAAATCTTTGCAATTTCAACCCTGTCAACACCGTTGTTATTAAACATACCGCTTAATATGTTACAGATAAGCACCTCATAGGCGGCAGATGAAGAAAGTCCCGAACCGCCAAGTACATCAGAGGTGGTATAAGCATCAAAACCTCCGATATTATATCCTGACTTTTTAAAGTGAGCACAGCAACCGCGAATAAGTGCACTGGTTTTGCCATATTCAGCCTCACTGCTTTCAAGGAAATTCAGATCAACAGGGTCAACCTTATATCCAAAGGACTCTATACGGACAACGTTGACGTCATTAGCAGCAACAACACCGATAACGTCAAGATTTACACTTCCTGCAAGAACTCTGCCATGCTGATGGTCGGTATGGTTTCCGCCAACCTCGGTTCTTCCCGGTGCAGAAAAAATTCTTACCTCTTCCCTATCACCAAAGATTTCCTCAAAGCAATTTAGAGCATCATTATATCTTTTGCGGGCAACGCTGACATCAGCAGGATACAGCTTATTAAATATATTATCAAATTTACCCTGAGCTATTGCATCTTTTAACTGAGTAATATTCAATTAAATCAACCTTTCGATTAAGAAATAAGTGCTAATGTATCACGGGCAATAGCAAGTTCCTCATTAGTGGGAATTACATATACATTAACCTTTGAATCATCAGTAGAAATCTTAATTTCCTCACCACGAATATGATTTTTAGCATCATCAATCTTAACGCCTAAATAGCCGAGGTTTTCGCAAACATAGGCTCTCAGATCCGGATCATTTTCACCGATACCCGCAGTAAATGCGATAGCATCAACACCATTCATAGCAGCAACATAAGAACCTACAAATTTAAGAATCTGATATCTCTGCATATCAACGGCAAGTTTTGCTCTTTCATTACCACTATCAGCAGCAGCACAAACGTCACGGTTATCATTAGACACACCCGAAACACCAAGCATACCGGATTTCTTATTGCAGATATCGTTAATCTGAGCAGGAGAAAGATTTTCTTTTTCTGCGATAAAGGTAAGTGCAGATGGGTCGAGCGTACCTGTTCTTGTACCCATCATAAAGCCATCAAGTGGAGTAAAGCCCATAGAGGTATCACAGCAAACACCATCCTTAACAGCGGTAATAGATGCACCATTACCGATATGACAAACAATAATCTTAAGGTCTTTTTTATCCTTGTTTTCAAGAACAGCAACTCTGTCGCTTACAAAGTGATGAGAGGTACCGTGTGCACCGTATTTTCTAACACCGTATTTCTCATAATATTCATAAGGTAGAGCAAACATATAAACCTTAGGCTCCATTGTCTGATGGAAAGAGGTATCAAATACAGCAGCCTGAGGGATCTTATCACCAAAGGTTTTAATACATGCCTTAATTGCAAGAACGTGAGCAGGATTATGTAAAGGAGCAAGAGCACCAAGCTCATCAATCTGGTCAAGAACGGTGGGATTAATAAGACAGGACTTAGAGAAGATACTACCGCCCTGTACTATACGATGACCGATAGCCGAGATTTCATCAAAGGAATCAATAACCTTAGCTTCACTTTTGGTCATAGCATAAACAACAGCCTCAAAAGCCTCGGTATGAGTAGGCATAGCAGTATCAGCAGAATAAACTCTGCCGTCAGCAGCCTTATGAGTAATTGCACCGCTTGTTCCGATTCTCTCACAGATACCCTTTGCAAGAACAGATTCGGTTTCCATATCAATAAGCTGATATTTAAGCGAAGAACTTCCTGCATTAACTACAAAGATTTTCATATTAATTTACTCCTATCCGCCATTGGCGTATTATTTTTCGTATTGATTAAATTTAACCTTTGTGATAAAATGATTAAAATATCAATACCATCTTAACTATTATATAATAATAGATTGTTAAAGTTTTTGCAAGTAGTATTTTAAAAAAGGAAAATAAAAATGAACGGAATTGTATGTGAATTTAACCCTTTTCACAACGGACACGAATATCTTCTGTCAAAAGCTAAAGAAAACGGAAAGAAAAACATCTGTGTTATGAGTGGTAATTTTGTCCAACGCGGCGAGATTGCAATTATGGAAAAGCACCGTCGAGCAGAAATGGCTCTAAAAAACGGTGCTGATGTTGTCATTTCACTGCCAATTGGTTGGTCAATGTCAGGAGCAGAAAATTTTGCATATGGCTCTATTTCCCTTTTAAAAGGAACCGGGATTGTCGACAATCTTGTATTTGGCTCTGAAAATAATAATAAGCAATTAATAGAAGAGTCAGCACAAGTAATTTTTGAAAACAAATTTTCAAAAGAAATCGGTATATATTTATCTCAGGGATATACCTATGCCGATGCAAGACAAAGAGTATTTAATGAGCAATATCCACAACTCAAGGATTTTATCCGCCAGCCTAATAACATACTTGGTGTTCAATATCTTGTAGCGGCTAAAAGTCTTGGATTTAATATTGATTTTACCCCAATTTCAAGAATGGGTGCAAATCACGACAGTGCAGAAACAACAGATAAATACTCAAGCGCCTCCAATATTAGAAATATGATACAGGAAAACAAAGAAGTAGGTTTTTTTGTTCCGCATAGTGTAAAAGAAATCATAAAAGATACCGACTGTGCTGATTTTTCTCTTATAGAAAAAGCTATTATGTTTAAGCTTCGCTCATTAAGTATTGAAGATATTATGAACCTACCCGACATAAGTGAAGGAATTGAAAACAGAATTTTTGAGAGTATAAAAACTTCTGCTTCGTTTGATGAATTGTTGACTAATATAAAAACAAAGCGCTACACTATGGCACGAATACGGCGAATTATTATGTCAGCCGCATTTTCGGTTGACAATTCATATTTAAAGAAAGAGCCGCCATATATTCATATTATCGGTTATAGAAAAGAAAGCGAGTCTTTGGTTTCAGAAATTGCAAGAAATTCCGACAGACCTGTTATAATGTCGGGCAAGGATACCGAAAAATTGAGTAGCTTTGGCAAAAAAGTTTTCGGTACCGAATGTATAGCAACAGATCTATATTCATTAGCGTTTACTCCCCCTCGCCCCTGTTCTAAAGAATACACTCAACCGATTATAAAAATTTAAAGCCTTTGCAATGCAAAGGCTATTTCTTTATAAAATTATCTGTTGTATTGCTTCCTTTAAGGATGATACTCCTATTACATTAATATCGTCAGATATACCCTTTAAATGCTTAAGACAGCTTTTCGGCAAAATACAAGTCTTAAAGCCAAGACGAGCAGCCTCCTTTACTCTATCAAGAGGACGAGAAACTGAACGAAGTTCTCCCGAAAGTCCGATTTCGCCAAATGCGATTATATCATCACTGATTACTGTATCTCTTAGTCCCGAAACAAGAGAAAGAGCAACCGCAAGGTCAGCGGCAGGTTCGTCAAGACGAAGGCCACCCGCAACATTAACATAAACATCACGATTAGAATAATGAAGACCTATACGCTTTTCCAGTACCGCAAGCAGCATATTAAGTCGGTTATAATCAAAGCCTGTGGCAACTCTCCTGGCATTTCCAAAGCCTGTAGATGTTACAAGAGCCTGTACCTCGGAAAGTATGGGACGGCTACCCTCAAGTATGCAAGCAATACAGCTTCCAGAAACATTATATGCTCTTCCTGAAAGTATAGCAGCAGATGGATTTTCAACTTGGCAGAGTCCCGTTTCCTTCATTTCAAATACACCGATTTCATTAGTTGAGCCAAAACGGTTTTTTATAGCACGAAGAATTCTGTAGGACTGATTACGCTCACCCTCAAAATACAAAACAGTATCAACAATATGTTCAAGCACCTTAGGTCCTGCAATGTCACCGCCCTTATTTACATGACCAACAATAAATATGGGAATATTATTGCTTTTAGCTACCCGTAAAAACATATTGGTGGATTCTCTCACCTGAACAATACTTCCTGCAGAAGAAGAAAGCTCTGAAATCTGCATTGTCTGTATAGAATCTATCATAACTAAATCAGGTTTTTCAGCTAATATGTACTCACAAATAGCCTGTGTATCGTTATCAGCCATAATAAACAGATTAGCATTAAAAACACCCAATCGCTGTGCACGAAGCTTTATCTGCATAGCTGATTCCTCACCGGAAACATAGAGAATTCTTATGTTTGACGGTAGCTTATCACAAATCTGTAAAAGAATTGTGGATTTACCAATACCGGGGTCACCACTGAGCAATACAACCGAACCGTTTACGATTCCACCGCCAAGCACCCTGTCAAGCTCATTAATACCGATAACCGTTCTGGTTTCAAACTCAGAAGAAATATCATTAATGGAAATTGCTTTAATAAACGAAGCGGTAGATGAATAGGTTTTACTTTTTGTTTCGGGCTGAATAACGGTTTCCTCAAGAGTATTCCACTCTCCGCAGTTATTACATTTGCCACTCCATTTTGCCGACATACATCCGCAATTCGTACACACATAAGCCGTTTTAATTTTTCCTGCCATTTAATTTATACCTCATTAAAATAATTGTTAATTCCGCAAAATACAGCAAAAGACATCTGCTTTTGATACGTGGTGTTTTTCAGTAATGCTAATTCTTCGTTATTGCTTATAAATCCACACTCAACAATAACACTTGGAATCACTGCATTATAAAGCAAAAAAGTATCCTTTGTTCCCTTTTTAATCACCCTGTTATTGCTCGGCTGAATAATGGAAACAATACTTGTCTGTATATATTCACCAAGCAGTTTAGCCTCATCAAAAGACGGAGAGTAAAACACCTGAGCGCCCATAGCAGAGGATGAAGTAAATTTGTTCAAGTGAATACTGACAAACACACCGTCATCATAAAGCTGTGTAAGTTTCAGCCTGTTGTTTAAATCGCTAACCTTTCGGTTTCTTATAGCAGTATTATCATAATCATCAGTGCCGACATCTTCTGTACGTGTATACACAACATTGTAGCCGTTTATCTCTAACATCTCACCTAAAAACAGTGCAATAGACAAATTAATATTCTTTTCAATAGTTCCGTCATCAGCCACCGCACCACCATCAAACCCGCCGTGGCCTGCATCAACGATAATGGTAGGACTATTATTTAAGTGAGTCGATACCATAGTCATATCATCAAAAACATTATACATCATTACGGCTGAAATGACAACAGAAAATAGTACAATTAAAACAGAAAAAAGTATTTTTTTGCGCTTCAAATTTTATCCCCCGTTCACTGAAGATATACTGTTTTCTTCGTCCTCTCTTTCCTTTTCAATAAGGTATATCAGCCTGTTGTAAATTTGTATTTCTCTTTCTACTCTGTCATTTGACAAAACAAATTCCATAAACATTCCTCCTCGCAAATCATAAATCTTAATTAATATATTCCCTTTTTAATGAGTAAAAATTCATATATTATATTTAGATTTTTTATTCACCTGTAATATTCCGCCGATAGCTCCTGACATCAGCGAGGAAATCAGATGGAACAAGGATGTAAGAGAAAAAGAATTTTTACTAAAAAACAGTGAAGTAATAAATACAACCACATAAATGCACAGCCCTATTAATGTTCCGTTAATAAAGCCTTTGATTTTAATTTTGCCCACAAAAACACTTGCCCCGACAAAACTACCTATTATCAGAGATATGGTTGCGAAAACAGCATTATAATACTGTTTCAAATCAAGCACAGTAAACAGTATTGCAAAGAGAAATAAACTGACAACAGTTGAAAGAACACCAATCAGCACCGAAATAATTATGTATAAAACATAATTTGTGTTATCATTTTTTTGCATAAAAAAACCCCCTCGGAACATTTTACTCCGAGGGGAACCTGATTTAGAACTTATTTCTTAAAAAAAGATCTCTTTTCACCGCTGTCTAATGCAACTTCTTCGTGTACAGTAAGATTCTGACTTACAGCCCACTTAGCAATTTTAATCTTTGAGTGGTCTGCAGAAGACTCTATAACGATGCTGTCATCCTTAATGGATACAACTCTGCCGAAAAGACCGCCGATTGTAACAAGCTCGTCACCAACCTGAATGGAATCGCGCATTTTTTGCTCTTCCTTCTGCTTCTTTTTCTGCGGACGAATCATCACAAAATACATAACTGCGATAATTACAACGATGTAAATTATCATTAACCAAGAACCTGAACCATTCATTTTATTTCCTCCAAAAATTTTTATAATGGTATTATATACCACAAATATTAATAAATCAAGAATAAATTAAATACGTGTACCGTAAATCTCTTCTTTTTCTTTCTTAAACTGCGCAAATCTGCCCTGTGCCAGTGCCTCTCTGATATCTTCCATAAGCTTGTTGTAAAAATATAGGTTATGAAGAACGCAAAGACGGTTAGAAAGCATTTCTTTACTTTTAATTAAATGTCTGATATAAGCACGACTGTATCTTGAGCAAACAGGACAATTACAGTTTTCGTCAATAGGACGCATATCTTTTTCGTATTTGTTGTTATTCAGATTTATAATTCCAATACTTGTAAATAAATGTCCGTGACGGGCATTTCTGCTTGGCATAACACAGTCAAAAAGGTCAACACCTCTCTCAACCGCATTAAGAATATTAACAGGAGTACCAACGCCCATAAGGTATCTAATTTTATTATCAGGCATTTCGGGGGTAACATGCTCAATTACGTCGTACATAACTTCAGCAGGTTCACCAACCGCAAGACCGCCGATAGCATAACCGTCCAAATCAAGTTCACGAATCGTCTTCATATGTTCTACTCGTAAATCATTAAAGGTACAGCCCTGATTAATACCGAAAAGCATCTGTTCTCTGTTAATAGTATCCTCAAGGCTGTTAAGCCGTTTCATTTCAGCCTGACACCTCTTGAGCCAACGGGTAGTTCTTTCACAGGAAGCCTTTGAATAACTGTAAGGGGCGGGGTTTTCAACACATTCATCAAATGCCATAGCAATGGTAGAACCTAAATTGCTTTGAATCTGCATACTTTCCTCGGGACCCATAAATATTCTTTTGCCGTCAATATGAGAATTAAAAGTAACTCCCTCTTCGGTGATTTTTCTCAGCGGTGCGAGAGAAAAGACCTGAAAACCGCCGCTATCGGTAAGAATCGGGCCTTGCCAGGTAGACAGCTTGTGCAATCCACCACACTCTTTAATAACCTTATCACCGGGACGAATATGCAAATGATAGGTGTTGCTGAGCATAACCTGACAGTTGACATTAACAAGGTCATCGGCAGAAACCGCGCCCTTTATCGCCGCAGAAGTTGCAACATTCATAAAAGCGGGAGTTTTCACAACACCCCTATTAGTATGGAATTCGCCCAGACGCGAACGCCCTTCTGTTTTTAAAACTTTAAACATAGTTTACCTCTAAAAAGATTAATATCACATAATAAACATCGCATCGCCGAAGCTGAAAAATCGATATTTATCTTCTACAGCTTTATTGTAAAAATCCATAGTAAATTCATAACCCGCAAAGGCAGATACAAGCATTATCAGTGTGCTTTCGGGTAGATGAAAATTCGTAATAAGTGCATCCATACACTTAAACTCATAACCCGGATAAATAAAGATAGATGTATCGTCACTACACTCCTTTATTTCACCAAACTTTGATGCCGCACTTTCTACAGTTCTGCAGCTTGTTGTACCAACACATATAACTCTTCCGCCGTTTCTCTTTGTTCTATTAATTTTTTCGGCGGTTTCATGGGAAATAGAGTAATGTTCACTGTGCATATGATGGTCGGTTATTTCCTCAACCTTTACAGGTCTGAAGGTGCCAAGACCGACATGGAGCGTTACATACGCAATATCCACACCTTTTTCTTTAATAGTATCAAGAAGTTCAGTTGTAAAATGCAGTCCTGCAGTAGGAGCAGCCGCCGAGCCGACTTCCCTGCTATATACCGTCTGATAACGCTCTTTATTCTCAAGTTTTTCCTTGATATAAGGCGGAAGCGGCATATTGCCAACTTCATCAAGTGCAGTAAAAAAATCGCTTTTACACGAAAATTCAAGAATTCTGTTACCGTCTTCAAGTACATCTATAACGACTGCAGAAAGATCATCACTAAATTTAAAGCCATTTCCCGTTTTAGCCTTTTTACCCGGACCTGCAATACATTCCCAGACATTCATTTCTTTTTGTTTCAATAGGACAAATTCCACAACCGCACCTGTATCAGTTCGGGTTCCGAAAATACGGGCAGGAAGAACTCTGGTATCATTAAGAACAAGCAAATCCCCTGCTTTTAAATGGTCGGTAATTTTTCTAAAAACCGTTTCATCAATAGTCTTTTCGGATTTATTAATAAGCATTAATCGTGAAGAGTCGCGGGGTTCAAGAGGAGTCTGTGCAATAAGCTCTTCGGGAAGTTCATAATAAAAATCGCTTTTTTTCATATTTTCTCCAGTCGTAAAAGGAATATAAATTGCATAAAATGTATTTGACAAACAATATAGCAAATGTTATTATTTAAATGCAATAAACTTATATTATTATATTGCAAAAAACCTCTGATAGCAACAAAAAAGTTTATATTTTGTCAAATTATTAAGAAAAGGTGCTGTTAGATAATGAAAAAAAGAATTTTTACCGGTGCAGCTACTGCTTTAGTTACCCCTATGAACGATGACTATACCGTTAATTTCAAAAAGCTTGAAGAGCTTGTTGAAACTCAGATTAATTCTGGTATTGATGCCTTGGTTATTTGCGGTACTACAGGTGAAAAATCAACCCTTAACTACAAAGAGCACGTTAAGGTTATTGAAACCGCAGTTAACAGAGCAAATGGCAGAGTGCCTATTATAGCCGGTACCGGTTCTAACGATACCGCATATACCGTCGAGCTTTGCAGAGATGCTATTTCCTGTGGTGCTGATGCTATGCTGATGGTAACCCCTTATTACAATAAGACCTCTCAAAAAGGTTTAATAACGCACTATAACTATGTTGCTGACAGAATCAATTCACCCATCATTCTTTATAATGTTCCTTCCCGTACAGGTGTCAATATAACCCCTGAAACCTATGCTGAGTTATCAAAACACCCAAACATAGTTGCAACCAAGGAAGCTAATGGGGATATTTCTTCAATAGCTCTTACCCGCTGTTTGTGTGGCGATAATCTCGATATTTATTCAGGAAATGACGACCAGATAATTCCTATTATGTCCCTTGGAGGTATTGGTGTTATCTCGGTACTTTCAAATATTGCTCCATACGAAACCCACAAGATTTGTGCTGATTATCTTGACGGCAACTGCATTGATGCCGCAAAACAGCAGATTTTCTATGCACAACTTATTAAGGCATTGTTCTCGGATGTTAATCCTATTCCTGTTAAGGAATCTATGAATATCTTAGGTATGGATGTGGGCCCTTGCCGTATGCCCCTCGTTGAGATGGATGAAACGTTAAAAGATAAGCTTATTACACAGCTAAAAGAGTGTAAACTATTAAAATAATTTACAAGTAAGGAAGTTAAAAATGAAAAATATTATTCTTAACGGTTGCTTCGGCAGAATGGGCAGGGTTATTACGGAAATTGTTGATAAATCCGAGTCATTGAGAATTTGCGCAGGTGTAGATGCTTTTTCATCAGATAACGCAAACTTTCCTGTATATAAAAATATAAGCGATGTTAAAGAAAATGCGGATGTTATCATTGACTTCAGCAACCCATCGGCACTTGATGACCTGCTCTGCTACGCTACAAAAACCAAAACTCCGATTGTTCTGGCAACTACAGGTTTTTCCTCCGAGCAGATTGAAAAAATCAAGAATACAACTCTACAAATCCCTGTTTTTTTCACCTTTAATATGTCTTTGGGTATCAATCTGCTTACAGCACTCTCAAAAAAGGCGGCATTAGTTCTTGGCAATGATTTTGATATTGAAATTGTTGAAAAACATCATAATCAAAAATTGGATGCACCTTCGGGAACGGCAATTATGTTGGCTAATTCAATAAATGAACTATACGGTGATTCACTTCAGTATGAATATGACCGTCACTCGAAAAGAATGGCTCGTCCAAAAAACGAAATCGGAATTCATTCGGTGAGAGGCGGTACAATAGTTGGTGAACACGAAGTTATATTTGCCGGAAAAGACGAGGTCATTTCCCTTTCACACAGCGCGGCCTCCCGTGATGTTTTTGCAAGCGGTGCTGTACGTGCTGCTCAGTTTATCTGCAATAAACCTGCAGGACTTTATGATATGAATATGTTAATTGATAACTAAATATTTTTATCTTATTTCTCCTTTCAGCATATAATGAACTGAAAGGAGATTTTTTATGGATAATTATTTAATGAAAAGCTCTAATGATATAATCCCCTATGCCGAGAATTTACTAAGAAGTGAACAATCTGTTGATTTAAAGGATAACTCATTACCATTTTTGCCCTCATACCTTTCAAAAAATATTGGCAGATGGGTAAAGGTTGAACATTTTTTAGGAAATGAGTTTGTTTCACATATCGGTCAGTTAATTAGTGTAGGTATTGATTTTATCGTACTTAAAATTGACAGTAGCACTCTTGCTACCGTAGTATGTAATATAAAAGATATATGCTTTATTACTATAGTGTATAACAAAAATACCGAATATCTCAGCAAGTAAAAAAACACACGGAATAGCACCGGCTTTCCGTGTGTTTTTAATAGAATCAATTAATTATTTTCTTGACCATTTTTAAGTAACTGAGTTGCGGATTCTATAAGACTTTCTGTTATCTGAGTTCCACCCATTATACGAGCTATTTCCATAACCCTGTCGTTATCAGTAACAGCAGTAACATCAGTAAAAGTGCGTCCTTGCCTTGTTTCTTTTGAAATAAGCAGGTGCGAAGCAGCAACACAGGCAATCTGAGCAAGATGAGTAACACATATTACCTGATGTGAAGCTGATACATTTTTTAGCTGAACGCCTACCATATCAGCGGTTCTGCCACTTATTCCGGAGTCTATTTCATCGAATATAAGTGTTTCTACAGTATCTTTTTCAGCCATAACACTCTTTATAGCAAGCATTACACGAGATAACTCACCACCTGATGCAATCTTTGCAAGGGGCTTTTTCTTTTCACCTTCATTTGCACTAAATAGAAACTGAATTTCATCACAACCGTTTTTTGTATATCTTCCATTATTTATTTCAACAGAAATCTCTACAGACGGCATATTAAGACGAGAAAGCACAACCTTTACATCTTTTTCAAATACAGATGCTGCTCTTTGTCGAGATTTAGTCAGCATTTGCGCCTTTGTAATAAGATTTTCCTGTGAGACTACAAGAGCATCACTAAGACGTTCAATTTCTTCATCATTAAATAAAATTGTCTGCAATTCCTTTTGAGCATTTTCAAGGTATGTAAGCATAGCCTGTTCGTCTTTACCATATTTAGAGGAAAGATTTGAAAGAATGCCGAGCCTTTCTTCGATTTTGTCTATATCATAATCATCAGAATTATAGGACTCTATGTTACTGTTGAGCGAAGAAATCACACTATCCACTTCTTCTATACAGTTATGTAGCATTTCCAGTTCGTCACTTAGTTCAAGCTCACTGTCAACTGATATGAGATGAAGTGCATTGCGCAAAGAATTGATAGCACCATTCTCACCCTCACTATCATTAAGATAGGACAAAATCCCCTTTACAGAACTGATTTTTTTACCAATGTTACGAGCAACAGCCTTACGCTTTTTAAGTTCTTCAAGCTCGCCTGTTTTAAGATTGGCGCTGCTAAGCTCATCAATTTGAAATTTAAGAATATCAATACGTCTAAGTTTTTCATCCTCGTCCATTTCAAGAGCCTTTAGCTGATTTCTTATAGAATTAAAATTTTTAAATTCATTTATATATTCATTTAACTGATTACCATTATCGGCAAGTCTGTCAATAAATAAATAATGATTATCTCTATCAAGAAGTGCCTGATTGTCGTGCTGTCCGTGAATGTTAATCAGCATTACGGAAATATTTTTTAAAGCAGAAGCAGAAATCGGCACACCATTAACCTTGATATAACCACCCGAATTGACATTTAGGGTTCTCTCAATCAATAAATTACCGTCTTCATCTGGAGATACACCTATCTCTCTAAAGGACTCAATACATTCTGTCGATACATTTGAAAATACAGCAGAAACTCTTGCACTGTCGCATCCGTTACGAATCAGCTCTTTAGATGTTCTGTGTCCAAGTACAGCATAAATCGCATCAATGATAATTGACTTTCCTGCACCTGTTTCGCCTGTAAGGATATTAAATCCCTCAGTAAACTCAATATTCGATTGTTCAATTACTGCAATGTTTTCAATATGCAAATATTTTAACATACAATCGGTCAATCCTTACACATGTTCTTAAGTTTTTCGGTAAGCTGTAAAGCTATTTCAGGAGTTTTGGTAATCACGAGTATGGTGTCGTCCCCTGCAAGACTTCCCATAATCATATTGCCAAAAAAGTTATCAACTGCAACACAGGCGCCCGAAGCCATTCCTGAATAACATTTAATAACAATATCATTAAATGCACAGTCAATCTTTATGGCAGACCTCTTAAAAATATCCTTATAATGAACATCAGCATCACTTACCGAGGAGGTATTGCGGATATTTGAAACATACCTATAATTACCCCTTGTATCAAGAGCTTTAACTATTCGTAACTGTTTTATATCTCTTGATATTGTTGACTGTGTTACATTAAAACCGAGATTATTAAGCGCTTCCTGCAATTCATCCTGTGTATAGTAAGCATTATCATTAATAAGCTCTAACAATTTTTCCTGTCTTTTGTTCTTCATAACATCACCTATCTAAATTTTTCGGACAATGTTTTATAAAAGGAACTCTTAGTAAGTTTTATGAGAGTTACACTGTTTTCATCTTTTGACACATAAAGCTCAGTATATGGTTTTATGTTATAGGACCTTCTGCCGTCAATTAATAGATAAACCTCTGATTTCTTAACGGAAAATGCTTTGAATTTAACCGAAGAATCACCACTTAAAATTATAGGTTTTGCACTTAAGGAGTGCGAACAGATTGGTGTTATAATTATATTGTTAATAGTAGGGTCGACGATAGGTCCGCCCGCCGACATAGAATAAGCAGTAGAACCTGTGGGTGTTGACACAATAAGCCCGTCAGCTCTGTAGCATATCGGCTCATCATCAACGAAAGCGTGAATATCAATAAGTCTTGACATAAAACCACTTGAAATAACCGCATCATTAACCGCTGAAAAACTTGCCTGAACACTGCCGTTTTCTACAGCATTAACCCTGAGAATCATTCTTTTTTCGGTTATATAGTCACCGCTTTTCAGCTTACTTAAAAGACCGAGCTGATTTGCTTCAAGATTAGCAAGAAAACCAAGCCGACCCGCATTTATGCCCAGAACAGGCTTATTATGAAGAGCGGCAGTCTTTGCATAACGCATAATCGTTCCGTCGCCGCCAACCGTTATAATAACATCAGCACAGCGGAATAATTCCTCTTCGGGAATTGACTGATAACCTATATATGAAATATAATCGGGCAAATACGGTTTAATGCCGTTTGACTCAAGAATACCTTTCATTCTTTCGAGAACATCAGCAACTCCCCGTTTATCAAGATTAGGCAGAATACCTGCAATCATATCTGTACCTCCTCAGTTTAGAGCATTATATGAATTTTCGACAAGCTGAGCAGAAGAAATTTCAGCACAGTTTACCGGTGAATAGGTTTTCTTTATATAACACAAATACTCTATATTGCCTTCAGGACCTTTTACTGGAGAAAAATCGAGTCCTAAAAGGGAAAATTTATTTTCTTCAATAAGTGTAACAATTTTATCTATAACCGCAATATGAACATTTTTATCCCGTACAACACCTTTTTTACCGACACCATCTTTACCCGCCTCAAACTGAGGTTTAATAAGACAAACGGCACAAGCCTCGTCTTTAAGTAATGTTCTCATTACGGGTAATATATGTGAAAGTGAAATAAACGATACATCCACAGAGGCGAAATCGAGAGGCAAATCCACCTGCTCGTTTGTCACATAACGGAAATTAGTTCTTTCAAGGTTAACAACACGCTCATCGGTTCTCAACTTCCAGGCGAGCTGACCATATCCAACATCAATGGCATAGACCTTTACAGCGCCGTTTTGCAGCATACAGTCGGTAAATCCGCCTGTAGAAGCGCCAATATCCGCACAAACACGGCCATTAAGATTTATATTAAAACACTCAACAGCCTTTTCGAGTTTTAATCCACCTCGGCTGACATATTTAAGCTTTTCACCGCGAACCTCAATAACATCATCAGGCTTTACAGTATCCCCGGCTTTATCACATTTCTGATTATTTACATATACAATACCCGACATTATGAGCGCCTTAGCCTTTTCTCTGCTTTCGGCGTATCCGCCCTCAACCAAAGCAACATCAAGTCTGATTTTAGATGACAAATCAATTACCCCTTAATTTATTTATAATATGCTCTACAGACATACCGTATAAGCCAAACTGAGTGTCAACATCGGCAGCGGTTACAAACTCACCATCCACCGCAGAAATTGACATCTCGCCACTAAAGCCTTTCTGCATCATTGAAGCAGAAATTTTCTCGGCAACAGAACCCGATTTTATACCTTCTTCAAAAATTAAAATCTTTTTATATTTCATAAGATGAGTTATAACCTCATCACCGACAGGTATAATTTTGTTAAGCTTTATAAAATCCACATTACCAACCCGGTCTACCGCACTCATAACATTATATGAAAGCCGTCCGTAAGATACTGCTGCTATCTCACCATTATTTGAGAATAAATCAAAATCATTGCTGCTATAGGTAAATTCATAGTCACCAATTTCACAACCACGGGGATAACGTATTACAGTGGGTGCAGTAATATTTTTAAGCGATAACATTGTACCTCTTAACTCTTCAAAGGAAGCCGGAGAATACACGGTAAAATCAGGAATAGTAGATAAAAATGAAACATCAAAAAGTCCTTGATGGGTTCTTCCGTCCTCACCTACAAAACCTGCTCTATCAACACAGATACATACAGGAAGCTTCTGTATAGCAATATCGTGAAGAAGCTGGTCGTATGAACGCTGTAAAAAAGAAGAATATACCATAAAATATGGCTTTGCTCCACCTTTTGCAAGACCTGCAGCAAAGGTTACTGCGTGTTCTTCTGCGATGCCTACATCAAAAATTCGGTAAGGATAAGTCTTTGAGAATTCAGTAAGTCCTGTTCCGTCAGCCATAGCGGCAGTAATGGCACAAACCTTATCGTCATCATTAGCTAATGAAATAAGTGTCTGTCCTGCCACATCGGAATATGTGATTTTCTTGTTATGGTTTATACCATTTTGCACATCAAAAGAAGAAACACCATGATAGCTTCCGGGGTCGTTCTCGGCGTTACAGTAGCCCTTTCCTTTTACAGTAACAATGTGGACAAGTGTAGGCTTTTGTTGTTTTTTTGCAATTGAAAGTATGTTTTCAACAGCCTCTAAATCATGACCGTCAACGGGCCCTAAGTAATTAAAGCCAAGTGCTTCAAAAACGTTACTGTGATAAACCGCAACCTTAAGCAGTGTTTTAATTCTGTCAAAAAAGTGAAATAGGCTGTTTCCGATTAATGGAATACTATTAAGAAAACGTCTGAAACGATATTTAAAAATATGATAGCTGGACTTGCTTCTGATTTTAGTCAGGTGACGAGCAAGAGCACCTACATTTTTTGAAATTGACATTTTGTTATCGTTAAGGATAACAATGAATTTGCTATTATCAGCGCCTATATTGTTAAGCGCCTCATACGCCATACCGCCTGTCATAGCTCCGTCACCGATAACCGCTATAGCTGTACCTTTTTCACCGGATAGAGCCTTTGCTTTATATATACCGTAAGCGGCAGAAACAGCATTACTGCTATGACCGCTGATGTATGGGTCGTGCTCTGATTCATCAGGATTCATAAATCCCGAAATACCACCGTATTTTCTTAATGTAGAAAAATCCTTAAAGCGTCCTGTTATCAGCTTGTGAGCATAGGACTGATGGCCAACATCAAAAAGTATAGCATCCTGTGGAGAACTAAAAACCCTGTGCAACGCAACAGTAAGCTCAACCGAGCCAAGATTTGAAGCAAGGTGACCGCCGTTTTTTGAAACGGTTTCAATAATACAATCTCTTATTTCACTGCACAACAAATCAAGCTCGTCCTTAGAGAGCTTCTTAATGTTTTCAGGCGATTCAATTTTACTTAAAATTTTATATTCCACATTAAACAGTCCTTAATGATTTCTGCTTGAAAGTTCTATAGTCAGTTCCTTTAAAAATGAAATATCGCCATCGATTTTCTCAAGACAATCAATAGCCTTATTTGTTAAATCAACTACAATTTCTTTACATTTTTCTACACCATAAAAAGCAACATAGGTAGACTTATCGTTCTTTTCGTCGCTTTTAACAGGTTTACCGAGTAAAGCAGTGTCCCCACAGGTATCGAGAATATCATCAGTAATCTGAAAAGCGAGACCTAAATATTTACCGAAGTTGTCCGCACATTTAATTTTTTCAGGAGAACCACCTGCAAGAATAACACCGATTTTAGCCGCAGCTCTGAGCAGTCCCCCTGTTTTCAATAGGTTAAGCTCATCAATAACCTCTATAGGTACCTGTTCACCCTCACTCTGCAAATCAATAACCTGACCGCCAATCATACCACGATAACCAGCTAAATCAGACAAAACGTTTATTGCCTGAAGACAAAGCTGTGGTGGAATATCTCTGGCAGAAGATGCAGTATAAAAAGCATGAGTTAACAGTCCGTCCCCTGCAAGCAGGGCAATATCTTCGCCGTATACAACATGGTTAGACGGTTTACCTCTTCTCAGTATATCATCATCCATACAAGGCAAATCATCGTGAATTAGAGAATAGGTATGTATCATTTCAAGTGCAAGGGCAAACGGCAACGCTTTGTTACCTTCTCCGCCGCAGATACGGAAAAATTCCATAAGAATAATAGGTCTTATTCTTTTGCCACCAAGAAGAAAGCTATACCGCATCGACTCGGTAACAGAGGAATAATTTGTTTTATTGTTGGGAAGAAAATGTTCAAAGCCTTTGTCTATAAGCTCAATATAGTTGTTAATAACAGAATTATCCAAATCAATCAGCCTTTTCTTCAATTTCACTTAGTTGTTTTATTTTTAGTTTTGCATTTTCGAGAGCAGAAGTACACTCCTTTGATAACTCCATAGCCTTTTCATAGAGGTTTATAGATTCATCGAGTGTACATTCGCCCTTTTCTAATCTTTCAGCTATTTCTTCAAGTTGTTTTAAAGCCACTTCAAAAGTCATTCTTATCACCGCTTTATTTCTTTGTTACAACGCAGTCAACACTGCCATCAGTTAGGTTAAGCTTTAAATTATCATTAACATTAATCTGGGAAACCGATTTTACCGCTTTACCGTCAATAAGTGCTACACTGTACCCTCTGAGCATTACCTTAAGAGGACTTAAAGCATCAATTACCGAAATAACGTTTTTAAGCCTATTGCTGTTGTTTTCAAAATTGCGAATGGTTTTATCGGCAATTTTATTAAAGCAATTATCAAGAGCTATTTCTCTGTCCTCAACAAGACGCAAAGGATTGCTGATAAAGCTTTTTGTTAGTAATGCTTTTAAATATGTGTCAGCAATTTCATATTTTTGCTTGAGTAAAATTTCGGTTCTTTTACTTATGTTTTGTACCCTTTGCAAAAGCTCGGTATATTCGGGCACCGCAAGTTCTGCGGCAGCCGAGGGCGTAGGAGCTCTAAGGTCTGCAACAAGGTCACAAACAGAAATATCGGTCTGATGTCCTACAGCGGAAATAACAGGAATGGGTGAAGCGTAAATTTTACGGGCAAGGGCTTCATCGTTAAAAGCTGATAGATCTTCGGTGGAACCTCCGCCACGACCGATAATTACTGTATCAAAGCAGTCGGCAATATTATATATACGCTCAAGCACGGCAATCATTTCACCTGCCGCACCCTCTCCCTGCACACCTGCACTGCAAACAACAACTTCACACACAGGAAACCGCCTTGAAATCACATTAATAATATCCTGTAAAGCCGCTCCTGTTCCCGATGTAACAACAGCAATTCTTTTGGGAAATTTTACAAGGGGGCGTTTGTTCGCTTCCTCAAAAAGTCCCTCTTTTAAGAGCTTTTCCTTAAGCTTTTGTAAAGCTAAAAGCTTATCGCCCAAGCCATCAGGAGTTATCGACTCAACATAAAGCTGATATGTTCCGTCTCTTTCGTAAAGCGAAACCCTGCCGTAACAGTTAACCATAGCACCGTCATTAAGCTGAGTGGTGCAACGCAAGACATTTCCCTTAAACATAACACATTTAATTGAAGAAACTCCGTCACCGAGAGTAAAGTATAGGTGACCACTTGAAATATGTCTTTTAAAGTTTGATATTTCACCACGTACACAGCAGGACACAAGACGGGCATCACCCTCAAGCAAGGATTTTACATAAAAATTCAGTTGTCGAACAGTTAATGCGTTCTCCATAATTAAATACTTTTCGAAACTGTTCCGAGAATTCCGTTAGCAAAAGCGCTATCATCAACGGTTGCATATTTCTTGATAAGCTCAACAGCTTCGTTAATCGAAACAGCCACAGGAATATCCTCTCTATACAGCATTTCGTATATTGCAACTCTCATAGCCGCAAGTCCGACCTTTGAAATACGGTTTATGGACCAGCCTTTTGAGTTATCTGCTATACATTTGTCAATTTCGCAAAGCTTTAAATAAACGCCCTTAGTTACATCATTGATGTAATCATTATCTACGAAATCTCTTGCTTCTTTAGCAAACTCAATCAAATCTTCAATAGGTTCATCTCGAAATATTTTTTCAAACACAATGATAAAAACCTGTTCTCTTTCTTCGGTTCTGTTCATAAGGCACCTACCTTCATAATTATGCATTATATATTGTATATCATTTTGCGACTTTTTTCAAGTAATTGTTATATTAATAAGCAATTTTTATATTAATACTTGTAAAAATATAAATTAGTTGGTATAATATTAAGATGAATAGGGGGAATAAACATGTCAAAAGGTTTCAGAAAAAGTCTTTTTGGCTTTAACACTGAGGATGTATTAAGATATATTTCAGCATCCGATAATGCCGCCAAGGCTAAAATTTCAAAGCTTGAAAAGGAAAAAGCTGAGCTAATCTCAAAAATAGAAGCTATTGAAAAGGAAAAAGCTGAGCTTAACGCAATAGCTGAGGAATACAAGAACAAAAAAGAGTACATCAAGCTTATGACGGACAATACTGCAAGAATTTATCTTGCTGCAAAGTCCACTTCCAAGCTTATGATTGACAATGCAAATGAGAGCAGAAAGCTTATTGAGGATGCTAACGAAACCCGCATAAGCGCACTTGATGATGTGCAAGAAGCTATGAAGGATTTAAAGGAAAAAATCAACACTGCAAGTAAAAGCTACTCCGATGAGGTTGATGAGCTTAGTATTTCCTTTGAAAACCTTAAAAATTGCATAAACGATAATTATACACAAACTGAATCTGCATTAGATGAATTTAATACACTGGCTAACAAAAAAATATGAATACTTATTCACTTAACACTAACACTCTTAAAGAAAAATGTCATATCTTAAAAAGCGGTGACAGGGTTATTCTATCAGGAACAGTCTACACAGCAAGAGATGCCGCACACAGCCGTATTATAAAGAGCCTTGACGAAGGAAAACAACTCCCTTTCAGTATAAACGGTGCTACTATTTATTATGCAGGGCCAACCCCTACCCCTGAGAATATGGTTATCGGAAGTTGTGGACCCACAACTTCAAAAAGAATGGATAGCTTTTCCCCAAGACTTCTTGATATGGGACTTGCCTGTATGATTGGCAAAGGTGAAAGAAGTCAAGAAGTAATTGATTCTATCGTCAAAAATAAGGCTATATATCTTTGTGCTATAGGTGGCGCAGGTGCCCTTGCTGCAAAGCATATTAAAAAATGTGAAGTCATTGCTTATAGCGACCTTGGATGTGAATCGGTTAAAAAATTAGAATTTGATAACTTCCCTCTTACAGTTGCGATAGATTGCTACGGAAATAATATATTCAAAAAATAACCCGCTTATCCACAGGATAAACGGGTTATAATTATATTAAAATTTTATCAAAGCCTTTGCCGTTAAACACAACAATGTGCTTAAAGCCAACCTCTTTAATCAATTCCACCGATTCGTCAAAGAAATAGTCAAGATTTTTCGGATTGTGGGAATCACTTCCAAGTGTTACCTCTCCACCGTTTTTTAACAAAAGCTCGAGCACAAGCTTATTAGGATATGGAAGTTTTCTATATCCTCTCGAAATAGCACCTGTATTCACTTCAAACACCTTGCAATGTTTAAGAATTTCCTTAACAGCTTCATTAGCTATTTCAATATACTTCTCATCATTTTCAGGCATAATACTGAATTTGTTTATAACATCAAAATGACCTATTACATCAGGCTTCCACTTAATTGCCTGCTCGGTAACCATTTCAAAATAGCATTTAACAAAATCAAGAACACTGCCACCGAAAGCATCTGTTATACAGTGCATCTGCTGCTCTTTTGAATGGTCGACAGGATAACAAATATTATTTTTTATAACATAGTGAACAGAGCCAAGAAAATAATCAAAGGCATCTTTATCAATATCTGAATAATAGTCCTTTTCTATTCCTGCGAAAATCTTGATTTTCTCAGCATATTCCCTTTTGGCTTTCTCAATGTCGGAAAGATATTTATCATAATTCTCAAGCTTCATACAATAGCTTGTGTCACAGGCAGTAAAGCTATGGTCAGAAAAACCGAGAGATATCATATTTTTGCTGATTGCAGATTCGATATTTTCTTTGATAGTACCGATACCGTCAGAAAATGTTGTATGAGTATGTAAATTAGAATATAGCATATTTACTCCTAAAAGATTACAGGGTTCAATCTGATGAACCCTGTTTATTTTATTATCGCTGAACTCTACCTGAGCCGTCGCCTGTAGCAAGAGTTTCAACCTCAGAAACACTTACCATATTTACATCACCCTCAATAGAGTGCTTAAGACAGCTTGCAGCAACTGCAAATTCAATGGTAGCCTGATTATCCTTGCCAGAAAGCATTGAATAAATAAGACCGCCGCCAAAGCTGTCACCACCACCAACACGGTCAACAATATGCATATGATAGGATTTGCTGAAATAGTACTCGTTATCCTTATAAAGCATTGCAGCCCAGTCGTTGTCGTTTGCCGAAATAGAAGAACGAAGTGTAATAGCTACAGCCTTAAAACCAAAGCGTTCGGTAAGCTTTGCCGCAACCTCCTTATAACCTTCGTGGTTAACCTTACCTGCAGTAATATCGGTATCACTTGCCTTAATGCCGAATACATCGGACGCATCCTCTTCATTAGCAATACATACATCAACGAAAGGCATAAGCTGTGCCATAACCTGACCTGCCTTTTCCTTTGACCACAGCTTTTTACGGTAATTCAGGTCACAGGAAACAGAAATATTACGTTTCTTAGCTTCCTTTAAAGCCTCAAGACAGATTTCAGCAACATTATCTCCAAGAGCAGGAGTAATTCCTGTAAAATGGAACCAGTCAACACCCTCAAAAATCTCTTCCCAGTCAAAGTCAGCAACGCTTGCCTTGCATATAGAAGAACCGGCACGGTCATAGATTACCTTAGAGGGACGCTGAGAAGCACCTTTTTCACAGTAATAAATACCTACTCTGTCACCGCCACGAACAATTTTGGTAGTATCAACACCGAATTTTCTCAAGGAATTAATAGCTGCCTGACCAATTTCGTGAGCAGGAAGCTTGGTAACAAATGCCGCATCCATACCGTAATTGGCAAGCGAAACAGCAACATTAGCTTCACCACCGCCGTATGTAGCTTCGAATTGATCGGTCTGAACAAAACGAAGGTAATTGTTTGGAGCAAGACGAAGCATAATTTCTCCAAATGTAACTATTTTTTTCATAGCAGTACCTCTTTCATAATTTATAATTATATTATAATCTATAACACATAAAAGTCAATATTTCCAAATAAAAAATCTCCGGTAAAACCGGAGATTTTAACTTTAAATAACACGAACTCTGATTACACCGTCAATAGCGGTAAGATGTTCGTTAATAGCATCGGTATCACACTCATTAACATCAAGCATCGTGTAAGCGATGTCCCCTCTTGACTTATTGAGAAGGTTTTCGATGTTAACATTATCCTTAGCAACTATAGTTGTAATAGCGGTAAGCATATTAGGAATATTTTTGTGGATAATACAAATTCTCTTTTCACCACTCTTTGGCATAGAAATATTAGGAAGATTTACAGAGTTAACTATATTACCGTTTTCGATATAGTCGATAAGCTGTTTTGCAGCCATTACAGCACAGTTATCCTCAGATTCAGGAGTAGATGCGCCGAGGTGTGGAATACAGATAACACCGTTAACACCAATCATTTCATCGGTTGGGAAATCCACAACATAGGATGCAACCTTGCCCTGTTCAAGTGCAACAATCATATCGGTGCTGTTAACAAGACCATCTCTTGCAAAGTTAAGAATACGTACTCCATCCTTCATAGAATTAAGGGCAGCAGCGTTAATAGTATCCTTTGTGTCCTTAGTAAGCGGTATGTGAAGAGAAATATAATCACAATTTTCAAATATTTCCTTCATATCGGCGGCACGATTAATATGGTGAGAAAGATTCCAAGCATTCTGAAGTGAAAGATATGGGTCATAACCATAAACCTTCATACCAAGCTGATTAGCGGCATTTGCAACCAAAACACCGATAGCACCAAGACCGATAACACCGAGCTTTTTACCGCGAATTTCAGGACCCGCAAAGGCCGATTTACCTTTTTCAACCATTTTACCAACCTGGTCACCGTTACCCTTTAAGGTCTTTGCCCACTCAATAGCGGGAAGCACTCTACGGGAAGAAATTAGAAGTCCGGCAAGAACAAGCTCTTTAACAGCGTTAGCATTAGCGCCAGGAGTATTAAATACAACGATGCCTTCATCACTGCAACGCTCAGTAGGAATATTATTTGTACCTGCACCGGCTCTTGCTATTGCAAGAAGAGTATCGTCGAACTGTTCCTCATGAAGAGCGGCAGAACGAACAATAGCACCCACAGGATTAACTACATCCTCGCCTACAGTATATTTATCGTCAAAATTATCAAGACCGATTTTTGCAATTTTGTTATAAGTTTTAATAGGATACATTATGTGTTCTCCTCTTCAAATTTTTTCATAAATTCAACAAGCTTCTTAACACCCTCAACAGGCATAGCATTGTAAATAGAAGCTCTCATACCGCCAACACTTCTGTGACCCTTAAGGTTTACAAAGCCTGCTTCCTTAGACTGCTTAACAAACTTAGCGTCAAGTTCATCATCGCCTGTAACAAAAGGAACATTCATAAGAGAACGGTCAGCAGGAACAACTGTGCCCTTGAAGAGTTTGCTGTTATCAAGGAAATCATAAAGCATAGCAGCCTTCTCGGTGTTGATTTTCTTCATATAATCAAGACCGCCCATTTCCTTAATCCACTTAAATACAAGACCTGCCACATAAATGGTATAGCAAGGAGGGGTATTGAACATTGAACCATTTTCGGAATGTGTCTGATAGTTAAGCATTGTAGGAGTAATATCCATTGCATTGCCTATAAGGTCGTTTCTGATAATTACAATTGTAAGACCTGCAGGTGCAACGTTCTTCTGAGCGCCGGCATATAGAACACCGAACTTAGAAACATCAATAGGCTCAGAAAGGATACAGCTTGAAATATCAGCAACAAGAGGCACATTTCCTGTTTCGGGAAGCTTGGTCCACTTTGTACCGTAAATGGTATTGTTCATACAAATGTGAACATAGTCAGCCTCAGGGTCAATCATATCAGGGGTGATTTCGGGAATATAAGAGAAGGTTTTGTCCTCAGAAGAAGCAATAACCCTTGCATTGCCATAACGGGCAGCCTCTTTATAAGCTTTTTTAGCCCACTGACCTGTTACAACATAGTCAGCCTTGTGATTTTTGTTCATAAGGTTCATCGGAACCATAGCGAACTGAGTTGAAGCACCGCCCTGAAGGAAAAGAACAGTATAATTATCGGGAATGTTCATAACCTCACGAAGATTTGCCTCAGCCTCATCAAATATTGCCTGATATTCTTTAGAACGGTGGGACATTTCCATCACGGATTGACCGCTGGTACCGTATTCAAGCATTTCTGCTGCTGCAGTTTTTAAAACATCTTCCGGTAACATAGAAGGACCGGCACTGAAATTGTATACTCTTGACATAATAATTCCTCCAAAAGATTTTTGAATATGCTACCATTATATATACTTTAAATTCATTTGTCAACCACTTTGTGACAAATTTGTCAATGTTTTTTAAACAACAATTTCTTAGATTGAATTATATTGTTATTTTTTTATCAATATTAACAAAATTCAATGCCGTACTATTAATACGGCATTGTTTATTAAAGCTTATTAAGTACAATTATTTTTGAAGCATAATCATTTGATAGTTTATACGGAATACCCGAGGACATCAAGATAGCACCCGAAAGCACCTTTTCGGTACCCTCAATTTGATACATAGCTTCCCTGTCGAGACCTTTAAGCAAAAGATAGTACACAGGCGAATTAGGAACTGCCCTCAGCACACTGTTAACAAGAACAATCCTGTTTTTATCTTCAGAAATAAACTCATTACTTACGTAGTTGTTATCAGGAGTAATTAATCTGTATAAATCGCCTTTATGGAAAACCTCACCTAAACGCTTATATGTTTTAATTTGCTCTTTAACAGCTTCGATTTCGGTTTCTGAAAGCTTATTCAGGTCAAGCTCATATCCAAACTGACCCTGCATAGCGACATTACCTCTGGCAGAAATCGGGGTTATTCTGCCTACCTGATGGTTAGGAACAATAGAAACATGAGCACCCATACAGGAATAAGGATAACAAAGGCTTGTTCCGTACTGAATATAAACCCTCTCAAGAGCATCGGTATCATCACTTGTCCAAGTCTGAGGCATATAGTATAGCATACCGGGGTCGAAACGGGCACCGCCTGAGCTACAGCTTTCAAAAAGCACATCAGGAAAAGCAGAGGTAATTTTTTCAAGCACAGAATAAAGACCGAGAATATATCTGTGGAAAAACTCACCCTGTCTGTCACTATCTAAAAGAGCAGAGCCTATATTGCTCATTGTTCTGTTGTAGTCCCATTTTATGTATGAAATATTTGCAGTAGAAATTATATTAAAAAGACTATTATAAATATAATCACAAACATCCTGTCGAGACAAGTCGAGAACAAGCTGATTTCTGGCTTCTGAACGAATTCGGTTTTCAGAGTGAATACACCAATCCGGATGTGCTCTGTAGCAATCACTGTCAGGAGAAACCATTTCAGGCTCGAACCACAGGCCAAACTTCATTCCCATGGCATTGATTTTTTCAGCAAGTCCCGTAAGACCGTTTGGAAGCTTTTCTTTATTTACATACCAGTCACCAAGAGAACAGTTATCGCTGTTACGCTTACCAAACCAACCGTCATCAAGCACAAGAAGTTCAACACCAACTTCCTTTGCTTTTTTAGCAATATTCAGTATTTTTTCTTCATCAAAATTAAAGTAAGTAGCTTCCCAGTTGTTAAGAAGAACATAACGCTCAGAATCACGGAATTTTCCTCTGCACAGTCTTGTTCTATATAGTTTGTGGTAAATTCTCGACATACCGCCGATACCCTCATCAGAGTATACAAGAACAGCCTCAGGAGAAACAAACTCTTCACCACTTTGGAGCTTCCAGTTAAAGCCAAATGGGTTGATACCTATAAAAGCACGGGCAGTATTATATGGGTCAACTTCAACACCGGCAGTAAAGTTACCGCTATACACAAGATTAAAGCCGTAGGCTTCCCCACTGTTTTCATCGGTATTTTTACCAACAAGAGCAAAGAACGGATTATGCTGAGCGGAGCTGTTGCCTCTTGCACTGTCCACAAGCATTTTAACGGTTATTACAGGCATTCTTTCGGGATGGCGTTCTCTTGCCCAGGCACCAGGCAGATGAATAAAGTCATAATCAGCGGATTTAAAATCCACCACAGCAGACAGTACAGCTTCAAGACGGGCTGTGCTTGTACCCTTATTAATAATTCTCACACTTCTGGTAATAGCATCAAGCTCATCAAAAACGCTGTAAACGAGGGTAATTTCAAGTCCTGTAAGCTTGTCCTTTAATGTAAGTTCAAGACACTGCGCCTCATCCTCATTCTCGGTATATACATAAGGAAGACCCAAAATTCCCTTTTTACCATCATATATAATATGAGAGTCATACTCAAGCTCTGTAATAAAGGAACCGTTCTCATACACAGCATGAAAAGCGGGAGTACGCTGATCTGTATTGCCAAAGGTTGAATATTCCATCGGCAGACAATCGCGGGAAAGTGCATATTCCTTATAATCAGCAGCACACATATTTCTTCTGTATTGTGGGTAATCTATAAACATATCGTAATCGAGTTCATCAACAGAAAGAGCTTTACCCCAATAAAGATGCGTAAGGAATTTACCCTTTAAAAAACCAAAGATATAGCTTGTATTCTTGGTCTGCAGATGAAAAATCCGACTATTTTCATAAAACTTTATCATATCAAAAATCCTTTCGGTGTGATACTGTGATTATACTACAAAGACCAAATAATTTCAATACATTATTTACAAAAATATGTTAAGAAAAGTGTTGACAAAGCAAGAGTGTTGTGCTATACTCTTTAAGGTCACGGAGAGGTGTCCGAGTGGTTTAAGGAGCTGGTCTTGAAAACCAGTGACTCGCAAGAGCCAAGGGTTCGAATCCCTTCCTCTCCGCCACGCCTTTCCAAAATATCTTTTAAAACGGCTATCATTTGGAGTAGTACTCAAGTGGTGACGAGGCGCCCCTGCTAAGGGCGTAGGTCGGGTAACCGGCGCGAGAGTTCAAGTCTCTCCTACTCCGCCAAAAATAAGACGGTCAAAAGACCGTCTTATTTTTTATCCATTGCGAAGCAATTTGCTTATCCTCTTAAAATAATTTTCCAACTTAGCGTTTTTTAAAAGCATCAGCATTTTTCTTACGATTATTAGCCTTAGTTTCCTCATTAATCGGTGCAGCAATAGAATGAGAATTGCTAATATCAGAATTATCCTTGATTTTTTCGAAACTTTGTGTTATACTACGTATGAATCCAAATTTGGTTTCCCCTAAAGGGACTTGTATCCCACAGGCTTGAAACCATTTTTGGGTTCTTTTTTTGTTTTCGCACAGATATAAAATCGATTCATCTGATATTAGGTTTGCTACATCCCTTCGCGCATTATATGTACGCACTTTGGTTATATCATTGCCCGCTCTATCTTTAGATATAGTTATGCCAACCATCATAGGAGATTTTCCAACAAAGCAATTTCCAAAAACACTCACTGTATTACTTTGTGAATATTGAGTTATCGCTATCGGCTCTGCAATAATTTCAGGTATAGCAAGAAGCAGTTTTTTATCCAAATAGTCGGAGTGGTCACTCATATTCTTTTTAAGTTTACTTACATCATATCGCAGCTCTCCACTTGGCATTCCTACTTTTACTAGCGGATGGTTTTCATTTATTTTGCCTACCTTAACAAAAGCACCGTGAGTTAAAGTTTGCCATCTATTAACTAATGATTGGAAGTATCTATCTTCTTTAAAACTTACGTTGTCGACATTTTTCGAAATATTATGTTTAAATCCAAATTCTGTCATATTTTGAAAATTTATCCTCGAATCATACACCTTAGCGAGTCTTTCATTAAGATACTGAAGCTCGTCCGCCATATCATTAAAGGTGGGTTCACCTTTAATCATATTTATAATATCTTTTACCCAGTCAACAAAACGCTGGAAGATATTACGGTGAGTATCAGCAAGCTCAACAAGTGCATCATAGCTTTCCTGTTCATAGTCGCCGCCTTCACGCAAACCGCCGAGGAGTCGGTCAGCTACATAATTACAAACGATTTCGCGTTCTGCCGCTTCGTTATCGAAGGCGGCTTTTTCATTTTCGCTAAGCTCCTCAGAGGTTGTCCAGGCATCATATACCTTACCCGTAAGAACAGCAACAGCATTTTTACCGCTTTCCTGTATGCCGTATTTATTTAATAATTCAGTTTCACAGTAATCGACAAAGGTTTTACTGCTATTAAATAAATAGTTTTTGAAGCTTTTATATCCCTTGCGGTTCTCAAGGTCGTGAACGAATTCGTGTTTAAAGATAAACATATATATTCTGCCGGCAGTGAGATTCGGGTTTAAAGTAACTTCACGGGTTTTAGGATTATACTTACCTTCTGTCACTTCACTGCTCCAGCTAAGCTTAAGCCCTAATTTCTCGGCAAGAGTTTCACCCCTTTCGCGTTTCTTTGCACGTTTTTCATCACTGAAGGAATCGGTGAACATATCATCTGATATATTTTTGTTGACAACAATATCATCAGAAGATATAATAACAGTGTTGTCGGAAGTAAGATAGCCTGTTTTAGAACTCTCAGAAGTTCCAGTAGGCGTGCTTCCGACATTTTTATTTATATCCACCTGATGAACCCAAAATTTATTTTTTTGAGGAGATTTTCGAATCGCCACAGTAACAACAGAAGGTTCTCCATCAATTTCAACTATACAGTCAATGTACGTATATTTAATCGAACTGTTTTTATCGTGATAATTTTCAACATCATCAGATATAACCACGCCTTTCTGAATAATCTGTGGTAAAAACATAACTGTTATAAGCTTTTTGATTTTTAAATCTTTCGGTAACTTTGTGAAATGTTTGTAGCTGATGGTTTCTTCAATACCACTTTCATTTATTACAATTTTCATTTCACTATCATCATTAACCACAGTTGTGCTATTTTCTTCATTTTCCCAGAAGCCGTCATGTTCTAAGGTTTCAAGCACTTTCTTTTGGACGTGCAACGTGTCATTCAATTTAGTTATACCAAAAATATTGAGTATTTTTTCTTCTACAGAAATCTCTACTAAATTTTCTACCTCAACACCGTCATTTTCAGCGGTGTTTTTGTTTTGCTCAGATTCTTTTTGCTTAATGTACTGAGAATAAGGAATACTGCCCGCCTCAGCTTCCTGTTCGGCGGTAGTTTTACCTGAAGCAATACTGAGAAGCTTTATCATACGACAACAGTACTCGCTAATGCATTATAGCCTAAAAAAATCCTGCTATAAAGCAGGATTTTAGTTTAGTTTATTTCAATACTATCAATCAGATTTATACCGTACTTATTAACCAGTTCCTCTGCTTTTTTAAGTGACTCTTCATCATACGCTCTGATAGCTTCGTGAGCATCAAGTCCGTAAATCATCTTACAGCCAACTTCACCTGCAATTTTCAAAAATTCTTCATTAGGATAATGGCGTTTAGAATGAATTCCCAAGAGATTTATTTCGAGAGGTACATCAAGTTCTTTTGAAGCCTGACAAATTCTTCTTGTCTCACTTCTGTATAAATCCATATCTCCCGAATACTTCAGCATATCGGGATGTGCTATATAAAGGAATTTTCCTGTTTTCATACCCTCTATAACAAGGTCTGTATATTTGACAAGATGCTCCTCATTATGCTCTCCCAAAGCAGAGTGAGGAATACCGCCCACTTCATCAATAAAATGCTGGCCGAGGATTAGATACTCAGCACCCATTTCCTTAACAAGTTTATACATTTTATCAAAATATTCGGGATAGTATTCCATCTCAAAGCCAATATGAATTTCTATCTGATTTTTATACTTTTCACGAAGAGCCTTTATGGTATCGAAATAATCCTTTGCTTCCTCAACCTGAACACGCCAACCAAGTTTATATCCGTCATAAAGGACAGCGGGTGCATGATCGGCAAAGCCCATTATTTTAATACCACCTTCAATAGCTCTTTTTATATATTCTTCCTCAGTTCCGCTTGCATGACCGCAACGAAACGTATGGGTATGATAGTTTGCAATCATTTGTTTACCTTCTCATTTAAGCTTATTTTGTATATTTCTTCGGTAGCAAAGGCAAGCTTTGTTACTACATTTTGTGATTTTGGATAGCAGTAAAACGAATCATTTTCTGTGGAAATATCCACACAGTCAAACGGCTTTATATAACAGTAATCATATTCAATATGAAGACTGTTAGTCTGTAGCGGTGTTCTCTGAATTCTGTAATCTTCATTTCGGTAGTTACCCTCAAGAACAAAACCGTTTTGAGCGTCGTGTGTCAGCCTTGCTTTACCCAATTTTATAAAACGCCAACAACGAGGCATTGAGTAAACCTCTACCTCATCAGAAAAGCTGTAGGTTCCATCTGCAATTTGCTGTTTAACCTGCTGTCTTTCCCACTCAAACCAGTCGGGAATATGAGAAAACTCGGTTTCACCGTTTACGGCAGAAATGGTACCGTCTTCATTAAGCTGCCAACGCTTGTTACACTGAGTACAGAAAATTTCTGTTCCCTTTGAGTCCATTTTGGATTCAGCCTTACAGTGAGGACACTGATATAAAATTTTATGAAGACCTTCAGCTCTGAAATCCTCTTTTATAAGTATACCGTTATCCTTCTGATATTTATAATCATCATACCACAAAGCCTTTTTTACAGTTTCATTTATTTCCTCAACCGACATATTCTTTATCTGTTCAGGTGTTAAAATCTTTGTAAAGGTGGTATAGAAAGGAACTTTTCTCTTTTTCCTGAAGTTCCAGAAAGGTGAATGTAAATAATTACCGTGATGAACAACGGCAACAACAGGCACCTTGTTAAGCTTAATTAGCTTACCAAGGGATTCGGGAATATAAGAGAGCGTTCCGCAGGGCGAGTATCTTGCCTCGGGGTACATAGAAAGAATATCACCCTTTTTTAGCACCCTGCCTATTGATTTGATAAGGTGTAAATCCATAGTAAATTTACGGGTACAAATAGCACCTATCAGTTCCATAAGCCAAGGCCGTCTGTAATAGCCGTCGATGCTCACAACATTATTGACTCTGTGCGGAAACGTTCCCATAGCACATAACTCAAAGTCGATAAAATACATATGGTTACTAAGAAGCATATAGGGAGGTTTAAGTCCCTCCATATTGATTTTTTCAATCTTATATTTTTTACCTATAAGCATTATTTTAGACAACAACCAAATAAGCCAGACAATAAAAACAGGCTGTCTTATAGGATATTTAGCGGTATTATAGCGTTTTTTATTCTTATAATTTACCTCTTTATTCACAAAACCACCTCTTATCAATTATACAATAATTTTCTTCATAATTCAACAATATATTGCAGTTTTTAATCAATGATGATATAATTTTTATGGTGTTGTATTATGATAATATTATTAATTGCTATTTCACTTCTTTTAATAGTGACAGTTATTTCCTATCTGTGCTTCAGAGTGGCTTTTTATACCGACCGAAAGGAAGTTTACGAAGAATACAGTATACCTGACGGTAAAATTTATGAGCCATATAGGGATATAATGATAAAATGGATGAAGGAAATAAAAGGCAGCGAAAAGGAAATTTTTACAATCAAAAGCTTTGACGGACTAAACCTCACTGCAAGATATTATGAATGTGAAAAAGGTGCTCCCATTGAGCTTATGCTTCACGGATACAGAGGTAATGCACAACGGGATTTATGTGGCGGAGTTCAGCGTTGCTTTTCACTGGGCAGAAATGCTTTTATAGTGGATATGAGAGCCTGTGGTGACAGTGAGGGACATATTATCACCTTTGGTGTCAATGAAGTCAGGGACTGTCTTGACTGGATTGATTTCATTATAAACCATTTCGGAGAGAACACTAAAATTATTCTTACAGGCATTTCTATGGGCGCTTCCACCGTTCTTTTGGCAACAAAAGAAGACCTGCCTAAAAATGTTATCGGTGTTCTTGCAGACTGTGGTTTTTCTTCTGCCCAGGCTATTATTAAAAAGACCATAAAGGAAATGAAGCTTCCTGTATTTCCTTCTTATCAGTTTGTAAGGCTTGGCGCTCTTCTTTTCGGTCACTTCAACATCGATAAGAGCAAAAGCGATGAGGCTGTCAAAAATGCTACAGTCCCAATTATATATTTTCACGGAACAGGTGATGACTTCGTACCGCACTATATGAGTGAGCTGTGCTACAAGGAAACTGCGTCCAGGAAAAAGCTTGTACTTATAGATGGTGCAGGTCATGGTCTTTCTTTTCTTAAAGACCAAGATAAATATTTAACCGAATTATCCGATTTTTTTGATTAAATTATACTTGAAACAACCGCTGATATTTGATATACTGTTTTTATTGATTACAAAAAACGAAAAGGTGAAAAAAATGGCTAAAAAGGGGTTTGACAACCAAGAATATATACGTCTTCAATCTCAGAATATCCGAGATAGAATAAAAATGTTCGGCGATAAGCTTTATATGGAGTTTGGTGGCAAACTCTTTGACGACTTCCACGCTTCCCGTGTTCTTCCCGGCTTTGAACCTGATTCAAAGGTTAAAATGCTACTTAGTCTTAAGGAAGATGCTGAAATCGTTATTGCTATTAACGCTGATGCTATTGAGAAGAACAAAAGAAGAGGCGACCTTGGTATCACCTATGACCTTGACACTCTTCGTCTTATTGACGCCTTTCGTGGCATTGGACTTTACGTCGGCAGTGTAGTCATCACCTTCTACACAGGACAGCCCCTTGCTATTGCCTTTGAAAAACGTCTAAAAAACCTGGGTATAAAGGTGTATAGACATTATCCTATCCCCGATTACCCTGCTAATATCCCCCTTATCACAAGCGAGCATGGCTTTGGCAAAAACGATTATATCGAAACCACAAGAAAGCTTGTTGTAGTTACAGGACCGGGTCCCTGCAGTGGTAAAATGGCAACCTGCCTTTCTCAGCTTTATCACGAAAATAAACGTGGAATTAAGGCAGGCTATGCTAAATTCGAAACCTTCCCTATTTGGAACATACCTTTAAAGCACCCTGTTAACGTTGCTTACGAGGCAGCCACTGCCGACCTTAATGATGTTAATATGATTGACCCATTCCACCTTGAAGCCTATGGAAAAACAGCAATCAACTATAACCGTGACATCGAAATCTTCCCTGTTGTAAGAGCTATGCTTAAAGAGATTCTGGGTGAGTCTGTTTATAAAAGCCCTACCGATATGGGCGTTAATATGGTTGGCTGTGCCATCTGTGATGACGAGGTTTGCAGAAAAGCCGCTAATCAGGAAATTATCCGTCGTTACTATTCAGCTCTATGTTCGCTCAGACAAGGTATGGGTGAGCACGAAGAGGTTTCCAAGATCGAACTGCTTATGAATCAGGTTGGTATTTCTGTTAAGGACCGCAAGGTTGTAGAAGCCGCCAATAAAAAGGCTGAGCAGACAGGCAGTCCGGTTACAGCTATTGAGCTTGAGGACGGAAGAATTATCACGGGCAAAACCTCTTCACTGCTTGGTGCTTCTTCCTCTTTATTGCTTAACGTATTAAAAGAACTTGCGGGTATTGATGATGAAGTAAAGCTTCTCTCCCCCACCATTATTGAGCCTATACAAGTTATGAAGACTACAGCCCTGGGCAACCACAACCCACGTCTTCATACAGACGAAGTTCTTGTAGCTCTATCAATTTGTGCGGCCACCGATGAAAATGCACAAAAAGCAATGGCACAGGTCAAGAATTTAAGAGGTCTTGAGGCACATTCCTCTGTTATTCTTTCGGGTGTTGATGAACAGGTATTCAGAAAACTCGGAATTAATCTTACCTGTGAGCCAAAATATCAGACCAAAAAACTATATCATGCATAAACAAAGCCCCTTACTCATAAAGTAGGGGCTTAAATTATTGCAAAACAACAATAAGAGTTTCGAGCTCAAATGAATTGTCTTTAGCTATCATATTTACCACCTTTTAATCATACTGAGAATTATATAGTTTACTGTAAAAGCCTCCAAGACTCAAAAGCTCACTATGATTTCCCTGTTCAATAATTTCCCCCTTGTCGATAACGATTATGTTATCGGCATTTTTTATGGTAGAGAGTCGGTGAGCAATAACAAAACAGGTTCTGCCCTTCATAAGAGAAGAAAGAGCCTCCTGAATTTGTATTTCGGTACGAGAGTCGACATTAGAGGTTGCCTCGTCAAGAATAAGCATAGGAGCATCAGAAAGCATTGCTCTTGCAATTGTAATTAACTGCTTTTGTCCCTTTGAAATATTAACGCCGTCATCAGATAAAACAGTATTGTAGCCGTCGGGCAAATGCTCAATATAATAATGAATTCTTGCCGCCTTACAGGCAGATATAACCTCGTCAAGCGTTGCATTTTCCTTACCATAGGCAACATTTTCAAAAACAGTACCGTGAAACAGCCAGGTGTCCTGAAGCACCATAGTATAAGCTTTTCTCAAATCTTCACGTTTTATTGAGTCATTAGAAATGCCGTCAACCGTAATACGTCCATTTTTCACATCATAAAAACGCATTAAAAGATTAATAACTGTAGTTTTACCCGCACCCGTGGGACCCACAATCGCAACTGTCTGACCTTTTTTAGCCTTAAAGTTTATTGAATGAAGAATTTCCCTGCTGTTATCATATCCAAATGAAACGTCAATAAGCTCAACCTCTCCATTAACCTCACACAACGAAAGGGCATCCTGTCCGTCAGGCTTTTCGGGATTTTCATCAATAATACGGAACACCCTCTCAGCAGCAGAAAAAGCAGACTGAAATTCGTGAAGAATGTTTGCAAACTCATTGATAGGCCCTGCAAATTTTCTTGAATACTGAACGAACTGAGCCACACCGCCAAGGGTAATAAAGAAAAGAGAGCCTGACCGTACTACACCTGTAGAAGAATACATAAAAAGAATTCCACCCAGTATCATAACCAGAGAAATCGAAAGATTGTTAATAAAATTAACCGAAGGCCCCATTGCAGAAGCATAGTATTCCGCCTTAAAGTATGCCTTCATAGCTTCGTCGTTTCGTTTATCAAAGCGTGAACCAATTTCATTTTCTCTGTGATAAACCTGTATGGTTCTACCTCCCGACAGCATTTCCTCTGCATAGCCGTTCAGCTCACCAAGTTTCTTTGAACGAAGCTGAAAATGAGGTCTTACCTTTTTTGAACGGTACTTTGTAAAGAGAATCGAAATAGGTACGGTGATAACGAAGATTATAATCATAGGTTTTGAAATATTCCACATAAACACAAGAGAGCCTATAACTGTATAAAGGCTTGTCATTACCTGAACCAAATCGTGCGAAAGAGAGGCATTAACTGTATCTATATCATAAGAAATTCTGCTTATTATGTCACCTGTGGCAGTGGTATCAAAATAACCTATAGGAAGTGAGGTAAGCTTTTCAAAAAGCTGTTTTCTCATTGTGTAAACAACCTTTTGGCTTATGTTAATCATAACGATAGACAGCAGATAGGAAAGCGCAGCCGAGAGTATATAACAAACGAGCATTTTTATTACACTATCGGTAACTACCGCAAAATTCACACCACTGTCAAGGGCAATAGCATCAATTGCATCACCCGAATATTTAGGGCCAAGAAGAGCAAGCTGATTTGAAAGCAAGGTCATAATAACCGCCAAAATAAACAATGGCCAAGATTTCAGTACATAATTAATAAGTCTTATGAAGATGCTAAACTTTATTTTCTTATTCAACAAAAGCACCTCCCGACTGAGAATCATTAATCTGTTTGTACTCACTGCAGGAAAGCATAAGAAATTCGTGCGTACCCTTGCCGATAATTCTGCCTTCGTCAAGAACTAAGATTAGGTCACAGTCCTTAACGGCACTTACCCTCTGAGCTACATTTACGAAAACAGTATCAGAAAGATTTTCTCTGAGCGCTTTTCTCAGCGCTGCTTCGGTTTTATAGTCAAGAGCCGAAGAACTGTCGTCAAGCACCAATATAGATGGGTTAGCTGCCAATGCTCTTGAAATAAGAATTCTCTGTTTTTGTCCACCCGAAACATTGGTACCCTTTTGTGAGAGAATTCTGCTATATCCATCGGAAAAATCATTAATAAAGCTGTCAGCCTGAGCAATTTTTGATGCCTTGTATATATCTTCATCAGATATTTCTCTACCAAAACGGATATTTTCCATAATGGTGTCATTATATATAAAATCATTCTGCATAACAGTACCGAACAAGGAATAAAGTTTTTCTCTGTTTATGGTTCTTATATCCTCACCGTTTATATACACATTTCCCTTATCAACATCATAAAAACGAAGCAAAAGCTTTATAAGAGTAGATTTACCACTTCCTGTTGCTCCGATAATACCCAGCGACTCACCCTTTTTAAGTGTAAAGCTGATATTCTCAAGGTCATTCTTTTGTCCCTGATACGAAAAGCTGACATTTGAAAATTCAATGGCATTTTCAACCTCATTATCAGGAAAATCCGACTTTGATTTTTCTATAAGAGTATCCTCACAGATAAGCACTTCTTCTATTCTGTTTGCCGATGCCATACATTTACTTGCCATTGTAAACATTCTTGACATAACCATCATAGACATAGAAATCTGTGTAAAATATTGCATAAAGGCAATAACTGTTTCAGGATTTGAAAGTCTATTTGTTACTCTTGAGGCACTGAGCGCAATAACACATACAATACCCATATTCATAAACAGGTTCATAATGGGATGAACACTACCCATAACTATACCTGCGGTCTTTTCCCTTTTAACAAGGGTATTATTTACTTTGTTAAATCTTGAATGTTCGTATTTATCCTTAGATAGTGCCTTTATAACTCTTATACCCTGAGCATCCTCTCTTACAACCCTTACCATTGAGTCAACAGCAGTTTGCACCTTGGCATAAAGAGGAATACCGTTTTTTGAAACAAGATAAACAGCAATAAAAAGCAAAGGCATTGAAACAAGCATAACAAGGGACAGAAAGCTGTCCATTATCATAGTAATGGTAATACCGCCAATAAGCATAATAGGAGCTCTGACCCCCATTCTTTGCATCATACCAACAAAGTGATGAATATTGTATGTGTCATTGGTAATTCTTGATTCAAGTGAAGCAACAGTAAAGCTATCGGTCTGACGGGCAGAAAGCCTTAAGGTTTTGTTAAACAGGTCATGTCTTATCTTTTGAGCATAATCTCTTGAAACCGAGGCAGCCATTCTGTTAGCAATAATATTACAAATACATGCAATACCAGCACATAAAATCATAAGCAGTCCCCAGAAGACAATGTCGAAGACATTTTGACTTAAAATAACAGTATGTAAAATATGTGTAAGTATATACGGCAAAAATAATTCCGATACCGTTCCCGTAACCTTTATAAGAAATCCACATAACATCCTTACATAATAAGGCTTTAAATATTTAAGCAAAGTTTTCAACGCTTTCACCTCCAATATACCGATAAATTATATCATATAAGAATTCTTATTGATGAAAAAACGACAAGTCGAAACTTGCCGTTTTTTCTGGTGCGGATGACGGGACTTGAACCCACACAGTATTACTACCATTAGAACCTGAATCTAACGCGTCTGCCAATTCCGCCACATCCGCATACAACGAAAATATTATAATATTTTTAAGCAGTGTTGTCAAGATATTTTTAAATTATAAATATACTGTAGGACAAATTATTATCAACAAATAAAAGACACCCCGAAGGGTGTGTTTTATTCCGGTTTGTGATATGTGGGTACAAATCTCATTACCCATTCTCTAATTTCATCACTATCCGAGTAAATCTCATCTTTATACGAATCAAGGGAGTCTAAAAATCCTTTTTCATCAAAATCAATAGGTTTGCCGATGTAGATAAGCTCATTGTCGGTTTTAGTCAGTCCCTCTTCACTCATCAAAAGCTCTTCAAATCGCTTTTCACCGGGTCTTAGTCCTGTAAACTTAATATCAATGTCAACATACGGTTCATAACCGGAAAGTCTTATCAAATTCTCCGCTAAATCAACAATTTTAACAGGTTCACCCATATCGAGAACGAAAATTTCTCCCCCATTAGCTTCACCGCCTGCCTGAAGCACAAGAGAAACAGCCTCGGGAATGGTCATAAAATATCTTATTATTCCGGGGTCGGTAACGGTAACAGGGCCGCCCTGTTCAATTTGACGTTTAAAAAGAGGCACAACACTTCCGTTACTACCCAAGACATTTCCAAAGCGAACAGCTACATAATTTGTTTTGCTTATTTTGTTATAAGCCTGTACAACCATTTCACACATACGCTTGCTAGCACCCATAATATTAGTGGGATTTACAGCCTTGTCAGTGGAAATAAGCACAAATCTTTCAACACCGTATTTATCAGCCGCTCTTACAGTTTTAAGGGTACCGAACACATTATTTTTAACGGCCTCACAGGGTGAATCCTCCATTAAAGGTACATGCTTATGCGCCGCTGCATGATAAACAATATCAGGATGATATTTTTCAAAAACATGGTCAAGTCTTCTTGTATCTCTCACAGATCCAATAAGCACAGTCAGGTCGAGTCCCTCAAAGCTTTTCTTCAGTTCGTTCTGAATATCATAAGCATTATTTTCGTAAATGTCGAATATAATAAGCTTCTTAGGTTTATTAACAGCAATTTGACGGCAAAGTTCACTACCAATAGAACCGCCACCACCCGTTACAAGAACGGTTTTATCCTTTATATATCCTGAAATACTGTCCAATTCGAGCTTTATGGGAGTTCTTCCAAGAAGGTCCTCAATCTCAACATTACGCACATTTTTTGGTGAAATTTCATCGGCACTGCTAAGTTGATAAATGGGGGGAAGAATTTTAAGTCTACACTTTGTTTTCTGACAGATTTTAAGTATTTTTGACTTCTCCTCAGCAGGACATGAAGGAATGCAAAAAATTATAAGTTCAATGTTTTCTCTTTCTGCCACAGGGATAATAGATTCTCTGCCACCCAAAACTGAGTAGCCGTGAACCATCATACCTCGTTTATTTATATCATCATCAACAAGACAGACATACGATGGCTTATAATAATCACTGTTTTTCATATTATTGATAAGCATAGCAGCAGCCTCGCCTGCACCAATAATCATTATTCTACCCTGAATTTCGCTTCTTGTTCTTTTGTATTTTTTATTACTGTTGCGGATAAGTAATTTAATGGCAAATCTTTCAGCAACAATAAAACAAGTTACAAAAAATGGTATACAAATATAAACACTTTCGGGAAAAACAGCAAGTTGAGAATCAAGCTTACCCATATAAAGCGAGTAGATAAACAAAACAAAAAATGTAATAAGTGTAGCAATAAAGGAGGATAAAGCAATCTTTGCAATTTCCATAACACCGGCATAATTCCAGATAGTACGATAGAAATTCATTACAGCAAAGACGATTATATAAATCGCAAGAATGAAGGGTAAAGCTAACAAAAGCTTAGAAAGCATTTCGGAATCGTTAAAATCCTTGATTGAAGAAAAACGCAAATACAGTGAAAATACATAAGAGAAGAAAACTATAACCATATCAACGATTATAAGTCCTGTCATTTTCACATACTTGTTTAAATTATTCACAAAATTAACCCCTTAGTTTTTATTTAATGGATAATCTTATAAAATTATATCATAAAAGAAAAAGGTTGTCAACTAATCAAGTTCGATTGCACCAGTATACAGCTTATAATACACACCTTTTTGACTAAGGAGTTCTTCATGATTTCCTCGTTCAATAATCTTGCCCTTTTCCAACACCATAATAGCATTTGAATTTCTTACAGTAGACAGTCTGTGGGCAATTACAAAGGTGGTTCTGTTCTTCATAATTCTGTCCATACCATGTTCAATATGTCTTTCTGTTCGTGTATCAACAGAGCTTGTAGCTTCATCAAGCACTAAAATAGGAGCCTTAGAAAGTGCTGCTCTTGCAATATTTAATAGTTGTCGCTGTCCCTGAGATAAATTAGAGCCATCACCCTCAATTATGGTATCATAGCCATTTTCAAGTCGCATAATAAAAGAATGCGCCGAAGCCATTTTTGCCGCATTTATAACCTCTTCATCATTTGCCTCAGGTCTGCCGTAACGAATATTGTCCATTACTGTCCCTGTAAACAAGTGTGTATCCTGAAGCACCATAGCTATATTGGAACGAAGGAAGTCTTTGTCATAATCTTTAATATCAATTCCGTCAATTGTAATTTTACCAACTTCTGTATCATAAAAGCGGTTAAGAAGATTTGTTATTGTGGTCTTACCTGCACCTGTTGAGCCGACAAAAGCAATCTTCTGTCCCTGCCTTGCATAAAGAGAAATATCGGACAGCACCTCTTTATCAGGATTGTATCCGAAGCTTACATTTTCAAATACAACCTCGCCCTTTATTTCACTCTTAACATTTTTACCGCTGCCTACATTTTCACCCTCAAGGTCCATAACACCAAATACCCTCTCAGCTCCTGCAAGGGCGGCAAAAACAGTTGACATTTGCATTGAAATATTATTAATTGGCATTGCAAACTGACGGGAATAACCTGCAAACACAGTAAGCGCACCCGGTGTAAATCCTGACAGCACCATAAGTACACCACCGACTGCAACAGTAACACCATAGGAAATCTGACTTGTATTACCCATAATAGGTCCCATAATTCCACCAAAGAACTGAGCCTTGAACTGCTTTTCTCTAAGTTCCCTGTTAAGAAGAGAAAATTCCTCAACACAGTCGGCCTCGTGATTAAACACCTTAATAACCTTTTGTCCGTTTACGGTTTCTTCGATATATCCATTAACAGCACCTAAAGATGCCTGCTGCGATGAATAATATTTAGAGCTTGTTTTTCCTATTAAACCTGCAAGTTTAGCAAATACAGGAACGAATAAAATGGTTATAAGTGTTAATATCCAATTTGTAGAAATCATAAATGTAAAGGTGCCGACTAGTGTTATAATTCCCGAGAACACAGATACAAGAGAGTTATTAAGCATTACATCAATATTGTCAACATCATTGGTAAAACGGCTCATAATCTCGCCTGTAGGATGAGAATCAAAATATCTTACAGGAAGACTCTGCATTTTAGAAAACAAATCATTTCTTATTTTTTCAACTGAGCTTTGGGAAATTGTCATCATAAGTCGTGTCTGAGTATAGGTAGCAATTACTCCTATAAGATATACACAAACTAAAATTATAAGAGCAGTAATAATATAGGTTGTAACACCCGAATTTTCTCCAATAATTCTAATAATAACCGAATCGGCAAGAGCCTCAAAGCTACTCATATTAAACTGAGCATTTGGAAAAAGCTCAAGGGTAATGCGGTTTATAATAGGTGCTAAAAGGTACGAGCCAATAAGAGAAGCTACAGCAGAAAGCAACATTGAAAAAGCAACAAACACAAGAAGTATTTTGTATTTTCCAACATAAGAAAGCAGCCGCTTAATCGTTTTACCTACATCTTTAGGCTTTCCCTTTGCCCTGCCACCATGAGGACCTCTGCCACGAAGAGATGTACCATGAGAAACAGCAGTATACTGTTTTTTCAGTTTTTCAAGATTTCTTGTCATATTCTCACTCCTTTTCTCCTGTTTGTGACTGATAGATTTCCCTGTATTCCTCATTATTTTCCATAAGGAAGCTATGGTCACCGATACCAGTAACGGAACCTTCATTCATAACAACTATCATATCGGCTTCTCTTACAGAGGAAATACGCTGTGCGATTATAAGCTTGGTAGTACCTTTAAGCTCATCATTAAACGCTTTTCTTATCATAGATTCGGTTGCGGTATCAACTGCACTCGTAGAATCATCAAGAATTAATATCTTAGGCTTTTTAAGAAGAGCTCTTGCAATACACAGTCTTTGTTTTTGTCCACCCGATACAGTGTTACCGCCCTCCGAAAGAACCGTATCATAGCCATTTATAAAACCACTTACAAATCTGTGTGCCTGCGCATATTCTGCTGATTTAACAATCTCCTCGTCAGTTGCATTCATATCGCCCCAACGTAGATTATCCTCAATAGTACCTGAAAAGAGAACATTCTTCTGCAGTACCATACCTACATCCTCTCTCAGATTATAAAGGCTATAGTCCTTAACATCAATGCCGTCTATAAGCACAGCTCCCTCATCGGTATCATAAAGTCGAGGAATAAGGGAAACAAGGGTGGTTTTTCCACAGCCTGTAGAACCAATAATACCAACAGTACTACCTGCCTTTATTTTAAAATTAATACAGTCAAGCACCTTATCTGTACTGTTTTTATAATAACGGAAACTAACATTTTTAAATTCAATTTCACCCTGCTCGATTCTTTTTTCGGGGTACTTTGCAGAACTATCAGTAATATCGGTTTCCTCGTTCAAAACCTCTTTAATTCTCTTGGCTGAAGCTAATGCTCTTGAGGAAGTCAGCAGTAGCATAGTAATCATCATAAGTGAAAAGAGAATCTGTGTAACGTAGGTAACAAAGGCGGAAAGGTCACCTACAGGCATACTACCGCCAAGTGCCATTTTACTGCCGAACCATATTACAACTACAATAGTAAGGTTCATAAAAAGAGTATTCATAGGCTGCATAAATATAACAGCCTTCATAGCCGACATACCAGCCTTCTTTAACCGCTGATTTGTTACCCTGAACCTTTCTATTTCACTATTTTCTCGCACAAAGGATTTAACCACCCTTTGATTAGAAATATTTTCCTGAACAGTGTTATTAAGCTCATCTATCCTATTCTGCATTTTTTGAAAACGTGGAAAGCCGATTGATATAATTATTCCTATTGCCACTATCATAAGCGGAATGGAAACGGCAAAAACGGTAGCAAGGCTCGGATTGAGCGATATAGCCATTATAAGAGCACCGATAAGCATACCTGGGCTTCTGAGTGCCATACGGAGCAGCATATTAACGAAATTCTGAAGCTGAGTTACATCATTTGTGGTTCTTGTAACAAGGGAGCCTGTTGAGAATTTATCAATACTTGTAAAGGAAAAACTCTGAATTTTTTTGTAAATATCTTTTCTTACATCACTTGCAAAATAAACCGAAGCCTTTGCACCGAAATAAGAGCCACCCACTCCTCCTGCCATCATAAGAAGAGCAACCATAATCATAACAATACCGATACCGATACTATTATTAACGGTCAGAGTGCCTGCCTCTGCCATATTAATAATTCGTGACAGCAGAAAAGGCATAACAACCTCGCCGATAACCTCAACTATCATACAGATGGGTCCCAGAATAAAATTAGCAATATACGGCTTGATATATTTAAACCAGAATCTCATACAATCCTTCCTTTCATATTAAAATAATTTTATCAAAATTTTACCTAATTTTCAATAAATTGGTTGTAAATTTACAATTTTATAATAATTGAAAAGGCAGTCTTAAAAACTGCCTTTAAAAAATTCAAAAAGATAGTATACAAAAGGAGAAAAAAGTATAGCAGGAAGAAAATTTGCCACTTTAAATTTGCCGATACCGATAATGTTAAGTCCCAGCAAAAGTACAATAACTGAACCCACACAGGTAATTTCTCCTATTACTCCACTACTTAAAAAAGGTGCTATATAGCCTGACAGTAACACAAGAGCTGACTGAAATATGAAAACAAAGATGCTTGCCGCCATTACACCAACACCAAGAGCGCTTGATAGCATCATAGAAGAAACAAGATCTAAAAGACTTTTTGCATAAATAGTGGAATTATCCCCTGTAATACCTGAAGCCAGTGAGCCTGTAATCGTCATAGCTCCTACACAAAAGAGAAGTGAGCCTGTAACAAAGCCCTGTGTAAAGGTAGAGCCAGAGCTTTTGAATTTATTTTTAAAGTAGTCACCCACCTTGTTAATTTGCCTATCAATATCAATAAGTGTACCTATAACAGCTCCTATCACCATTGAAATTATGGTTATAAGAACATTATCACCGCTACTAAGTCCATCAATACCTATGTACAGAGTACAAGCCCCTATTGCTACCATAACAGCACTACTGAATTTTTCATTTATACCTTTTTTAAATAGAAGACCTATACTGCTTCCTATAAGCACAGTAAGAGTATTTACAATAACACCAAGCATTTTTATCACCTTTGTAAATTATACAACTTTTTTATAAATTTTCAACCATTGACAAAAACAAAAATATACATTATAATAAATTGTAATAACAAATTAGCATTCCTTTTCAGTGTTATTACTGATTCGGAATGCTTTTTTATGAGGTGAAAGGCAATGAACAAAGATGTACTTATAATCGGTGCAGGCCCTGCAGGTATTTTTACTGCTCTTGAACTTATAAAAAAAGGCAGTAATAAGAGTGTTATGATTGTTGAAAAAGGTCCCGCTATTGAAAATCGTCGCTGTCCCAAAAACAAAACAAAGGTATGTGTAAACTGTAAGCCCTACTGTCATATTACAACAGGTTTTTCAGGCGCAGGTGCATTCTCTGACGGAAAGCTTTCCTTAAGTCCTGAGGTTGGCGGTCAGTTACCAGAGCTTATCGGTGAAGATGTTGCTCAGGACCTTATTAACTATACCGACAGTATCTATCTTGAGTTTGGTGCCGATACCCATATTGAAGGAATCAGTAACCCTGAAGAAGTCAAGGAAATCAGAAAAAGAGCTATTCAGGCCGGACTCCGTCTTGTCGACTGTCCTATCCGTCACCTCGGAACCGAAAAAGCACAGGATATTTATTACTCGATCGAACAGTATCTATTAAATAACGGTGTTGAAATGATGTTCGGATATGAATGTTCAAACCTTATTTTAGAAAATGACACCTGTGTTGGAGCTGTAATCAGCAGTGCTGATGGTAAGGAAAGCTTTAATATCAGTGCCCAAAAGGTTATTGTTGCCACAGGCAGACGAGGTGCTGAATGGCTTGAAAATCAGTGTGCTGAGCATAACATTGCTCATGAACCCGGTACTGTTGATATAGGTGTTCGTGTTGAAGTAAGAAACGAGGTTATGGAAAAGGTCAACGAGGTACTTTACGAGTCAAAGCTTATCGGCTATCCCAGTCCATTTAAAAACAAGGTTCGTACCTTCTGTCAGAACCCGGGTGGTTTTGTAAGTCAGGAAAACTACGACAATGACCTTGCGGTTGTAAATGGACATTCATATAAGGAACTTAAATCCAACAACACCAACCTTGCAATTCTTGTTTCCCACAACTTCAGAATACCATTCAATCAACCCATTGCCTATGCGCAAAAGGTTGGCGAACTTGCTAATATGCTTGCGAACGGTCACATTCTTGTACAGCGTTTCGGTGATATACTTGATGGCAAGCGTACCTGGCAGAAAGAGCTATCACACTCTAATATCAAGCCCACTCTTCCCGATGCCGTTGCAGGTGACATTACCGCCGCTATCCCCTACAGAGCTATGACAAATATCATTAACTTTATTCAGGCTCTTGACCATGTTGTTCCCGGCTTTGCTTCTACCGAAACTCTGCTTTATGCACCTGAGCTTAAATTCTATAGCAATCGCATCAAAATGGACGAAAGCCTTAACACAAGTATTAAAGGACTTCACTGTCTTGGTGATTCAAGCGGTTGGACAAGAGGTCTAATGATGGCTTCTGTTATGGGTGTATTAATGGGAAGACAAATCGCAGACGAATAATTTTATATTTATAAAAAATAAGCCCCGACCAAACGGTCGGGGCGTTTTTGTTAAGAAATTAATAATTATATTTCTTTCTTGCGGTGTAGGTTGTGTGGAGAGCTTCGTGTGCCTTATGGCATCCGTAGGACTCAAACCACTTGCCTTCACCGTAAAGTTCCTTAATAATAGGAGACTCGTGTGACTTTCTGAGAGTCATAGCTTCATCCTGTGAATAGAGAGCCTTTGCACGAACTGCCTTAAGGTCAACAGTATCACGAATATACTGAGGCTGAATAGGCTGACCGCCGCCGTTTACACAACCACCGGGGCATCCCATAATTTCAATAAAGGTCCAACCGTCAGGGTTGCCTGCTTTAATCTTATCCATAACCTCTTTAGCAGCCTTAGCACCACTTGCAACAGCAACCTTAAGCTCGGTACCGCCAAGATTAACAGTAGCCTCCTTAAGACCCTCAGTACCACGAACAGCCTCAAGAGCAACAACAGCGTTGTCCTTGCCTGTAAGCCAGTCGTTAGCAGTTCTTACAGCAGCTTCCATAACACCACCGGTAGCACCGAAGATAACAGCAGCACCTGTAGCGGTATCACCAAGGGGATTATCGAAGGTTTCATCAGGAAGTGCAGTAAAGTTAAGACCTGCTCTCTGAATCATACGTGCAAGCTCTCTTGTGGTGATAGCAACATCAACATCAGGAAGACCAGCAGCATTTTCATCATCTCTGCCGATTTCGAACTTCTTAGCTGTACAAGGCATTACAGATACAACAACAATGTTGTGTGGGTCAAGACCAAACTTCTCAGCGTAATAGGTTTTAATCATAGCACCTGTCATCTGCTGAGGAGATTTACAGCTTGAGAGATGGTCAATCATATTGGGATAGAAGTACTCACAGAACTTAACCCATCCTGGTGAACAGGAGGTAATCATAGGAAGAACTCCTCCGTTCTTGATTCTTTCAACAAGCTCATTAGCTTCTTCAACGATAGTAAGGTCAGCGCCGAAGTTAGTGTCGAACACCTTATCAAAACCAAGTCGTCTGAGAGCAGCAACCATTTTACCCTCAACATTGGTGCCGATAGGCATACCGAATGCTTCACCAAGGGTAGCACGGATAGCAGGAGCAACCTGAACAACAACGTGCTTCTCAGGATTATTAATAGCTTCCCAAATAGGAGCAGTATCATCCTTCTCAGTAAGAGCAGCAGTAGGACATACAGCAGTACACTGACCGCAGGAGATACAAGGAACATCATTAAGGTCTTTCTTGAAAGCACAACCGATAGAGGTATCAATACCACGGTCGTTAGCACCGATAACGCTTACATACTGCTCTTCACAAACAGCTACACAGCGACGGCAAAGGATACATTTGTTGTTATCTCTCACGAGATGAGGAGAAGAAACATCAAGGTCATAAACAGGACGGAAGCCTTCAAAAGCACCGCCATCTACGCCATATTCAAGACAAAGCTTCTGAAGCTCGCAGTTGGTAGAACGTGAGCAAGAAAGACAACGCTTGTCGTGGGTAGAAAGGATAAGTTCAAGAGTAGTCTTACGAGCCTTCTGAACCTTTTCGGTGTTTGTCTGAATTTCCATACCCTCAGAACAGGGATGAACACAGGCAGCAACAAGACCTCTGGCGCCTGTAGCCTCAACAACACAGATACGGCATGCACCGATTTCGTTTTTCTCTTTCATAAAGCAGAGTGTAGGAATTTCTACTCCTGCAATTCTGGCAGCCTCAAGAATAGTGGAGCCTTTCGGCACACTAACGGCAATACCGTTTACTTTTACATTAAGCATTTCCATTATAATTAGGCTCCTTTCTTATATCTTAGAGATAGCTTTAAACTTACAGCTACCAATACAAGCACCGCATTTAACACACTTATCGGTATCAATAACGAAAGAAGCGAGTTTATGACCGGGTGCTACATAATCTGTTCTGGTAATAGCGTCAGCAGGGCACTGCTTAGCACACATACCACAACCGATACACTTATCTTTGTCAATGTCAAATACAAGAAGATTCTTACATACACCTGCAGGACACTTCTTATCAACAACGTGAGCAATATACTCATCTCTGAAGAAGTTAAGAGTTGCAAGTACAGGGTTAGGAGCAGTCTGACCAAGACCGCAGAGAGAGTTCTGTTTAATGTAGTTACAGAGCTCTTCAAGCTTGTCTATATCTTCAAGAGTTCCCTTGCCCTCAGTAATCTTATCGAGCATTTCAAGAAGACGCTTTGTACCAACACGGCAAGGAGTACACTTACCACAGGACTCATCAACGGTAAACTCAAGGAAGAACTTAGCCATATCAACCATACAGGTATCCTCATCCATAACGATAAGTCCACCTGAACCCATCATACAGCCGATAGCAGTAAGGTTATCGTAGTCAACCTCGGTATCCATAAGACTTGCAGGGATACATCCACCGGAAGGACCGCCTGTCTGGGCTGCTTTAAACTTCTTGCCATTGGGAACGCCGCCACCGATTTCTTCGATGATT
>JAEIGA010000115.1_pt1 | contig 108288 bp, 166 predicted proteins | sample 9270691 | NCBI WGS metagenome assembly JAEIGA01 (sample SAMN17057246, study PRJNA624740) | gut metagenome | biome: biome; isolation source: fecal sample | host: Bos grunniens | place: China: Xizang | collected 2019 | reverse complement strand
TTATATTAGTAATCAAATTAGTGTAATAATAGAACTAAATGGGAAGCAACATTATGATAAACCAATAATAAAATCCAGTCGATATAGAACATCGGAGGAAGAATATCGTAATGACCTGTACAAAATGACCTTAGCAAAACAGAATGGAATAGATCATTATTTTCAAATTAATTGTTCAAAATCTAATAAAGAATTTATTAAAACAAGCATAATAAATTCTGGGTTATTGGATTTATTGGGTATTAATTATAAAGAGATTAATTGGAATTTATGCGATTATTTCGCATCATTTAACAATATCATAAAGGAAATATGTGATATAAAACACAACAATCCGGAAATAACATTACATATGATAGCACAAAAATATAAGTTATCATATAAGACGGTTTTATCTTATATTAAAATCGGTAACAAATTTGGTTGGTGTAATTATAAAATGGGTGATGACTTAGCATTTTTAAATGCTAATGAATTGATAGATCATGGTCAAAAGCCGATTTACTGTGTTACAAATAATTGTTACTATAAATCTGCAAAAGAAGTTGAAAATATTTTATCAACACCAGAGAATAAATTATATTCCAGACAAATTAGAAATTCTATTCAAAGAGGTCATAAGTACAAAGGATATGAGTTTAAATACATTACTTGTTGACCGTAATGATTGGAGGTTAAACACAATGGTTAAAGAATGTCCAGTTTTGGTTAATAACGATCAGGTAACTGTTGTAAAGTTTAATAATACCGATGTACAATTCCCTTCTATTAAAAAGAATTGTAAGTCTGTATTTGTAAACTTTGAAAATGGCAAATATTCTATCGTTGAAAAGCCAGTGGTTAATAAAGAGCCAGAAAACAAACCGAAAGAAATGTTTAAAAATGAACATACAAAAGATAAGAAAACAACTGAAAAGCAAGATAAGAGATAATCAAAGTTGTATTGTAGTTAAATATTGAGGGAAAGGACTTTACAGCTTTGTAAATTTCTTTCCCTTATTTTTTTAGAGAGGATAATGTAAATGAAGAATATTTATTTTAAAACATTAGAAGAAGCATTTGAGTGTTATGGAAGAGATAATCTAATAGCCATAGACAATTTACCACAAATAATTTTTTATACTAAAAATGGCTGTCAACCCAAATTCGTATTTGAAAATCAAAACAAGCAAGGTAGAATAACTGCATGGTTTTCAAAGCAAGAAACTTATTATATCTATAAAAAATGGCACGACAGCGCACCAAATAAGCGGGGTGATCCGTCTGCAAAATGAAGGCAAAAGATTTGAACAAGACTTTAAAATGTCTGTACCTAAGTACACATTAGCACATAGATTAAAAGACACACCACAATCATTTCAACAAGAAGAAAAAAGTAAGATTAGGTTTAGTCTTAAAAACCCATTCGATTATTTCTTGTGGGATTCACAGAGAAAAATACCTTATGCTCTTGAGCTAAAGACTGTATCTGGTAAATCAATTTCATTTGAGAGATCAAAAGACGATAAGAGAGAAATACACTATCATCAAATAGAAGGATTAACTGAATGGTCTAAATACGATGGAATGGTTGCTGGATTAATAATTGAATTTCGTAAAATAGAAACTACGGTTTTTCTTCCGATCAACTCATTTAATAATATAATTAACAGGATTTCAAAAAAGAGTATTAACTATAATGATATTGAGAAAAGTGAAGAATTGTATTTTATCATACCGCAGAAAAAGAAAATCAAAAGATATAGATATGATGTTGAAGAATTTTTAGCATTCGTATATTATAACATAAAGAAAATAGGAGGATAAATTTTATGAGCGAAACATTTAAGATAAACACCAATTTTAACATTGCTGACTATATTCAAGTTGTTGAGAATTTAATTGACGGTTACTTTGGGTTAAACGGAGAATACGAACCTCATATGGGTAAAATCGAATCAATGCGTATATTCTATAATTATTGTGTAAAAGAAACATCTCTCGACTTGCCTGAAACCATTGTTGACGATATTGAGGCTATGGATAAACTTGTAAGCAATAAAGATTTTATAGATGCTTATAATGAGGGTATCAATACTTCGGTTACTGAATGCCTTGATTTTGGGAATGCCGTTCACGATGCTTATGAAAGTATACAAGTAAGAATAAGATCTACAAATGATGCTTTTTCAAACCTTATCAATTCAATCACAAAACTTACAGACAATATGGCTAATACTATGAAACCGGAAACCGCAAAGGCTCTTATTAAGATTTCAGAAGAAATTTCAAATGGTAAGTTAAGCGTAGATAACATTGTAGATGCATTTGCTGATAGAGAAATAAAACAGACAAAATAATGAGGTGATTTTTGTGGAAGCCCGTAATATGGAACAATTAAATGCTATGCTTTTGAAAGAGGTTAGAAAAGCTATGCAAGTAACCTCAGAAAAATCATTAGCAGCTATGCACGAAGAAACGGGAAATTTCTATACAAGTGGTGATGATCCCATTATGTACAAAAGAACCGGTGCTTTAGGCGACACCCCTAAAACCACGGCTCTAAATGTTCAAGGTAATACGGTTGAATTTAGCGCATATTTAGATACAACTCATAGATACACAACGGGTAAAAGCCCAACTATGTTAGATGTATTAAACCTTGCCGACAAGCATATTACAGATTCAAGTGTGGGTAAATTAAGACTGACACTTGGATCATCTGGATTTTGGAAAAGATCAGAAAAGAAAATCGAAAGAGAGTTTAAAAAGACAATGGGAAAATTCTTTAAGAAAGGGGTGAAATAGTGGAGAACCAGATAATAGGTCGCTCTACTGTATACAACAATATAACGGATGATGAAAAGTTAAAAAAAGTGTGTAAAGCTAATAGAGAACTTGAAACAGATTTTCTCGATTATTTAGTATCAACTGATAGAGCGAATACTACCATTAATCAATACAGAGCAATAATGCATATCTTTTGGTGTTGGAATTTAGATAACAATGATAATAAAGAATTTACCAACCTTACAAAGAGAGAGATTGCAAGATTTCAGAACAATGCTTTGAATACATGGGGTTGGTCGCCAAGCCGAATGAGAATGGTTAAGTCGGTCATGAGGTCATTGGAAAATTACATAATTAACATTCTTGATGAGGAATTTCCCACTTATAAAAAGATATGGGATAAGATCGAATCCCCTGTCAACGAAGCGGTTCGTGAAAAATCTGTATTTAAACAGGAAGAACTTCAAAAACTTTTAGATTACCTCGTAGAAAAGAAAGAGTATAGAAAAGCCTGCCTTTATGCACTTGGAATGTACAGTGGCAGACGAAAATCAGAATTAGTTAGATTCAAAGTTTCATACTTTGTTGACGAAAATCTGATATGTGATGGTGCCTTGTATAAGTCACCTGAGAAAATGGTAACTAAGGGCAGAGGGCAAAGAGGTAAATTACTTTATGTTTACACTTTGGCAAAGCCATTTAAACCATACTTAGACTTATGGTTAAAGCAGCGTAAGGAATTAGGTATTAAATCAGATTGGCTATTTCCTGCATATAAAGACGGAAAGTGGCTTGATGAGAAAATGTCAACTACCACTATTGACTCTTGGGTAAGAGGTTTCTCAAAGTTTTTAGGTAAACAGTCATATATGCATATGTTGCGACACAACTTTGTTACAAGTCTATCAGAACAAGGAATACCAGACAATGTTATTAAGGATATTGTCGGTTGGAGTGATGTAGGACTTGTAGACGTATATAGAGATACCGAAGCAGAAGATACATTTGATAAGTATTTTGGCGCAGAAGGTATCAAGAAAGTAGATAAGACAAATCTTGGTGATTTATAACTCTGTTATATTTAGAGAGTTGTAAATCACTTTTCTTATTTTTAAGGAAAGGAGGCGATCATTATGTCTGACTTTACCGCACGAATACAAGCCATATTAGATACTAAAAAGATTCCAAGTCAACTTAAAAGTCTTGAAAAGGATCTTAAATTTAATGCTACTATTAAGAAGTTCGTTCTTGACACCAAAGGACTTCCTTCTCAAATTCAGGCATCGTTAGATAATCATAAATTCAAGATAAATCTCGAAGGAATTAAATTAAAAGGTATCGAATCTCAGATCAGCAAAGCGGGTGGAGACATCGGCAAAGGTCTCGTACAAAAGATTACAAATAAGCTACAAGACGGATCAATTTCTGTTGCCATTAATAATCTTAATTCTCGATTTGAGAAGGTATTCAATTCTGGCAGTGCAAATGGTAAGCATAATGAGTTGCAAAAAATAAAAGACGATATTGAGGAATTAACACGATTGCAAAATGCAATGGACAAATCGTCAAATAATCAGGCTTTACTTAATAACTATAACAGTTATAATGTTCTTCTTAATAAAACAAAGAATAATTTGAGTGCAATCGAGTCCGAGGGAAGAGCTGTTGTTGATATTTTGAAAATGCAAAATTTAGACAACAGAATGGAATCATGGTTAAGCAGAAATTCAAAAGCAAGCAAAGAGTTTGGTTCAACCATAGCACAATTAAGAGAACAATTACAGCAATTAAGTATGAGTTCCAATCCGTCACTGTCTCAGTTTAATAATATCAAAAGCCAATTTGAAACAGTAAAGGCACAAGCGGCAGCTATGGGTAAAACAGGTATGAGTTTTGCTGATGGCATGAAACACTCTTTTGAAACTCTTTCAAGATATGTTTCCGTGTCTACTCTTATCTATAAGGGTATTCAGGGATTAAAAGAGATGTACCAAAATGTCTATAACATAGACAAGGAAATGACCGAATTAAAGAAGGTTACTGATGAAACAGCAGACAGTTACGCCAAGTTCTTAAAAAATTCAAGAACAGAGTCAAAGAATATTGGTACAACGATAAGTGACCTTATCAGCTCGACCGCTGATTTTGCAAGGTTAGGATATTCATTTAATGAATCTCAGGGGCTTGCAAAAGTGGCTAATGTTTATGCAGTTGTTGGTGATGAGATTTCTGGAATAGATGAAGCGACTAAAAGCCTCATTTCAACTATGGCTGCATTTAAGGGTGAAATGACTGATACAATGAGTCAAAGCGAATTTGCCATGTCGATAATTGACAAATTTAATGCGATAGGAAACACGCAGCCTATATCATCTGGCGGAATTGGCGACGCATTAACAAGATCTGCTTCTGCTTTAGCAGCGGCAAACAATACTTTAGATGAGTCTATTGCGTTGATAACAGCCAGCAACGTGGTCGTTCAAAATCCAGAAGTCGTAGGAACGGCATTAAAGACAAAATTTTTCAAAATTGTCTTTGTGTATAGAAATATGCACAGTGAACATATTTAATTGCAGGTAAACCCTAAAGCCTTGCACCACAATAATCGGGAAACCAGATTATGAAGGTACGAAAGTAGAAAAAACGCAAGGATGGCACATGGTCAAAAACCTAAATGCTTTGACAATGGAAGTTCTGCAACGAAGCACCCTAACATTATTCCCTATCAAGGAACAGTTAAGATGAGGGTGAACGCTCAACGATTATCCCCATGTCGGGTTACAGACAAGAGAATAAGGGTGGAAATCCCGAATATCTGTAACATTAGGAGTACGGCTCAATCGCAAACGGAGTTCGTGAAAAACGATTAAATGGAAAAGGTATGACTGCTATTCATTATTGAATGTGGTTAAAAAATAATCTACTCTCATATGAAAGTATGAGTTACTTTTGTAAGGTATATCTTGCGAATATACCTAATATATGGAATGTCGATGCGCATTAGAGGTAGGTTTTATTGCCTCCATACAAGGAAAGTTTGTATGCAACTCTGCGCCTAAAGAGTTGAGGATGACTATATATGTCAAAGAATAATGGGATATTCAAGACATAGGAAAGACTGTAAATAGTAAAAAAAATAAAGGATGCGATAATATCGGGGATATTGAATTTATAAAGCAATTAGAACATGATAATTATGTAGTGGATAAGATAATTGATACAAGAACATATTATGTACATGATAATAACGGCTATAAATATAGAATTAATAAGAGTAATTATAAATGCGGGAAACAGCCACAAAGATTTGGTAAAAATCCTTTTATTAAAGATAATATACATAACTATTTAAGAATTAGTTTTCCACATTTACATTGGATTGATGATGATTATTCTACTGGTGCAATGCCATTTAATGTAATCTGTGATAAGCATAGAGATAAGGGCATTCAAAAAGTATGTTTAAATTATCTAAAGAATCAAGGAACTGGTTGTAAGTATTGTGGGTATGAAAAAAGAGTAAAGAGAATTGATTCTCAAATTATAAAATCAAGATGTGCGGAACTGAATATTATTTATTTAGGGAGATTTATTAAAAATCAAGAAACATGGATCGAATATATGTGTAAAAAGCATATGGAAAAAGGAAAGCAAACAATATCATGGTATCATTTAAAGACATGTGCGGTTGGATGTCCATATTGCACTGGTCGATATAAAAGCACTAATGATTTTAAAGAGGAAATTAAAAGAATTGATTCAAATATTATTATACTTGGTGAATACTCTGGCAGCGAAGGACATATTCTGTGTAGATGCAAAATATGTGGAAAGCAATGGAGTCCAATAGCCAGAAGTTTAAAAAATGGTCAAGGTTGTCCTAACTGTATAATTAGTAAAGGTGAAAGAAGAATTATGAATATACTTGATAATAAAAGTATAAAATATATTTTTCAAAAAACTTTTCAGGACTGTGTTTCAGATAACAATACTAAACTTAGATTTGACTTTTATTTACCACAACATAATACAATAATAGAATATGATGGAGAACAGCATTATCATCCTGTTGATTTTGGCAGTAAAGGTAAGGAATATGCTAAACAATCATATATTGAGAATAAACAAAGAGATTTAATTAAAGATGAGTATTGCAAAAATAAAAATATAAAATTGATTAGAATACCATATTATGATTTCAACAAAATAAACAACTATATTGAACTAATTATAACTACAAACTATTTATAGAATCCTTAGAGACTGCGGGACTTATTTGGTAACAGATAGGTTGAAGTCATCTCGCCTACTATATGTGACGATAATATACAGTCCAAACTCACAATATAATCCCAACACTATAAAATGTGAGAGTTAGCCAGAAATGACTAACCGCCGCATAATGCGGTCAGTAGGGTTTCAAGTTACCCAAAAGTAATAGATTGGCAAAGACCGAACTTGAAGAAGCCGGCTTAGACGCAGATAATATGGCTGAATCAACAGCCAAACTTCGTGAAGAAATCAAAGCGTTGTCTGGCGTGGACATAATGCTTAATGAGGACACATTTAAATCTACATACCAGATTCTTAAAGAATTATCAGAAGTTTGGGATAAGTTAGAACATAAGGATATAGCTCAAGCAGGAATTATTGAATTAATCGCCGGCAAGAGAGGTGGTAACGTCTTTTCTTCTCTTATGTCTAACTTTGATACTGCCGAAGAGGTAGTAACCACCTCAATGAACTCACAAGGTTCGGCAACTCAGGAACATCAAAAGTGGCTCGAATCTATGGAAGCCAAAACAAATCAGCTCAAAGCAGCATGGGAAGGACTTTCCCAAGCCTTTATGAATGATGCTGGTTTAAAGAAAGCCATTGATACAGGTACAGGTATCTTATCTGTGTTTACAGATATTGTCGATACTTTTGGAACGATACCAACATTAGCAACGGCAGTAGCGGCAGCACTGTCATTTAAAAACATCGGTAGGGATAAAAAAGCCTTCCCTCTCAATAGTAAATGCCGATAGTAATAATAGTTCTTGTCCGATAGGATGAGTTTAGATATTACGGCTGTTGAAAATACAACAGTTTAAACGAAGCCTCAATATGCTGGGAAAAAGGTACACCGCAACCACTCCCCTACTCTGGTGACAGAGTTAGGGTTGTAAAAGCGTTGCGCTCCTTTGGTCAGCAGGGATAGGTCTTAACATATTATTAAGACAAGCCCTCACTGTAGCGACAACAGGTGGTCATAGTTATATGAAACGATGCTATGATAAGATGCGCTCGGAGCTAAATTACCATTTATAATGACAATTTAAACATTCAAACTGTGATCTTGCAGTCTTGCTAAAAAGACCGAAAGCAAGACCGTGAGCAGCTTTAGAAACAGAGGAAATCTTTTTAATATTGGTTGAACCGCAGGTAGGACATTTAGGAGTATTTATATCTTGCTTGGGTTTAAAAATCTCTTCATTTCTTTTATTAAACTCGGCAACAGCATTACCCTCGGTACAATTAGGATTGAATTTTGGGCTTTGTGAAACCTCTTCGTCAATCAAAATTTGAGTTGCATAGCTGTAATTTCCAACCATTTGCATAGATTTATTTCTATAATATTCAGAGTCATGCAGTGATTCTTTCGGACAAATATAGTTTTTGCACTTAGGGCAGATATTTTGAGTTTTGATAACTTGCTGTCCACATATTTCACAATAATAATACTTACTCATTAAGTATCACCTCCATTGTCATTATATCATATAATTAATAAAATGTCTATATACTTTTACAATTATTAGTTCGCCTATTAAAACTATTGAAGATCCCAACACATTAAGTGGCTTAAAACTTAATGTGGGTGGATTGTTTAGAAAGCAACAAACAAATCCATTTGAAGGATTTACCAGCTCCATTCAAGCAGATGAATCTGCTCTGATTAGGCTTAATCTCGCTATGGCGGAAGGCATTCCATTAGAAGAGGCTCTTACAACGTGTATGGCAAATGCCTCTGAAAATGCAATGTTATTTGCCCAAAACAATGTAATTACAGGTGAGTCAGTAGCAGCGTTTACAAAAGAACAACAAAAATCCAATCTAATGCTTATATCAAGTAATAAAGGTATGAGCGTAGCAAGAGGACTTATAGACGAATATAACACCGGTTGCGTAAATTGCGGTTTATCACAATCTGAATTTGCAACCACTGTTAGTGGTTCAAACAGAGTTCTCGGAAATTATCTCTCTGGTCTTAATGGTGCAGAAGCATCTATGGGCGGTTACATTCTCTCTCTTGCAGGAGCTAAACTTGCAACATTAGGTTTAAGAGTTGCAACAATGGCACTCAACGCCGCATTAACAATGGGTGTTTCCATGCTTGTTTCGGGTGCTATTTCTGCTATTTCTGATTGGATTCACGAAGAAGAAAAAGCAAGAGATAAAAGCATTGAGCTTGGTGAGCAAGCAGTAGAAACCTCAAAGAACCTTTTCCAGCTTGCAACCAAATATATTGAGGTTAGCAAAGCCGTTAAGTCTGGTACTGCATCTAATGAAGATTTCACGAAAGCTCAAGATGATGTTATCGAAGCCCTTAAAAATACAGGCGTAAGCGTAGATGAACTCATCGAGAAATATGGCGATCTTGAGACCGGAATAAAGAAGGTCACATTAGAAAAACTTAAAGAAAGCAACACTAAAATTCAATCCGGATTAACATCTTCCAAAGAGAAGGCTCAAGATGAACTTAATCTTTTTGGAAAATCCACTGAGGAAAAATTAAATGCTGTTCTTACGGATTCAAGATATGAAACCGTAGATGAAAATAATAGGATTCTTGAATACTTATATAAACAAGGATATGCAACTGAAAACAAAAATTACGGTCTTAAAGCCGCTACTGATAGTAGAGTTAAATACTACTTTAATGATTTATATGAAGATGATGGAAAACTTAGTATAGATCAATTAAAGAAGAATTATGACTACCTTAAAGAAACAGCCAATCTTGTAGCAAAAGAATTTGGTACAGATAATAAAATTTATGAACAGCTTTCTAAATCATTAAACTCGTATTCTGAAAACTTAGATCCTGTTATAAGCAAGATTACTGAAGCAAATCAGGGCATAGCAAGAGAACTTGTTTATGAGCAACAACTGAATGGCGATATTCCTAAATCATTAGACGAGTATATTCAAATAAGGGATAATCTTGCTAAAAAATTATCAGAAGATAATCGTTTTGATAAGTCTTTTGGAGATGATGCTTCTGCTTTAATTGACACAGAACTTTCAAGTAATTCCGCATTTAACAAATATGCAAAAGAGTATGTAAAACGAGAGAAAGAAATAAAAGATCTTAGCAAAAAGAAAGCAGAAATTGTAAAAAGTCTTGGAATAAAGAACGGCAAAGATCGTGATTGGGTTTACGACCAAGACAAAGATACAGTTGAGATTATGTATAAACTCTCAAGCGAAAAGAAATATGAGCATATTTCTGACCTTAAAAAAGATGTATCTGAATTTGTTGCAAGCGGAAAATCTATTATTGCCGATTCTGACAAAATAGATTTTAGCACATTAGTCAATGCAACAGATGAAGGCACTTTCATGGACAGCGTGAATAAGTACATTGAAAAAATAAATGCACTCAAAGACGCTGTATCTAAGAGAGAGTCGGGTGACTTTACAGAAAGCGACCTTGTTGAACTCATAAAGCAGTTCCCTGAGTTAGCAGATCAAACGGATAATCTTGACGAAGCTATTGACAAGCTCATTACCGACTCTAACAAAGGAATGTCGGATAAGTTTTCAAATCAGCTTAAATATATGTCAAGCCAAGCCGACATTGACAAACTCAAAGGGCTTGCAAATTCTGTTCTTCAACTTGGAAATGTTGTCGAAGAGGTCAAACCCGTACTTGATCTTGATACTGTTAGTGATGGATTAAACAAGGTAAATTCTGCAATCAAAGAATCTGTTAGTGCAACGGGTATGTCCGAACAAGCAATTAAGGACTTAACAGATAGATATAAAATACTCGATGATTTTGATGCCGCTAAATTGTTTGAAAAAACAAGTAATGGTATTCATGCTAACACTTCAGAACTCAGAAAACTTGAAGCTGCTTATCAAAAGCAGGAAATGGGTAAAATCACTGATGAACTGGATTCACAGGTTACTTTGTATAACGAACTTACAAAGAGAATAAACGCATCAACCGATGCAGGTGAACGTGCTGCATTATATCAAGAGAGAGAAAAAGTTTTAGACAGAATTGAAGATACAGCGGAACTTGCTTCTCAATATGAAGGGCTGACCTCGGCATTTAAAAATTGGAGTGATGCACAGTCCATTGGCGAAGAGGGAGATAACTACGATAGCTTAGTTAATAGCCTTGAGAACATTAAAGATTTATATGAAAAGGGTCTTATAGGTACAAATAAGTTCCGTACTGCCGTTCAATTAATGAGCAACGAAGATTTATCCAATGCTTCTGTTGATAAGTTGGTTTCTGTTTATGACACTAATTACAATAAGATAGTTAGATATTTTCAAGATGGTTCTGATGGTTGTCTCAATTTCTTAAACGATGTCCAGTCAATTAATAAGAAATGGGTTCATATGAACCAAGATGGAAGCTGGCAAATCGACTTTGGCGTTGGCGGTGATGAGGATGTTGCAGAAGCATTAGGCATTAATGTTGAAACGGTGCAATCAATTCTTCGTAAGTTGTCTGATTTTGGGTTCGATATTAAGCTTGATTCTGTATTCTCTAATTTAAGTTTATTAAAGACTGAAGCTGAAAAAGCCAACGAAACATTAATTAAGATCGGTAAAACAAAATATAAATTTAACTTTAATTCTGATGATATTAACGATGTTAAGGAACAACTTTCAAAAGCCAAAGAAATATTTGATGGGTTTAAGAAAAACAAAGATGGTACAATAGATCTTAGTGTTGAAGGTGCAAAAGAAGCATCTGACATATTAACAACATTAATTCTTTCAAAACAAAATCTTGAAGAACCTGTTGTTATGAAAGTAGATTTATCAAAGGTTGAAGATACTCAATTAAAGAACGACCTTGACCAAATTCAAAAGATAGTATCTACACACAACAAAATTGAGCTTAAAGCTGCTCTTGGTGAAAACACCGATAAACTAAAGGAAGATCTAAATAAACAAATCCAACAGGCAAGTAAAGACGAAAATCAGATATTAGTTGGATTGACGGTAGACGAAAACACAAGCTATGACCAAATCAATAATCAAATTAATAATTGGAGCAAAGACCACTCCGAAATGCTTGTTAAGATTGCTACTAAAGATTCAGAAGTTCAAGAAGAATCAAATAAGATTAAAAGAGCAATTCAGTCTGCTATTGATGGTGTTCGCTTCGATTTGAAATTTAGCAATGATGCTATGAACAAATTGTTTGGAACAACAATAACAATTAAGGTAAATGCAGATACTACCCAAGCAACAAGTAATCTTAATCAGGTTTCAAGCTTACTAACAAGAATCACGAACAATACGGGTCTATTCAGAATACCAGTTGTTTCGCCTGCACTCGAAGCGGCAGGATTCAAACGTCAAACCAATCCTTTTCCACAATTATCTACTGGCGGCGGCTTTTCATTTGCAAGTGGTAGCAATAATATTAGCTCAAATGGAATTGGTCTTGTTGGCGAATTAGGTAGAGAGCTTGTTGTTCGTAATGGAAAGTATTTCACAATTGGCGATAATGGCGCAACTATGTTCAAGTATCAAAAGGGAGACATTATATTTGATGCTAAACAGACAGAACAATTATTATCTAATGGTGAAATAACAACGGGAAATACTCGTGGCAGAGCATTTTCAAGCGGTTCAGGAACTTTCCGTGAAAGCGGAAAAACAAAAACGAATCCTACAGGAAAATACAAAAAAGGTGATACAACTAAGAAAGAACCTACTGATAAGTCAAATAAATCAGAAGATTATCAAACCATAGATTGGATAGAGGTTGCAATCAGCAGAATTGAAAGGGCAATTGAGCGTTTGAGAAGTACAGCATCTAATGCTTTTAAATCTTTAAAAACAAGACTTAGTGCAACTTCCAAAGAGATTAGCAGCGTAAATTCTGAAATATCACTTCAGACAAAAGCATACAACAGATACCTTAAACAAGCTAATTCCGTTAAACTTTCTTCTGATCTCAAGAAAAAAGTTCAAAATGGAACAATAGACATTACAAAGTATAAGGGTGGAACCGCTGATCTTATTGAAGAATATAAGAAGTGGTATGAGAAGTCGCTTGAAGCTAAAGACAATATCAAAACACTTCATGAAAACCTCGCACAGCTTTATAAGGATAATTTTGAGAATACTGAGAACGATTATAAAAACAGATTATCATTGATTGAAAATCAGACTGATAAATACGATAATATGATAGATATTCTTGAAACAAAGGGTTATCTAAAAAGTACGGCATATTACGGTAAATTGCAGAAGGTTGAAAGTCAAAGAATTGCACTTTTAAAGAAGGAATATACTGACTTGAACAAGCAATTAAATAAAGCAATGGCTTCTGGAGAGATAGAAAAATATTCAGAAGAATGGTATAACATGCAAAAGTCAATTCAGGATGTTGCTAAATCTATTGATGATGCGAACCTTAATTTACTCAAATATTCTAAAACTATCAGAGAAATTCAATGGAGTTATTTCGATTACGCACAAGACAGAATTTCTCAAATAACAAAAGAATCAGAGTTTTTAATTAATATTCTTGGTGATTCTAAACTGTTTACTGATAATGGACAATTTAATAACAAAGGTATTACCGTTGTTGGACTTCATGCACAGAATTATAATGTGGATATGGTGCAAGCAGACAAATACGCAAAAGAGATACAAAAAATCAATAAAGAAATTGCGAAAGATCCATATAATACTGATTTAATTAAACGCAGAGAAGAATTACTAAAACTTCAGCAAGACTCAATTAAAGCTGCCGAAGGTGAGAAACAGGCAATTGTAGACCTTGTTAAAAAAGGTATTGATATTGAGCTTGAATCTTTAAAGAAGATAATTAATCTAAGGAAAGAGAATTTAGATCAAACAAAAGATGCTTACGAATATCAAAAGAAGATAGACCAAAAGACTAAGAATATTTCTTCTTTACAGAAGCAACTTTCGGCTTATCAAGGTGATCTTTCTGAAGAGTCAAGAACGAGGATTCAAAAACTTCAAGTTGAATTAGAAAACGCCGAAACAGATTTGAAAGAAACTGAATATGAAAAATATGTTTCGGATTCAAAGAAACTCTTAGATGATTTATATGAGGAATATGAAACCACATTAAATCAGAGGCTCGACAACGTAGACGCTCTTGTTAAAGATATGATAAATACCGTTAATGATAAGTCCGAAGTCATTAAACAAACTCTGATTAATGAAAGTAAATCTTTGGGTTACACTTTGTCACAATCAATGAAGGAAATATGGGACACCAAGAATAAAGACGATAAAACGGTTGTTTCATTTTATGGCAACAATTTTACTGCCAAACTTACAACAATCAATGATGTTCTTAATAAGATTGAAGCTAAGGTAGCGACAATGATTAAAGTTAGTGATAATGGTGGCACACCACCTAAAGGCACTACAAAAGAAACACCTTCTTCAAAACCCAAAACAGGTTCTACCCCAAGCCCAACACCAAAAACAAAACCAACCTCTACACCTAAAACAAATCCAAAACCAAAGGGAACTACGCCTCAAGCACCAAAGCTTGACCAAGCAACCAAAGAAAAAGTTGCCGCTGCTATATGGAATGGTTCATTGGGTTGGGGGGCAGGCAAAGACAGAATAAATAGATTGTCGGAAGTTTTCGGTGCTAATAATGGTATTCAAGATCTTGTTAGCAAAAGGGTTGGAATTAATTATAATGGCAAAGACCTTAATCAATACTCATATGCAAATATGCGTAAAAAGTTCAAGGGATATAGGCTTGGTGGGATAGTAGATTATACTGGATTGGCTCAAGTACACGGAACACCTACTAATCCCGAAGTATTTTTAAATAGTTCTGATGCAAAGAATTTCTTATCATTAAGAGATTCATTAAGAGGGTTGGCAAATAATAATATTTCAATTGTAAGAAATCGTTATGAACTGCCAAAAGCATCGTTTACTGGTTTAAATAGTATGCCTGACATATCTGATAGATTATTTGAACAAAGTAATCTTAACTCGGTTGGCGATATTAATATCAATATTCCTATTGAACACGTTGAGGATTATAATGACTTTGTTCGTCAGCTCAAATCGGACGGAAAATTTGAAAAGTTTATTAGATCTGTTACAATCGACAGACTTAATGGAAAAGGGTCTTTAGAAAAGAATAAGTATAGTTAAATTAACGAATGAGAGGTTTGAAACACAGCCTCTCATTTTTGTGTTATGCAAGGAGAGAGAAAGATGAAAATAAATGCAGACAAAGACAATAAGATTATAATTAAAAGATTGACGGAAGAAAATAAAAGGCTTCGAGAATATACGGATTATCTTGAAAAAAGTTTAAGTCAAATAAAAGAGGATTATGAAAATACATTAAAAGAATATAATGAATCTTTAAATGAGATAAAGAATATCAGACAGTTATATAAGGATAGCATTAAAGATTCACATAAAATACAAAAGCAATATTCAGCCAAAGTAGAAACACTAATTAAACAGATGGGAGGAACTGATATGAATGATTAGCACCGATTTTGTATATGATGGTCAATCTCTTAGTAGTTATGGTTTTATAATTTGTGATTTTGAATCTGGAGATGGCGTTAATGAAATAGATATAGGATCAGTTCTTACTTTTAATAAAACGCCAATGAACAATGGAAAATATCATGCATTGACAGGTTCAAATTATGAACAATGTTTTGGCATTACCTTTGACATATGCAAAGATCCTGATTTATTTGAAGGAGATCAAAGAATAATAAACGAATCTGAATATACAAGTATTGTTAAATGGTTGAACAGAAAAGATTTTCATAGTTTTAATTTTATAAATGATTCACCTTCCTGCTATTTTGATGCCAGTTTTAATATAAGTAAGTTAATTATTAATGGGGAATTATATGGTATAAGATTAATCATGGAAACGAACAGACCTTTTGGATATGGTAGTTTGGTAACGGTAACTAAGACCTACAATTCAACTAATACATCATATATCATTGAGAATAAATCTCAGGAACTTGGTTATACATACCCTACTATCAAAGTCAAGTGTACTCAAGCAGGTAATGTTACGATTACAAACACAACCACACAAAACACTGTTGTAATTAATAATCTTTCCGTAAATGAGGAAGTTGAAATAAATGGATTGGCTCAAACGATTAAAACATCTAAAACGTCTCATAAAATTGCCGATGATTTTAATTATGAGTTCTTACCATTACAAAACTCAATAAATGATAGTAATAATGTTATCGAAGCAACACCATGTAAACTCACGATCTCATACAATCCAATTATTAAAAGCATTAAATTATAAGGAAGGAGGGGGGATTATTATGTCTGTAAAAATAAAGTTTGACAACGAACGAAATATTATTGAACCTGTTTTGGTTTTAATGAATAGAAACGCTAACAAAATTGGCACAATCCCCTACTATAGTTTTAAAGCCAAAATTAATCTTAATTCGTATTCAGAATTAAGTTTTGTTGTAGATAAAAATAGTTGCAGTGAAACCTTATGGGATAACCTTGTAGATTTCAAGTTAATATGGGTAAGAGATTGGAATTTATGTTTTGAAATGTATGTAGATACAAATGAGGACAATAGTACACGAAAAACGATTACCGCAAATTCATTAGGTGAGTCTGAATTGTCACAAATTAATCTTTATGACATTGAAATAAATACAGAAACCGATATAAACAGAGATGATTATGTTCCAACTGTTTTGTATAATAACGAAAATCATAGCGCCTCATTAATGCATCGTATAATGGAAAAATGTCCTCATTATACAATCGGTCATGTTGACTCTACTATAGCTAATATCCAAAGAACTTTTACATTTAGCAATCAAAGCATTTATGATTCTTTAAATAAAATTGCAGAAGAAATTGGTTGTCTATTTTTAATTAATTGTAGTCTAAGCGCAAATGGCAATTTAATAAGAGAAATTAACATATATGATCTTGAACGTTCTTGCTCAAGTTGTGGATATAGAGATGACAGTAATTATACTGTTTGTCCTAAATGTGGTGGAACAAATATATTAGAAGGCTATGGAGAAGATACAAATATTTTTGTATCAAGCAAAAATCTCGCAGAACAAATCAATTTCACTACTGATACTGGGTCTGTTAAAAACTGTTTTAGGCTTGTCGCTGGCGATGATTTAATGAACTCCGCTGTGATAAGCTGTAATCCAAATGGTGGTCAATATTTATGGTATATCTCTCAGGAAATGAGAGATGATATGCCCTCTGAGTTGGTAAATAAAATCGACCAATATTTACAATTATGTGAATATTATCAAAATGAATATTCTGTTTCGTTATCAAGTAGTTGGGTAAACGAGTATAATTCTCTTATTCAAAAGTATAGTGTTTATACGAGTAGGTTTAATAGTATTACATTGCCAATCGTGGGTTCATCATCATTAATGGAAAATCTGTATAATGTACTGGATTTCGATATTTATTTAAAAAATGAGATGATGCCTACGCCGGAAATATCAGATACAACGGCTGCAATACAGGCTCAAAAATTAACAGCAGAAAATCTTTCTCCTATTTCTGTTACAGACTTATCTTCTTTATCTTTATCTACTGCTAATAATGCGGTGTTAGGAATGGCAAAGGTTTTAATAGATAACAGATATAAAGTTTCAATAGTTAGTTCAACCTTGTCAAATAATATATGGCAGGGTTCTTTTAATGTTGTAAACTATTCAAATGAAGAAGATACTGCAACCTCAAATACTATTAATATAGTTATCAATGATAACTATGAAAATTTCTTAAAGCAAAAAATAGATAAAGCTCTTGAAAAGTCAATGACAACCAACGATCCTATTGATATTGTATCTTTGTTCAAATTAAGCTTAACGAATTTCAAAAAAGAGATAAAAAAATACAGTTTATCTATATTGAAATCGTTTTATGATAATTGTGAAACTTGTCTTGATGTTCTCATTGAACAAGGTGTTGCAAATAGCAATACATGGGCGGGTCAAACTCCTAATCTATACAATACACTTTATGTTCCATACAGAAATAAACTTACAGCATTAGAACAAGAAACAAAACTTAGAGAAACAGAAATCAGTAAGGTTGAAAGAATTAAAAATGCTTTAATTCAAAGCGAAAATACTATTCAATCTAATTTAGATCTGGCTTCGTATATGGGCGAGGCTTTATGGAAACAATTTGCTGCTTATCGTAGAGAAGATACATACCAAAATGATAACTATATTTCAGATGGTTTAAATAATACAGAGTTATTTGAAAAAGCTAATGCTTTTATTAGAGAAGCACAAAAGAATATTTATAAATCCGCTAATCTTCAACATTCTATTTCTACCACTTTAAAAAATCTTTTATTAATGAAAGAGTTTGAACCGATCGTAGACTATTTTGAAGTTGGAAACTGGATAAGGGTTAAGGTAGACAATGATATTTACAAGCTAAGATTAATCAGTTATGAAATTGATTTAGACCCTTCTAACTCCAATTTGGCAGTAGAATTTTCAGATGTAATAAAAGTATCTGATGGTTTGTCAGATATTCAAAGTATATTAGCCCAATCGAAAAGCATTTCTTCGTCTTATAGTAGCGTTAAAAGGCAAGCAAAGTCTGGAAATGAAGGAAGTAACAAAGTAAACAGATGGATCAATGATGGTATTGCTTTAAATAATATCAAAATACTTGAAGATGCCGAAAATCAGAATATTCAATTTGATAACAATGGTTTATTGTGCAGAGAATACCTTCCTTTAATTGATGACTATAGCGATCAACAATTAAAAATAATAAATAAAGGTATTTACTTGACAGATGATAAATGGAACAATGCAAAGGTTGGCATTGGCGAAATAGAGTACAATGGCACAAAATACTATGGTGTAAATGGTGAAATTCTCATCGGCAATATCATTATGGGTAATGAGCTTCATATTCTTGATAATCAAGGCAGAGAAATCTTCACCGTTGTAGACGGAAAGATTCACAGTCAAATTCAAGATAATAACGAGAACTATGTTGACGGACATATTGCAGATTCTGCAAACGCAGTTAAAACATATGCTGATACTCAAATAACTCAGACCGCAGACAGCATTACATCCGAGGTGTCAAAGAAAGTTAGAGCAACCGTAGGTTATGATGATGAAAACCTTATTGACTTTTCCGTTATGACACAAACATCTGGCAGCGGAATAACCTTTACTGTCGATGATAAAGGTGTAGTTACGGCAACTGGCACAGCCACAAAAGATGCATATTGCAATTTTGTTTTACCTGATTCAGTATATGGTAATTATTATCTTACTGGCTGTCCTGACGGTGGCAAGGACGGTAGTACAAATAAATACCTTGTATATATAAAAGATGAAACAACAGGAGCAATAGTTAAAAAACACGACGGCACTACAGCATCCGCATATCTCAGAAATGAAAATGAAAGTACAGAGGTTCAGCTTATTCAAGGTTATACAAATAGAGTAAGAATATTGATTTATAACGGCACGACAGTTAATAATCTTGAGTTTAATCCTTGTGTAAGCAAACACAAAAAAGTTACTACCGAATTGTCCGAAACCAATTCGAGAATAACACAGACTGCTGATAGCATAACATTACAAGTCAACGACAACTTGAATAGAGCCGCTTCATCTGATGCGGTTGAGTATAAGACGCCTACCGATATAACCATTAACTATTATGGATATGGACTAATTGATGAGGCTACAACAGATACGGGCAAGAAAGCTTCCGATAATAATGGCAGATACTACCTCGACAGAAAGACAGGAATAATTTATAAATCAAATGGTTCAACGTGGGTAGAGAATAGAACGTTGCCACAAAAGCTTGATGATTATTATACAAGTTCGCAGGCTAATGCTGCTATTGAAGTGTCAGCTCAGGGTATTAAACAAACAGTTGGAAATTCCACAAGTAAATATGATACAACTGGTTATGATATTGATTACTATGGACTTGATAATCCTACCGACGCTGGTTATCCTGCTCCAGAACATAATGGTAAGTTTTATTTAGATCAATCGGCGGGCTTTGTTTACAAGTCAAACGGAACTTCATGGAGTAAACAGAACTCCGAAGCTCTCCCTCTAATATCAACACAACTTGGTTCTAAGATAGATCAAACAGCCGAGTCAATAACCTCTACGGTAGGGAAAGCGACGAGCATATATGACACTACGGGATATACGATTCACTACTATGGCTTCGGCTTTAAGAAAAATGATGATGGGACTATAAACTACGCAATAACCGATAGTGGAAATAAAGCTTCGGGAAATAACAATAAGTATTTTCTCGACCAAAGTACGGGCTATCTGTATAAGTCAAATAACTCGGTCTGGGCAGAACCTAATCCTACGGTTCACTTTACGCCTATCACAACTAATCTTAATAGTAAGATTGAACAAACGGCTGAGTCAATTACACAAACTGTTTTTGCGACTTATACTACAAAGGATGAAAGTAACGAAATGCTTGGTAAGACAGCATCTCCTAACCCCGTTGAGTATATTATGCCTACTGGTATCACGATTGACTATTATGGCTATGGGTTAAAGAGTAGTTCGACTATTACTGACACAGGAAAGAAGGCTTCAGAAGAAACAGATAAACGTTTTCTCAATAGAGCCAACGGTGTCGTATATAAATCGAACGGAACAAAATGGGTTAAAGACACCGATATTAGTCCTAATCCTTTAGCATCTAAACTTAATGAAGCTGTAACAGAATTAAACAGCTCAATTGTACAGACCGCTGAAAAAATCTCGCTTGAAGCAAATGCTCGGCTTGAAGCAACTGTCGGGTATTCATCAAAGAACCAGTTTGAAATTACTGGTACAACTACAACCGTCGGTGAAGTCACATTCACAGTTAATAAGAGCGCAGGCACCGTCAAAGCAACTAATGCCAATACTGCTACTGCGAGCAGAATATTTACGATAGGTACTTTTACATTTGTTCCGGGCAAGCAGTATATCCTCAGTGGCTGTCCGTCAGGTGGCGGAAGTTCATCTTACAGGCTTTATCCCCAAGGTCTTGGCAGCGAATACTATGACGACGGTAACGGATCAACCATCGAAGTAACCGAAGAAAAAACAGTTAATATTCGTTGTATTATCTACGCCGCAAACACCACAGCAACAGTTACATTCAAGCCGATGATTAGAGATGCTTCGATTGCCGATGCGACCTTTGAACCGTACAAGTCACCTGTTCAAGATCAGTTGACAGAAACTAATGCTCGTATCACCGAAACAGCAAATTCTATTACTTTGGAAGTCAATAAAAAAGTCAACACATCTACGCTTGAAGCTAACTATGATGATAAGGATGCCGTCACAGCTAAAGCAAACACGGCACGAGATACGGCGAAGTCTTATACTGATGACGAACTGACAAAGTACACTAACACCGTTGATATGCACACCGCCATTAACCAAAAAGCAGATTCGATAAGCTTAGAGGCAAAAGCAAGACTTGAAGCGACGGTTGGCTACTCAAGCAAAAATCTATTCGAGATAACAGCCGATACTCAGACGAAGAACGGAATAACATTCACAATTGATAAAACGGCAGGGACGATAAAAGTAAACGGAACGGCAACAGCACAAACAGCATTGTCGATTGAATTTAACGTTCCTTCTGGTGACTATTATTTTTCGGGATGTCCGTCTGGTGGTAGTTCATCTACATATGATTTGTATGCATACGACCGAGATTACTCCGAGAGCGGTGGAGGCAGACCAAGAAAATGGGACGGAACTACGGCTTCCGCATCTGATTATGGTAATACATCTCAGGAGATTAAAATTGTAGGCGGTCATGAGACTGTGCTTACTATTAGAATCCAAAGCGGTGTTACTATCAGCAATAAAATTTTCAAACCGATGATAAGGAAGGGCGCTATAGCAGATGCAACCTTTGAACCGTACAGGTCTGTACAGACTCAGTTTGATGACACAAACTCGAAGATTGACATTACTACTAATGGAATTATGCTGTCGTCTGCTCAGATGGCATATGGTAAGAGGACGAAGAATCTTATACCATTTGTGCTTGAGAGCGCTTCAAAGAGCAGTTCATCGGGGGGTACAACTTGTACTCGTAGTGGTAATGGATATAAACTAACGAAATCTCCCACGAGTGGAAATCAGCTATTCACACTGTACACCAGTAATGGAGTTGCCACAATCGTTAATTCTAAGCTACCGAATAGCAAAACATTACCTACAGGCAAATACATAGTTAGCGGCACGGGATTCAACAACGATATTCAGTATCGTATAGTATATAGTACGGACGGGAGCACACGAGTTAAAGTAGAATATCTTGGCGAGAGTGGCGATACTGCTGAAAAAACATTTGAAATCACAGACGCTATGACATATGTGCAGCACTATATATGGGTGAGAGAAGGTGCTGATCTTGGTAGCGGCGTGACCGTCAGACCCATGATAAGAGATGCTAACATAGCAGATAGTAGCTACTCTGAAGGTATAGATGCAGGTGCTTATATGTGTTCTGCTATCAACCTCACGCCCGAAAAACTTGAACTTGATGCAGGAAAACTGATTATCAATAGTGATAATTTTTCGCTTGACGCAAATGGAAAATGTACGCTTGGCGGAGACAGCATAATACAGTCAAAGAATTATGTCAGCAACACAAGCGGCATGAAGATTAAGTTGTCTGACGGAACAATAGATAGTAAGAACTTCAAGGTGTCAAGCGATGGTACGGTTACGGCGACAGGAGCAACTATTACTGGTGGAAAATTTCAAGTTAGTAGCACAAATGCAGGTGATAATGAAAACAATTTTATTTCTCTAAAGAATGAGTATGTTTCGGAAGGTAAGAGAAATTCTTTTACAATAAACATTACTCCTTATCACATAACCCATCAATATACAAGAAATTCTGGCTCGACCGATCAAACCTCTATTGAAAATAGAGATATTATGACCATCGGCAATAATGGAGTTATTACATTAGAAAATAGTATTCACACTCTTAATCCTCCTACTGTACTGAACAAGCCCAAAACTACCATAGGTACAAACAAGATTAGATTAGAAGAGACAGAGGGGACGACGAAACCATTTACTGAGATCACCCCATCTGGCATAACTACGCCAAATATGACTCTTGGTACGCTTTATGGCGGTAACTCTGCGAATAAAGTTACAATTATGACCCCTCTTTCTTTTACAACAAATTATGGTTGGATCGAAATGGGTGGTAATATTGCTATGAGGCTGTATAATAATGAGATAGCCGTTGGTGCTGGTGAATTACCTCTAAGAATATATGCCACAGCAGCATATACACCTACGGCGTGGGTAGTTTCTTCCGACGCTCGCAGAAAGCACGATGTCGAGTCACTCGACAATCGTTATCTTAATGTTATCAAGTCTATCGAGCCAAAAAGATTTAGATACCTTGACAATCCTCTCGACCGTTATCACACGGGGTATATTGCTCAAGATGTCAAAGCGGCTATGGACAAGCTTAATGTTAGTACAGATGAGCTGTCTGCGTTTGTGGATATTAATGGCGATGGCTCAGACCTTGCATTGAGATATGGCGAAATGATACCACTTCTTCACAAGTGGCTAAAAGAATTGGATGGCAGGATAACCGCTATCGAGAAGAGAAAGGAAGGATAAAATGGATAAACCATTATCAATAAGAAAAGAAGAATTTGAACAAGGACTTGTGCAGCTCATTAATAATAGTGGGCTGCCTTCTTATATTATCGAGCCAATTATGAAAGCTTACAGTCTTGAAGTTAAGGAACTGTGCAGAACACAGACCGAGAATGAAAGACAACAATATCTTGAGGCATTAAAGGAACAGGAAACAAAAGATGAGGTGATTGCCAATGAAGAAGAAAAATGACATAATCGACCTGACAAGAAAGCAGTGTAAGACCTGCGAATACTGTTCATCCTGCAATTCGATTAGTCTGTTCAAACGATTATTCGGTTGCAGATTTTGGACAAAGAAAGTTATCAAATCAAGACGATATAATCAGGAGGGATAATAATGGCAAACAGTAGTTTAGCAACATATCACTGGAACGGTAGTAAAGCTAATTGTAATATCCGTGACCATGTGATCGACACCATCACCATTCATCATATGGCTGGTAATGGAAGTTGTGAGGGTTGCTTCAGCACACTCGCATATAAATCAGACCCCGGTAGTGTCAACTATGGTATTGATAGTAATGGCACTATCGGAGTTATGATTGATGAGGATTTGAGAGCTTGGACAAGCTCAAACAGACCAAACGATATGAGGGCTGTCACAATGGAAGTGGCAAACGACAAACCTTCAGATGCAGGCGGTTGGCACGTTTCTGACAAAGCACTTGCCTCTGTAATTAACCTTTGTGTAGACATCTGCAAGAGACACGGCAAGAAAAAGATGATATGGTGCGGTAGCCTTAAAGCAACCGAAGCCCGTAAATTCGCCGCTGATGAGATGAGAATGACAATCCATAAGTGGTTTGCGTGGACAGGCTGTCCCGGCGCATATCTTGAGTCTAAGATGCAGTACATAGCTGATGAAGTCACTAAGCGGCTGAATACTGCACCTACTCCTGCCCCAAAGCCAAAACCAAAACCGACAACGGGTCGTGTAAAAGCCGTTCATAGTTGTTACACCTACGATTCAAACAAAAAAGGCAATCCAGCGGTTAATGGTGCTTTCAAAAAAGGTAGTCAGTGGACAATCGAGAAGGTCATTACTTACGCTGGACAGGAGTGGGGCAAAATCAAAAACTCAGACAAATGGGTAAGAATGTCTGACGTTGAAAAGGCGTAAAGGAGAATGGATATGAATGTTTTCAAACAATTTTTGAATGACTACGGTGCAAGCATATTGTACACGATTATTACAGCTTTACTCGGTTATATTGGACTTGTTGTCAAAGGACTTTTAACGAGGTTCGCTAATGACAAGACTAAGAAAGATGTAATAGCTACCTGCGTTAAGGCAGTTGAGCAGATATTCGTAGACCTTCACGGTCAAGACAAACTGGATAAGTGTATTGAAAATGCGGTCGCAATACTTAGATCAAAAGGCATTAATGCCTCGGTAGACGAGATACATATGCTTATCGAGGCGGCTGTTAAGGATATGAATATGTCAATGAAAGACGTGTTTTATTCACAGCCAGAAACAGCAACACTTGAAGTTGTTGAAACGCCGGAAACAGATTCAGAACCAATAATGGAAACAACCGACGAAGTTCAAGAGTAATCTACCACTTTGTCGAGAAAGGGGTAAATTACTATGAATGAGGATAATGTTACATTACTTATCGAAACTGCCGAGAGAGCCAAGTCAAATAGTCACAGAATAGATTCTATGGAAAAAAGAGTTGAAACTATCGAGAATGACCAAAAGGCTATTTATGAGATAGCAACATCCGTTAAGCTCATCGCACAGCAGATAAAACATATAGATGAGAAGGTTGACAACACCAACAACAAACTCGATGCACAAAGCCAAGCTTGGAAAGAAAGCGAGAAAAGGCTTTCGGATAGAATTACTGAAACAGAATCGAAGCCTCTGAGACAGCAAGCCGATAATATCAATAAGATTAAAGTTGCTATTGTCACAGCAATCTGTACTGCTATGGCTACTGGCGCATTAGCAGCTATTGTCGCATTTATGAAGTGAATGGTTTTCGAGAGGAGGGAAACAGTATGTATAGAATAATGATTGTTAAGTCTAAGAAAGACAAAGACAAGTACAACTCTCTTTATCAGTTCCTTACCTATACAAGTGAGGATTTGACAATCCCGATTGAGTTTTCTGATATTGCAAGTCTTGATGCTTTTGTTGAGAAACTTCTTGACGAGGGCGGCTATGCTAAATCGGACTTCATCGTGGTAAAGGTTGTAGACTATAAGGTTAAAGCAGAGGACTACACTGAGGCAAGTGTTGACCCTGAGTCAGAACCAGAACAGACAGAAGGAACGACTGATGGCGGAGAGACAGACGGAACAGAGGGTTAATCTAACATTTATGAGAGCAGACTATAATGGTCTGCTCTTTTTTTTGCACTAATAGGAAAACTCAAATTTGCGCAAGACTTCTCGTTATCAACCATTTCTATATAGTTGAAACGCAAAATCAGCCATTTTTGCGTTTCGGTAAAATGAACTGTTCGGAAATTCCGACAGGTTCGGCAAGTTGCCAGCAAGTTAGAATTGTGCGTATCTGCGTACTATCGTCCATTTTGTTGATGTCAACAAAATGGCTCGGCAAGTTAAATCGTGATTTGTGTATAATTTATTGTATAGGATTTCTTGATTTGTGACCGACATTCATGACGGTCGCAAAGTTGTTTACAATTCGCAATCAACTCGATTATAATTAAAGTAAATCCTCTTTTTCTTTAGTTATTTATTAAGGAGATGAAGTTAATTAAAGGCTGCTTTAATTCAGTCGTTGACAATTTGGCGACAACTCGGTTATGATAATGCGCAGGTATGGATCAGCCGTGAAATGCTACAATGCGCAGGTTAGGAATTTGCGATTTTGCGGAAATCATATCATAATGAAAGTGCAATTTTGTGACAAGTTCAAAGAGTATACTCCTAAAAACTATGTTAATTTAGGAGGTTCTCGGTTTTAGGGGAAAACTATTAGAACAAGTCTAATAAAATTCTAATAAAAATCTGCAAGTTTAAAAATGCGCAGAGCCTAAAAATATGCAAAATAATAGTTAGACCTATACGCAAAATATGCGACTATCCGCAGGATTATCGAGCCGATGCAAATTTTGTATCAGTTGACTTTGAAATATCCGATGTGAAACTTTGAATTTCGGTACGATAATAAATATTGACACATTTGAGGATTTGTGATATACTATAAGACTACTATATACATATCATTAAAAAGGTAGGTGTCAATATGTATATTGCTGTTTACACACGAAAGTCAAAGTTTACTGGCAAGGGCGATAGTATCGAAAATCAGAAAAAGGAATGTGATCGGTACATAGAGTTTAACATTAAACCCACGCTTTCAGCAGATGATGAGATGGTAATAGACTACTATCAAGATGAGGGCTTTTCGGGAAAAAACCTTGACAGACCTCAGTTTCAGACTATGATGAAGAAAGAGAAAATTAAACCCTATGATTACATTGTAGTGTACAAGCTCGATAGAATCAGCCGTAATGTAGGTGACTTCGCAACATTGGTAAAAGAACTTGATGCGTTTGGAACGTCATTCGTAACGACCAAAGAAAATTTTGATACATCTACCCCTATGGGTATGGCTATGCTAAACGTGACAGCAGTATTTGCACAGCTCGAAAGAGATACTATTGCTGAAAGAATTAGAGACAATATGCACTATCTGGCTAAGAAAGGAAGATGGACAGGAGGAACTACTCCGCTTGGTTATAAATCTGTAAAGAATGAGTATATTGATGATACGGGTAAAACCCATAGCTACTACACATTAGAGATAGATGAAGATCAATCATTAGTAACAAGAACTATTTTTGAGCAGTATTTTAAAATACAGACACTTAATGGACTTGAAACATACCTCAAAGACAAAGGTATTACTACACAAACAGGAAAACAGTGGGATAAAACCAATATAAAGAGAGTTCTTACAAATCCATGCTATTGTGCAGCCGACGCAGATGGCGTTAGATACTTCAAACAACTTGGATGTCAAGTTGTTATAAATGAAGATGAATTTTCGTCTGAAAGAGGTATCATACCGTTTAATCGAACTAATAGTGTAAAAAGAAAAGCAAATCCGCCAGAACAATGGATAATTACTATATCAACGCACAAACCTTATTTGTCTGGTAAAGAGTGGGTTCATATACAAGAAATAATTCAAGAGCATGGCAGAGCTTCTTTTACCGGTAAATTTAATAATGAAATCCCCCATAACACCAATGCTATACTTAGTGGTTTGATAAGATGTGAGTGTGGTTGCGCTATGAGACCGTTTACTTATAAATCAGGAAGAGTAGTCTATATCTGTGAGAATAAACATAGGTATGGCAATAAAGTATGTACCTGCCCACCAATTGATAGGAACTTCATTGAGGGATATATTCTTAATACAATATTGTCATATAACGATCCTAATTCTCCGATCAATTTGCAAATCAGCAAATTAAGCCAATCTGCTGGCAAACTGATTGAACCATATAAGGATAGCATTAAGGATCTTAAAAAACAAAAAAGAGAAAACGAAAGACAAATGGGTAATTGTTCCAAAGTTCTTTCGTCTGGGTTGGAATTATGTGATACGCTGATAAATGAAATGAATAAAAGACTTAACGAGCTTAGTAAAGCTAATGATGAAATTGACCAAAAGATATTATCTCTTTCTGATTATGAACTAATAGAGCAGAAAGCGCAACAAACACTAAAGACCTTTGAAGATGCTTCTAAGTATCTTGGTGACAACTTTAATAGTTATGATCTTAAAACCAAAAGAGAGATTATCCGCAAGTTCATATCAAAGATAATCGTAAGAAAAGACCGCAATATCGACATTTTTATCAGGGAGTGTATCTGATCTTCTCGATATACACCCCATAGAAAAACCAATTGCCCTAAAGTGTCAACAGCAGTTGCAGTTGAAACTTCGTGGCAACCAGAGAAGGAATAATCACAGTTATGTTTCCCACCCCATACTCGAAGCCCGTATTGATAAGGGTTTGACGATTTCAGATGTTTGTCGTTTAAGTGGACTAAGCTATGATAATTATATTAAGTATGAGTTAGAAAAAGTCAAACCACAGCATATGAGTTTACAAACGTTGGACAAACTGTCAAAGATCTTAGATATTGAATTGATAACCGATTATCATATATTTAAAGCCAATTCGTGTCAATGTGTAAAAGAATATATGTTCGCTAATCATCTATCTAATCGCAAAGCGGCTTTATGGTTTGGTGTAAGTGTTCAATCTATCAAGAACTGGCTTGCAGGAAAATGTTCACCGTCATATGAGATATGGGAAAAGTTTTTCAAACAAAAATAGTTTATTTCAATTAAAAAGGGAATTATTACACGCAAATGTAATAGTTCCCTTATTTTTCATCTTTTGCTATTTATACCGATGGTTATTGCTTCTCTTATAAGCCCATTATAATAATCTATATTATTCTTATTTAATGGGGGCTTATACACATTTATTTTAAATGTATTTCCCATATCGTCTTTTATTGTTTCTGTTTCCTTAATCTGATTTTCCATTTTCTCTCCTCTTGAATATAACGATCATTGATGGGAATGGTGCAGCATCACCCTGCTCTCCATCAATCAAGAATTTTACTCTGCCTTTTATAAATCTTATTTCCGCTTTGTTATATATGTATTCATGAAATGCTTTTGTGTCTGTCCTTGCCGGTATCAACATTACAACGGTTGCATTTGAGCTTTCCTTAAAACATTTCTCAATCCATTTAGGTAACTCTCTGCCATACGGCGGATTGCAGAACACCGTCTGCCCCCCCCACGATTGCTTTAATCCATCTTGCTCTTTTGTATAATACCTTGAACACTTTGCAGTTTTAGCTGTTGCACAAGGATCTAATGTGAAATGAAATTCTCTGTCCAATTCATTAAATAACTCTTGTGGCGTTTCCCAATCCATTCTTTTGCTGCTAAATAATACTTTATCCATTTTCTATCTCCTTATTTTTGATTGTATTTAACAAATCAATTATTATATTGAGTTCTTTTTCGGGGTCAGCATGGCTATTAAAATATATGTGATATTCGTAAGAGGGATCTGTATCTCTCTTCCAACCGTCAGTATATATTATAACATCTAAAAGATTGCAATGAGGTGAATAGTTCACGAATATAGCATCTTTCTTTTCTCCTATATTTTCAATTTCTGGCGGATTAATTTCAAGTGCGAATTTCATTATTTCAAGTATCTTTTCTTTTATCATTTGTCATTCCTCCGTATTTGATTCACTTAATTTTCTGCCACAGTTAGGGCAATAATTAATAATAAATGCGCCCCTATTAGATATACCTTTCATGGCACACATAGACTTCGGTGGACAATTATCGGAATCGACAAGAAGAGCCTTAGCCTTGCCAAGTGTATTAATATATAATTTCATACTATTAGTTTCTTGATACAATTCCAATCTTCCTTCACAGAATTTACACATCATTATTTCTCCTCTATTATTGCCCTTGCGAATGAATCCACGGCAATTTCATTAAATCCTATTTTTATAGAATAAGAGATTTTACCAAAATCAGTAGACATTAGTTCGTTTGAATTAACAATGTCCTTTGATTCATATGATATTTCTAAACCTGTGGTTTTATCAAGACCAATTATTTCATTTGAGAGCGCATTCGATTTAATTATTGTTATTCCGAGTGGAGTTTTAACTATATCATTTTTATCCAAAGTTATATGATTTATTATTTCTGGAAATGTAATGATCTTATTATATGTTTTTGGATCACACATAATAGTTGTTATATTAGTTTTAACTGAGTTGATAAAACCAATAAGACTATCAATGGTTATTTTTTTTATGGAAATGAAACGCCGTAGATACGCTGTAGGATTACAAAGATTTTTATTCTTTATATATGTTACACATCTATCATTTATTACTCTTGCTATCGCAAATCCTATATTTTTAAGTATTACTCCAAACGTTTCAATATTTAGTTGTCTTATTAAATGATAAGAACATACAAATTCTTTAACAAAATTATTTAGATTGGCTCTTTGTATAAGTGTTTGATATGTGTCATCAATATCAACAATACAAGTATATTGACTTCTTTTTTCTGCATCTGGCAAACAAACTTTTGTCGCAGATATATATGGTATAATTAAGGCATTGCTAATTCCTTTTCTTATCGTTCTTCTTATGTATTCAGGAAACAGTATTAAAGATTTATCTGATTGGAAGAATTTATTTACTTGGTCACACTTATTACCTCTTACTTTAATATCGAATCTTTTTAACTGTCTTTCATATGCATCTAACCCTCTAAGGTTATCAAGCTCATTATAACCTGAATCCGGATCTATTTCCGTGAGAATATCAGAAAGAGTTTTGTTGGGTACATCATACATCTCTTTTGTAAGGGTAATTTCGTTATAACGCATACTTTAGCTCCTTTTCATTTAATATTTTCAATATTTGATTATAAAGCAGGTTCCAATTCGTTTAGTGGAATTTTATATTCAGCCCCACCCCAAGATTTTAAAAGCATATAATCTTTACGCATATGAATACCGAGTATGGTACAATATGTACGATTAGGTTTACCTACATTACTAATTCGTTGACTATAAATACACAATACTTGTATGCCAGAACTATCCCAATACTCCCACTCTTTCTCTAAAATGTCACGATAGCCATACCAACCTTTCTCTTTTAATTTGCCAATAATAATATCGGCTAATATTTCCGGATTGTATTCAGTTAAAGTCCATTTCATTTCAATACCTCCGTTATATACTTATTTTAATTTCTCGGAATTGCTGCAATGTTCAATGACTTGTCTGGATTTTCATTATAGCACTTTTGTATATAATATTTTTCTCTTTCCAAAATGTTATCTGTTGCAGGTACAATTTCAAGCACTTCAAATCTGTAATCTGTAATATTAGATATTGGAAATCTTTCAGTTTTTAAATGTTGTCCCCATCTAAATATGGGTGCATACATAGTCTGTCCTACATAGAACTCTCCCGAAGATTTTTTTGTAATCTTATATATGTAACCCGAAATGTTTTCAGTAAACATATCTCTGGTAACCCAAAATTCCTGTTCATCGTTGGGTTTTAGTTTCTTGATTTCTCTATGTTTAAATTGATCCTTACAACTTTTAGAACAGAATTTAAAATTTGAGTATTCATCAATTCCATATAAATCATGCTTAATTTCATAATCCATAAAACAAATAGGTTTGCCATAATAAGTTTCTACATCGCAGCCACATTGATCGCATTTAAAATGGATTTTATTAAAATATCGCTCGGTATTATAACAATGTTCTCCTATTATGATACAATACAAATCACCAGATTTTAGTTTTTTGCTATATCTAAAAGAAATGCTTTCTCCGTATGTATTCCTAATAATATCTTTAAACTGCTCTCTATTATCACATACCATGCAGTCCATCAACAATTCTATATTGTGTTCCTTGCTTGTAGATGAGTATAAACCAAAACCAATATCACTGGTAAGATTAATCTTTTTTATTTCATCATTTGCTACCTGATATATTCTATATATTATTTCGAGCATTGTTTATCATTCCTATCTTTGTTTAAATCTCCATAAGAGCAATTTCCTTTCGATTTCCATAATTTAAAGTTGTGTGCATTAAAGATCGAATCTCATATTGCTTGCAAATTTCATACTCAATTTTACAGCCACGATACTTTTGCCAACAATCTGAAACAAATACAACTAAATCTGCTTTGCTAAGTTTTTGAATAGCTTTTCCAAGCAAGAATACTGGCTTATTATTTTTGATTTCACCCTCAAAGAAACTATCAATAATCTCGATCTCGGTATGAAGAAGTCTGCATAAATCTTCTTTAACTTTTTGTCTTACCGCCTTTATTTCCTCATTGGACTTATCACTCATTCCTTGACTAATAAAAACTTTCAAAGTTTTTGACATATTTATTCTCCTTTATCGTTAATTTGTCGATAAAATGTCGGTTTTATTGACACATCGCAAGTCAGGAAACGCCGTAGATACGCTGTTTTCGCATTTTGTTATTTTTTAGCATTTTACCACATATTAGTTGTTTTGACTATTTGTGCTACCGAAACCGCCTTTTCTTGTTTCAGAAGTGTTATCATCTGTTGCAAAGCCATACTGAAGAAAAATTCCTTGACAAATTGCTTCGCCTTGAGGAGCATAATATGTTTGACAAACACTGCGATCATTATTAGTAAGTTTGATCCATATATGACCCTCATTGTTTTCATTATTGTAATAATCGCCATCTATGATTCCTGTTGTATTAGACAACTCTATGCCATACTTAAAACCAATCGAGCTGCGCATGTGTATAGTTAATACCCAACCTGGATTTATCTTTACTTTTATTCCGGTTGGGATTTTAATGTTTTGGTTTGGGTGTAACCTAAACCCAATCGGCGTATAAAAATCATATCCAGCACTGTCCGTTGTTGCCCTGCGAGGAAGTTTTATGCTATCATAAACTGATTGGATTGATTCATCATTCGCATCTGGATTGAATGACCGATAGTCTTTCTTAAACTGCTCAAAACTGATTTTTTCAAATCTGGCTACATCAATTTGGTTCATTAAAGATTGAAATGAATTAAACATTATTTACCTCCTATTATTCGTGGTATACTCTTAGGTTTTCTAATTGACAGTTTCGGTTTAAACTTATCGCATTGATCTGCGGGACACCCTCTTGGATTTCCTGTCTGAAGAATATAGCCACAGATTTTTAAATCTTTTTCGTTTTTCTGGTTGCATGCATTCATAGCATACATACACTCATTCTTTTTATTACATTTCATTTTATTAATCTTAACCCCTTATTTTTTACTTCTCATCAAACAAAATAGCATCTCTAATATCGACTTTTTACGATATGCCTTAATTGCACTGGCGAAAGTTATTAGTTTCCAACCATATGTATCATAGTTTTCAGGTATCGGAGTTGGATTTTCAAATTCAGACAATAGTATGTCTTTATCTGTCTTAGTTGGATCTTTTGGACAAGCTATTAATATTCCCACACAACGAGGCAGCTTTTCTAATTCATTTTTGCCTTCATTATTATATTTCAGCAAATCCTTATATGTTTGCATAGTCATTACAATGTAATTATATTCACAAATATAATTCTGACCAAATCCACTTTTATAATCCTGTTTACAAGATTTAACCTCATATCCTTTAAAAACGCCCTTTTCGATACCATCAATACAAAGCTGATTCATAGGGATAAACTGCACGAAATCAATTCGTCTTATATCGCTCGTTCCAAAATCGAAGCATACCTCTCTGCTCCAATATGAGTTAATACTATTCAGTTTTTGTTCTGTCAACTTACTTAGAAATTCGGTTATTTGGGATCTATTCATATAATTTGCTCCACCTATTAATCTTTGAGTAGTTGCGTTTGATTTGTAGATAAAGATTTCTTAACGTCTATTATTCTTTGGTTTAGACTCCCACGAAAAGCCAAAGTGATGTCTTTGAGATTGTCCATAAACAATCCATCGACTATATAATCTATTTGAGCCAAATCATACATTGTTTTAAGATTTTCAAAAAAATTGCCGCTATAAACCCATATTTTTTTATTAGGATATTTATTTTTGATGATGGATATTATTCTTAATACCTGATCTGCATTTTCTTTTGCAAGTGGTTCTCCGCCTAAAAAAGAAACTCTTTTTATATATGGTTTGCTTACAAACTCAAGAAATTTCTGTTCTACTTCATTTGTCCATTCTTTGCCGCCATTAAAATCCCATGTTTCTGGATTAAAACAATTTTTGCAATGGTATGGGCAACCTTGCACAAACAAGGTCGCTCCTATATTATTTCCGTTGCACATTTCACATTTATCTATATCTGCATATTTCATAATTACACCGCCTATTATTTAATATGTTTTGATCTCATTTCAGTTTCTTGCTGCTTGCCTTTATTAAATGCGGTCTTATAATTACCAGTAATATATCCGGTTACTCTTCTCAGCCTTTCAATATTTTCGCTTCCGCATTGGGGACATTTATCATTAATTTCATCTTGATAACCACAATCTATGCAAGTATCGTTAGGCGTATTAATTGCAAAATACGGAATATCCTTATCCATAGCATAAATCACAATATTTTCGAGCGCATCAATGTTATTTTTAGCAGTCGAAGGGAGTTCAACATAGGTAATACAACCAGCGGAGCTATATCCTGTAAGTTGAGCCTCAATATCAATCTTTTCAAATGGCGTGATTTTCTCCCATACTGGAACATGAACGCTGTTGGTGAAGTAATCATTCTCGGATATATTTTTGATGACCCCATATTTATTTTTGAATTTTGACATTGCAGTATAACATAAATTTTCTGCGGGGGTATAGTATACGCCAAAGTTCAATTTATAGCTTTCCTTATACAACGCACATTTCGCTTTAAACAACTGCTCAATCCGTTTTGCCAAATCCATACCGCTGCTTGTAAGCTGATTTGTGCCAATAAGTATTTGTAATGTTTCTGCGAGTCCAAGTTGACCCATTGCAAGTGTACCATGTTTCAATGCTGATCTAATTCCTTCTTCGGGAATATAACCTGCCATTGTTCCGTTCTGATACATAAATTTTGCCGAGTCAGGTGATTGTGAACATATCCATTCAAATCTTTCAATTAGCATATCCTTTGCATCTTCAATGGCTTTTTCTAATATTTCAAAGAAGTTATTTAAGTCTTTGTTACCGATTTCACCTTTTGTTTCCATAGCAAGAGTAGGAAGAATAATGGTAACTGGACATATATTTCCCCTTCCGTCTTTAAGTTGACCGAATCCATTAATATCCCAACCATTTGCAGTCCTACAGCCCATCGTTGAAAAATATGTTTTTGGATCGTCTCTGTTATATCCAGCATTGCCCGACCAATCAACATTGGCATAGTTTGGATAAATCCTCTTTGCTGTACATTTAAGAGCTAATCTAAACAAATCATAGTTTGGTTCACCCAAATGTTTATTAACTCCATTCATAATTTGGAATATCCCACATGGGAAAATTGAAGTTCTATGAAATTTGCCGACACCACTCAAACATACATCAAGTAAAGCCTTAGTTATCAACCTTCCCTCTGGTATAGTACAGGTTCCATAATTAATAGATGAGAATGGAAGTTGATTGCCTGATCTGCTTTGGAGCGAGTTTAAATTATGATACATTCCTTCAACAGCTTGATATATTTCTTTCTTGGTTTCAAATAATGCCCTTTTATACAGATGCGTGTTTAATTTATTTGAGCCAATGTAAAAATCTCTTTCGCTTAATTTCCACCTTTTTAAATATTCGCCTTTTCTTTGGTCAATCCATTTATCAAGTTCTTCGTCACTCATATTCTCAATATCAATTAAATCAAATTCCTCTAATTCTTTGATATATTCTATTATATAATGCTTAAAAAGGCTATATCTAACATATGGGATCATTGTCCAATCGAGATGTGTTGCGCTTACTCCTCCGAACTGCTGCAAAGATTGAATTTGGAATATTACGGCTATAAGTTGAAAAGCAGTATTAATCGACTTTGCAGGGCGAATGTCAACCTGTCTTGTATCGAAGCCATTAGCCAACAAATCGTCAAAAGGGATGCTTAGGCAATTATGATTACCTACGGCATATGCACTTAAATCATGAATATAAATTCTATTATTCAAATGATTGTTTTTAGCCATTGGACTCATACAATAATCGAGTGCATAACGTTTAAGAATAAGATCAGAAGTTTCTCCCACTCTTCCACCGAAAGACTTTTCATCTACATTAGCGTTTTGATTTTGAACATCACTTGCCATTATCTTTTCTTTTACACTATCCATCAGTTCCTTATAATTATCTCGTGCCAATGCTCTTTTATATCTATATATAATGAATGCTTTTGCAACATCTCCATTATGGGAAAGCAAAACCTTTTCCACTATGTCCTGAATGGTTTCAACGTTTATAACATTGGTTTCATTTATTTTCATATATGTTTCAATATCTTCAATGACTTCTTTGGTTAATTCTTTGGGTTGCTTATTCCACTCATTACCATAAACCTCTATATAGGCTTTCATCATTGCCTCGGTTATCTTAATATCTTCAAAATTAACTAACGTTCCATTCCTTTTTATTACTTGCCAATCTGTCATTATACCACTTCCTTATGTATTATTTTTAATAGGCGACACTTTGCACATCTTAATTATTTTATCCATACAGGCACAGCAGGTATGGAAATCGAGATCATCACCATCGAACTCCGTTCCATATCCAAGATGTTTGCAAACAGAAAACCCCTCAGTTCTATCAAAAATATCAAGAGGTTGTCCACACATATTACAAACATCATCTGTTGGATTATTGTAATTATCTTTCATTTTAGTATTACCCCCATATATTATTTTTTGAAATTCCTTTTAGCTTTATTTTGAGCTTCCTCAATAATTGCCTCCATACATTTAACCGTCATTTCTTCGTTCATATGGTATTTGTCATTATCTATAATATAATCTACTTCTTGTCCTATTGCATCAAATTGACCAAGATCTGAGAGGTTTCTTCTATATGCCTCATCGACATCATCTCCTCTAAGCAGTATACTTATCAGTCTTGATACACGATCTACCGATACATAGATAGAGGTGGTTTTATATCCAAGTTTCTTTAATGCTCTAAAACCTGCCGGAGTTAAAATTGCTATGCCGTTTTTAGATCTGCAATCCTCTTTGGCAGTACCATATCTCCAACCCCTGTAAGAATTGTGTTCTACAAAGAAATCTCTTTTTACAAACTCATCAAAGGCTTCTTGCGAGATAAAATGATAATCCACTCCATTCACTTCGCCTACCCTCATCGGTCTTGTGGTATATGTAATGATTTTATGGTATTTAGGATTATTCTTTATAAAATTATTGAGCAAGGTTGTTTTACCCGAAGCCGACTCACCAAGAATTACTATCATTTTAATCGTTCCCCCTTTATTGTTTTAATTTCAATTTTCAACGCCTCTGCTTTTTCGGTTACAGAATACTGGTCGAAAATATTTTGCAACCATTCTTCTGCACATTTTTCGCAAAATTCTGTGTTATCCATTTCATATTTGGCTGAATCTTTTGCGCCACATTCATCACAGTCATGAACTTCGATATTCTGATATGGGGATTCATACCTAATCATTCTTTTCTCTCCTATCATCAATTTCTATATCATCAAAAATAATAGGTATTTTTGATTTTAATTCTTTCAGAAGAGGTATTGTTATTTCTCTCATCTGCGGATGTGCTGCAATAGCAGTTCTAAGTTTAAAGAAATGCCTCCACTCACGGTAATTTGCTGTCATTACCAATTCTGTTTTTGTTGAATTAGGAAGAACCGATCTTGCAATCTGTGGAGTTGCACCAAGTTTAATCATTTGAAGATAGTGTTTTTCAGCATCTTGCATTGCCTTAATCCATTCGGTATATACGGCTGCAACAACACCGGCAGACTCTTTAACCATTTTTGTGTCGAGAATAATACCGTCTTGCAAATCAATGACCGAGATTTCATTACCATATTTGTTATTAGCATAATTTACATATCTTGTAGATTCTTGTCCAAAACTTGCAAGTCTGTGTCTGACCAGCTCGTGACTTACGCCACGATCTACATAAAACCTCACAGATAAAGTGCTATGCTCCAGCATGGCTTCATGGTTATTCTTAATTAACATTGCAACAAATTTCTTTGCACTCTCTCCATCATCGGTTATCTTATCCTCAGATTTATAGCAAGTCCTTCCTACTGCCTCAATTCTTTTAAGTTCCTCTATGCCATTTTGGGAAATTGGCGTAAGTATTTCATATGTTGGTTTTAATGTACGCATTAATCATTCTCCTTTTAAAAATAATATTCTTTTTCAAGTGCTATTAGTGAATTACCGCAAGTTATTCTGTCCTCATCTTCTTCTCTCGATGGAATAAATACAATCACATCCCAACCATCATTTACAAGCGGTTGCTCAAACTTTTCATAGACATCAAAATCTTTAACAATTTCATATCCTTCATTAACCGCTTCTACCGTTTCGTGTATTGGAGTGATTTTGACAATACATTTCTTTTTATCAAAATAATTATTCATTAAGCCAACATCAAGGTTGCTCTTTGAAGTAACAGCGAAATTTAAAGTGTACTTTCTACCTATCGGCATTGGAAGCAGATCAATTATTTCTCCGATCTCTTGTAATGAAAATGACATATTTCTGAACATCGCATTTCTATCGGCTTCATTAAGAGTATTAATAGAAAATTGAAGTCCAATTCCGCCATTCCATTTTGCAGTTTTTACAAGAGATACCCATTGTGTTAAAAATGCAAGTAAACTATGATTATGTTTAGGCATCATAGTTGAAACAACCGGATGATATTCGTCAAATCTTTTTTGAGCTATATCGCCAATAATCTTCGTGGCTTCAATTACATTAAAATTAAATGTTGGCTCTCCCATTCTTGCGTAATGCACATTTAATCTCTTACCATTCTGAATTTTTGATAGAGCAATAGCCGTTGAAATTTCAGAAACAAGTTCCCAAGTGCTGACATTACCTTTGAATCCCAATTTAGGACAATCGCAAAAATTACACTTCATAGGGCAACCTTTTTGCGTAGAAACTGTTACAACTAATTTATCTGTTAAATTCACCGGCTTATGCTCTACAAATTCGATCCTTTTATTATAACCCAAGAAAGAGGCTTTAATATTATTCTCTTTGCCATAGTCACCAACATAAAGGTATTCCATTATCAAATCGGTATCGGAGATAATATTACCCGTTCTTGTTTCTGTAATCTTTCTCATAAATCCTCCTTATAATTGCTCGTCATACATCTTCGCAGTATTAATAAAAATCTGCTTTAACTGTGCGCTCATATTAAAGCGGCTTGCATTTACGTCAATACTTTTTAATAAGTTGCCGTCATTATGTCGCATTGAAGAAGCCTTCCAATCACAAAACATTTCCACAATATCGACAAGGTTCATATCATTGATCCCTTTGTCAAAGTGTTCTGGATGATGTCTATAATTTGCGTAATGATGTTGTAGAGCTACATCCATTCCTTTTAGATAATTCATATATTCTTCGCTGCCATAAGTAGTGTCGGCAAGTTTAGGTGTGTATTCAGCAAATACCTCAACCTCTGGTTTTTCCATTTTGAATTTATCGTGTTCAACAGCCCTTGTTACAAGTTTGCTGACAAATACTCTGATAAACTCTCTTACCCTTTCTATGTGTTTCATAGTTTCAATCTGACATTCTTCAATAGTCATCGTTATCGCCCTTTCTTAAATTGCATTTATTATTATCTTGCGTTCCTTTCGTAGTTATGATTAACCAGTACATTTTTAACTTTGCCACCAATTAACGAGAAGGAACGACCAAAGATCTTTTACAGTTTTAAGATTGATATTCTTTCCGTTTTCATCAGTTACGCAACCTTCATGATATTTTGTGCCAAAATCAAGTTCGTAGATCCAGTACGAAATCCAATCTCCTTTATCTTCCATAATTTTTCTCAATAGCCATATCACATTAGACTCAAGAGATGGAAACATTAGCTCTGCCTGATCTTTGCACTCCTTATTATACTGAACTGTTAAACAATTTATATTGTCATTAAAAGCGGTAATCCTTTTGATGTCATTAATTTGTTTTTCAAATTCTTCAAAAGTAATCATATATCCTCCAGTTTAGTATATTTGGTGATCCACATTTCCGATGTTCCGACTATTGGTTCAAACTTACCATCTTCATTTCTTTTCACCTTTGGCTTTTGGGTAAAACCAGATATTTTAATAATATCACCCGTTTCAAGTTTACAACAGTTATATGTACGTTTATCTATTTTCATATCTAAAACTGTGCCATTCTTCAAGGAGTACACTTTTAATTTAGGCGAATATGTTGTGTTGACCTCAAGTACAGCTACGACACCCTTATACCTTTCATCTACTATATTGATGTAACCAAGATACTCTATTTGTGTCTTGATTTTATCTTTCAGAGTAGGCTTTTTAACCTTTATAGTTTGGGTAATCTCAATCAATAGTGCTTTAACATCTCTAATAAAGAATGTTTTCTCAGTTTCTTTTATAGAGTGTTTTCTGATAATAGACTCAGAGATCTGTAATTCATTAAGTTTATCTTTTTTTATTTGCTTTTTATTAGCCAACCTATCATAAAGCTTTGCTATTAAAGTAAGTGTATTAGAATTTCCAAATTCATCAAAGAAATCAAGATCAATTAGTATTCCGAGCTGTCTTGAATTTGTTGACGTTTGCCATTTAATATCGGCTAATAGATCAACAAAAGTATCATATTGGTTATTTCTTAATGAGTATAGTTCATTAGCTATATCCTCATTCATATATTTGATTGAAGCAATGCCCTTGAAAATAGTATTGCTTTCTTTATTATAACTATAATTAGCTATCGAATGCCTAAACTTTATTGGCGATATTATGATGTTATTCTTTTTGGCATATGCAATAATAGCAGAACTTTTTTCTTCTTTGTCAGCGAATATATTTAAAGCGGTTGTAATAAATTCAATAGGGTGATAATACCTGAGATAGCCACATATATAACCTATCCAAGAATATGGATCAGCATGGTTTTTAGAGAACAAATAAGAGCTTGCATCTTCAATAACCTTAATGAAATTGACAATTATCTTATCGGACTCTTCTTTGGCTATGTTATATTTTGCAAGCATTGTTTCCTGAAATCCCTCTTTGATTTTAGGGATAAACTTTTCTGTGCCAGTTTTTTTTGCGAATCCTCTACGAACAACATCAGCTTCGCCCATTGTATAACCACAGAATGTATGTAAAAATTCAATGATCTGTTCTTGATACACAAGCCAGCCCAATGTTGGTTTAAGAAAATCATCAAGTGCTTTATTACCATAAGTAGCATATTCGCCTTTCGCAAGTTTATCTCTATACGATTCTCCGGCTGGTCGAATAGCACCGTTTCCGATTGATAACAAGTCCATCATAGATGCGTCTGGATTCTGTTCTTTGATTTTAGCAATAGTTTCATCACTCATAAGTTGTTTAAGATATGCTGTTGCACTTGGAGATTCCCATTGAAAAATCATTGTCGTGTCATCTCTGATACTATTCCATACATTCATATCATCGGCTGGGATATTATCGGGTGTAGCAAATGGTATTCCAGCCTCGTCACAAGTTTTGTAAATCAATCCAATATTATCAAGTCCAAGAATATCAAGTTTTACAAAATTCAGAGAATCAATCTCTTTCATATTCAGCATTGAGATGGGATATTCGTCAGAAGAGGTTGAGAAAGTACCAAACCATTCATCAACGGGAAATGGAGAAACCACACATCCGGCAGGATGATTACCTACCGAAACAACAACCCCATTGACCATATCAACATATTTAAACACTTTACTGTATTTATTTCTTGCTGCTTGTTCATCTTCTTCACTCGCTGCAATTATTTCTTCCGATAGTTTTAAGTAGTTTTTATCCGTATCTTTATATAAAGATCTGCAAACATCACGAATAGCACCTTTTAACGCAATAGTGTTAAATGTTATTATGTCGCAACAGTATAGACCCTCTTTACTATATAAATAATCTTTAACCTGTTTTCTATCTTCTGATAACCAATCCGAATCAACATCTGCAAGACTTACGCGTTCCTTATTCATAAAACGCTCAAAATTCAGATTGTATTTAACACTATCAATTTCAGTAATATAAAGTAAGTAAGCTATAATGCTACCAGATACAGAACCCCTTGAATATCCATACTTGATATTCCTTTTTCGCATTTCTGCTTTGTAGTTTTCTTCAAGCAACATAAAGTCGATTGCGCCATTATGTTTATAAACCTCGTACTCATAATATATTCGATCTTTATATTCTTTATAGTTGGGATATTTGTTTATACCTCGGCTTATGATCCCCTCGTTAATCTTCTGCTTAAAAACTTCTTCGGAATTATCATATAACTTTGGATATTTGGCTGAGTAATCAACTTTAAATTCCTCGATTAAATCAGCCATAGCATTAGTATTTTCTATGGCTTCTAAAACAACGTTTATGGGCAAAGAGTTTTGCAATTTATATGTTTCCACAAGTTCGTCATAACTCTTAAACGTTAAATCCCATTTATCCTCATCTTCAAAATGAACATCTTTAGCTTTTTGTAGTATTGCCCTACCTTCCATATGCTGCTCATTTAATGCGTGAGTATCTGTACCAGCAATAAGGGGAATACCATACTCAATATGAAGATTATAAAGTGCTTTGTTGTAGTCGGATTGTTCTTTGATATTATGATGTTGTATCTCTAAGTAACATCTATGCTTATTATTGATTAGGAATGATAAGAATTGTTCTTTGACTACTGGTGTTCCTTTATGTAATACACCGCCCAAACAAGCAGTAGTAATAAGTATGTTATCTGATGTATTAAACAATTCATCAATCGTTATTCTTGGATAGTAATAATAGTGGAAATCCGTTCTACAAAATGATTTTGAAATTAACTTGTTTAATTCTTTTACTCCATCATAGTTTTTTGCGATAAGAATAATATGGTAGTTATCTCTTGTCTTTTTATATCCCTCGTTTTTAACCGTTTCTTCGTTATCTTCTGTCAGGTACGCTTCAATAGAGTGTATGTATTTCATGCCACAACTTTCGATATATTCTTTCTTTTTGAGCCAAGCAAAAATTGATCCGTGTTCTGAAAATGCAAAAGCCTTCATTCCAAGTTCTTTAGCACGATCTACATAGTCATGAAAATCTGTTATGCTATCAATATTAGTAATACCATTACTTAACATTGTATGAATGTGATACGGTGTATACTGTTTCATCTTGTCAGTTCATCCTTTTAAATTGTTGCATATTCGCAGCTATTTCTGAATCCGCAAATATTATTACAGAAAAAGAAATCTGATCCTTGAGGATCTAAGTCCGATATGTAGTCTGTTTCCGTTTCTATTGCTCTGATTGTATTTAACGCCCACTCTATTGATTTCTCATAATCCTTTTTGTCAAACACAACAAGCGAAACTTTACCCTCATCTTTAAAATGATTCCACCTTAACTCCTTGGGATATTCGTGGTACTCGTCATTGATAGCGCAGCTATATAAGTACATTTGCCTTTTATGATCTTCAAATAATTCTTTACATTTGGCTTTAATGCTGCCATTTTTGTTGAAAGGGTATTCATCGGATTTATGATCCATCACAACAATTCTACCATCGGATTTATCTCTCAGCAAGAAATCAATATATCCAATAAACTTTTTATCTTCTATTTTAAACTTTATCTCTTTTTCTACACCCAGGATTTCATATTGATTTATCCAATCAAAATCTGTGTCTGCTAAATAAGACAAACATTTGTCATAAGTCTTATCCATAATTGATTCTCTGACTGAATAAAAAACATTACTATCATAATTATCTATGAAATAATTTGCTGCATCTTTTATCTGCAATTCCCCTTTGAATATCTTTTCGAGAATATTGTGCATGAAACTTCCTACCTCGGCATAGTAATTCCCCTCTGGTAAGTATTCTTTATTATCCTCTTGTAAATAGTTAAGATAAAAGGCATATTTGCATTTATTAAAAGTTGATAATCTGGAAAACGACCATATCATTTCTTTGATTTTACTTTTATAATTCACTCAGACCACCTTCTTTTTCTGGCTATATAGTTGTTGCCATATATCTTGCCCACAGTCAACCGGAGCATTTTTAGCTTTGACACCACCAAGAAGTCTTGATTTGTCTGTTACTAAATATACATTGGTTATTAGCTTTAATCTCTCTATGCCTTTCCATACATCTTTAGAATGATAATCAACATCAGAGTCAAAAGCAATCACGACATTGACTTTTAGCTGTATAAGCAAGTCAATTTGCTCTTCCGTCAGCGTATGCTTTTCAGCAGAAACACAATTCTTGAATCCCCAATCATATGCTTTCATAACCGACTTTATCGACTCAAAAACGATTATTTCATTCTGTTCTTTTACATATGGTAACGTAATGTTTAACCCTTGAAAATAGTCCATAACACCAACAGAATAGTAATTTACATACTTAGGAATTTTTAAATCCTTGTAGTTTTTATATCGTGTTCTACCTTTTATGTTAATCAAATGACTCTCTAAATCATAGACAGGATAAACAATTCTGTTTTTGTAATTATCTATCCTTACCTGAAAAAGATCGAGGGTTTCTTTGCTTATCCCCTCTTTGCGCCATTCTATAATGTCATCTTTATCATACTTAGAATAAAGAGCATCAGACAAAACCTTATGTATATACTTTTCTTTCTTTGCTTTTGTCAAGTTTTTAAATCTTTTCAAGAAAGCTATTGTCTCAGATCTGCATATATTAGACATATTAACATTGGCTATGGTTGCCGCTTTTTTAACGGCTTTCTCAAAGTCTAATCCCTCAAACTCCATAAGATAGCCAATCATTTTCCCAGATCTGCCACAAGAAAAGCAGTAATAAGCATTCTTGCTCGGAGTAAAGGAAAGAGAGGGAGTCTTATCTATATGTTTAGGACAATGTGTAAAATAGTCCTCGCCTCTCTTTTCTAAATCCATCGTTTGACTTACATATGTAACAAGATCAGCATTGTCGTTGATTTCTTTTAAAATATCCTCATCATATTGTTCATGAGTTTTCATCAACGATCCACCTTTCTTACTAAAATGCACTATTTTTATCGTGCTGCTCGGCTTCAACAATAGTCATTGTATCACCCTGAAATTTAAAATCAATGTATTCATTATCGTCACTGTCATCCATTTGTTTACCTAATCTATTTACATAAATCTTCGCATACATATTACCCGATTGCAAACCGTCTTTGGCTATCATTTCTTGAGTCTTATGACCCCATTTGATCGCAACCGATGTATACATATTTATCTTTATCGAATCAGCAACCTCATCACCTCGATTGAGTTGACACGCAGAAAGCACCGGTATATCAAGTTCGCCTGCAATATTGTTTTTTAAGAAATCGCACTTAGCACCAAGCACATTATAGTTATCACTTGACGATGTTTCGTTTGACTTCAGATAATCATATACTAAAAAGCCAAGTCCCATTTTATTCTGTAACATCTTGCAAATCGAATATAAGCTGTCAAATGATAAGTTAGGTTCATATCTATGAACAAATGGTTGTTTCTTTATCCAGTTAATACACTTTTTAATTTTCAAACCATCTTCTTCGGTATAATCTCCATTCTTAACTTTCTTGACTGGTATACCGGTAATGTGGGAAATCAATCTCTCAGTATACAATCTTGTTGGCATCTCTCTATCTATAACAAGTGTAGGAACTCCATTTTTCAGCTTATGAACAACTTCGTTCATAAGAAATGCGGATTTACCCTGTTTATATTTTGCTTGCAGCATTATCAATTCGCCAGGTTCGTATGTAAAATATTCTGCAAATGTTTTAAATTTAGAGGGAATACCATAAAGTCCATCATCTGTTCTGCGTTGGATAATCTCATTCCATATATCATCTATATCCTCACCGAGAGTATGAATCTCAGCCGTTGTAAGATATTTCTGTGTGAGCTTGTCCAATTCTGAATATGCCGAATTGCCTAACTTTTCTAATGAGAGATCTTTATTAAAACAATCTTTTGAAATTTGATTTACTGTCTTTATAAGATCCCTTTTATATGCGTAAGTCGTAACATTTTCGGCAAGCATTTTATATTCTTCAAGTGTATTTCTTGCGGTATTTTTATATAGTTCAACCCACTCTTGTACAGAGGGAAGTCCATATTTATCTAATGCTTTTTGTACGCCTTTATGACTATGTAATTTATTTGAAATATTATAAGCATCTATATTGGTTATGCCATCTTTATATAATTCTTGAATACTCCAATAAATGCAGCCGTTTTCTTTACCATAAAAATGATTAGGTTTCAAATAATCAGTATGAGTTATAAATTCAGGGTGATATATTAATGTTCCGATTACTCCAGATTCAGACTGAATGTCTGACAATTCTGCAATATCCATTTTATATCACCCCTTATTCAGTATATTTTTAAGCCCTTTATGGCTATTTTTAAAAGTAAATGAAGGACTGTTCTCATTCTCTTCTGCGTTTACAACTATTTTATCTTCGCTATATCCGTTACGATTAACCTTTGACTTTACATATGCATCTTTAATCTCTTTCTTACCCACAAAGTATTTTATGCCAGCGGGGTAATTGAGATTAAGTTTATTCAAGATGCAATATTGTACCGTAAAAAGTAGATAATCGGAACTGATTTTGTTATTAGCTATAAGATCATTAAGAGTATTAAATAACTTGCTATATGCAACCTTGTTATCTATATGCTCAATCCAAAGAGATTTAATGGTTTGTAAATCCTCTTTTGTTTTCTGATCTTTCCATGCTCCCTCAGACTTGAGTTTATAACAGTCCTTGTGATAATACATATTACCTTTTTTAACAAACTCATCTTGAGTAGTATCTATCTCTTTATCTCTGTGTTGGCACTTAATATAACGACATTTCTTTATATTATTTGCCATACATTATTCTTCCTTTTCTAACAAATAGGTTGCCTCTACATCGGCTTCATGCAATGCAAGTACAAGAGGATATTTCTTAATTGAAGCCGCAAGATAGTTCCAGTTTTCTTTTGGCTCAGTCCAACCCATATGCCAACGAATTGCATACAATTCGCAAGGTTTAAGTTTGATAAAACTCTGAAGGATCATAGCAGAACATTCGCCATGACCTAATGGGTGTTGGTCATCAACAGTATATCCTGGAACTGTAACCCAATCGTATTTGCCGTTGTTATCAATCTTTTTGCCCTGCTCACTATATACTTTCTTGTTTTTCATTTCAACCGTATAGTAGTTTGCTTTGCAAATATCATGCAGCAGAGATGATAAAATAATGGTTTCATCATCAATATCCGATAACTTTTCTTTCCATATTGGATTATTCTTTTTCTTATCGGATAAGCAATTCCACACGTTCAAACTATGCTCAAGCAATCCACCCTCATGACATGAGTGAAATCTTGTGCTTGCCGGTGCGGTATAGAAATCAGACTTTCTAATATATGTAATTAAATTGTCTATTCCCTCTCTCTTACAAGATTTAAGAGCTTCTTCAAATTTAGTAATATTGTCTTTGTTCATTTCGATGACCTCCTTTTAGAATGGGAAATCATCATCACTGAGCACCTCTTCTTCTGGCTCAGGCTTTGCTTTTGCCTTTTTGCTTGTAGACTTGCTTTCGCTCTTTGTCTTAGTCTTGGTATTTGAGGAATTTGATGAATTATTATTTCTAACGATCATATCAAAAACAACATAGTTAGTATATTCGGTTTCCTTTTCCTTTACATAGTTGTTTGTAACATCACAGTCAAGTATCTCAACAGGAAGTCCGCCCTTAAATTCTACCTTATCTTCTCCATCATCAATTTCTCTCTTAATAATTTCGTTTGCTAATCCTACCAGTCTAACAAAATTTGCGTTGAATATTGTTTCATACTCGTCTGTTTCCTTGTTCCTTTGGCTGATAGACATTCTGCAAACAGAGTATTTACCCTTATCTTCAACCGCCCAAATCTTAGCATATGCTCCTCGTCTAAATCCCATAATATTATCCTCACTTTCTTATTGCCATTATTCTTTGTCTGAGCTTGTCGAGAATTTCAGCATCTTCAATCTCTCTCCAATCACCAGAATTGAGTTCATCTGAAATATCCGGATTGTATTCCTTTACGGCTTCCCTACACAGCTTTCCGATGTCTACTACAAAATCGGCAGATTGTTTCTTCTTTTTCTCAATAAGGACTTTAATCTTTTCCTTAATTTCCATCAGCTTCGTTGTTTCTTCGGGGAGATCTTCTCCTTCGTATATGTAAGTACCTAAACCATGCAATGCTAAGGCTTTAACAAGACAACGTTTTACAGCTTTGTTTGCATCTACACTTGTGATATTCTCAGCCGGAATTGCCTTATTTTTAAAATCCATAATTGCAAGATCTTCGGTAATTTTTACTCCCTGAATTGTAACTCCGACACTTACCCAACCCGATACACCATCAGAATGCCAAGGTCTTGTATTACCATATTCATCTATTATTTGAGGGATAACCCTAAACGATGCATCTGGATAGATTTTCTTTACCTCTGCCCAAGCAGAAGCCCACGGCAAATAAGTTAAATTTTGCTTTTGTTTTGTCTTTTTTGATACGTCAATTTTGTTTAGTCTTTTAAACACGTCAACTTCTTCAGCCATTAATATTCCTCCAATCATTATTATGTTTTGTCTTATTAGAACACAAGCAAATGCACCACTTCTTTCAATAATTATTTTGGGTTCTTTTTCTATCTATTAATAAAAGCAGACAAACTGCTATGATTGTATATTACATTATACAACATTTATTTTAATTTGTCAATAGGTTTATTGTTATTTTGCGTTCTTTTTAATAATATTTTTTATATTTAATGAAGTCTTTAAGTCGATGAAATAGTTCTTTTATTTTCTTAATCATTTTTATCACTCCCTATATTATTATGTAGCTTCCGATACGGGAACGTTATCGTTGACATTTATCATGACTATCATTCTTTCTTGGTAATGATTATTTTCACACATCTTATCTATCATATCTTTATATGTATTATCATTATTTATCTTTTTAAAGTTTTTAATCACTTCATCCCATTTATCCTGTGAATGTATTTCCCCACGCAAGCATTTTTCATATAACTCAGTATTTTTTAATGCCTCACCTGAAAGTATGCTTAACTTTTGTAAATATTTAAAATCAGGAAGAGGATATTCATTGAGATTATATAGCATTCCCAACAACACTTTCCATCTCACCATATGTAATGTAATTCCAACATCACAAAGACTGATTTTTTCGGTATTATTCGGATCATTGCGTACTTCTCTTATTTCGGATATAGCTCTTTCCTCTGAAGTGATTTCTCTATCTACATCTTTTCTTAGATTATCTTTTTCAAGGTTGTATCTATTAACTATGCCATCTATTGACTTATCGTCCAACCTAAACATTATTTCTGATTGTTGTTTTATAATTGGTTGATTTTCTATCAAATCACTTATAACAAAAGACTTGAGGGTATTATCGACTTTTCCTGTAAAGGTCGTCCATGGTAGTTCATTGCACCTATCAAGAAATGTGAAATCTCCCTTCTTTGTCTTGGCTACATTTGAATATTTAGATGTTTTGTAGTAATTTATTAAATATGTCTCTAACATCTCCGCATCACCACGAGTATTAACTGGGAAATAGTCAATCCTCACATCGTCATACACTTGTAACTTATCTATTTTATGTTCATTTACTCTGCGTTTTAGATTGTTAGTAATTCCTACATAAACGACATTTCCAAGAGTATCAACATATTTATATACATAATACTTATTAGTATTTTTACTTGTCATAGAAGTATATCCTTTTTTAATCTTGTTTTAGTTTTGGTGGATGGAGTTCCTTTATATTTTATATCCCAATCAAAAGCAGGTAAAACTACGGTAACTATATCTCCATTATCCTCATCAATAAAACGCTTGATAAAAAAGTTATAAAGCAAACGATCATTTTTATCATATATTTTATGACTGCAAAAAGGTCTGAATTTTACTCCATTCGCAATCATCGTACAGATTTTATTCATCATATTTTCTATCTTTTTTGAATTACTCAACCGACCCTTTGACATTATATAACCATATCCGAGTTTTTCAAATCCATCTGCGACAAATGTTGCTGCTCGATTTGGATTTTTGTCCTTACAAAATATTTTAATTGTCCAACATTTTTTATTATTATCAAACATATTATTTCTCCTTTACAATAATTGATTTCAATTCTCTTATTACTATTTTCATCTGATCTTTCGGTGAACTGCTCACGAGGCTAAAGCCTCGGAGCTTCCTGTTTCAACCTTTACTGCCTATTTCAACAGAAGTTGATTAAGGTCTTACACAAAGTCCACAAGCGTATAAGTTCGGCAAGTTCCTTACCTACTGTATTTAGCCATCATTCAGCCTCCGATTTTTCGTCCATCATAGCTCCGCAATGGCAATACGGAAAATCTTTTAATGTTTTGCCAGCACCAACATCAACATTAATGATTCTGCCACACACGGAACAGATATAATAATGACCCCTCCTGTTGTAAGTAATTTCTGGTGATAGTCTTGAGTTTGTGTCTATCCAATGTCCGTGTTTTACAGGCGCAGCATTCTCAAGGGCATCTTTTGCCATCTTGAGTGCTACAACTGCACATCTTGCAGATATTGTCAGCGGAGTAGCAACACCGCCGTCTATTATGATTTTGTTTCCTTCAATAAGTATGAACTGTTCCAGTGCTTCGAGTGCCTCATCTTTACTCAACACAGTATCTTTAGTAGCATTGTTCACCTTATTGTCGTATTCTGTTTTAGTCATGTATCTACACCTCTTTCGTTGCACCACATCTGAGCAAATTTACCTTGAAAGTCCAACGGAGTTGCGCTCTGGCTGTAAATTGAAATTATCTGCATCTCGGAGAATCGTTTTGTTTCTCCCTCTGCTGTAATGTTTACCCAGCCGTCGTGTGCATCCCAATGTGTTATATGGTCAATCAAAAAACACGCCCACGCCATAACGTCGTTAATCGTTTTCATTGTCCGCACCTCCGTTCAGCTCATTAATAGGAATTTCTTTCATTATCTCTAAACAATCGCCATTGAATAAATTATAATGAGTGTATCAAGCTCGTCCAGTCTTTTGAACAAATCTTCAAGTTCGTCATTGGATATTCCGTCTGGCGTATATTCAGAGTTAAGCGCTCTGAGTAAGACCAACAATCTGTCAGCATATTCTTTCGCTGCTTCAATTCTTGCCCGATAATCAATGAGTCTCTTATCACTTGTTTTCATTTTCTGCACCTCCGTTTATCGTCTGTAAAAACTTTCTCGTGTTCATAAGAATAAAACCAAGATTGTTTGCTCCTTCGCCGTTTACAGTTCCCCATACACGGTCTCCCCAGTTATTGCCTTCTTCAAGATATACGTCCTTTGTAGCAAGGAGCATCCCTGCAAGGTCGGGATTCTGCTCAAATTTCGCTTTGACAACACCAGTCATTACAGCTATTTTCACATCTTCCCAGTCTTTTCTAAGCGTTACGGTGCGACCTGCTTTCTTCGCTTCCGAAGGGTTCATAGTCGTAAAAGCCTCACGTTCCTTCGGGTCTGCACATTTCTGTGCCTGAAAAGCAGCTTCACTGTTCTGATATGTCAACCCTTTGTATTCAACAGGTGCTTCATAGAAATTACTGAGGAAGAAATACTCACCACGAAACGAATCTATCTTCATTTAATCACCTCCGTCCATTTTTGATCCACAACGGCGGCAATAATCGCTCTTGGTTGTTTCCTTTTTGCCACAACTCGAACACTTGAAACGTTTTACAATTTCAACGTTTCCATCACAGTCGGTGTATTCTTCGCTCAGGTCAATCCAGTAGGCATGTTCTACGAGTTCATAATCTACTCTCGGTGCTTTATCAAGTCGTTCTCGAAGGCTTTCTCTGTTATATGGATTACTTTGTATATATGGATAAGAACCGCACCGTTGACATTCATCTAAGAAAAATTTATCAGCATCAATCAATATCGTGAGTGGCTTTAATTTAAAGGTCTTATCATTCATTGCCTTCATCACCCTTTTCAGTTTTAAAAAACTCAGGATTATCATACTTATTGCCGATAACTTCCCATAATGATCCATCATCATCTTCAAAGAGGTCACAATTTCCGTGTGAAATTCCACTTACAGATGACTTAGGGTTCTTAAACGTGTATGTACCAAATGCAGGCGTATTATCAAACCATATTACTTCGGCAAAATAATTTTTATCACCATCTCTATCTGTATAGGGATAACATTCACTCGTGAGTATGTCACCCTCAAATATCTTCTTGCCATTCTTATCAATCAAACCTGTAAATTGCCCTATGGTTTTATAGTCAACCTCAATTTCACTAATACCGTCAGTATTCGTCATTTCGGCAGGCAACATTTTAAAGCGTTCATCGTATTCTTTGGTAATAAGCCCATATACCCAATCACCATTCTTGTAGTTTGTTCTGTATTCTCTGTTAGGGTCACGGTTTATTGCTTTGGCTCTAAATAATATCTCACGCATTGTCCTTACCTCCGTCAAGTATCTTTTTTAAATCATTGAGTCTCGCATATTCTATATTAAGCGCTGACAAAATACCTTCCTGTCGAGCGATACATTGTATGGCTTTGTCAATTTCCTCATTAATGGTTTCAATGTACACTTCTAATTGATAGCTTACATCATTTATTGTGGTGGCATTTCCTACATCTATTGTGGGGGCGTTCTCTACATCCTTTGCTCTAACAACTTCGTCATAAGGTTCATAAACTTTCTTCTGTTTCTGCAATAGCACGTCTGCGTCAACTGGTCTCATTGTCTTTCACCTCCGTCATTTCTGCTCCACAATTATAGCAGTATCTTTCTCTTGCTATCAAACTATCATCGGGTACATATATAGAGGCTTTGCAGTTAGAGCATTTATACTCTGCTTCATCATATCCATTTACTCTTTCAGTCTTAATCCATTTAGCTTGAATTTTATTAGATGATGAAGTAGATGAATTACTGTCTGTAAGAGTTCCATTTGTTTTCTTTGCTGCTATTGGTGATTTTACAAAACTCCATTCATATACATCTGTTACTTCATCGAGCATATAAAAACAGTATGAACATCTAACCGATGATGTGGTAACTGAATAACCTATGTATCCTTTTTTATGAGGACAATTCTCTTTATTTACGTTTGTTCCGCAAATAGAGCAAGTCCGTTTCTTCACCGCACAAGAAATAGACACTTCCTTCATTATTCCGGCTGATATTTCTTTTCTAATATCTTCGTTTTCTTTGGTTTTAATCATATATGCCTTTGCATAAAGAGCAACATAGTCTCGCCCGTCTTTTGTTTTCTTCTTTTCAGGCTCAACCCAAGTTCTAAATATTCTTGCGTTCGATCCATCACAGAAGCCTGTTTTACCTAAAAACATTCGTGACATATCGTAAACAGCTTGATCTGAAAAACATTCATTGTCGGAGTCTATATCATTATCTAAGAGCTGGATTTGAAAAATATAAACATTATCTTCATTAAGTTTCAAAGTGTAGTCAGAATAACGATTTATACGCTCAATATCATATTTCATCTCATTTGTCATTATCTTGTCCACCATCCTTTTTCTTTTTACTTACTTTCAGGTTTGCAATCATCAAGAAGATTTGGATAACACCAACTACAAGAATAAGAAAAGAGAAGTTTCCTTTTGTCATCTCGATAATTACCGTTTTAAAAAACTCAATCATTATTTTAACTTATCCTCTCTGTCTAATGAGCTGCTAAATCAGCTTCGTGAAGTTTGCAGAGCTTAGAAAATTGTACTTCGCCAATTTGTTTTCTAACCCTCCTCATTGACCTCTCACTCTGCTTAAATGATGTAAATGGCATCATATGATAATAAATAAGATTTGAAACGGATATAATATTCTTCAATGATAATCCCGTTTGTTTAGTGTAAAACATTGAATCATAAGCTCCGCAGTTTTCGTGATTATAATAATGACAATCACCATCTATTTCACCTTTATAATTCTTAAATGACTTCGTGAACGGCTTACCTATATCATGCAATAAGGCAGCGAAAACCAAATCTATGCCATCATTAGTCACATCTTCCCAATACTTTTTTATCATATATCTTGCAGATGTAAGGCAATGATCTCCGATGGTAAGGCTATGATGTTTGTTTTCCTGATCTATGTAGACAGCATCTATATCACCATAGAAGAAATTGATTAATTCATACTTACTTGGCTCAGTATCTCCATACGAATAAATCAAAATTATATCATCATAACCCTCATCTAATGCCGGCGGACTCCAATGCTTGTACATTCTTTCTATAACACTAACCGGAACTTTTCTAAATCTCGCATTATTTCTTTTGATACATTCTTCGTATGGAGTCATCAAGCAAACACAAACTTTATAGCAGTCAATCTTTTTAAGTTCCTGATTAAATGCAGTACGATTTTTCTTTCTCAAATTTGTAGCATCATATACGACACTTTTGCCCGACCTCAGATCCGCTTTAATTCTCTTATGTAATTCTGTAAACAATTCAGAATTTTTATCAGAACATTCATAGTCACCATACAACTCTTTTCTAAGTTCATCAGAAGAGTGTATGACGGGCGACTGCTTATCATATGTAATGTTTTTAGCCAATTCTGACTTACCGCTGCCTGGCAATCCGACTAATGTCAATAAAACAGGAGTTTTATTGACAAAATACCTCTCGAAAACCCTCAATGTTTGGGGGTCAAATTTGTCGGGATTTTTGATTTCAATGGTAGAAATTTCAAGTTCGTCATTTTTACCAAATAAACTCTTGATGTCCATACTAAAATGCTCCTTTATTTATTATTTAATGATCTTTCTTGCTTTGTTTAATAATTCTACTGCTTCACACTCTTCAGTATCACGATGATCTCCGAAGGGGCAATAATCACATGCGGCTGGTAAATTGGTTATGCAATCGCATAGAGTATCGACAATATCAATAAGTTCCTCGATTATTTCTTTGTAAACATTCTCATTCATAGGCTACACCTCAATTGCCCAACTGCGTTCATTATTCCTAATTATTGTGTTCATTTACTCTCTCCTCAAAATCAACAATTAAGTTGTTACGGCAGATATACTCTCTCTTGCTTTCTTCTAAACTTTCCCAAGCTAAGAACAATCTTCCTCGCACTATCTCAATATAATCAATATTCTCTTTCTTAAACAAAGCGACATTTTCATTCTTTTCAATTCCTATGAAATTACGTCCTTCCATAAGAGCAGCAACCAAAAAAGACCCACTTCCGAATGTATTATCAAGCACAACATCACCTGGATTTGTATAAGTTCTTACGAAATATCTCCCAAGTTCAACAGGCTTTTGAGTAGGGTGAACAACTGCGCCCTCGCATTCAGCAGTCTTAACATAAATAATATCTGTAGGGTATCTCTCTCCAGAACTTTGAACGTGTACAGGTTGAAAATCACCATAACTACCACTCAGCTGATTTTTCCTTACACCCTTATCGTATGGCGTTCCGGAAATCATTTGAGGGTTATAAACCGGTTGCTTTTTATAAAAAACACACACATCTTCGTATTTACGAAGCGGTTGTTTCTTAGCGTTCAGAAAATTTGTTGGTTTAGACTTTTCCCATATCCATTTGTATTTGTATAATTTAGGTTGACTCATTATGAGTTTTGCAGTAAATAACCCTTGTGAAGTTAAAACTATAGCACCATTGGGCTTAATAATTCTTGTATACTCATTCCACAACGTCTCCAAAGGAATGTAGCAATCCCAATCATTCTGTGTCATTCCATAGGGAAGGTCACACAAAATCATATCTATAGACTCATCTGGAATGGATTTCATACACTCTATACAATCTGCTTCATATAATCTATTTATCATTTCATAAAGTGGCGAATTCTTGTCAATCATTTGTATTCACTCCATAGTGTTGTATGGAAATTAAAATCATTTTGCGATCTATTAAACATATCAACGGTTTTAGAATAAAGTTCAAGGCAAGTGATAGGTTGATTTGAAAACTCTTCTGCACATACTAAACAAGTTCCATTGGATATAGCATACAGGGTTTGCTTGAGTGCTTCGATGCCTGTAACTTTTACATATCCCGTTCCTGGCACGCCATCAACATTATGTTTTACTTCTATTTTATATACATTATCTAATTCATTATCAAGAGAAAGTGTGAGGGCGCAGGTATATGGGAATTTACTTTTAGAAAATTCATCACAAAAACGATATACAAATCTCTCTTTATTTGTATCTCTATCTAAAATATTTTCTGCTATTTCACAAAGGGTTTGTATTTCTGTATCAAGAGAAAATGCTTTCTTTATGGTTTCCTCACCATATTTATCTATAACAGCATTAGAAACATCTTCCAATAGTTGATAATAAAAATCGGCGTTTCTTCTTCTTATTGCTTTACCAAAATTGTCTATATATGAATAATAATTATTTGAATAAGCTGGAGTAAGAGCTTCCAAACAGTATGATTCAAAAAGTCTATTATATAGATGTGGGTTTGTATTGAGATCTGCACAAAATTCAAAACGAATATCTTTGAGCCTTCTAAACACTGAATATCCCATAGAGTCAAGCATACACATAATTTCACTTGATCTATAATCATTAATTTCTACATCTACTTTTATAATAAAATGTCCTGTACAAATATCTACATCTGTTATAAGTTCATTTACTTTTATCATTAGTATTCTCCTTTTCTGACAAATCAAAAACTATCTCTTTCTATGCTCTTTACCATACTCAATAGCTTTTCCAAGCTCACAGTATCACCTCCGTTACCCCACTGTACTCTCTGTCTCATATAATGAACTCTCTACAAGATAACATTGTACAAGATAACCTTGACGGATTGTTGAGATACGATGTATTTTATTTTTCATAAAATCCGGTCTATAATCACATATTTTTAATTCAATATCATAAAACTCTTTTAAATTATTTTCAAAATATGCAACCGCCTCTTCTTCGGTTTTAAACTCTTTATCATATTCAAAATAAAAGAATCGTTTATTTGTAGCAAACCAAGTGCAATCATCAGGACAATATGCTAATATGTATGTATCAAATTCTGTGCTAAAACTAAATCCGTCTGGAACTTCCTCATAACAACTCATAAATTATCACCTTACTTTTTAATTTCCTCAAATACAATTTTTTGTGGTAAGAGATGATGGCATATGTAAACGCTACTAAATGGCGGATTAAGAGATGGCTTTTGTTCTTTATAATCTTTAAAATATGATACTCTTTTATTCAAATACATTATTTCAAACTCATTATTCTTAAACATATTAAATCTTCTTTGACTTTCAAAAAGTCCAACCACGCCAACCAACATGGCAAATGGTTTTCCAATCTTAAAAAGCCTTTCTATAACCTCTGTTTTCAATGAGTATGGAGGATTGCTGATTATCAAATCGCAATCCTTTTCTAACTCAAAGAAATCCTCATTATTGCAAATATGAGTCGGTATCACATTGTAACCAACTTCTCTAAACCTCTTAACAAATAAGCTGTCCTCTGTGTCAAACGGACACCAGATCGTCAACGGGGGGGGCGGAATATAGCCTATTAAGGGTTCTATTGCATATTCCGGCGTGTAAAATTCATCATTTCCGCTGCCTGCGACTTTATCCATTTTCATATTCTGTCTAAAACCTCCTTCTCATATACCGTAGATATTAAATCTTGTGCTTCTTCAATATCAGGTGTATCGGCTTCATCTTTAATGATCCCCTCTAAAACCTTGAAACTAAAGGATTTGGTTTTATATGCAGTAAATGTGCTTCTATTGTCGATCCTTACAACTACACCCTCAGTAACGTGTTTACCATTTGAGAGAGGTTCTGGAATATCGAGATATTTTGAACATCTTTCATTCAGATCTTCCCATGTAGTGTAAAGGAATTTATCAAGAAGAGGAACAAATTTACAACCAAGTCTCTCACACCACATAATTGTTTCTTCTGTTGGCAGTTCAATAGTGACACCATCTTCGTTTGTCATTGTGATCCTATATATGTAACAATCGTTTTCACCTGGCTCACAGCCATATGTAAAAATAGTTTCCTCACCATACATTCTTGAAAAGTTTTTGTCTTTAATCTTAGAGTTTTTGCATCTCGGCATTATCGGAGTTGTTTCATTAATCCAGCCAACGATTTCGCCATAAATTGTCATGCCCTTTGGGAGCTTATCTATAAAGAAATCATTATATTTCTTTCTGAAAGCGTTACTGCCATAATAACCACCGTCGTAATTATTAAGAACTACCCTTCTTGTTCCACTAACTACTCTCCATCTCTGTTCGGTTTTATCTTGAAGTCTAAATATTTTTTTCAAGAAATGATTTCTTTTCTTGGTTTTAAACTCAAGACAGTTGCCTACCCTAAAGCTGGTTCCGTGTAATTTTTGTGTGAGATAAATTATGTCTCCTTCATGGAAATTCTGCTCATTATACGCAAGTTGGGATGTATCAATATGTTCTGCAAAATAAGGAATTGAAATATTCTCTTTCTTTTTATTATTATCTTGCGTTCTTTTCCCGTTCGCAGAATTAGCACAATTGTTTGATTTTGGAATATACTTCTTGCAGATTTCTACACCATTAAGCGTTGTAATCTGATCTCCGTCTTGCAAAGTTCCTATGTCTGTATATTTTGAGAGACAATTAATAGGTAAGATAAGTCCGTCCGACTTTTCGCCACGAAGTCTAAGAGCTTTGATATTTCTCTTTTCAGGATCGAGATAACCACCCATACTCTTTCCGTCTTTGTCTGTCATTCTCAGAAGATTGTTTTCAAATGCAAAATCTAAACTGAGCTGACCGTCAACAGGAAAATAGACTACCCTATCCCCCACTTTAAAACTCATATCTATGATTACATTGTTGCCAAAGATAGTGCAGCATTGTAATCTATCTGCATTTGAATGTTTATGTATTTCCTTAATTGTTGTTATGTATGCACAGTACATTATTTATCATCCTCCTTTTTTATTGCTTCATATACGTCACCAACGTATACGCTATGCATTATACAATGAAATTGCCAGCTTAGAATCCAACCAAAATGATATAATTTATCTCTGATATATATGAAACAATCATCATCGGATTGGTGAAATTCTATATAGCTTACGAAATCCGTCAAAGTTTTTATCTGCTCGCCTTTTCGATATTTGCGTTTCTTTTCTCTAAACTGTTTATATTTTTCGTATTCGATACATTCATAACAGGGACTACCGTGATAACTAAGATGCTTAGGAGAGTATGTCACAATTTTCCGGTGTATTATTTTTTCAGCATTTACACAGCTTGAGCATGGCTTTTTCATTTTTTATTGTCCTTTCATTGGATTGAATACAAAATCTATTCTTATTAATGGTCTCTTGCCTGATTTATAATTCTCATATTGTTTATACTTATCGCAGAATCTACACTCATCTTTATTGGTATTCGGACTATGTTTAATCTTTTTACCCACTGGATATGTGTATGAAAAAGAACATTTATTACATGGCATCTTCATTCTTTGCACTCCCCTTTATTATCCCAACACGCTTTAAACCTCAGATAAAGTTCTTTTCGATTATCAACTCCATCAGCCCACTCTAATATATCGTCAAAGCTGAATAATTTTGTAACAAGCCTTCGATCATTGCAAGGCGGATAGATTACTTCTATTAAAATCTTAACTCGTTCTGTTTTCAAATTGATTTCATATGTTGTAAATTGCTCTATTATGTAAACAAGTTCTTTTAGTATTTTTTCAATATCATTTACCTTGCCATCCATTGTTATCTTTTGCTCCTTTAATATGGTTTAGATCCCTTAGAATCAGGGGCTTATAGGGAACAACTTAAAAAAATCTGTTGCTAAAACATCAAATACATAATTATTGTATTTCTCATCATAAATCGTGAACTGCATATTGGCAACCTCAAGTTTATGCTCTTTTGCATATTTTCTCATATTAATTCCGGCATAATAGAAATCTTTATAGAAACTATCAACTCCGCATTGACAATCACCAATATAGTAAAAGAGTATTTTGCCATCTGACAGCAAAGCATTAGCCCAAATTTTCTTCTCATTATTTATTTCTTGATTGTCCATTTTCGTTTATTCGCTCCTTTGCAATTTCAAAATATCGTTTATCAAGTTCAATTCCGACAAATCTTCTCTTGGTGTTAATTGCTGCAACTCCTGTACTACCAGAACCCATACAGTTGTCAAGAACGGTTTCACCCTCATTAGAATATGTTTTTATTAGATATTCTAATAATTCAACCGGTTTTTCTGTTGGGTGAACTGCTTTACTTGGATGTGGTTTCTGGTAAGAAATAATACTCGTAGGATATTTCTTAGTGCAACTTGTATCGGTTTCGACTGAATTGAATTTGCCATAGTTATTATTAACCACGTCTTTGGTTTTATGTTTAGTACCCTTTGAATGAGAGGGTTGTCCTTCGTGGAACTGAGGGTTGTATGTAATTTTGCCGTTACCAAATACGGCTATCTGTTCATGCTGTCTTAGTGGCATTCGTTTTGCATTTAAAAATCCGCTAACAAGGATCTTATTCCAAACAATATCGTATTTGAATTGTTTCCGATTGCTATTGACGAGATCTATGAAGAATAATCCTTGCCCAAATAATAGAATAGCACCATTCTTTTTTATTATCCTATTATACTGCTTCCATAATTGGTCAAATGGCAAGCATATATCTTTCTTGTTCTGCGTAACTCCATAGGGTAAATCGCATAGTATTAAATCTATTGATTGGTTAGGTATATCCTGCATAGCAAGTAAACAATCATCATTTATTAGTTGTATATGTAAATTATCATTCATTACCGTTGCTTACTCCCATTATTCTCTTTTGTGCTATTTCATAATATTTTTTATCCAGTTCGATACCTATAAACTTTCTATTTGTATTTAAACAAGCTACGCCTGTTGAACCACTGCCCATGCAGTTATCAAGAACCAAGTCACTTTCGTCTGTATAGGTTTTTATAAGATATTCAAGCAAAGGAACGGGTTTCTGTGTTGGGTGAACAGTATTTCTCTCTACTACACCAAATTCAATTACCTGTTTAGGATAACGAAATCCACTGTTGTCATTTCTAAACTCTGCACCATTCATAAACTTCCCATAAGTAGTCTCACCAGATTTGCTTACCCTTGATGTTTTACCACCCTTTAAAGCCGAATAGGGTTCACCTTTTGTGAATTGTGGATTATATACACATTGCTTTTTATAAAAGACAGAAATATTTTCGACATCTCTTAATGGCTGTTTCTTTGCATTTAAGTGTCCAGTTCCCCTTGGTTTACGCCAAATCCAATCATATTTATAGTCTTGCAAATTGCTAACACGGAGTTTACTTGAAAATGGTTCAGCTCCAAATAAACAAATTGCACCAGTATCTTTAATAATTCGATTATACTGTTCCCATAGTTTATCAAATGGAATTATTACATCCCAAGAGCAAGCTGTAGTTCCATAAGGTAAATCACACAATATCATATCTATTGATTCGTTAGGTATTTCTTTCATTACCTCTAAGCAGTCACCATTGAATAAATTGTAATTAGAAATCATATTCCAGCCTCCTTCTTTATAGTTCTGATAAATAAGTCGATCATCGAATCAATCACACAGGGATCATCTTTTCCTTTTTGTATATTCTCATTCCAATACCATTTTCTTACTGTACGAATTAATGAATGTGCGTCTAAATATCTTGATGAATAATCGCTGAATCTATGTATCGTATTATAAATCTGTTCCCAATTATAAACTCTCTCCAGACCATTAGCTTCGGCATCAAAATCTTTATTGTGCGGAGCTGTCATCAACATCTTAAATCCATCTCTATACAAAAGGTTGTGAACCCCGTCATCAATTATAAAGTCAGCTCTAATCAGTTTCTTTTCATTTGCAACTATAACGTGGTTCCAATCTATATAAGGGAAATACCTCTTAATTATAAACTCATATTTTGCCTTGATATTACGATAGTCTGTCGATGTACATAAGTATAAATTATAACCTTCATCATATAGCTTCTTAACATAAATCATGGCATCTGGCATTGGTTCTACTGTTTCCCAAAATTCTTCAGTATGTACTGGTTCAAACACCTGATCTTTTGTCAATGTCGGGAAGAATAAACAAACATTCCAATCCGTTACGTCATTATAATCTACCGATAGGTTGTATTTGTTATTAAGCCATTTAATCCATGCTTTGCATAGGTATTCAATGGTGTCATCTATATCAATTAAAATTATCTGTTCCATAATATCTCCCGTTATATTATTATCTTGCGTTCTTTTCAACTGTAAGAATAAAGCCAATATAACATTGGCTTTATAATTATTATTCTATATCTAATAGGTCATCAAAAATCTGTACGATTTCTTTAGACAGTTCTCTCTCAATCCCATAGGCTTCCATTTTACCATAACTGTTTAAGTAATACCAATTATGCACTATTACCCTTTTCGTAATTCTGACAGGATCATTTTCTGAGTATTCCGGTAATTCTCTGTAATATGTAATGTTGATTCTGTGATTATTAAATCTTGTGTGGCATGAAACGCAATAGCCATCATCAAGATCAATCGACAATTCCGAACCATTTAAGGATTTTAAAGGTATCTTCCTTTTCTTATCCTCACTTGATATTCTTTTCTCTGCTTTTGCACTAAATTTCATTTTAAACACCCTTTCAATTTTACAAAATTTATTGACAAATTAGAAAAAACAGTGTATAATGAGGTAAAAATACGGATTATTTTCTAAACCCAAAACAAGTATATCATAATATTTTCTAAATGTCAATAGTTTTTCAGAAATATATTCTAATATCGGAGGCATTTTTATGGAAAACAACTTATATGCTCGTGTTAAATACCTATGCGATAAAAATAAAATATCTATATATCAACTTGAGCGTGAGCTTGGTATCAGCAATGGGTATATCAAGAAATGGGGAACATCATCACCCACCATAGAAAGACTTTCAAAAGTTGCGGAGTTTTTCAATGTGTCCGTAGATTATCTTATTGGCAAATCTGATATAGAGGGAACGGCTGAAACGGTTTTAGATGACGAGGGAACCCTTATAATGCAAAAAGCTAAAAACGTGCTACCCTCTCAGAATTATGACCAAATCAAAAAGATGATTTGTGCCGGCATAGACTATTATGAAAGTTCTTCAAAAGAAGATGAATGAAATTACTCGACAAGTATGTTTAATACATGCTTGTTTTTTTTGTTCCCTTTCACGAACACTTGTTCTTTTAATATAATATCACAAGAACGTTTGTTTGTCAATAGTTTTGAGTGTAATTAAATGGACTTGTATGTTTATTTTTATGAATTTGTTTTAATTCGTTTCTTTGCTATATCAAAATATGCTTTGTCTATTTCAATCCCTACAAATCTCCGATTTAGCTCTTTGGCTGCAACACCAGTTGATCCAATACCCATAAAGGGATCTATAACTATATCATTCTCTTTTGAAGAATTGTCTATCAGTATTTTCATCAGTTCAACGGGCTTTTCTGTATCATGTAGATTTTTCCCATTTGAATCCTTGAGTTTTTTATTTTGTACTGATAATATATCGCTTGTTCCGCAATGATTTATTTTAACACCTTTTCCTTTTCGGAAAAACAATATGTATTCAAATTGAGACATATAGTATTGCCCCATTATTTTATTACCCTTATCCCACACCAATGATTTAATAAAGTGAAAACCACTTTGCGTAAAAGTATTGAGCATATTGATAAGATTTATATGATTTGTCATTACATAACAATGGCTTCCATCTTTAAGTATTCGATAAAACTCTGGCGCATAATTGGCACAATCTATATTATTGTACTCAAAAACTTGACCAGACATATTGATCTTCTTTTGCAACATCCCCCCTGAATTTCCAGCATTGCCTCTTGACGTTGTTTTATATGGAGGATCTGTAACCAATAGATCTATTACTTCATTTGGTATCTTACTCAACTCGGATAAACAATCTCCGTTGAGAAGCCGGCACGATGGGGGGGTATTCTTATATCTGACATTTTAATTATCCTTTCTTTTAAAAACAGTAAGAATAATGGCGATCATTAAATCTAACAATACCGTAATGATCGCCATTTATCTAATTTACATCTATAGATTGACAATTCATTTTTTTTGTATTGGGGATAATATAGTGTTTTATTTTTTTTTTGATAATGGTAAAAGTTTTATATTTAAAATTTGTGTGTCTATCTATAAATGTCTTAATCCGAAACCAACGGATATGTATTTTAATTCATGGTCTTACAATCGAATTTGGCTGCTGCCTGGATTGCCATGAAGGTTGACGAATATTAATTGCACATAATCCAACCAAAATCAGTTTCTAACTGTTCTCTCGTTACATCTAAATCGCAACTAACGACCTTGATCTTATTTTCTAAATCAAGGCTGTAAATACCCATAAGAGATGTAGCCGGAACAATCACTCTACCTTGATGTATCTCCAAGTTGGTATACTTGTTTGCTCTACGAACAAATTCTCTAATATCTGAAATCTTATCCAATCTTACATTTATTGTCATCATTTTAATCATTTCCTTTCATTTTACAAAAATTTTGACTCCCAAACATTGGGGTTATTTTGGCACTAAAATTACGATAAAATTATTGTTTTATTGACTTTTTTTTCTACGACCACAATAGTATCATTATGCCAACCGCCATGAGCTACTAATAATATCTCGATTATTTCAAATCCGTATTTCTTTCCTACTCCACCTGAGTTCCAAGAGCATGTTATTACCACCCCTCCTGCTTTTGTTATTCTGCTTATTTGTTCTTTTTGTCTTGACCAATAACTCGCCTGTGTGGTTTGAGTGTTGACCGTTTTACCGAGATTTTTATAACACTCTGAAACTTGTCTTGGAGAATATGGGGGGATCATATAAAACAGTATCAATAGAATTATCGTTAAAAGACTTTAAGAAGTCGGTTGCATCCAAATGATAATCTGTGTCATACTTTGGGTTTAAATCATTTGTAATAGTTGCAATTTTACTGTCATTAGCAAATGGATCTATTATTACTCCGTGAGCATATTTGTTAATAATTGCCTTAATTGGTTTGATACTAAATGTTTTGCTATTAGGCATTGCCCATTCTCTCGATATAATCATAATGCCTATTCTTCCTTTATAAATTTATCATATAACCCACTTGCCCACTCAGGTATAGATTTATCCTTTTCTTTGCCATTATTGTCATTAGATTCGTTCTCTGCACTTCGTTTGTGTTCTCTACGCACTTGTTCTATGACTTCGGCTATGCTTGCACGTTCCATTATTGCTGCATCATATCCTATACGAATATTCGTCTCGGTCAGTTCCTTATCGTGTTCCTGTAACCAACCAAGTTCGTGCAATCTGGCAATGGCAGCTTCCTGTGTAATTGTTGTTGGATTGTGGTTCACTATGTATTTCGCAAATTCATTAGTACAATCGTGATCTTCGTGCAGTTTACAGTCATCACATTGCCTAACGCATCCAGCACAATATTTTGCCGCTTTAATAATTTCTTTGTCCGTCATCTCCTCATCACTGTCCTCCTCTATTTCCTCTATTTCATTGCCGCCAGGTTCATCATAATACCTATCAAATATCCTAACCTCAAAATCAAAAGCTCTAAGAACATCTGCCGTATACTCTGCGACATAATACATTTCATCACAAGCGGGTACAACTGCATAGCCATAACTGGTATTTTTAATTTGACACGCAGATTTTTTACAATAATAAATCTCTCCTACAACATTACCATTACCACCTGTCATATACCATTCGTGATTATCTGAGCAAACCTCTTTTTCTTCTTCCCATATATTGCTATCGCAGAAAAATATAAAAACCATTTTTTTAATTTCCATTTCCAAATCCGGATTGCTCTTTTCCCACTCTTCTTCCATTTTCTCAAATTCTCTGTTCCATCTCTCATCATCGGTAAGTGTTTCTTCTGTTGGCGGGATTAATGGCATATGAGTAATTGGCGATTCAGGCACTTTCATTGGTTTACCACAGAAAGGGCAAAATTTATAATGTTCCTTATAGTACAAACCATATTGATTACAGTTGATAGCCTGATTACATTTAGGGCATCGAATAATTTGTAATCCTAAATGATTTTCTAATATCCATTCATCTTTTGTTTGCATTATTAATTTTCACCTCATGCCTTAATGTCTATTCTAATAATATTTAAAACACGATAAACTGTTATATTATCCTTTGTCAACTTATCGGCTACGCCAGATGCTATCGCACCGATCGCTTTGTTTAGCCATTCACAGTCAATGCTCATTCGCTTTCACCTCTCTTTAATCTGCGTCCGCACATAGGACAATATTTGATCTTCAACATATAGATGTGATTGCGATTGCTGCACACAATACTATATTTTTCTCCCTTACACTCGTGTATAATAAGGAACTCATCGCCGGTGTTGTTGATTAATTCCCCGGTGCCGTGCTTTATATTGCAGAATTTACACTTTTTCATCATCTGCACCTCCGCAGAATGGACAGGGTTTGAGTTTAATGTCATTCATTACTTTTACCGTCCTTTTTGATGTTTAGATTATCCGTTTTTTCTTTATCCTTGGAGATATACAAACTACCGTCACTATTGTAACGTGGTGTTATTCCGCCCATGCCTCCATATCCCGATTTTTCACGATACACAATATATTGCACACCAGTTTCCTCATCTGTAATGATATATGTTTTTGACTCCTGTATATCTTCTTCTCTCTCTTCCTTATTCTTACCACAGGCTGTAAAACACATTGCTGTTATGACAATTACAAGGATTATAGACGTTATCTTTTTCATTCATTTTCACCATCCTTCAAGAGTCCATTTTTTTATTTTCTGCATTGAGTTTATTAAAATCTGCAATTGGCATCATTACTGTATCGCCAATGAATTTGGTTTTCTTAATGGGGGTACACCACACTCCAAGTGCGCATAATGCAAGAAGAAGTGCTTCAAGATATTCTCGATGTGTGTGACGCTCTTCTGCTTCCCAATGTTCATTATGTTGTTGCTTTTCTTTCTCGTTATAGTAATCTCTTGCACTTTCGTACTTGCGCCTCCAATAATCATAGGCTTGTTTGTTAGTCATCATCGTCTGCACCTCCTAACAGTTCTGGGTTGTCGTAAATGTTACCAATAATTTCCACATTATCAGCATTCTCAAGATACCACAAACATTCGTGATTGATTTCTATTACGCAAATATGATTTGATTCCCAACAACCGTCGTAGTATTCACCGCCGTAAAAATGACATATATCACCCTCAAAAATCTTTGTGTCATTCTTGTCGGTCAGACCTGTGAACTGTCCCACGGTTTCAGGGTCAACCTCTTCACCTACAAGACTTCCGTCCATAGGGTGTTGACTAAGCATTGTTACTTTATTATTATCGTGTGGGAAGGCAACACCTTCTATCCATTCTTTAGTATCTGTTCTCTTACCTCTAAAAAGTATTTCACGCATTGTCTACATCTCCTAACGGTTCTGGAACGTGTATGTACCAATTCGCCATATAACCCCGTGCGGGTGTATCATCAAACCATTTAATTCCGTATGGGTTTACTGTTAGATAAAACACTTTTTTACCTGTCGCTTCAGCATATTCTATTTCCGAACGGGTGCTATCACCGATGTATTCACCAGGATCAATAACAAATATCTCATCTGCCATATCTATTTTTCGTTTATGCATATCATCAAGCATAATTTTCTGATCGTCTGTAATATCATCACCCAAATGTCCGAATAACCCAACACTTATAACAATGAAACCCTTGAGGGTGAGTTCTTTTTGAACTCTCATATACTCATCTTTAAATTTCGTGCTGCCACAAAGAGTGACAACTTTATATTTACCTATCATTTATTTTTATTCCTCTCTTCTAAATAGTTGTTGCAGTGCATCACACTTGCCATTCTCAATTGTTTTAATACAAACATTACACAGTCCTCTGCGCACATCTATACCGCCAATATTCATTCTCCATTTACAACTCTCAATAGTTTGTTTTATACCTGCATCAGTTATTTCTTTACTCATCTTCTTCATCATCTTTATCAATCGAAATATCAAGGGTATGCCAATATTCTGGTGATATGCCATATCTAAACATGCAAGGATTTGAAGGTACTTTTGTGTAAATTGGACATTTGCTACATTTTCCTTGTGTTCGACAAAACTTTCTTATCCGTTTTATTGCGCTGTTTATGTTATCGTTTTGTTTCTCATTCGCCATTTGCATTGTTCTCGTAGCTGCTGAATAACCATCCGTATAACCTTTATCATAGTTCTCTTTATTATCACGATCATCTTTGAAAATATATTTAGCAGTTATAACTTGTAATATCATGCCGCCAATTACTACCCCTGCAAGAAATAATAATAAGCCACTTAATATGCCACTCACTTGTCTGCACCTCCGTTACCGTTGGTATTTATCATAAATACTCTGTGGATCTTTTACGCCTAACCATATTAAGAAATTTTCTCTGCACTCATCACACAAATCAACTTCAACGTCTGGAAGATTGTGCTTAACAATCGTGTAATTATATCCTTTCATTGGCTTGTTTTTCTCAAACACCTTTCCACACTTATCACATCTTATAGTTTTCATTTAATTTTCCTCCTCATCATCGTAGTCAGCAACAGCAACAAGCATAGTTATAATAGTACCAAGCAATACTCCGCCAAGAAAGGTAAAAACATAAGTCATTCATTTTCACCGTCCTTTAAATCCATTTTTGCTCCGCAGTGAGGACAATGATCGGTCATTGTCACTTCGTCCTCGATACTTGGTGCTTTCTGATTGCATTCAGAGCATCTGCAATATCCGTCATCTGCGAATATCCACCGCCCGTGCTTTACAGGCTGGTACTCTCCTGCGTCTATCTTTTCAAATAAGACCGCCGCAACTTCTAAAATTTCTGTTATTATCGGGCTGTTCAATGGCTCTTTACGTTGATGTATCTTGTTATGTTCCCTAATGTGCCGTGCAATTTCCTTTCCTGTTAAATTCATTTGTCTGCACCTCCGTCCATTGGATATAAAATAGCCGTTATGTTAGAATATGATATTTTCCGCTTGAAAACCTTATCGTCTGTTAGTTTCCCTGCATGAAATGTTCTTCCGCATTTTCCGCATTTAAGACAAGTCGATATTGCCAAGGAATTGGTGCAGCTTTTTGAAGGTTCATAGTCAACAAGCGTGACTTCTCCTTTTCCGCCTTTTATAATGAGAGGATTTTCTTTTGACCACTGAGGCTTTGAAACAAGTTCAGACATTGCCTTTACCTTCCTTTAATAAATACTGTTTACATATACTTTCAAAAAACCGATCCCAATTATCTTCCAACTCATATATTCCAAACTTTTGAGCGAAATCACTTAACAGAAAAGCTCTTTTCATATTGTTAGAAACATAATGCCTAATTGAATATTCAGAATCACTTGTCAAGAATTTATTCTTAGCAATATCGTGTTTAAAATTTCTAAATACTATCCACGCTTCATTTCTAAGAACAATAGATCCCCAATTATCCGCATAAATGAATTTTTCATTTGATGCCGACTTTCCGAAATACTTTTTAAGTCTATAAGATAATGGAGTTCCTATATCACATGGTTCTGGTTTATGAGTTGCCGAAAAGAAATCTCTATGCTTAATCCATAAGTCGCCACCATTGATATAACATTGGCAAGTGCATTTCTTTGGAATCCAATCTACTGAGAAACACGATTTAACACCCTTTAACTCATCTGGCTTGTCCATTTTAGGCTGACCATAAAACCTATAAATAGATATTTCACAAGTTAGAAAAGGCGAAAAGAATAAATCCCATACTTCTTCCGGACTTGAATATGTAAACCCTATCGGATATGTCAAACTGTCTTTTGAAAACCATTTATATTCTGCAATATCGAAGTATGTATTATCATCTTTATCCAAATATAATCTGATTATCAATTTGCCATCATCTAATTGGCACTGATATATTTCTCTTACGTCATTATTCTTTATTTCTTGCTGCTTGACCATTTGCGATCTTGCTTTGATCTTAGAAATATAATTTAAGTAAGTTGTGTCAGTATCTTTTTCAATATTTAATACATTTTCCTTAGAAAATTTTCTTGCAGCTTCTTTGTCGCTGTTGGCATATATTCTCGGTTTAATTTTATAGCCCTCGATTGTAAGTATATATCTATTCATTTGTTATCCTTCTCTTTATACAAACTACTACGATACAGTTCGTATGAAACCTTTGACATAGAACGATTGGTACTTCGACACACGCCATGCAGTTCACGGATAACATAGTTTAACTGTTCCCTGAGCTTGTTATTCTCGTGTATCAGATCCCACATTGTCTTGTAATCGTTTCTTGCATTTTCATCGTGTGTCATAAATATACCTCCTACTTATCATCTGATTTCACCATTGTTATCTGTTCTATCTGTATATGTTTATTATCACTGATGTTCATAGCTAATTCAGTTTGAAATCCTTCACAAAGCCATCCGTATGCTAATAATCCAGTTGAATCAATAGCCCATGCCCGTGTTAAAGGATATTTCTGAACGGCTATATTTGTTGCCATTTCAAGTTTTGAATATGAATCGCATATAAATAGCTTGCCATTCGCTAAGTATAAAATCATCTCAGCATTACTACAAAGAAAATTCTTTGCATTATCCTTTTGAACTTTAGGATTAGTAGTCATATACTGATCTTCATATACAATTTCACATTCTTTAAAATACGCTTCTGTTTCAGCAACATTATATTCTCGACCATTAATAATCATATATTTACCTCTACTTATCATTTAATCTCTCCATTATTATCTGCTTCGGTAAGAACTTATAGCAGAAGTAGCTGGATGAAAACGTGATTTTATTATTAACTATTCCGTTATTTGAAAACTTCATACGTTTGTCAAACATCAATAGCTGAAGATCCTTGTCCATAAAGAGTATTTTTGGAGCAGAGTCATTAAGCCAAGTGTTGCTCATAATCAGGGCAAACGGCTTATCGAAACTCAAAGCCCTCTCAAATATCTTTCTCTTGTTGGTAAATGGCGGATTTGAGATTATGCAATCCCAACGCTTGTCCGGTTCGTATGTATAAAAGTCTTGCCCATTAGCAATATGTGTTGCTATAACCTCGTTCCCATTATCTTTAATCTGCTTGACAAATTCACTCTCCTCGGTGTCGAACGGACACCAGACCACCCAATCTCTCGGTATGTATTTTAGTATTGGTTGAACGCCGTGGGGGGGGGTGATACACTCGTCGTTGTTTCCTTTGCTGTAAAGCACCTTTTGACTATCTATCATAGTTTCTTAATCTCCTTGTCAATCTTCTACAATTAACACAATAGCCGCACCAAAGATAGTGGGAGTATAAACAGCGTATGGACTAACTACTGTTGCCGTAACTCCATCTCTTTGCTTTAATTCCTCTACAAGCTCCTTTGTAGATACACTCTTTAAATCAATTTCTTTTACAGTATTGTTTAACTCTGCTTTCATATAATCACCTCCTGCATACAACTATCTCAATATCGGTATCAGCGAATACGTCTTTGATTATCCCTGAAACCCTATCCCATTTAAGCCTATCTAAACCGCAGCCGATTAATGGCATACCTAATTTCCTATTAAAAGAATTAAAACCATAAACTTCATCTTTGATGAGCATTCTTTTCAAACTCATTAAAGATTGTTCTAATGTCTCATATGTTGGTTTATCATAATAATTATGCTTAGTTATTAGATTTGCTACTGCCCAAGGGCATTTCTTATTCTGTCGTACTATTACACATTTTCCAATCATATCAATCTCGTTCCACTCACGACCCCAGGATCTATAATTACAGAGTATGGTTTTAATATCATATTTATCTCTAAAAACTTTTGCAATACCTGCACCCATAGCACGATCAGCACTAATGCAATGCACAAGTAAATAATCTTGTGGTAGTGAAAACAAATCCCTTGTCTCTTCAATAAATTTCATTTTTAACTCATTCCTTTTGGCTCAAATTTTGAGTAGTCATCTATATTATGACCGCCGAACTTACTTTTCACATTCAATAGGCAACTCCTCATCGTCGTCCCCGGCTTCAAGATACTCGCTATAAGAAGCGTCGGCTTTCATTTTTGATTTAACGCTGGCATATTGTCTATTAGCTTCACACCAAGAGCAACCACCATGATTACGACAACTTCCGTCCCAAGCCTTATTTCCGTAATATCTCTTCCTATGTTCCTTGCCATACTCAATAGCCTTGTCCAAACTCATAAAGTCCTCCCATCATACTTATGTATCTGAGTTGTCTTTCCTCTTCATGACTAATTCAAACTTGGCATCAGAATAAATTCTGCCCAAATCGAACCAGTCTAATAATTCTTTTTCGCACTTTTTACACAAATCCATCTTTGTCGGTACTATGTAGTTGTCTGGATAATAATATTTTGAGATTTCAAGTTTTACCCTTCTATTTTCTTGGTTTTCTTCTCTATTGTCATCTATTTCATATAGAGTTTTACATCTATCACATTGTTTAGCGTTCATTATTCAAAACACCCCTCAAATCAAGAGTCCTTTTTTCTCATAACAAGTTCATATTCAGAGCTTGGATATGTTATTGAATATTCCTCGTTGTCTTTCATATGTTGACAAAACCAAGTAAACACAGAAGCTATTGCCTCATTAGTGACATCGGATTTATTGATCCATCTGGATTTGTCTTTATTTAGCGTTCCTGCATAGATATTTTCAAATCCGTTTCCAACATGATATTCAGCCATTCTTAATCCTCCTCGCATCTATTTTCTATAGGTTCAGCTTTGTTAAAACAGGGTGAATTTTCTCCCACAATCACAGATATACACGTCATTTCCAATTTTGGTTATTCCCTTACGCTCATAAACAGCATCGAAATGCTCAAAGTTTTTTCCGCACCAAGGGCATTTATACCATGTTTCTCCATGAAAACAGGCGAGTAACACCGCTGCTTTTTTTATCTCGCTATCTTTAATTTGGCAAATCGCATCAGTATCAATCGGTTTCATCGTTAAATTGTTACTGCCACAAGAAGGACATGGTTTAAGTTTCATTTTCTTTCACCTCATTGTTTCTAATTTGATTAAGTATTCTTTCATTTGCTATGTTATAGTATTTGTCCTCAATTTCAATACCGACAAATCTTCTGTTTGTGTTTACACAGGCAACACCTGTGCTGCCAGAACCCATACAGTTGTCGAGAACGAGATCATTTTCATTGGTATATGTATTTATTAGGTATTCACACAGAGCAACCGGCTTTTGAGTGGGATGCAATTTTTGTTTATCATATGGATATGTAATAATATCAATGGGGTATCTCTCACCATCGTTCTCAGTTACCACAGAAACCTGACTTCCATAATTTGAACTGCCTTTACCACTTGCACATTTATAAGGTTTAAATCCAGTACGCATTTGAGGATTGTATATAGGTGGTTTATTATAGAAAATCAATATGTTTTCATGAATCTTTAAAGGCATTTTCTTTGCATTAAGAAATCCAGTCCCTTGCTGCTTTTGCCATATCCATTCGTATTTGAGCATTTTTAAATTACTTGCACCAAGAACTTTATCAAAAGGAGTTTGTGCAAACAACGCTATGCAACCGTTTTGTTTTATAATTCTTTCATACTGCTCCCATAATGGTTCAAGTTGTATATTGCAATCCCATTTGTTTCTGGTCGTTCCATATGGTAAATCGCACAGTATCATATCAATACTCTGATCTGGTATAACCTTGAGCGTATTCAAACAGTCATCATTATATGTAACTATTCTTTTTGGCATTAAAATAGTATTTTTATTGCTATTGTCCATTGTTGAACTCCTTTATTTTTAACATTTTAAAATGTAGAATTTACACTTTGGTTTTCACTTTGAATATTAAAATCCCTTAATTACGGCATTTAGAAATAGCGTTAGTACCCATGTATTGTGTTTTAAGCTCGCATATATTATTATCTTGCGTTCTTTTCAGCATTGTGATTTAATGGACAGAGAGATCCTATTATCATCTTTCATAAATGATAAGATATGTGAAATCACATCAACAGTCCAACCGTTTCCTATTGCTTCAAAACGTGCTGTTTTAGAAATACCGACATCGGTATAATTATCAGGCAATGTTTGCAATCTCTCACATTCCAGAGGGCTGATTATCTTGTATTTTGAAATATCATTTTCGTCAATTAAAATATTACATTTACTCTCTGTTCTGCATCGAGCTTGTGTTGGTGCTTTACCATCCAAATAATAAAGTCTAAACGCTTGAGAAGTTAAATGCTTATCATTGACTGAATATTGTATGTAATTTTTCTTTTTTTGTGCTGTTTGAAGTATTCGCTTATCTACCCTAATTAGCGCATCATCTGAAACTAAAATATCCTTTATTAGAATGCCTTTATCTTTTGGCAGTTTCACATTTGGAATATTAGTCCAATATAGTCTCTTTCGTCTTTGAGCTGAAACTAAAGCACTATCAATCATTATTGGCTTTACTTTCAAGTTATTAGTTATAGCATCTTGGATTTCTTGAGGGATTCTATAATTATTTTCATATAGAAAAAATTTAGGTTTAATGATGTTTAAGGCGTTGACATACTTCATAAATAGTTTCCAGCCCTCTCCCGTGTTTATATGATTTTCTTTTTGTACCTTTGCTGTATGTATTTTAGCACAACTCCAATTTGTACATGGGCTGCCTCCTATAAGAAGATCTATATTTTTGTATTCAGAAAAATCTGCATTCATTACATCTCCTTTCTGTTCTATAAATGGGTAATGCTTTTTGCTAATCATAATAGCTTTCTCATCTATTTCATAAGAGATATATCTTTTCACTGATATATTGGCTCGTTCAAGCGCAATCATTCCACATGATATTCCATCAAATAAACTTAAAACCGTTATTCCTTGATTTGACGATGAAATATCTCATTTATTGAAATCTGAATATCAATTATTGGGATATTACACGGCAAGAAAATGAGATATAAGACAAGATAAAGATTATAAGATGTTCAAAGGAGTTATTTTTAGTATGGTAAATGTCAATAAAAGAGATATTTTTTTTAATCAAACCTTTGAAAATTCCTTACTTATTATAAAATACATTTGTATACATACCATAAGCAGCACACAAGCTATGTTTGCCAAATGTCTTTGAAAAATCTTCACAATACGTTTCGCATATATCTCTAATAATTGCATCTGCTCTTTTTTCGCTTATTGTACATGAGCATGAAAGAGATTCAAGTTCTCTATGTTCCGCAAAAGTTATGAAGCCTTTATTAACCAAGTCGGTACTCTCTTTATTGGTGCATTTACTATAGTCTGATAATACCATTGATGCTGCTAATCTCGCACGTTGTTCAAAAGATAAATGAAAGCGATCACTTGAAGAAATATCTTTTATGTGTTCGTCTGTCAATATACCTTTCCATGAAAAAGGTTCAACACCACTTCTCGGATATATATATCTTTGTGTTGCAACCTCTAAATCCATTATTAGCTGATACAATTCTTGCTCAGTTAAATTGAGAGGGCTTACCTCCTCAAATAAAAAAGATTTTCCAGCTCTAAAAAGAATGGCAACTCTCACATTGCTACTATATAAATTAAAATTGCCATCCTCTGATTCTCTTATTTTTAGATTTTCGATTATATTACTTATCATAAATGATCCTCCTTATTAACAAGCACCTCTATCTATATTCACCAACTTCATTTTGCCACCTGTTTTACACACTTCGTAAGTATAACCATCAATATTAACGAGTGCTTTATGAGGTTCATAATTAAAATCAGGAATTAGTTTTATCCTTTTTTCTCCATGTTTGTTTTTACCATAGACAACACTAAAAGCAAACTCTTTATTACCATCTTTGTCCCAAATTATATGCGTTCTTTTGGGCATAAACTTCTCGCCATTAGCCAACATCTTACCAAAAGTATTGATTAGTTTTGTAATTTTTATTGCATCTTTCTTTTTACCAATTACATAGATTTCGCCTTTACCATATTTACCATAGCCAATCGTTTCATAAACCATTCTATATTCAGGATTGTGCCAATTCTTTTTCTCATCATAAATTGCACAAACTATCCAATCAAATGGTTTCGTATGCTTATAAAAAGTTTTCATTGTAATACTCCTCTCTAAACTCTTCCTTAATGCAAACATATTTTTTATTGTGACTTAAATATATATAAAATTTATTAGAATCCTCTGCTATAACTTTTTTGTTGATATACTTATAATTATATACCGCTAAAATTTGGTTATTATTATCGTTAATAATAGAAAGCTCAACGCTTCCATGATATATTGGTTCACCTGGTTTTTTATAAGGGCTTCCTAAAGGTCGTGGTCTTTCGTTAAAGAAGAATACCAATCTTAGATCACAATCTTTCCATTTATTTTGATCTTTATCGTTATCAAACCTTTGCAATAAGGCTACTATAGCTTTCATTGTTTTGTTTTTATAGTATTTGCCATCAATTTTAAACAATAAGTATTTATTTTGGATAACATATGAAGCCTTGTCTGTCAAATAAGAGTATTGTTGATATAGTTCTTTCAATTCTTTTTTATTTTTAATCTTATTATTCTTCTTCATTATAAACTCCTATACAGTTTGTTTCTTTTTAACCATCAAACAACAAACGATTAACGCTAAAACATAGAGAACACCACTTGTTATCAAAACATATTGATATGATCCAGTGGCTTTAAGAATTATTTCAGATGTATTATTTCCGGTCAATCCTGCTACTGCCCAAGCTGAAAGAGCTAATCCATGTATCTGACTTATCTCTTTCATACCAAACCGTTCTGACAGTAACGCCGGCAGAGTAGAAAAACCTCCGCCATAGCCTGCATTGATTATCAGCAGAAAAGCAATCAGTATTGTTGCTAACAATACATTTTTAGCATTAAGTATTGATCCGCTTGCCAATGTTATAAATGTAACAGCAGCACTGCTAATAAATATTATCTTATAAATTGTATTCCTTTGCCTGAGCTTGTCCGATAATGTACTGTAACCTATTCTGCCCAGGGCATTAAATCCAGCAGTAAAGGAAGGAACTATGCTCACTATTGTTGTCAAAGAAACATATACCGCAAACGCAGATGTAAGGATCTGCTTTTCATAACTGATTATCATTAATCCACAATGAATGTTGATATAGAACATCAGCCAAATTCCGACAAAGGTTTTGTTCTTGAACATATGAAGAACATTAGATTTATTATTACTATTCTCTTCTGTCCACCCATCAGGCTTTTTAAGAAGCAAATGTCCCACAAATATCATAGCAAAATAAATACAACCTAAAACTAAAAACATTGTTGTAATACCAAAATGATTTTGCAGAAATTCCATAATCGGAACGGCGATCGCTTTGGCTAATCCAAATCCCATAATTGAGATTCCGGTTGCAAGACCTTTATTATCTTTGAACCAAAGCATAAGGGTTTTAACTGGCGTAAGATAACCGATGCCAAGACCAACGCCCATTATGCAACCATAGAACAAATAGATTAAAATTAACGCTGGAATACCTGTGAAAAACTTAATCGTAAATCCTGTGCCAAGCATACCAACAGTAAAACATATTGCAGATACTAATGAAGATTTATGTATATTCTTTTCAACAAGTTTTCCTGCAAATGCAGCGGACATTCCCAAGAAAAAGATTGCAAAAGAAAAAGCCCAACCCACAGCAAACGCAGACATATGTATTCGTTCTGCTATCATGTCCTTAATAGTTGACCAACAGTAAACTGTGCCTGTAGCAACATGGATCAATAGTGCCGGGATTGCAGCTCTTACCCATTTATTATTCAACTTTAATCACTCCTCACATTACATTAAACAATCTCTTATTATCCTTTGCTTCTGGCTTGGATCATAATCATCAAATCTATCCCATTCGATAATTGTGTTATTTAAAAGTCTCTTGTTGACTCTATGTTTATAAGGAAATCTGTTGTCATAGAAATGATGTTTATATTTATACAAGAAATGTCCCTCTATTGTGTCATAATAGATCTTACCATTTGGAAAACGATCTTTAAGTATTGCAGAAAAATAATAACAATTTCCTGAGTTCCAATTTGAATCGGATTTACCAAATCGTCTATCTATAAATTCAACGATTATATCCCTTGAATCAATTAGTGTTTCTGTCATTTTTTATTTGCCTCCATTTTATTTTTACGTTTTGCTATCATATATAATATTTCACTATACAAAACATATACCAATACCGTAGCGGTTGTAATAATCATTATTATTTTCAATATCATCGTTAATCCTCTATTTTCTTTTATCTAACAAGAATGAGAGTATAGTTTTATATCAGTATATACTAAGTGCCTACGACTACACCTAATTATGATTAATATTTACTATACTCTCATCTTATTGCCTGCAACCAACAGGCTCTTTAATCTATGGACTCACATCATTTTAATAATATTAAAGAAACACAGTGAACTTTTTTTATTTAATATGTATTGATTGCCATAGAGGTCAATGCCCCCGACCGGACTCGAACCGGTACGGTGTTTCCACCAGGGGATTTTAAGTCCCCTGCGCCTGCCAATTACGCCACGGAGGCGGAATGCGTTAGTCTATTTTCAGCTAACGCTTTGATCTTTTATCTTGAATATGGTTTGCAATCTATTATTTCAACACCTACAACCATATCTTTTACTTCCTCTTCCGTTGCATCTTCAAACTCTAATATATCATTCTTATCATCTGGATTATACAAGGTTAAACCTAAACGATCAATCTCGTCATCGTATCTAAATTCACAATCATTTTCAACAAGACAGTCTATATCATCCTGATCGTAATTTTCAATTATATTCATCGCAGATATTAATAGCTGTGTTCCCTTGCAATTACCGCCAATTTTATCAGTAATATGCCCCACATATCCATTTTCGTTTAGAGTCAATCTCACATAATGATCGTTATATTCTTCTGGCTGATAGTTTTGTATCATGAATTATTCATCCTTTCATTTTTTAAATATATACCGTAAGACCCGTTCACTAACTTACGGTCAAATTTTATCAATGGTTTTAAACTTATGATACGAGGTGATGCTATGATAAAAAATGCTACATGGTTGGTACTAAGCACTGAGGAGGTATATTCATAAATCTAATAATAGCAATTTCAATATGTTTAATTACAATCATTAACAAGAATAAAGATGACAAGGGCTACAATGAAGTTCATAAACATATACATACTATGATATGTACCATTGAAGGGTTTTGTTGTGATCGTTAAAAGTAGTATTTTATTTACTTTTTGAATTTATATTATTATCTTGCGTTCTTTTAAACATATTTTTTAATCTTGACTTACAGCCACACAAGCTATATTCTGCTCGAAAAAATGTTGAAGAACCAAAAGGGCTTCATCAATATATAAATCTTTTTCAAAGATCTCCAATGATAATCCATTCGTTTTTTTAAGATACTCTTCTGGCGTGAATACAATTAAGTCTTTGTTGTTAATATTCAATTCGTCGCATATTTTTTTGATAATACTTTTTTTAACTGCTTTATTAGGAACTATTAAAACACCATTGTTTTTATAACAGAGTCTTACCAGAGATGTGGTTTTTCCACTATTTCTTAATCCAATAATTTTATCCATTTTAATCACTCTCCGTTTGACGATTTATATATTCAATAATACTCTTTTTCGGGATCTTTATCAGTTTGCCAATGTTAAAAGTTTTGATCTGTCCGCTGTGTATCAACTTCCAAGCTGTATTTCTACCAACCTTCAGCATTTTCATAACTTCATTAACTGTGACCACATCTGGATATTCTTCAAACATATTTAACCCTCCTATATATGAAAATAATCAATCTTAAATCTAATACCATTTTCCTGATCTAAAATCATTACTTTGGTATCGCCCGTGTACATACTAAGTTTCTCATATGCATACTGATATGCTTTATATAAATTGTCAGACTGATATTCTATTTCCGGATTTTCATCATCTTCGTGTTCTAAAGCCACTGCAATTCCAAATCGTTTTTTCCAAGGTTTTGGAAAATAATCTTTTTCATCATCTTTAACATCAGATTCTTCTAAACCTGTATTAATTCTTGTATTCCACATTTTAATAAGTTTTTCTCTCGAATCTGCATTTGATACATCTACAAAAGCGAATACTTGTCCATAATCATTTTCACGATACGATAAAATTGGGCAATTATCGACATTGGGATATTTAAGTCTATATATTACTTCTCCACTTTCTATCCATATAGGATCATTTTCATATTCTTCATCTTGTTCGTCATCGTTAATATCAAATACTGCAATTTCAACTTTGCTGCCACAAAAGGGACATGGTTTTAATTCTTCATTTAACATAATTATATCCTCCTTATATAAAAAGCGTAATTGCCCTCATCTTTTGTTATCTTCATGAAATGGAAACGGATAAATAAGTTCTTTTGGTGATATGTTTCTTTTTATACAACTGCCCGATAGATATTTTTTTAATGCATATTGACAGCGACCAATTTCTATAATCGTTGTCGATACCATAGAAGAATCTTTTAGATAATTTCGATAAGCGATTATTGGAAATTCCTCTGGTTTTGTACTCATTCCTGTACACAACACGTCATAGAAGTCAAGAATATCATTTATATCCACGCCATCCATGTACGCCATAAATAATGCAAGATGAACAACGGCAATGCTAATTTTAGAAACTGTAGTTTGTGGAATGTTTAAGAAGAAACCATCTAAATCATTTTTATGTTTTTCAGTAAATCTAATAATTTCCATAGGTGTAACTTTACGCCTTGCAGAACTACTTGTTAATGCATTAATTAATGCACGAGCGACCGATATATACCTTGTGCTTTTATAAATGTTATCAAAATCAGAACGCAGGATTGATATTTGATCCGAATTACTTCTCTTACGGTTATTATCATAAATACCGTCTCTCGATACATTACGGCACACCCACATATGTATACTTTTTCCTGATTGAACTATAGCCGTAAGTCTATGTTGACCATCACGGAGTATTCCATTTTCATCTATTGATATGGCTACTCCCACAGCCTCGTTCCAGTTACCTGAGAGAATATCATTCATGTAAGCTTCAACTGTTCCTTTGCTTATCTTGCGATTTTCATTGTTTGTTTCTAACATAGCTGCTGCAATTTCTGGAGTAATAAGCTCATAACTCATTGTCATTTTCATTTTTAATTTTCCTCTTTTCATTTTTTTATGATGTGCCATCGGAGGCTCGAACTCCGGACACCCGCCTTAAAAGGGCGGTGCTCTACCAACTGAGCTAATGGCACATATGACACCCGTGGGATTTGAACCCACGACTCTGCCGTGAAAGGGCAGTGACTTAACCGCTTGTCGAGGGTGCCATAATGCGTTACCCTGATATAAATGATAGTGTCGTCGATTTACCTATATAAATCATATCCTTAGTATTAAGTTATCTTGGATTGTTTAATTTTGATATTATTTTTATAGGAAATAACATGGATAATTCATTTATTAGAACGGCTAAAATAGGGGAACGCATACGGGAGATAAGGGAATCGAACCCATACCTAACGATTAACAGTCGTTTGCTCGACCTTCGAGCTAATCTCCCATTATGTTCGGCTATCCTCAACGAACATTTTGATTACTTTGTTAGCTGTAACAACATTTCATCATTTTTACTCATCACCCTTATTACAGTAAGAGAAGTAGGAGGAATGACATTTACATCAAGGCTTGCTGTCACCAAACTATCTGACATGAAACGGGGTCGAACCGTACAAGTTGTCTTAATGCTTTCAAGCTGTTCTTCGCTTAACAAGTTTATCGACATTGTTAAGTCGGCTTGTGTAGGCGTGGATTTGCACCACGCATATACTCAGAGAACCAATGGCTTCACGGAATTGAACCGTGTCTGAGTTCTTCTCATGCCCTTGATAGCGTCTACCTATTCCGCCACTACACATTGGAAAGCCGTACTGACATATACAGCTTTCCGAGATCTCTGTGACCTCTTTAAATAAATTTTAAGGAGTGCTGTTGCAATCAACAAAGGTGTGAGCAATGTTGATTACCGATTGCATAGGTAGGGATTTGCACCCTACATAGCTATTCTACCAGTGATAGCTTAGACTTACCCTGAGCCTGCCCCGTGTACATTTGATAGCTTTGCAGCCGAGTTCTCTTTAAATCAAACGCCGTTATGCTTGGGGTCGAACCAAATAGCGTCTACCTATTCCGCCACTATGCAACTCTTTGTGGAGATTGTACATATCCACAGCATATAACCTTCAACGCAGTACGGATAAACTGCGTAATGGAGCGCATGAGCCTCGAACTCACAACCTCTATCAGCTAATAGTATGCATATCCACGATCACTTACCATTCCATAGTCACTACCTATTTCTTTCAGTGATCTATACACCCACGCCCCATATTAGCGGTTAAAGTCACCGCAACCGCACATCTACCGAATTAGCCTGACAATTAGTCACTGAGTTTGGTACATTTGCTATCCAACTCCGTTGGTGTAGAGTATGAGACTCGAACTCATATCTTGCTGTTCCTGTTTTCGTAGACCGAAGGTGTACACCGCTGCTCTGCCTGATTAAGCTACCTCTACATCTGCCCGTCTTTCTGGACTGTCATCTGACATTTATTTTTTTATCATTTCCTCTTGATTATTACTATTAACTGTGTTATAATAGAGGATGGAGAAAGAAATTGGCAAGCTTTCTCCGCTACACCCTTACATACTACATAAATGTAGTGTGTTTATGGTTGTGTTTGGTTGTTTTTTTATTATTGGTAGTTCAGGCACGTTAATTCGTGCCTGAACTACTTTTTGTAATATGGTGCAGATGGGAGGAATTAAACCTCCGATTTCAGTAATCAAGACAAATGACAAGTATTCAGGGAGAGATGCCTATGATTAATAGCGTTTTTCCGTAAACTACATCTGCATATTGCACTTTTGTTGGTTAGAGTTACGGATAAAGTGCAAAAACCCGATAGATTTCTATTTCGCTAAAATCTACAAAATTGCGGCAGCTTTATCGTAAACTTACTCAACCGATAACCTTTCTGATAACCAATCAAGGGCGTATCACTATTCCCTTGTCTGTCTTTCCAGCCTGTCAGAATATCCTATGCCAGAGTCGAATATATCAATCAAGCACTTCTCATACCGATTTGACCCATTGGGTGTGCCAGTCTCGTATGTATGGACTTTCACCATCTATCATCGGGAACGAAGTAACCTATCCCCTTCGTCTGGCAACGACCAGAGGAAATCAGTCTATAATGCAAACAGTTGGACTCGAACCAGCAAGTGAATAATTTGCAACTTATTCACACCCCATCATAAGCGGGGTGACTTTGACCGTATCACAGATGATTGTGATCTCTTTTGTCTATGTTTGCGTGTTGCTTGTCTCTCCAAGCTGTCACGGAAAGTCATTGAAGATGTACCGGAGTTTCTTCCGTCGATTATCCTCTTACCATTACTTAATTAACAAAGATAATGGTAAACTGGAATGGGTGGGATCGAACCACCGATCAAGGAGTCAAAGTCCTTTGCCTTACCACTTGGCTACATTCCAATATAAACCGAGCTGCAAACTTTTCATCTTGCAGAAACAGCAGTAGGATTTGTGTGCGCATCACTTACCTACGGTCTCTTACCTCTCACCGACCAAGTTTGTTTTAATTCTATGCTGCTTTTTCATAGTCAGATATTTTTAAGAGACTTTCTTTGTGGTCGGCAAACGAGGATTTGCACCTCTCCTGCCCCGAATCGTGGGGCTGTGCTGACTCCCTACACCAATTTACCTAATCCCTGCCTACCCTAATCATGCTTGTACATCGCATATAATTAAGTTGTACTTGTAAGCATATCATCTTATGGCTTTTATTCACTACTCGGTTTATTCAGTTATTTTGCGTTCTTTCCAAACGTTTATCTTAAACTGTATCTGTATTATAACACACGATTTTTGATTTGTCAATAGTTTTTTGAAATTCTTTTTGATTTTTTTGAAATAGTAGTGGTGTTATCCACTACTATTTTCTAAGTTATAGCGCAAATTGTCTTAGAGATCTTCTTAATGTCGTAATATTATTCCCATAGTTTATGCCCCATCCACGAGCGTAACGAATTAATTGATCTGTTGTTTCAACATCTCTATAAGAGCATATTATTTTATTGGTTTCTTCCTTTCCAATTTGCGAGACCATGTAATCATAAAAGCCCAATAAGTAAATGCTTCGGCATCCAACATCTAATCCGCATTCGCTTCTAAGCCAAGTATCTATTTTCTTTGATATAATTTTGCTCACCATTTCAATCGGTTTATCCTGGAACGTATCAGCTTTTCCCTTTAAAATTTTAAATGTTACATAACTGCCTTGATACGAAACATATATATATTTTTTACTATCAGAAATCATATTGTGAACATCTTGCAATAATTCAAAGCACTTATCAGATAATTTAACGGTTCCACCAAAAAAGGTTATTTCTTTTGTACGATAGTTTATATCACTCTCTGATAATTTTACAATATCCATAGGTGTCGGAACACCATTATATAGTAACAGCACCATACATTCGATATATTTTATATCTTCCGGCGGTTTTTTCGTCAAACCTTTGATTGTTTTTAATATATCATTGATAGAAACTGCCTTTTTAAACTTAGAAATTCTTTTCTCAGCCTCTATGCCTTTCATATTTTTGTTGTTCCACGGGTTTTTTATCGGTTTAACAGTATCAATATAATAGTTCCAAACAGCTCTATACATCGAAATGATTTGAGTATATGTTGCATATGATATAACAAAAGAATCAGGGGTTTTCGCACGATTGTTCCCGAATGTCATAATCATATCAAACAACTCATCGCAATTCATATCAAATATTGATTTACCGAGTTTAACCTCATAATTATAAACCTCTTGCCGATCAATCTGAGATCTAATTTTTTTTACTTTATTATCTGGCATAGCTTCAAAAAATTTGTCAAAAACCTCTTTCGTTTCAATTCCCATAAGCCAACACCCTCCAACTTTCATTTTTTTCTATAATATCATCTTTAAATTGTTTTGTCAAGTGTCTTTTGATATTCTTTAACAAACAGCTACAATCTGTTTACTGTTAAGCATTTGAACTATTGGAAACTGAATATTAATTGCTCTCCAAATCTCTCTTAAAGTTTTCTTATCATCAATATTTCCTATAAACTTTACCATCTTATCTGACGATACCGTTGTTATTTGTTCTACCATCAAAGTGCTCGGCTTCTTCAAACCATACTTTTGGTAGTTCCACAGCTCAACATGTATGGGCAGTCTACGCTTATTCATTTTAGTAGTTAGCGGTATAACATTAAGAGTTGTCGAATGTACATTATTCTGATTGTTCGACATAACAAAAACAGGTCTGTACCCATACTGAATACTACCTTCACCATATGTCAATTCGCACATCCAAATTTCTCCACACTTAGGAGATGTTCTGATATTTTCGCTCATAATGTCACCACCTTGTTTGTGCAGCAATCAGTCGCACCCAAAATGGTATTATTAAATTTAAAGATTGCTGCTATTATTTAATATGTAATGTTTTTATTGTTCAATGTACTTCGCCTCTAATTCTAATGGATTTGGATTTTTGGCTATTTTCTCTACCTTATTGTTCTTAACCTTATATAAGTAATAGGTTTCTCTGTTATTTTCTTTTGCGGTTATCAGGTAAACGTCACCGCTTTTGGCGGTGATCGTCACCCAAACCCTTTCATTCCTCGGAACGCCGTCCACCAATTTTATCCTCTCTTTACTTTGCAAAATTATCTATCATTGCAAGAATATCATTAATTGCATCTACATGAACCATAGCATCCTGACTATCTGCATTATTTCTGCCGGCTTCATAAGCTGCTCTGATAATATCCCTCAGATCATTAGTGTCAAGGCTTACTATTGGCTTTTCTGCAACTGCCTTATATTCCTTGTTACCGACAACATAATCATCGAAAAAGTTTCCCATATCATCGTAGTAAGCATCAACTTTTTTCTTTGTCAAGCCAATATAATGTCTGGTTGTTTTGGTATCATTGTGATTATAAATGCTCTGAAGAAGCTCCATGCTGTCATAATCGCCTGGGTGCAGCATTCTTGCCAGCATACCAAAAGTCTTACGAGAACTATGTGTGCCTACATTGTATTCGATTCCAACTTCTTTGGCTGCTCTTTTCAGAGTTTTGAGATAACCGCTATCCGAAAGAACTCTGCCTGCGTAGTTACCAGAAAGCTGCTTAAATACATATTCATTGTAGTTGTTCTCAGCAACATTACAGCCGGTTTTTTCAATATAAAGATTTATTGCATTCTTGCAAGCCGTATTAATTCTTGGATTAGCAAGTTTATCAGTTTTATCTTCGCAAATCTCAAGAATATCCTGCCTGAAATTCTTGGTCATTGGATTATAGAAATTGATCCATCTCAAAGAGAGCATATCACCGACACGTCTTGCCATGTTGCATGAGAGTGTAAACATCAGGTAATAGATCCACATATCATTCTCTTTGAAATATTCGGTTAATTTCTTCATATCCTCTATTTCAAACGGATAAACCTCTGACTTTTTTCCACGCTGCTTATTGTGAGAACAGATGATCTTTGGTGTTCCATCTAACTTCAAACATGCCATATATATATGCCTCCTTTATTATATGTAAAATGTTGTGTAGTAACTTATTTACTATAACCAATATAGCATATATTTCAGCGTTTGTCAATAGTTATTTGGTGTTCTTTATGAACTTTTAATTAACTTTTTGTAGAATTGGAGTTAAATCATATTATTGATTTGAGGTGATCTGTTTTATCAAAGCATCTTTGAGACTTTCTAAGGAACTTTGCTATTTCATATTCATTAGTTAAATCGTGTCGAACTCCTTCTTTATCATTATTATTTTTAGCTCTTAACAATCTTTGATGCTGCTCAAAATACCAAGTTCCGATCCTTTTAGTTTTCTCTATCCTATTCTTTATGATCTCTTTTGATAACTCATTTGGATCTTGCTTTTCATCTATGACCTTCTGGATAAAATTCAACAACTCAAATCTTGTCATTTCCTTAATTCTCTTGTGATACATTGTAATCCTCCTATACATCTACGCTATTCCATTTTTTATTTTTCCAATACTTCCATTGCAATCCTGAGAATATTCTGACCTCAACATCTTCAATGTTTTTAAGACTCAACAGAAAGTTTGTTGCTTTTAAAACGTCATCCGGCTCAACTCTATACAGCACAGACCAAGTTTCTATCGTTTTTCTAATCTGTTCAATAGACCATTCCTTATCACTCAGGTTAGCGATCCTATCCCTTTCTTTATCATACTCATCTAATGCTCTTTGTGCTTCTTCATATTCATGATATACCTCATAAGGTTGCAAAGATATAGACGTTGGACATGGAGTATAACTCGGTAATGTCTTTTTGAGATACCATGTCCCCTTTTCGATTACTTCCTCTGCCCTTTCATAAAAAGCAAGAGTTCTTTTAACAATAAAACCAGTTTGGGTAAAATGCTTCCATATCAGCTCTTTATTTGCGACATCAAAATTGTCCCATGCTCTTTCTAATACGAAAAAATCCTCTGTTTGGTTGAAACACCAAAGCTTTGTATTATAAGTCCAACCCTTCGGCAACTTTTTAGGTTTATAATTTGGTTGCCAAAGATCGAATCTAACACCGTCAATGGTTCTATATTCTCTCCAATTCAGTAAATCAATACAAACCGCATTGGAAAATTGCTCATCAACTATTCCGTACTGTATTCTATCATATTCCTGTCTTGGTTTAAGAAAGTATACTATATCATTTTTTTGGAATCTTTTTTTATAATCTTCACGCATAATATCACCTATCCTTATCATTCATTATATACATACATACCGGCAGATTTTCTTGATTTCTGCCGATATGTATTATTATTATTATTATTATTATTAAACTCTTATGTCTGGCTTGTAAGTATTAATGATCGGCAATGTATCCTTGCTCTTGAGATGTTCAAGAACATCGTCGAGCATTTGCTTATCAAAACAAGTATATTTAGACATCTTGGTGACAACACCATTCTGTTCAGAACAATTCCAGAACAGTTCTTCAGGGATCTCATACCAACCATCATACACAACAACTTCTTCATTGCATATTGTTCTTGTTTCTTCTTTACGCTTGGCATTTCTCTTATATGTGATTCTCACTGCCTTATCATATTGTGCATATGAGCAATTTTCATGCTTAATATAATAAGCATATATAATAGAAAGTCCACACCAACCATCCATATAAACAATTGTAACTCTCCTGCCGCTTTCCAGATAACCATTATTGAAAGCGTATTCAAACTGGCTCTGAATGCTATTAATTTCAAAATACAGTTTATACATTTCGCTTTTAAGATTGTCTATTGTGATCTGTCTAATAATATCCTTAGTCAAGCGGTAATCATTATTATTCATCCGCTCTTTAACCTTTTCACGATATTCACTCGACTTCGACATATTCCACTCTTTACCGAAATCATTTCTCATGATTATTTCAGTGCTCATATCTTCAAGGATTTTAGCCTTTTCCTTATCAGCTATCATCTTTTCGTCTATGGTCTTTTCAGGTTCAGTGTATTCCCTATCAATCACCGATTTATCATCAATGAAGTAAACATATCTTGCGTATGAATAACCCTGCGGATCAATTATCATCATAAGTTCATTGTCACAGAAGATTGCTACGGTATTGCAGTTAAACCACTCAATGCTATCTCTTTCTTCCGGTGTCATGTAATTAAAATCAATCATCGAATTAACTCTGGGGTCAACAGTTCTGCTGCCACCCATACCATGAAGAAATGTGTATTCGTCCATGAGCTGCTTTGAGAAAAGGTTATAAACTTCCTTGCTCATATAAACCTCTTTCGTTACTTCACATCTTCCTCTTCTCTCGGCTACTACCGTTTCCATTCGATCCTGATATTCTCTTATATCATCGAGTTTTCTATCTTCCGGCTCATAGCAATCAATTATATAATAACTATCAACGTCTTTTACGATAGAGCTTGATTCTATAATATCATGATTTTCTGATCTGATTTTCTCCATCTTTTTAGACTCGGCTTCTTTAATCTCTCTCTGTTTCAGATATTCCTGGAGTTCCTTTTCTCTGCGCTCATCTTCGGCTTTTTTAAACTGAAGATTGCGCTCCGAAAAGTCCTCACTCATTTTTCTATATTCATCATTACTTTCGGTCTGAGCATATTTCCATGATACTATACCACTTTCATACACACCGTAGAAGTTCACATCGAAGTAATCAGTCATTGAATCGCTGTTATCATAGTTATAGCTCTGAGCAAACTTGTACACATAATGAACAATAGACTTTACTTCTTCGCTATCCTTTTCCCACGGTGAAGCGAGAAGGTCAACATCTATTGAATTAGTATCAGATCTCACCGACCATTTGCACATCTTAAATCTTTCTCTGATATGCTTACGAATAATCGCAGCAATATCTTTTGTGTTATAGATATGGAATTTTTCAAAATTGTTTTCAATGTCATCGGTTCTGGTCATATCCCACAGGCTATATGTATTTTCAGTTTTCTTGCGTTCTTTTACAGCGGATGGCTTAACCTCTGATGTATCACCAATGCTGTTTACAAAGTCCATTCTCTGGTCATTCTGCTTGGCGTACCACATCTTCTGCTTTCCGCTCCACCTGAAGCCATTGAGTTTAAGATTTGAAAGCATTTCCTCAGAAGGTTTGGTATCAAATCTAATCTCGATTCCGTTTTTCTCCTCATTAAAATTAACGTTCAACATAATTAAATCCTCCTCTTTTTTTAATTTGAATTGTAGTAATTGATTTACTATAACTAATATAGCATACAATCCTGTGTTTGTCAATAGTTTTTCGAGGTTCTTTTTGAAATATAATCATATTAGTTGTAAACAATATGTTAATGGGAAAACATAAAAAATCAGAGAACCTTTCGATTCTCTGATTTATAATTATCCTGAAACCTTTGATATAGAATTAAAATTCATAAGACTCCTCGCTGTTTACATACTTGGTATAGTCTATTCTATGAACATTCTCTGCACCGCTGGCATATGCCATATGGCTCATAGATCCACAGAATGCGAGTTTCTTACCATCAAGCACTGAGATAATATCCCAGGGTTTTCCGATATTCTCTGTCGGCATATGATCTCCAAACTTAAAACCCTCTGCCTCGGCAGCTCTAAGAAATTCATCATACTCATTCTGAGTATCGAACTTCAAATAAACGTGTCCCTCAAATTCATTCCTCAAGTTCTGAATTGTTCTTGTCATCTGATTTGTCATAGTTTTTACCTCCATTCATTAACATTAAATCATATAAATCTACTTTGTATTCCGAAGCTACCATACACAGCTTCAGAAATGGTATCTTAACATTTTGCCGGCTTACATTAAGCCATGCGTATACAGTTTGTTTACCCGAATTAGTTATTTCGCATAGTCGTTTCCACTTTTCAGTAAAAGACTTATAACCATCTTTATGTAATAATTCGAGTATATTGTTTACTAAAACTTCTTTATCTGCTTGTTGCCAACAATCGGAAACTTCCAATATTTTTTTTGCTAAATTCATTTAAACTTACCCCTTTTTATTTAATATTCAAAGTTTTAATCACCTCTTATTTCTTTAATCTCAATCCATTCATCGAGATCTTTTATATATTTATATTTTCTCATTCCTTTAACATACTTAAACGGCGGGATAGTTTTTGACTCAGCAGACCATATAATTTTATGATCTAAAGTTACATAAGGCAACATTACGAAGAACTTAACTGTTTTAAATATATTTTTGGCTTTTTCTAAAACCTCTTCATAATCATATCCCACCGGTATGTCATTAGAAACCCTTGTTAATCTTTGTATCATAATATAACCCTCTTTCATAATAACCGTTATATTATAACACTTTTACAATTTAAAGTCAAGCATAATCTAAACCTAATATTCGCTCATTTCTATATCCATGCGATGCTCATCTGATAGAATACCCTTCCAACTAAAAGGTTCTTTGCCAGATCGTGGACATACAGATTTACCAAAGAACACTTGTGCTGCCTTAACTATTCTGACAATTATATCCTCAGTAACACTGTCACTCATCCATTCCATTATAACGTAATCATCATTCTCATAGAACCAAATAGGTGTCATTTCCTCACCATACATGATCTTTGTTAATTTTGTATTATTCATTAATCAATCACCTCTTTTCAATTTGCAGTTAGAAGCAGTTGTCTTTCGGGTTCGATAATATATTGAGCCGGATTATTGTGACATCCTCCCCCCCCCCCCCCCGCCTAAAAAGGCGGGGCTTCCCCTACCTTAGCGAGTTTGGTTCTCGTTCGATAGTACCAATGTACTAAGCATAAGCGAGCTAACCCCGTGTGCCCCACGGTTCTATTGTGTTTGGGCTATGCAAATACTATTCGCATACCCTTATTTCTGATATTTACAGCGGCATTCACATCCCTATCATGATGCGTTCCGCATTCGGGGCAGTTCCACGCTCTGACAGCAAGATTCTTTGTTTCCTTGTTTACATATCCGCAGCAGGAACATATTTGACTGCTTGCAAAGAATTTGTCCACTTTTACAAGTTTTTTACCCTGTTCTTCCAGTTTGTATTTCAAAAAGGTCATAAACATTCCCCAACCGTTGTCCGAAACGGATTTGCCAAAATTCAAAGCCTGTGACATTGCTTTCATGTCGAGATCTTCCACGCACACACAATCATAGGCATTGGCTATCTGCCTTGACTGCTTGTGTAGGAAGTCCTTACGCTGATTAGCAACCTTTTCATGCAGTTTCGCAACCTTTATACGCTGCTTGTCACGATTCTTTGAACCTTTCTGCATGAGTGATAGCTTTCTTTGCTCTCTTTTCAGTTTCTTTTCGGCTTGTCTATAATACCTTGGATAAGCAGGTTCGTTGCCATTACTGTCTTTGTACAACTCATGCATAGAGAAGTCAAGACCTAAAAAATTATGCAGTTCTTGTTCTTGTACTTGATTTTCGTACTCAAACAGTATGCTTGCATAGTATTTTCCGCTTGGAGTTTGGCTTACAGTTACGGATTTTAGTTTGTAACCACTTGGTATATCTCTGTGTTGCTTTACTTTGACTTGTCCCACTTTAGGCAACTTCAAATATCCATTGAATACAGATATATTCCCATTGACACATACTGTGGAATAGCTTTTCTTGTTATTCTTCTTAGATTTAAATTTCGGAAATCTCGTTTTCGGCTGTTTGAAAAAGTTCTGAAATGCTGTATCAAGATGACGAAGGGATTGCTGTAATGACACGCTGTCTACTTCCTGAAGAAATGAGTATTCATCTGTTTTCTTCAGTTCAGCCATTTCTTTGGCACACATGGTATATGTTACGGTCGTTTTATCTTCCTCATACTGCTTTATTTTTCTATCAAGCCAGTGATTATACACCATTCTGACGCAGCCAAAGGTTTTGGCAAACAAAACTTTCTGTTCATCATTCGGGTACATTCTGAATTTATATGCCTTGTTTGCCATTATTTCACTTCCTTTTTCTGTCTTTTTGTCCTTGACTTTCTATATATTTCTTTATCACTTCTATCGGTGCACCGCCTGTTGTCAGCAAGCAAAAGCTCTGACTCCAAAAAATAGTCTTTCCACAATTTTTGTCTTATTTGCGGAAACTCTTTTTTTTCAAAAGTCTGCTGCTTGCGCTATTGTAAGTGTTTATGAACTTGCTTATTTTCGTATTCGGATGTGCCTTGAAAAGTATGTGTACATAGTCTTGGTCATGATTTCATTATAATTATTTATAGTTGCCTCTAAAGTCTTGATAGTTCCTTTATTCATTATTGTTTGCCTCCTCATTCGTTTATATTTTCAATGCTTACCGCACTGTCAAACATACCTTTATTTCCAACCCAATCACCAAGATATGATCCTATATATGCAGCATCGGTTTTCCAACCACTCCTGGAATTATAAGAAGTAAATCTGAATTTATTACAAAGTCCGTATCTCTCCATGAATTTTATGCTTATGCTATATACTCTTTTGAGTCTTTGTGTACTTCCGAATACTTCTTTCCCTGGGTGATTGATAAACTCTACACATCTGACTTTGCTGCCGTTATGTATTTTGTCAAGGAAAGTATTAATAATATTATCAATAGAATCCTTAACAATCATTCTCTCAGAAGTTCCATTTTCACAATGAAGCTTTATTTCATATGTCCTTACCGATTTAGGTTTACGCTTGCCCATATTATTAATACCTCCCTCATTCTACTATTTTGACTTCGATTATTGAATAGATATAATCATCTGAAACATATCTATACTCGCTCTTTGCTTCTGGCTTATCAGATCTGCTATTAACGAATCTCTTTGCCTGCTCAAACTCTTTATATCCCTCTTGGGATATTGATACTGACATATCTTTTGCACTCTGAACTGTTATAATATAAGCTCTCACAAATACCACCGCTTTCTATGTTAGTTATAGTAAATCATTTACTATAACTAATATAGCATATAAATTTCGGTTTGTCAATAGTTTTTTGTAGTTCTTTTTAAAAATATTTTTTATTATTTTTCAACGATTTATTATCGAATACAAATTCAAATTTTGAAGTCAAAAGCATAATACCCACAGGAACCGTCAACATAAGGATTGTACCATCTTTTCTTCCGCTGCTGTCCTTAAAAAAGTCTGTCATTATAAAAAACATACTAAAAAGGATCATCAATATTCCGGTAAGTCTAAGAGCAAGTGTCATTTTCTGTTTTCTATTTAGCATAATATAATTCCTTTCTCCGTTAATAAAACTGTCATTTTATTGATTTTTAAATCCCCAAAGATTGGTGTTATTTTTGACCATGAAAAATCATTATTTCCTAAATATACGCTAAATACCCAATGCCATATTCTTTTGTGTGTATTCCAAAGCGGTTTAACAGTCTACACATATCACCAGCAAGAAACTCCGACTTCCCTCTTGACAATATATCATTATAGATCTCAGGCAACAATGTTACCATATAAGGCGTGAAGCCTCTTGGTAGTTTTCCTGTCTCATACACCATCTCAATATAGTCTTTGAATTTTTTCATATTAGCATTTTCTTTTTTCATGTCAAACCTCTTCTTCGATTTGTATTGCATCTTCAAATGCTTCAATTAACATATCACATAGCTCAATCTCATACAAGCCAGATACACCATACCCTCCTATATCTGCATGTAGTCTTTCCAAGCTGTCCTTAAAACGATCATTATTAAATTGTGCTTCAAATTCTTTTGGTATTTCCATTATAATTTTCATTTTATACCTACCTTTCTACATTGAGATAGAATCATTGGAATTTTCCTGCGCTTCAGTTTCAAATATCTATCTATTCTTTTATGATCTTTTCTTGTAATATAATCTTTAACCGCAAGATTTAAAACTTTTCTTGCTGCTTTTGTCTGCTCAGACTCGTGAAAACTTCCACTGCCCTGAGCCTGATAAATTTGAATATCATTCATAGCATAATAAGCTACTATCAGTTTTAATGTTTTTAAATCGTGATCCGTCATTTGCGCACCTCTAAAATATTTTAATCTTATTCTTATATAGAATTTTATTCAATGGCTTATAGATATTTCGTACTCCGCAATACTTACAATATCTATCTTCTTTTTTAATTATATGATTACATTTTATACATCTTTGTGTATTAGTGTTTAAGTTTCTCATTATTAATATCACCTTTTATTCAACTAATTTATAATCCTTTTGAGTAAGTTCTTTATCTGGAACAACCTCAAAACTGTATTTAAGTTCCTCTATAATATTTTCTACATTTTCTGTTGTCCTATACCAATATAATGTACCATATAAACCATTGACATACGACTGATTGACTGATATTTCACCATTTTGTTTCAGTTTAAAGAAACAAAGATCAGGGGCACCATCTCTTATTACTACCCGCAGAACACCCGTCTTTGGCGTTTGTTCTTTAAGGGTTTTAACTACCTTGTTTTTAAAACCGAGGGTTTCAAGTATAAATTCAAGTCCCTCAATTTTTAGCCTCTCAAGTTTCTGCAATTCTGCTTTTAAATGTACCTCATTAGCTCTTATGTTTCTTGCATATTTAGCTATCTTGTTATTAAATTCCATTCTTTTCTACTCCTTTTCTTCAAAATGTAAAAAATCTTGCGTACTGATTTTGATATGTAAACTGCAAACTTTCAAACCAAGCGTTATAACCAATCATCTGAGGATTATAATAAGCAAATGCTCCGCCAGTAAAGTCCCACTCATTTAGGGCTTCATAACAAAGCTGCATCGAATGATTCCATAGCTCTGAGCCTGGATATAAACCCTCACGGTACTGTCCATCAAAGTAACTGTGAATAGCTGTGTACTGATTTTCCTGCGTTGTGATCTCGTACATAGTGTTAGGAAATCTGCTATCATTGAACCGATTTAGTATTGTGTGTGCAATGGCTTTCTGTGCCATGTCATCACAATAGCCCGCCTCGCTTGACACGATAGTACACATCATATTCATATCATTCTGAGTGAGTGGGATATTTCCATAGTAAGCAATGTATATGCCATTCTGATCGTTTGAGATGATTTTCTCACTTGAATCAGTTTTATTATCAGAAATAATATTTTCCTTAACCGGTTTAGAATCTTTTTTAGATTCAGATTTTTTTTCAATAGGCTTTGCCTTGACCGTCTTTTGATTTTCTGTGCTGCCAATGTCATAGTTTACAATCGTCATGCTTTTCTCATTGACATTAGTGTTATTACTATTGTGATTAATTGTACTCGACTCGATCTCTTGCCTATCAATATCAACAACAAAAAGAACCAAAACGAATAACAAGGTCATAGCGAAGAGAGTTGTTGCAATTTTATCCGCTATGCTTTTATTTGTTCTTATCATTTTTATCAGCCTCCAATTCTGATTTCTTAGGTTTTTTATTTTTCAAAAGTTCAAAATTTCCAACCGATAGTTCATCAATGAGTTTATACCTCTCATCTCTAACTCTCGGTATTTTCCTTTTAATGAATTTTCCAAGCAGCAAGACAGCCGCATAGTCTGAATAGGTTTTTTCTTTCAGAACATATTTAGCAACAGGATCATCAATGTTCTGAAGCAGAACATATATGCTTAGATAGTGAGTTACTTTGACCAACTTATATTTTTCATCGCCGTAATATTTACGCAGCAAATCCCTGGTGACATTATTGATATGACTCCATAAATATTTCTTTGATTCTCTATGCGCCCATCTCTCATATTCCGCAGCATCAGATCTCATTTTTTTTCGATCATTCTCATTATTAATTTCATTTCTTTCGATCTGACTAAGCCTTTCGCCTTCGCATATATCGGCAAATAACGCCTGTTCATATGTTTTAAAATTCTTTTGAAGCCAGAAAATATAATCATAAATACATTTATTTATTCTGCCATATTTTCTACCATTCGTAATATAGTGGATAGTAATGGGCTTGTCATATTCTTTGTGTTCTGAATACATCAATTGTTCTGAGTCTGGGTACCAACCTTTTTTCAAAACCATGTAGGTCATATAGTCTGCCTGAGTAGTTATCTTGTATTTTCCGTCGCTGTCGATCCACTTAACAGGTTCATCTAAAAACCCCTTAATCATTGTGGTGTCCCATATGGATTTATCTTTTAAATATCCACAGTAATTATTAAATGTACTCACTGAATTATTCCTCTAAAAGTTTCTCTATAAAACCTATAAGATCGCTAACACAAAGGCACACTTCATACACATCATAATAACACTGACTGTCCCATGCTTTATCATAAATCAAAATTGCTTTTTCAACTGCTCTTTTTATATCTCCATTTTTAACAATATCTCTTTTTATAAGCTCAACCGCTGTAAGATTTATTATAATACACTCAACACTTTCTATGGCAAATTCTCTTATTCTCTTGTTCTTCTTAATGGCATTTTCACGAGCCTTCTTTCTTTTAACAACTTCCTCACGGTTCCATATTACTGTTTGATTTTCGTCAATAATGTCTCCTTCTTTGTAAATTGGAAATTCATCAAGACTTACTGTGCAACTTATTTGAGCAGCTTTTTCATATTCTTCGCATATCTCTTTCCATTCACCAAATTCATAATGATTTGTTTTAGTGGCTATAACTCTTTCAACTGTAATACTCATATTATTGATTTCTCCTTTACGCTTTTATACTCTTAGCAACTCATTTGAGCAGCTCTTTCGTATTCTTCATATATTTCTTTCCATTCACCAAATTTATTCAGTAGGTTAATATAGCGATCTGTTACTTTCTCAGCCGTAATGCTCATATTATTAATTCCTCCTTCAATATTTACTCAATGCAATCATCAATCCCATCATATTTCAAAAAATCCGCCGTCTGCTCAGGTGTGTAACCCTCTGCAAATTTACACTCTATAATACCGATTTCTGTTTCTGAAAGTCTTTTACCACCATCTGAAAAGAACTCGCAAACCTCAGTCATAAACTCTTCCAAGCCCATATTTATACCTCCTCATTATCAGGCATTTTCATTAGTCCATCCCAACCAATCTCAATAACTCTATTGCCATATTCATCTTCAATGTCATAGCCTCGAACGCCAATGCCAACTACCTTGACAATAGAACCTTTTTCAAACTTACCTGCGAAAGATGAAAATACTTTAGTAGTTTTTACAGTATCTCCAATCTTAATATCACTATTTCTTACAAAAGCCATAGTTAAACCTCCTCATTATCAGGCATTTCCATTAGAATCTCTAACCTACGAAAATCATTTCTGATATAACCTTCTTCTTCAGTTAGTTCACCGTCCCTGACCATTTCTTCAGTTATCTTTCGATCTGTTTCACATCGTCTTTGATACTCTTTTTGAAGTTCACTCATTATAATTCAACCCTCTTTACGCTTTCACACATTTAATTATATTACATTCCTTTATGTATTTTTCTTCTGCTTGCTTCTTAGTATACCCATAATATTGTTTTACTCCGTTAATGCCATAGACTACCCAAGCACCATGGATATTCTGTTTTGAAAAGTAAATGATAATGTAATCACTCTTCCGCAGCATTTAAACACACCTCTCTCGCTATATCCATCGAGTCGATCCTTATATCAAGCTCCTCGATCTTCTTATTGATACGTTTTTCCTTTTCCACCAAAGCCATATAATCATTGTGGAGTAGGTTTCCGTCCTGATTATAAAGCAGTGTTTGAACCTTTCTCAGCTCTTCCATATATTTTGATTTTTCCTTTGAATACTTTACATACAGGTCTGAGATTGCCTGCCGTACTCTGTTATTATATCTGCTCATTAGTTATCACTCCTCTGTCTTATTCTTCTTCCTCTTTAAACTTTTCCAAAAAGTCATCTTCAGAAGGAAGATTGTCAAGATCCCATTCAGCAACCTTTATTATGCCATAGTAGCCATAGTCGTCTGCATTATTACCCAAGTAAAAAACCTATCTTTTTCCGTGAGAGGTCTTTTATTGAAACCTCTATACGCTTCAAATTTTCCGGCATCAAGATCAACAAGCCAAGCCCATTCGCAGCATAAACTATTTGCAGCAAATTCAATATAATTATCAAGTCTATTTATGTTTCCTTCTTGTATCAATGAAAGAATTTCTGCTCCGGTATCTCTGCTAAATTCAGGGTGTTCATTATCAAACTTAACAGCATCTTTCATGTTGATAGTTCCGTCCTCTTTCGCCCCATAACTTTTCCACAGATCATCTAATTCTTTTTCGCTGATCCAGTCAAGACTTCTCAGGGCTTTTATGAATTTTTCCTTGTTCATTTTTTCTTTCAAAAATCTAAGGCAAACTAAGCCTTGACCTTTGGGATAACCGTCCCACTGTCCATACTGAGCAACCTTGTATTCTCCGTCCAGATAAACTATTGTTAGATTTCTTGTTCCCATATTATTTATTCCTCCTGTAAAGTATTATTTTATTATCTTGCGTTCCTTTTGCTTCATTAATATGGGATATGTAAACACTCCGTCCGAGTTTCCGTAGATCCTGCAAAGCCCATAGTGACGATTTAGAGGCTAATGCAATGTTTACACCTAAATATCGTTTACACTTTATTCTATCCCAATTTAGTAACTGATTTACTATACTATATCACAAACAATTTGATTTGTCAATAGTTTTTTGAAATTCTTTTTGACTTTTATATAAAATCTGTTATCGGATTTTCTCAGATAACAGATCCGTTTTCCAATTCAATGTAGTTTTCATATGTGCAGCCGAGAACTTCGGCTATCTCTGTAATAGTTTCATCTGATATTTTTCCGACATCAAGTCTCTGTATGAAGGCATTATAATAACTTCCGCAGTTTTTAGCTATATCTGCCCAAGACATTTTTTTATAATCTCTGACATCTGAGATCATATCTTTGACATTATCATAGTTATCTGCATTAAAGATTTTCCCATCGTCGCATATAATCTTCATCACTAATTTTCCGTTAAAGGCATTGGCAATTTTTCTGCGCTCTTCTAAATTGAATTTTCCGTTTCGGCATCTGCCAAGGAATGAGCCTGGTGTAGATCCGATTGCTTTTGCTGCTTCGTTCTTTGATATTCCCGTAACGATTGAGAGAAGATTCGTTCTGTTTTCCCAACCAAAATTATCCTCTACATATATTGTCATCTTTTTCATAATGATCTCCTTAAAATCTTTGACCACCTATCGGGCAATAATTTGTCTGATATTTTTTGTCAATATCTAAAAGCCAATTCTCAATAGCCTTGTTTATTTTTTCCTTGATTGCAGTATTTATCTCCGATGCATCATTGATAAAGAGTGTAAATGCCAGTTCATCAATGTCATGAATAGGGAAAAAGTGTATTTTTTTCTCAGCAGTATCAAACTCAAAACCGTTGTCAACTTCGGTCTGTGCCTTGGCTGCGTATTCTTCTTTTGCATCGCCGTATTCCCAATCACAATCAGTAATCCATTCATCTTCATAAGTGTATGATTTGACAAATAATTCTGGTAACTCATTCTCACTGATAAGATTATTTATCTTGTCAAGGTTATTCTCAATAAGGTTAGAATCAGCACTTTCACCGTTCCTGATACTATCAACATCAAGGCTATGGATTTCATGCCTCATGCGGCAGATGTCCTCAATGGCTTCGATCTGATTGTCTGTAAGACCATTTTTAAGTCCTATTTCTTCATTTTTTTGATTTCTCTTGTCGATATATCCCGAACGACACTCATTAATCCTATTCCAATTTAAACTCATTTAGATCCTTCTTTCTTGTTTCTTGTTCCATGCACTACCTTTACTACGCTTCTTGATACTGTCATAGTCTTTTCCTCCTCAATCTCTATATTTCTTCATAATTTGCCTACATTCCTTTTGACTTTTTCCAATCATTTCCCTGCTGCATCTTTCAAGATTTCCAGGTTGATGCAGCGTAGATCTGTGTCCGGCTAATCCCAGCTCCTTTACAATGCTGACAATCACATAGATCGCTATGATTGCTAAAATTTCAAGCAATGGCATATTATTTCCTCCTTTATGGCTTCAAGTTTTCCTTTTCTTTGATTGTATTATATCACACTTTTTTCTGTTTGTCAATAGGTTTTTGATAATATTTTTTTATTTTTCTTTTATTATTACCAATTTTCTGTAGCCTTGTAATATTCCTTTTGTGCTGCTGCAAAAGCTCTTTTCTTTACATCGTTAAATCCGAGCTGTTCAAAATAATTTTCCAGGTCATTTGAGCTATCTGTATATTCGATATTTCCGAAGCAGCTCAGGACATCCCAATTTCCCTGCCAGTTGATACCGTACTCATGATTAAACATCTCATGCAGAAAAGCCGATTTCATATATTCAAAGTCGTTTTCATTGTTCTCATTTGCTTTGATGAGTTTTCCCCAAAGTTCCTTATGATGCTTTACAAATTCGGCATTATAGTAGTATCCGAAGCTCACCGTATTATAAATCAGATTTTCCTTGTTCTTTTCATACTCTTCTTTTTTGTCAACATCAAACATTGAAATATGATCTTCCATATCGCCATAATAGTTATTAAGGAAATACTGCTTGTTTAAAAATTCTTTATATGTTTTCGGCGTTTCCGCTATCTCCTCTTCGGTGAACAGAATATCATTTAACCTCTTTGTGTAAACTTCCTTCAGATCTCTGCCTGCCTCAACATCATATCTATGGTGCAGCTCATAGTCTCCGGCGTAGACAATGCGGTGATTATTCTTGAATACCAAGCAGCTATAACCGAAATATCCGCCGAAGTCTATAAAGTAAACATCAAAACCTTTGATATTTTCCTTTGAGAGTGCCATACTCTCCGCCTGATCTGCTGTCATCTGCCTGATCTCGTCGATTGTCCATTCTGTTTTTACCATGATTTTTTCCTCTCTCCCCGTTATGCCGATAGGTCAGCTATTATTTATTCCTCTTCCTCACAATAAGTGTCAACTATATGATAAAGCTCCATAATATATTCCTGACATTCTTCCATATCTCGATAAACATCAATCATCTTATATGGTGCCCCATTTTTTCCGTGTCCTGTATTATCGAGCCACAAATAAGCTTCATAGCTCACATCAAAATCCTGATAGCAAGCAAGCACATTGTTTAAAAAATACTCAAGACTCTCTTCCGTGTCTACACAAAAATTAAAATCTTGCCCCATGCTGCTATATTTTCCAAACTCAATAATATTTCCGTCAACTTCATGTACTGAAAAATCTGCATCTTCAATCATATCAATAAGTTTCTCCGGCAATTTCATTTTTATGTCCTCCAATCAAATGTTTATTTTATCAGTCGTAAAAGCCCCATGAACGGTATGTTTCAATTTCTCTTTCAAGTGTTCCTTTTGGGCTGAGATAATGCGCTTTGGCATCTTCTTTTGTCCAGCCGCTTGTCAGATTATAGCCCGTGCTTCCGTTGATATAAAACCATTCGTTTCCTTCTTCGTCTTTTTCTGTGCTGGTGTAATAAATCTCTGCCATTGTAAAATCCTCCAATCAAATACTTGTTTTATCAACTATTCCATGTTTTCCGCTTTATAGCCTTCAACTGTATGTAATTCCGGCATAAACTCCATAGCTGATTGATATGCTGCTTCCCAGTCTATCGTATTGTTTTTATTAAAAAGAATATTTTTTAAAACATAAGCTGCTGATTTATCAGTCATACAATTCAGAATTTCCACATTAATCATTGTTTTTATTTTATTATTATCCATTTATTTTATCCTCCAATCAAAATCTTGTTTTATCACTTTGACTGAAAAGTAAAGCGCATTTATTACAACAAGTAACTTTTACGGGTTTATCGTCAATAACAGGGTCGAAAATTTTGATAACATATTTTACAGATTTATTAGTTCCGCAGAAATGACATCTGTATTTTCCACGTTCTTCAATAGGAATTAGCTTCATTGTTTATTCTCCAATCAAATAGTTATTTTATTACTTTAATCTTCTTGAATATTTCCAGCAGCATCCATCCATATTCTCTTGCTATCATCTTCTGGATTAATCCAGTATTCAACAGTCAGCATTCCTGTATTTTTTGTCTTTCCATGTTTTCCTTTGGAATAATTGTAATACCATCTCTTGCCCTGATATGTTATTTCATCTGGAAAATCATCAAGTATTTCATACTTAATTTTTCCATATCCATATCCCACGCCATTATGGATTTCCGACTGTATACTTGCCATCTCATTGCAGATCTTTGCATTGAGACCTTGCAGCCTTGCGATATATTCCTTTATTGCCTCTTGCGATTTATCATCCCATACAAGGCGTTGAGCTTTTGAAGCCTTGTCTATCAGGGTGATTATTCCATCTGACATTGTAATAAGATCCTCATAGCTGAATGTGTTATTATTCATATCTTATACCTCCTCTATTGATACATCAGTTCCGAGTTTTTCGTTTACATGTTTGAGATGTACTTCTGCACACTCTCTTGACTTTTCCTCAAAGATTTTTTCCGCTTCACTCTGCCTCTTTACGCTCCGGCGACTGCATGGTATAATCAGATAATGCCCATCGCCATTATGCTGATAGTATTCTTTACAAAACGGTTTTCCAAAAACATTGCCGTCCATCCAGTCGATTTTTTCGATCAGCTCTGCTATCAGGAGATAGCCGCCCTTTATAGCGTTGTAATCAATTCTTGTTCTCACTGCGTTGATTTTTCCGTATGGTGCTTTATTCAGTTTGTAGATCTTTTCCATGATTATACCTCCTCATAATTTCCAACTTGATATTTAATTCCACATATCGTGATTATCATTTTGCCATCAGTATAGGTTACCTTTTTCCGCTGCTTATAATATCTTATCAGCTCATAGAGTCCATATCGTGGACTTGAATTATCCTCATAACCTTCTGCAAAAGCAGCTTTACAGAACATCACATCAACAGATTTTCCGCCGCTCATGCCCAGGACATAGAAGGCATCTATATCACGCTTCCATCCGTCAGGATCAGTCAGCTTACGCCTCTTGTCAAGCCACTTATCAGATTCATCCAGTGTAATCTTTATATTCATTTTCAAGCCTCCTCAGTCCAGTCATAAAGTTTCCCTTGTTTTTTCCAGCCGTCATTCCATGCAGCCACTTGATTTTCCGCTGCTTTTTTCGTTGACTTTGGATCTATCGAATTTACTTCAAATCCATATCTCTCTGCATTACCTTCGATTCTTTCCAACATACACAGCATATTTTCGCCTTCGCAGCAACTCACAACTTCAGACCAATATTTTTCGTAGCCTCTTGCTACATTTATGATCCCAGGTTTTATACTGATTTTTCCATAGCTCACAACAAAGTAATATCTTTTCATGTTCATACCTCCTCATTTTTTCCTGCTTTTAATCATAAAGCAGATGGGTTCATTATTTTCCAGTCTGTTCACTATTTTATCCATCTCATTTATTCCAAGTCTAACCTTATTCTGTCTATATCTCAACTTGCCACTATGCAGAAGTTCATAGAATTTTTCCGAAAACTCATCTGCTGTCATTGTTACTCTCTTTGGCTCATAGACATCTACGGTATCACAATACCAGCCATAAAAGTTATATGATTTTCCAAAGTCCTCAAGGGATTTTCCTCTCCTGAGCATTCTGATTAAATGCTCATAATAGTCATTATAACTTGCCTCTCTGCTGCCGATCTTTAATTCAAATCCCGCATCATAGCTCTGCTTGAAATTTTCCGCATATGCGATAAATGCCTGTTCATTCTCGTAAATCTTCGCCGTAAATTCATCTTTATTCCTTCCGGCATCATCATTATTACAGCCGGATCTGTCAAAGTGAATGATTTTTCCATCAGGCATTTTTACTATTTTCGTTTCAAAAATAATTGCATAACTCATTGTAGTACCTCCTCATTTTTCCGCATACCCGCTACTTTAGACTTGCGGTGTGTAGCTTTAATGCAAGGTTTTTCACCTCCTTGACCTTGCATCTATCAGCCTTTATGCGTTCAAATTTTCCATTATGTCATTTCAAAACGTGCTCCAAAGCACCAATATGTTTTCCGCTGCGATATTTCCACTATATCACAATATTCAGGGTTTATGCTGAATTTTTCCGCCTCCTTTACCGTGTAAAGCTCATTCTCTATATATATGCTACCATCTTTTCTGCGCTTCTGATCCATTTCAGGCTTGACTTTGTAGTATCTCATAGCTACCTCCTTTTATCTCATAACCTTTTCATCGTAGATTTTTCCAGCATACATCACGGCTTCTCCCATAGTGCCGAAAGCTATCACATATTCCCATATAGAATTTTTCGATGAATAGTAAATTTTCCGATAAACCTTGAATTTATCTCCCATATCGAATTGACTAAAAGCCACGGCGACATTTTCCTTTTCAGACTTCCACAAAACTTCTTTTCCTTTAATTTTCATTATAGTGCCTCCTTGAAATTTTCCGTTAATAGTTAGCTTTATAAATTCCATTGTATTCCCTGATCGACTCATTGCATTCCTCATAAAATTCCATGCAGTCATCAAATGACTTGATATAGTCAGTCATGCAGCAGATCAGATTTTCCATCAGCTCCGACTCCGGTATATCCTCACTAGTCTCAGGATCATAGCCGTCAGCAGTGAAATTGACGTTGATAACAAACTTGAATTTTCTGTATTGTGTGTGATCGTCGTTTATGATCCTTCCATGGATTAGCCAATAATTGATATAATCACACCAACTATTGCCGACGTGCAGCAGCTTTTGTTTTCTTGTGATCTTTATTTCCATGATATACCTCCTCAAATTTTCCTTCGGACTGCCATCATCAGGGTATAGAGTCCATCCTATACCGACGGGCGCATGCCCGTTTCGGCTATTTAACTATTGTTATCGGCTGCCCTGGCTGTATTCATAGTTATGCCTCCCTTCATGCAGTCTCTTCGGACTCTTCAAGTCCGTCGTTATACTCATCAATAGCCTCCTGGATCTCATCGCAGTACAGCGCATCTTCGTGCTCCGCACAATATGCAGCGATCTCTTCAAGGTCGATCCAGTCCGCTACATAGTCAGTTGACTCCAAGTTACCGTAAACGTTATAACGGAAATAGTCATGTGCTGCGCAGAAGTCGCCGTATGTTACCGCACGGGCGATCTCCCATGGAGTCATACCGCAGTGCAGATCATCAAACTCATCCATGCTGTTAATGTAGTTTTCGCCGTTGATGTTGCCTTCATATTCGTTATTGACGGAGATCAACTCACAGTCTGAGAGGGACTCCAGGACTTCAAGAATTTTTGCCTCCAAGGTGATAGTTGTTGTGTTATTCATAGTTATACCTCCTCAATCTTCACAATTTGTGCATCATTTATTATGATTTGCCGACAGGTATGTTCATTGTAGAATAGTATAGTGTAGCCATACCTATCCATCCATGTAAATTCAAATGCTTCTTCAACAAGAACATTGCGGCGATTAATATACTTGTATGTGACTTTCTTCATAGTGATACCTCCTAAAATCAGTCAATAGTGTGTTCATGCATGCGGGCTTGTGACTGCCTTCGGCTGCATTACCGGCGGAGATCCGCCGTCACTCTGCATTATCAAGATCCATTATGGCACCATTCAGCTCCGTCGCCTCCTCTTCAGTGCAGAATACTGCAATATGATACCAATTATCGCCCATGTCCGAAGGCTCATAGTCGAGTCCACGCTCCTTCAAAAGTCTGCATATAGCAACCTTGAGATCATAGCCCTTCACCTCAGTATGCATCCATCTTCTCATAGTTATGCCTCCTTCGTAGTCAGTCAATAGTTATCTTGCGTTCCCTTGAATATGCCGACTTTACGCCGCTACTGCAGCCTCATGTTCCTGGCATAGTATGATTATACAAAACTTATGTTCGCAGTGCTGCACTCCAACATGATGGACTCCTGATTTAGGTCAGTCTTGAGCAGATCGCAGATTTTGGATATAGTACGCTTCATGCCGTGATCGCTACAAACTTCAAGTCTTATGCTATTTTCGCATACAATAGCGCCGTTTGACTGCATTTTGTATACGCCCTGGCACTCCGATATTGTGAACGCTTCAAGCCCATTATTTAGGCATGTGCGGATTATTAGCTTTTTAGCCTCCCATACTTCAAATTTTTGTTTGAGAGTATCACGGTCATTCAGTCCTATTGTGATTATATACTTATTCATAGTTACGCCTCCTTTAAAAAACCGTTCTTTGATGTACAGTTGTTCAAGTATTCATTGAAACTATAGTTGTAAGTTTCGGGGTCTTCAGCCTTTAATGAATTAAATTCTATCTTTAATTCATTTTCGGTTATAAGTGAACCGTTTTCAGTATCTATATATATTTTCATATTGTAACGCCTCCATTTGATTTCGGTTTATTGTTTTTTGTTGTTCTCTTGCTTTCGTTGTACTCACTATAACACACCTTTTCGCAAATGTCAATAGGTTTTTGCAAAAAAAATCAGAAAAACTTTATGTTTGTGAATATTGCATAATTGACATATAGCTGTATTGTGCAAATTGCAATATAGAATTGGTGTATATTATATATATACCTTTATAATGCGAAAATTCAAAAATGATATACTTCATGTAGGTATGAAAAAAAGATTTTTTGACATTGCAGCGTAAACCTACTGAATAAGTAGGAATT
>JAEIGA010000114.1_pt1 | contig 108737 bp, 94 predicted proteins | sample 9270691 | NCBI WGS metagenome assembly JAEIGA01 (sample SAMN17057246, study PRJNA624740) | gut metagenome | biome: biome; isolation source: fecal sample | host: Bos grunniens | place: China: Xizang | collected 2019 | reverse complement strand
GCATCTGCGGCGTTGAGCTTGTTGCCCCGAATGGGAAATACGTTTAGTATGTCCCATCCAGTGCAATCTCTTAATCGAGGTCACATCTGCAACCCTTCTAACAAAAAATGGCTCTCAAGTTTTTTGTGATAAGGCATCATCTACTGCCGCTAACAAATTAATGTCGCCAATGGGCAGTACGCTTAAGTACAGCCCATCGTTGCCAAATTTGCCGAGCGTTGTATCTGATACCTTCTGACAAAAAACTACTCTCAACAGGGAGCGATGAAACCGCTCTTAACAGGGAGGGATGAAACCACTCTCAACGGGGGAGTGGCTTTCAGGGGCTATGTGACGAGGGTGCTATGTAGCCTATATCGCTATGCTAAAAGTAGGCAAATATGTCTCATTGTGCGAAAAGTATGTTGTCTACGGAGGGGCAGAGGACAATCTTTAGTGTTGTCAAACGTTATTACGGTGTTGGTGCGCTTCACCGACAAATGTTTAACAGCTAAAAGTAAAATTACAGGAGATTAAAAATGGCAAATAAACCGAATACACCCACACTACGACCACGTTTCAGCTTTATGTGGTTTTGGGCGTTTGTTCTAATATCTATCATCGGCTACTCGATGTTTGGCGAGCAGAAGGCGCGACCTATCGAGGGCGACTGGGCGATGATAAATGACCTAATAGAGTTGGGATACGTCGAGCGTATAAATGTCCTCGACAAGGAGAAGGCAACGGTGTTCCTTACCGAAGAGGCGATGAAAGCAGTCGCAGAAGATGAGCGTTTTGCCAATATCCCGACGACGGGAGCACAGATAACATTCAATACTGGTGGCGACATACAGTATTTTGCTGAACAGGTGGAGCGCGCCGAGCAGGTAGCCATAGAGAATGGCGTTGATGCCGAGCGTGTTAAGATTAAGTATGAGCGCACAGAGCGCGGCTGGGCGAGCTACCTTGTGGAGTTCTTGCCGTGGCTGCTTATTATTGCTGTGTGGATATTCATTATGCGTGGTATGACGCGTGGTGGTGCTGGCGGTGGTGGTAACATTATGAATGTAGGCAAGGCACGTGCGCAGGTCTTCGACAAAGATAAGAAGGAGCGTGTGACATTCAAGGATGTTGCAGGTCTTGAGGAGGCAAAGGTCGAAATAATGGAGATTGTAGACTTCTTGAAGAAGGCAGATAAGTACAAGGCGTTAGGTGCGAAGATACCCAAGGGCGCACTGCTCGTAGGCCCTCCAGGAACGGGTAAGACGCTGCTTGCCAAGGCTGTGGCAGGCGAGGCAAATGTCCCTTTCCTCTCGATATCTGGTTCCGACTTTGTGGAGATGTTTGTAGGTGTCGGCGCATCGCGCGTACGTGACCTGTTTGAGCAGGCGAAGAAGGTGGCGCCGTGCATCGTCTTTATTGATGAGATTGATGCCATAGGTCGTGCGCGTGGCAAGAACTCGGGCTTTTCGGGAAATGACGAGCGCGAGAACACCCTCAACCAGTTGCTTACAGAGATGGACGGCTTCCAGACTAATGCAGGTGTCATAGTGCTTGCTGCAACAAACCGCGTAGACATCCTCGATAAGGCACTTATGCGCGCAGGTCGTTTTGACCGCCAGATAGAGGTGGGACTGCCCGATGTTAAGGAGCGTCAGGCGATATTTGAGGTGCATCTCAAGAAGCTTAAGCTCGACGATAAGTTAGACCGCGAGTTCCTCGCTAAGCAGACCCCAGGATTTGCTGGTGCCGACATAGCCAACGTATGTAACGAGGCTGCACTTATTGCTGCACGTGGCAACAAGAGTGCCGTTACGCAGGAGGATTTTCTTGCGGCAATAGACCGCATAGTTGGTGGCTTGGAGCGTCGAAATATGCCTATGAGCCCTGCCGAGCGTCGCTCAACGGCGATACACGAGGCGGGACACGCTACGGTGATGTGGCGACTTAAGAACTGCGACCCTGTGCTGAAGATTACCATCATCCCGCGCGGCAGATCATTGGGTGCTACGTGGTATCTTCCCGAAGAGCGTGCCAACCACAATGTTGAGCACTTTATGCACAAGATGGCGGGTCTGTTGGGTGGACGTATTGCCGAGCAGATGTTGATGAACATCACAAGTACGGGTGCTATAAACGATTTGGAGCGCACGAGCAAGACGGCGTATGCTATGGTTGCCTACTATGGTATGAGCCCTGCTGTGGGTAATATTAGCTTCTATGACGCTTCAGGACAGCGCGATATGTTTACCAAGCCCTTCTCGGAGAGAACAGCCGAGCTTATCGACAGCGAGGTGCGCCGCTTGGTTGACGAGGCTGTAGAGATTACGCGCAACATCATTGACAAGGAGCGCGAAAATATCGAGCGTCTTGCCGACCTGCTTATTGCCAAGGAGACAATATTCACAGAGGATATCGAGTCAATACTTGGTAAGAGTGCGCAGCAGATTGCACGCGAGGAGCTTGAAGTTGCGGAGGCTGCAACAAAGGCGATGCAGGAGCCCGCTTCAGAGATAGACGATACGGAGGATGTTGACATCACTTATGAGGTTGTGCCCACGTCTGCGGAGGAGGCAGAGGTGCAGGGTGATGGTAAGACTGATGAAATTTAGCGAGTAACACTAATACAGACACTATAACAATGAGCGATAAGTTAAAGAACCTTATAGTACGAACTGTCAGCGGCATAGGACTGCTGCTTGTGGTCGTTTTGGCATCGTTGGGAATATACACCTACGGGTTGTTCCTACTTCTGATAACAGTCGTTGGTATGCTCGAGTTTTATAATATTGCGGCGGCTGTGGGATGCCGTCCGCAGCGTACATTGGGTCTTGTGTCGGGTATAGTGCTCTTTATAACGGGCTTTGCGCTCTTCAAGAGTTATGCTCTGGGAGCTGGTCTTGACTATGATATGTTCATCGGAGGGGCAATATATTTTATAGCACTCATCCCATTGAGCTTTATTCTTGAGCTGTTTGTGAAGTCAGAGACGCCGCTACGTAACATTGCATCAACGCTTATGGGTGTGTTGTATGTGGCACTGCCTATGTCGCTGATGCTATATATTCCTATGATGTTGTCGGGACGGGGGTGGATGCCTGCGGCATTTTTATTCTACCTCTTCATCGTCTGGGCTAACGATGTCTTTGCATATCTCGTTGGCGTGACTATAGGTAAGCACCGTATGTGTGAGCGCATCTCGCCCAAGAAGTCTTGGGAGGGCTTTGTAGGAGGTGTTGTTGGTGCGCTCGGTATGGGTGCGCTCGGTGCCTATGTTGTGGGCGGAAGCTATGGCGTGTGGATTGGCTTGGCGGTGGTAGTAGCTATTACAGGCGTGCTTGGCGACCTTGTAGAGTCGATGCTTAAGCGCGAGGCGGGTATCAAGGACTCGGGTAATATAATGCCTGGACACGGTGGTATGCTCGATAGATTTGATGCGTTGCTAATATCTGCGCCCTTCGCCTTTGCATATCTTGTGATAATGATGCTATAATTGAGACTAACCTAAAACTAAAACTATATGAAGATTAACAAAGAGGGTTACATTATAATCGGAGTGACGGGCTTCATCTGCCTGGCTATTTGGCTATTGGCGTATCTCTTTATTGAGAGCGTATCGGGCTATTTGGGCTTTATGGCGGTGTTCCTGATTGTCTTTTGGTTCTTTGTAGCCGCCTTCTTCCGTGAGCCTCGCCGTGTTAAGATTCACGACGACGAGTTGGTGTTTTCGCCTTGCGATGGTCGTGTTGTCGTTACCGAGGTAGTCTACGAGAAGGAGCATATCGAGTGCGAGATGTTGCAGATTTCGATATTTATGTCGATAACCAACGTGCATATGAACTGGCTGCCAGTAGGTGGCGAGGTGGAGTATACCAAGCACCATCAGGGTCGTTTCCTTGTTGCGTGGCATCCGAAGTCGTCTACGGAGAATGAGCGTACTACTACCGTTGTGCGTATGAAGGATGGACGTGAGATTCTTGTGCGCCAGATAGCAGGTCTTATAGCGCGCCGCATCATTACCTATATGAAACCTGGTGCCGCAGTTAAGCAGAATGATGTGCTTGGCTTTATTAAGTTTGGCTCACGTGTTGATGTGCTTATCCCCAAGGACTCGGAGCTATACGTCGAGATTGGTGACCCTGTAATTGGCTCGCAAACGCCTATTGCCCGTCTTAAGCAGCGTCGTGACTAATACGAGTGGTATCCTCTGTGGCGATGGCAGCCGTAGGGCGGCTGTGTGCTATGGGTGGGTTATGTTGCTTGTGGGTAGGGTATAAATGATAAGTTTGGTATGTCTACAAATAAGATTTTGAAGGGTATAGTAACGCTTGCTATTGTCGTTGCCATACTCTTCTTGATATGGTACTTCTGGCGCGTTGTTATTTACGTGCTATTGTCGGCGGTGCTCGCAATTATGGGGCGACCTCTCGTCTCGCGCCTTGTTGTCAAGGGCATCGGCGGTTATAAGTTTCCGCGCACGTTGGCCGCTGCCGTCACACTCGTTGTGATATGGATAGTTGCAGGTACGTTGTGCGCATTGTTCATACCCCTTATCTTTGGTAAAATACACGAGCTTGCCTCTGTCGACTGGAGTGCTGTTGCAGCGAGCATACAGCAACCTATGGAGCGTCTGCACAGCTTTGCACAACGCTACTTCTCGCTGCCCGAGATGAGCCTTACCGAGAGTCTGCGTAACTTTATCGCAAGTAATGTCGACATAAATGTTATGGGTACATTCTCTAATGTGGCATCGGCATTGGGCGTTGCTGCGGTGTCGGTATTTTCGATATCGTTTATCACATTCTACTTCCTTAAGGAGGATGGACTCTTCTACAGCATCGTGGCACTCTTCTTCCCCGATAAGTTCCGTTCAAATGTCTTCCACGCTCTGGACTCTATTACCGCGCTGTTGTCGCGCTACTTTGGCGGGTTGCTTGTCGAGAGTGCTGTTATTATGGCTATAATAACTATTGCAATGCTCTTGTGGGGTATGAGTCTTGATGATGCTCTGGTGATTGGTCTTATTATGGGTGTTATGAACCTTATACCCTATGCAGGCCCTGTTATCGGCTGTTTTGTGTCGGCTTGTGCAGGTGTCCTCTCGCCGTTGGAGTCTGGTGCGGTACATACTGTCGTGGTCATCGTGTCAACGATAGTTGTAGTAAAACTTATCGACGACTTTATCATTCAGCCTACGCTCTATTCGGAGCGTGTTCAGGCGCATCCGCTTGAGGTGTTTATGGTTATACTTGTTGCTGGCTATGTTGCTGGAGTGTGGGGTATGTTGCTCGCCATACCGCTATATACGGTGTTGAGGGTCTTTGCGCGCGAGTTCTTCTCGGAGTATAGCCTTGTGCGCCATATTACGGGTCAGATGACTGAATAAATGTTTTGAATGGAGTATGATAGAGATAGAGTCAGAGGTTATACACGGTCGTAAGATAGGGCGCGCTTTGGGCTTTCCTACGGCAAATATGGAGCTTACGGGATATGACGTAGAGCGTGGTGTATATCGCTCGTCGGTGGAGATTGATGGTGTGCGTTATAAGGCTATGTCTAATGTTGGCGTGCGTCCATCTGTTGGAGGCAAGGAGTTGTTACTTGAAACCCACGTTATAGGCTTTCAGGGTGACCTCTATGGTCGCGTTTTGCGTGTTATGCTCGAGGAGAAGATACGCGATGAAAAGCGATTTTCATCTATTGGTGACCTTAAGGAGCAGCTGCTGCGTGACTATGATTCAATAGCGGGCAGAGATTGTGCGACAACAATAAAATAGTGCTAAAATATAGATGGGTCGTTATGTGATGTAGCGACCTTTTTTGTTATCTTGCACATACTGTTATATTCTTGTAACTCGATGAACGTTACTGAAAAATAGAACTGAAATTTTGTAGATTTACGAAAAATTTCTATCTTGCGCCGATTTTACTTGATATATGCGTGCGCGAAATATGCGCTGCGCTGCGAAGTGTGACACCTGTAAAAGAGTATCATAAATAAATTACATAATCAAAACACACACAAATTAACTATGAAACTAAAGGCTCTTTTGTTTGCAATGTTGATGACTTTGGGTCTTGTCGCTTGTGAGGATAACACACAGGGTGACGAGCCACAGCCTGCAACAGATCTGTTTGAGATTACCATTGGCGATGTTACCGAGCGTACTGCAATGGTCTACATCAATCCGAAGGATGACTCAATGACCATGTTCTTTGGTATTTTTGAGACTTCGGAGTTTAAGAAGTACGATAGCAATGACGCATTTATTGCTGATTCGATGTCTTACCTTGAGCAGCTTGCTGCATCTTATGGTATGGAGCTTACCGACCTCTTGGCGGCAGAGCTTAAGAGTGGCGACATTGAGTGGGGCTATAGCGAGCTTGACCCAGGTACGAGCTACACAATCTATGTCTATGGTTTGGATGCTGATGGTACAGTTACTACCGACCTCTACACCGAGGAGTTCCATACCACAGCTGTTACTATGAGCGACTGCACATTCTCTATTGAGCCTGTTGAGGTAAATGCCACTTCACTCTCATTCAAGGTTATCCCCTCTGACGAGACCGTTGGCTACTACTACGACCTTATCGACCAGACACAGTACGAGCAGTATTGTGGTAGCAATGTTGATGGCATCGCAGACCTTATCCAGCTTATCATCAACGATGGCGTTTACAACTATGGCTTGAGCGTATATGACGCAGTAAGTATGATGAGCAGCCACGGCGAGGTTACATCGGAGCTATATGGTGACACCTCAAATGCTAATGTACCCCTCGTTCCCAATACCTCATACTTCGCATTTGCAGTAGGTCTTGGCGTTGATGGTACTATTATCACCGATGTAGAGATGATAGAGATTAAGACTCTTGCCGAGTCAAGCAACACGTTCAATGCATCGGTTTCGGAGGTTACTTGTGACTCTGCGCACGTTACTATTCAGGCAGAGCTTATGACCGAGGCGTTCGCATTCCTTGTTGAGAAGGCATCTTTCTATCAGAATGAGGATGGCTCATGGTGGAGCGATAACGATATTATGCAGCATATGGTGGTTGAGCATCCCAATACTTATACCTCTTCGGCATACTACTATGGCAATTATGGCTACCTCGCTCCCAACACCGACTATGTGTTGTTGGTATGCGGTTATAGCAACGGCTCATACACAACCGCGCTTACAAAGGTTGAGTTCCGTACATTGGAGCCTACTATGCGCCCTGATGTAAGCTTTGCATTGCGTACATCGAGCATTACAAAGACCGATATTACCTTTGGCATCACACCTTCTGACTTGGCACTTACCTACTATTTTGATGTACTTACTGAGGAGCGATACTTGGAGCTTGGTGGTAACAATGATGCGTTGTTGAAGGATATCGAGGAGGGTATTGCTTACAATAGCACAGCTCTTGGTCTGAGCAAGGAGGACTACCTCACACAGTATCTTGGACGTGACGAGATGTCTGTTAACACCAACGATAGGTTGCAGCCCGATACAAAGTATGTCTTCTATGTAGTAGGTATGTATGTCGATGGTAGCGTATGCACCGACTTCTACACTATCGAGGCAAAGACTAATGGTGACCACATGCCATTCAAGGTGTTGTTTAACCGTCGCGCACAGGATAAGGGCTACTATGCTTACGTATATATGCCCTCTGACTCAACTGCCTTCTACTTCTTCATCACTATCAATGGCGTTATCTACGATGTATATGATAAGAACATTGATGGTCTTGACGTAAGCAACTATACAGAGGAGCAGATCCACGACCTGTTGCTCACAACTTGGAAGAATACTACCGAGTATAACTCACGCTTCATCCCCGATGATAAGTACGACAACTCTGTCGACACTCTCGAGATTTGGGGCTTGGTTATCAACGATAAGGGCGAGGAGGGTGCTATCCTGCACAATGTCTACGAACCCGGTGCTGAACTTGTATAATTTCGCAAAAACTATGAAACGTATTCTTAATATCATTGCAGCGGTCGTGCTCCTATCTGTGGGTATGACTGCCTGCGATGACACAAACGATACCCCTGTAACTCCCGAGGTGGAGGGCTATAAGATCGGTGACCTCTATAAGAAGGGCTCTGTAGTTGGTGTTGTTTTCAAGCTCAACGACGAAGAGGGTACTTCAGGTATGATATTGTCACTCGACGAGTGGAGTGCAAAGTGGTCTACTGTGTATGAGTTCTACGAGGCTATGTCTACGGATAATGGTCTTTATAACTGGAGCAAGATTACGGCAATTCAGGGATGGGAGGTTCTCTTCCCCGCCTTTGGTTGCTGCAATACTCTTAATGGCGGCTTTGTAACAGGCTGGCATCTCCCTTGTCAGTATGACCTCGAGTATATTGCAGATGTCTTTGGCTATTGTAAGGGAGATAGCTTCGATGCTGTCAATAAGACCCTTGTTGAGAATGGTGGCGTGGCACTATCTCCGGACTACTACTGGAGTTCGTCGGAGGCTGGTCCGGGCTTGGCATACTCAATTAGCCTTGAGACGGGTACCTTTGACCAGTATAAGACTGATAAGTCGATGGAGTTCCGTGTACGTGCCGTTAAGCACTTCTAATCGCGCAACTTTTTGACTTTGCTTGATACTATTGCAGCCACGCTTACCTATGTAGGTGTGGCTGCTTGTTTAAGTGTTTATCACTGCACGGATAGTTTATTGCCCTTTACACATTCAAACTTCTTTAGGCGGTCTATGTTTTAGCCGTAGTTTGCCTTTTTAGCGTGCGATAAGTGTGTATGTGGCAAATTGGTTGCTTATTACAATAAATATGTTCGCGCGCGCGTTATCTCTATAACTTTTCCCCGAGTTGTAATTTTTTGCAGAAATGTTTGGTGAATTAAAAAATAGCGTATATATTTGCAGTGTATTAATAGGGTAGTACACTAATAAAGCAAATATAAACGATAATAATATAGATTATGAGAAGAGTTTTAGGTGCGATGCTGTCGTTGGTTGTCTTGGTGGTATCGGGTATGTGTAACGACGCTATGGCTCAAAAGAGTCAGCTCTCGGGTAGGGTAGTTGATGTTGAGGGTAATCCCATAGCCTATGCAACTGTTGTTGTGTTGCGCTCAACAGACCAGATGGCGGGTGGTGCTACGGATGATGATGGTAGATTTAGCTTGTCGGTAGCCGATGGCGACTACACATTCAAAGTGGTATATATAGGGTATCGCAGCCACGAGCAGTCTATAAGGGTGGCGGGAGCTACCACGTTGGGTGATATCTGCCTTGAGCAGGATGCAACGACCATTGACGAGGTTGTGGTAACAGCGCAGCTTATACGCCGTGAGGCAGATAGATTTGTTGTTGACGTAGCCAACTCGCCAATGTCCATAGGAAAGGATGGCGAGGAGCTACTTAAGAGTGCTCCAGGTGTGTGGATACAGGATGACAAGATTTCGATAAATGGCTCAAGTGGCTCAAAAATATATCTCAATGACCGCGAGGTTAAGCTCGAGGATGCACAGCTTATGGCATATCTGCGCTCGTTGCGCGCTGACGACATACGCAGCATTGAGATAGTGCCACAGTCTGGTGCAGACTATGATGCATCATCGTCGGGCGGTATCATCAAGATTACCACCAAGCGAAAGCTCGATATGGGTCTTATGGGCTCGGCGTCACTTGTTCTCAATGGCACAAAGGGTATGTATAATGTGATGCCGTCGCTGTCGTTAAACTATAATAGGGATAAGGTAAATGCCTATGGTCGTCTATGGACTGGTACAAGTGGTCAGGAGTACACCACAGAGGAGCATACCGACTATACGTCGGGTACTGTTATCGACGCGGCAACAGAGATGGATGATCAGTCGCTGTGGGCTGGTGGTAATGTCGGCGTGGTATACGACATCAACGATAAGCACTCTTTGGGTGCGGAGTTTCAGTATAACTACTGGGGCGGTGAGGATACCACAGAGACGTGGACAGAGCGCGCGCTGAATGGTAGCACTACGCGCACAGATGGTGACTATAGTAATAGCCACAATAGCTATATGTACACCGCTACGGCAAACTACATCTATAAGCTCGATAAAATGGGCTCTACGTTGAAGTTTATAGGCGACTACACCGACTCGCGTTCACCGCGTTCAAGCAACTACTATGATACGGAGTATGACCTCTTGATGCCTGCTGTAATGCGAGATTCAACATATCGTTATGCGTCGCGTAGCCACTATCAGCTCGGTACAGCCACCATAGCTTTGGAGAAGGTGCTGTCGCCAAAGGTTACGCTTAAGGCGGGTGCGAAGTACACCCATAACACCAATGCCAATAGTGCCGACTATGAGTACTTCAAGGAGGAGCTGTGGCATCCCAACCTTGAGCAGAGCTACAATATCGGCTACACAGAGAATATTGGTGCTGCCTACGTTATTGCTACGGCGCGTCTTGGTCGTGTAAGTGTTGTGGGAGGTCTGCGTGGTGAGTATACCTCGTTCCGCTCGAAGGATAAGCTCGTAAAACAAGACTACTTCGATCTCTTCCCTAATGCCAATGTGTCATATTCGCTGACAAAGGATGGAGCATACTCACTTATTGCGCAGTACTCGCGTACAATCTCGCGCCCCTCGTTCTGGGCATTGTCACCCAACGAGACAAAGATCTCGGAGTATATGATACAGCGCGGTAACCCCGACCTTAAGCCATCGTATAACAACTCGTTGTCGGTGACAGCCGTTTTGAAGTACAAGTACACCATAAGCCTCGGAATGCAGATTATGCAGAACGCCATACAGCAGACAACGCTTGTGGATAGCGAGAACCCCGAGTTGCTTATCTTGCAGACGATAAACTATCCTACGCTAAATAACTTCTACGCCTCGGTAAACCTGCCCTTCCAGATTACAAAGTGGTGGTCGGCAAATGTCAATATTACGGGTATGTATATGGGACAGCGTATCTATCCTGATGAGCCTGTGCGTCGCAACTTTATGGGTATGGCAAATGCGCAGACAACCTTCAACCTGCCCAAGAACTTCTTTATTGAGCTTGACGGTATGTTTATCCACGGTGCGCAGGCGGGTAACACACGTATAGGTGACTTCGGAAACCTTAATATTGCCCTCAAGAAGCGTATGTTCGAGAATAAGCTCACGTTGAGCCTCGGTGCCCAGAACCTCATACCGCAGAAGCAGCGTATCTATATCGAGGAGAGTACCTTTGAGCGTGTGATGACAGCCAGCCAGCCGTGGCAGAGACTTGCTGTAAAGTTTACTATATCGTATAACTTTAACACAGGTAAGCAGTTCCGAGCAAAGAGTGTCGAGAGTGGCTCTGCGGATGACCGTGGCCGTTTGGGCGGAGGTGGCAGTGGTAATAATTAGTGTGGTCTGCCATATTTTGTAAATTGCGGCGATATATTCTTGATGAATATTTATGTAATATGCTAAAAAATAGAGCGTTGTAGAGAAAAATTTGTCTTAAAAATTTGGAAATTTTGTGGGGGGGGTAAATTTGTAGTCGCAAATTACAATGTGTCTAAACAGTATTAAACCATAACAATTATTACGATTATGAGAAACTTTATTTGGTCTCTTGTAGCACTTTTGTTGGTCGCTTGTAACGATACAGACAGCGACAATTTCAAGAAGGACTCTGGCTCATATGCCTTCAAGCAGAGTGAGCTTGTAGTAGATGTTACCCCCGACACAGAGAGCTTCCGATTGGAGGCGTACTACTTGCGCGAGCCCGACCCAAGCCTGCGTGGTTTTATCTCCGTGCATCTCAACGATCTGGAAGAGCTCCCTTATGAGGACTATGTATCTTGCCCCATTGGACGATTTTGGACGGAGGACGAGGATGGCACTATGTTTACCGATGTTGCCATCTACCCAGAGAATATCCACGAGGAGGTCTCATTCGTGTTGTCGGTGATGTGTGCTTATGACAGCGACGAGGTGGGTTTCGATGGTAATGAGCCTATCCGCGATATCACCATCCGTCTGCGCCCCGTAGAGTAGCGTGCGAGGAGCGTGCTGCGTGCTTTAGGCGTGTGGTCGCTTATGATGCGAGTGGCTCTATGGATGACAGTGGTCGTTTGGGTAGTACACGATAGAGTAAATATGTAAATTATTAAATTATAAGTAACTAACCCATAAATTTTTAGTAATGAAAAGAGTGATGTTTTTGACCGCATTGGTCATCTGTTTAGCCTCGTGTATCGGAGAGAAATTTGCGACAGGCAACGTAGAGTCGCGCACATTCACAATTAGTGGTGATATTGATGCTATCGCTGCCGCGGCGAGCTTCGATGTGACGGTTGACCCTACGCTATCACATGGCGAGGTGGTTGTGTCAACACATACCGATATCTTTGATAAGGTGGATATCTCGGTTGATGGTACGACGCTCAATATTGATTTGAACTCTTGGATACTGCGTGCCAAGACACTCGCAGTGCGTGTTCCCGCCTATGAATACAACACTATTGCTATGTCGGGCGGCGTGGACTTTAGTTGGCTGGGCTGTAATGTGCCGTCACTAACTATCGCGGTGTCGGGTGGCGCAGACGTGGAGATTGAGGCAGAGTGTCAGGATATTACGCTTGCGACGTCTGGTGGTGCCGATGTCGAGTTGTGGGGTAGCTCACACAGCTTTGTGCTAGCTGCATCGGGTGGTGCATATGTCGATGCTATCAGACTAATTGCAGATAGAGTGGAGGTCTCTGCTTCGGGCGGTGCCGATGTTGAGGTTTATGCCACAGAGTCACTCAAGATTGAGGCGTCGGGTGGTGCCGACGTGAGCTATGCTGGCAACCCCACAAATGCAGATATCAATGCTTCAGGTGGCGCAGATGTAAGTCGCGAAAATTAGCCATTAGCAGTAGTTAATCCCAAAACGGAGAACCGATAAAATTTCGGTTTTCCGTTTTTTTTGTTTTCTCGGTTATTTTTGCGTCTATTTCAATAAAAATTTCGTATCTTTGCGTGATATTGTAAATACTCGATATTAAAAGCGTTTATTATGTTAACTTTGCTCTATTATGTGGTTACTTTAACGGTAGCGTGTGTGCTCTATGTTGCATCGTTTATCGCCCTTGTGGTATGCTATCCGTTTGATAAAAAGCGTGTTGTTGTGCATACTCTCTCTAAGTGGATTACCGATGTTATCTTCGGTCTTCCGCCCAAGATGGGACGCGATGTTATAGGTAGTGAGAACATCGACCCCAAACAGCCATACGTGATTGTGCTCAACCACAACTCAATGGTCGATATATTGTGCCTCTATAAGATACCCCTCGTCTTTAAGTGGGTGTCGAAAAAGGAGGTTTATAAGATTCCGCTCGTGGGCAGATTGCTCTTCGCGCACGGCGATATTGTCATCAATCGTGCAAGTGCCAAGGAGGCTATGCAGATGGTACACGACAAGGGTAAGGAGTGGTTGAAGAAGGGTGCTTCGGTAGCCATCTTCCCAGAGGGAACACGCTCAAAGGATGGTGAGATTCATAACTTCAAGGCGGGTGCTTTCCTCCTTGCCAAAGATGCGGGTGTACCTATTTTGCCTATTGTGCTTGATGGCACAACGACAATGATTAAGGGAGGCTTCTGGATGAATTGGAAGAACCGCATTACAATCAAGGTGCTCCCTCCCATATCGGCAGAGGATGTGGAGCAGCGCAGCGTGAAGGAGATTATGGCAGAGGTACACGAGTCGATGGTATCGACGCTCGCCTCAATTCGAAAATAAGGGTAAATAGCAGAGATAATATATGGCAGAACTCAATTCAAATAGGCCTGTTGCAGAGTATAATGATGACGCGATAGTCACGCTGTCGCCACGTGAACATATACGTCTGCGCCCAGGTATGTACATCGGTAAGTTGGGCGATGGCTCGGAGTCTGATGGTGGTATCTATGTGCTTCTCAAGGAGGTTGTAGATAACTCTATCGACGAGTTTATTATGGGCGCAGGTAAGCGTATCGAGATTAGTGTCGAGGGCGACAAGGTGTCGGTGCGTGACTACGGTCGTGGTATTCCGTTGGAGTCGTTGGCAGATGCTGTGAGCAAGATGAACACGGGCGGAAAGTATGGTGGCGAGGCATTCAAGAAGACTGTGGGTCTTAACGGTGTCGGTGTGAAGGCTGTGAATATGCTGTCGAGCCACTTCCTCGCGCGCTCGGTGCGTAACGGTGAGGCGCGTACCGTAACATTCTCGCAGGGTCTGGAGCTAACAGATAGACGTGAGAGTAATGTGTCGGAGGCTAATGGTACATACGTGGAGTTTGTCGTTGACCGCGAGGTGTTCGGTGACTACGCCTATAATATGGAGTTTGTTGAGCAGATGGTCAAAAATTATAGCTATCTCAACCTCGGTCTTACCGTGGTGCTCAATGGCAAGCCCTACATCTCAAAGAATGGTCTGCTCGACTTGGTTAATGACACCATATCGAGTGAGCCGCTATATGCCCCTATCCATCTATCGGGCGACGATATTGAGGTGGTTATAACCCACGGCAACGGCTATGGCGAGGCATACTACTCGTTTGTTAATGGTCAGTACACGCCGCAGGGTGGTACGCATCAAGCTGCGTTCCGCGAAGCAATTGCCAAGACTATAAAGGAGTTCTATCACAAAGATTATGAGCCTGCCGACATCCGTACATCTATCATCGCGGCTATCTCGGTAAAGGTTATCGACCCCATCTTTGAGTCGCAGACAAAGACCAAGCTCGGATCGAAGGATAAGGAGGAGGGTGTTACTATGCGTCAGTTTGTGGGCGACTTCCTCGCCACAAACCTCGACAACTACCTGCATAAGCACCCCGAGACGGCGCAGACGTTGCAGCGAAAGATTGTCGAGAACGAGAAGGAGCGAAAGGCGATTTCTGGCGTGCAGAAGAAGGCTCGTGAGGTGGCAAAGAAGGTGTCGCTGAATAACAAGAAGCTGCGCGATTGTAAGATACACTTCACCGATAAGCACGAGCTCGCCGAGGAGACGATGATATTTATCACCGAGGGTAACTCGGCATCTGGCTCTATTACATCGAGCCGTGATCCGCGCACACAGGCTGTATTCTCGCTACGTGGTAAACCCCTCAACTGCTATGGTAAGACCAAGCGTGTGGTATATGAGAACGAGGAGTTTAACCTGTTGCAGGCGGCACTCAACATTGAGGAGGATATGGAGAACTTGCGCTATAAGAAGATTATCATCGCAACAGATGCCGATGTCGACGGTATGCATATCCGCCTGCTGTTGACATCATTCTTCTTGCAGTTCTTCCCTGATGTGATACGTCTGGGACACCTCTACATCTTGCAGACACCGCTGTTCCGTGTGCGCAACAAGAAGGAGACCCACTATTGCTATACAGACGAGGAGCGTCAAACGGCAATCAAGAAGTGTGGCGCACAGGCGGAGATCACCCGCTTTAAGGGTCTTGGTGAGATCTCTGCAAACGAGTTTAAGGAGTTTATTGGTGATGGTATGCGCCTGGATCGTGTTCGCCTCACAAAGGATGACCCTATAAAGGATCTATTGGACTTCTATATGGGTAGCAACACTCCCGAGCGTAGAGACTTCATCGTGAGTAACCTGCGTGTAGAGGAGGATATTATTGAAAACCTGAAAATGCTAAACTAAACAGATGGTGAAGAATAGTGATACAATCGAGCGTGACGAGGCTGTGTTGGATGGTGATGTTGCCGCTATGGAGGTTGACGATGTTGCCGATGGCGTGGCTACGGGTCGCTACGATGCTCTTACGGGCGCAGAGGATGATATGCGTCGTATGACGGGTATGTACAAGAATTGGTATTTGGACTATGCCTCGTATGTTATCCTGGAGCGTGCTGTCCCCCATCTGGAGGATGGCTTGAAGCCTGTGCAGCGACGTATATTACACGCTATGAAGTGTGTGGAGGATGGTCGCTACAACAAGGTGGCAAATATTGTGGGTCAGGCTATGCAGTACCACCCGCACGGTGATGCCTCAATTAAGGATGCACTGGTGCAGCTCGGTCAGAAGGGACTGCTTATTGATATGCAGGGTAACTGGGGTAATATCCTTACGGGCGATGAGGCCGCTGCTGCGCGATATATCGAGGCGCGTTTGTCGAAGTTCGCTCTCGATGTGGTCTATAACAAGAAGACTACGGAGTGGATGTTGGCGTATGATGGTCGCAAGGAGGAGCCTGTGACGCTGCCTGTGAAGTTCCCACTACTATTGGCGCAGGGTGCTGATGGTATCGCTGTGGGCTTGGCATCAAAGATATTGCCGCATAACTTCATTGAGCTTATCAATGCCTCTATTGCGCACCTGCGCGGCGAGGAGTTTACGCTCTTGCCCGACTTCCAGACGGGTGGTATTATGGATGCCAGCAACTATAACGATGGCTTGCGTGGCGGTTCGGTGCGTGTGCGTGCTAAAATATCGAAGATTGATAAACGTACACTCGCTATCACGGAGATACCCTTCACAACCAACTCGGAGTCAATCAAGGACTCTATCATTAAGGCTAATGACAAGGGTAAGATAAAGATTAAGAAGGTCGATGATAATACCGCCGAGAAGGTGGAGATTATTATTCAGGTGGCCGCTGACGAATCGTCGGATAAGACTATTGATGCGTTGTACGCCTTCACCGACTGTGAGGTTAGCATCTCGCCTAATTCCTGCGTTATTGTTGACGATAAGCCTGTGTTTATGGGCGTGAGCGATATCTTGCGCCACTCGACAGACCATACACGTATGTTGCTCGGTAGGGAGCTGGAGATAAAGCTCGACGAGCTTAATGAGTCGTGGCACGCAGCATCGCTGGAGCGTATCTTTATCGAGAATAAGCTCTACCAGCTCATTGAGGGCTGTAGTACGCGTGAGGCTGCATACGAGGCGGTGGATAAGGGTCTTGAGCCATTCAAGAAGAGGCTGCGTCGTGAGGTTACACTTGAGGATGTGCAGCGTCTTACGGAGCTTAAGTTTATCCGCATTTCGCGCTATGATTCAGATAAGGCGGACAACGAGATTAAGCAGATTGAGGCAGATATCAAGCAGACAAAATACCACCTTGACCACCTCACTGACTACGCCGTGGCATACTTCGAGCGTATCAGGGATAAGTACTCGGAGGGTAAGGAGCGTCGCACCGAGATACGTGAGTTTGATACTATTGAGGCGTGGAAGGTGGCATCCTCAAATGCCAAGCTATATGTCAACCGTGAGGAGGGCTTCTTCGGCTATGGTAAGAGTATGAAGGATGCAGAGTTTGTCTGCGACTGCTCAAATATCGACGATGTGATAATTATCCTTAAGGATGGTAGATATAAGATTACGAAGATCTCGGATAAGGCGTTCTTCGATAAGAATATCTATTATATTGGCATATATAAGCGTAACGATGAGCGCACGATATACAATATGCTCTACCGCGATGGTCGTGGCGGTGCTATTATGATGAAACGCTGCGCTATCAAGTCCATTACGCGAGATAAGGAGTATGACCTAACGAAGGGTACGCCCAAGAGCGAGTTGCTCTATCTCTCGGTTAACCCTAATGGCGAGGCGGAGATACTCAAGATATACCTGCGTCCTCGTGCGCGCCTTAAGAAGTGCATCATAGACCTCGACCTCTCGACATTGGCTATAAAGGGTCGTCAGAGTGTTGGTAACCTTGTTACGCGCTACTCCATAAATAAGATTGTGCTTAAGGAGAAGGGTGCATCGACGTTGGGTGGTCAGAACATCTGGTATGACGAGGATGTGCGTCGCCTTAACACCGATGGTCGAGGACAGCTGCTTGGAGAGTTTAAGGGCGAAGATAAGATTGTGGTATGGACAGAGAAGAATCAGTACTATATCACAGGTTTCGATGTCCAGCAGCACTTCCCCGATGATACTATCCGTGTTGAGCGATATAGAGCAGAGCGTGTATATGCGTTGTGCTACTACGACGACGAGCAGAAGTACTACTATATGAAACGCTTCCAGCTTGAGGCGGGCGACAAGGTGCAGTTCTTCCTCGAGGATGGTGCTCCTATGCGCTTTGTGGCAATCACTGCGTGTCGAGGTGCGAAGCTGGCTGTGGAGTTTGGAGGAAACCATCAGCAGCGTCCTATGGAGCTTATTGATGTCGACGAGTTTATCGGCATAAAGAGCCATCGTGCGCGTGGTAAGCGTATTACGACATACGATGTTGCGCAGCTTACGTTCATTGAGCCTGAAGAGCCTCAAGATGAGGAGCTGCCAGAGGATGATATGACCCCTGTTCAGGAGGATGTGGATGCCGATGTCGACCTTGTGCAAGATGCCGATGTAGAGGATGTTATTGATGTTGATGATATCATTGGTGATGATATCAAGGTCGATCCTAATGTCGATTATAAGTCGCGTACAGAGGTTGATGATGTAGGCTTTACTGCCGCGCAGCTCGACCTGTTTTAATGCAACGTAGTGGGCGAGTGTCGTTATGCTGATTTTTTTGGTGGGATATGCAGGCTCTGGTAAGAGCTCTATGGGACGTCGATTAGCACGTCGCCTCGGTGTGTCTTTCGTCGATACAGACCAGCGTGTTGAGGCGAGCGAGGGTGCATCTGTTGCCGATATATTTCACTATCAGGGCGAGGAGTATTTCCGTCGCTTGGAGCGTGAGGTGATAGAGCAAATAGTAGATGAGAGTATACACGCGGTGGTCTCTACGGGTGGCGGTCTGCCTACGTGGGAGGATAATATGGCGTGGATGAACAGTCGAGGTGTTACTGTCTACCTGCGTCGCTCTGCCGAGCAGATTATAGCTCGTATGTCACCCTATGGGCGAGAGAAACGCCCTATGTTTCGCGGTAAGAGCGACGAGGAGTTGTTGGCGTTTATGACGGCGCATATGGCAGAGCGAGAGAGATTCTATGCCGAGGCTCGGGTGGATGTCGACTGTAATGCTATGAGCGACTATCAGGTACAGGAGTATATTGTAACACGATTAATATCGTTAAATGAAGAATAATGCACCCATAGGGGTCTATGACTCTGGCTTTGGAGGGCTGTCGGTATGGCGGGAGATACGTCGTCGACTACCCGATGAGTCGTTGTTGTATCTTGGCGACGGCAAGAATTGTCCCTATGGAGGACGCTCCAAGGAGGAGATTACAACCTTTGCTATGGCTGCCGTTGAGCGACTCGTTAAGGAGGGCGTTAAGATGGTTGTAGTAGGGTGTAATACAGCTACTGCTGCCGCTGTCAACGCGTTGCGTGAGCATTGGAGCAATATCCCCATTGTGGGTCTTGAGCCAGCGGTTAAGCCTGCTTGCCTAACGACCAAGACGGGACATATAGCGGTGCTGGCTACGGAGCATAGCCTTGCGGGTGATATGTTTTTGTCTACGGTGGCACGTTACAATAAGGATGTTGATGTGCACAAGGCTGTTGGTCGTGGCTTTGTGGAGATTGTTGAGGCAGATATGGAGCATAGCGATATGGCAGCAGAGGCTGTGCGAGGTGTTGTAGAGCCGCTATTTGAATTTAATGTCGATAAGATAGTGCTTGGCTGCACCCATTATCCCTTCTTAAAGCCACAGATTGAGCGTGTTGTGGCGGGACGCGATATAGATATTATCGACTCGGGCGAGGCTGTGGCACGTCGTGTAGAGTGGTTGCTTGACCGCTATGATATGCGCGCCGAGCAGGGTGCAGTGGCGACATATAGTTTTATCACATTTGCTGATGAAGAGTATCGTCAACGCCTCGCAAGAAAGGCTATGCAGATATAATTTAAGATAAACTGTTACGTTTAATAGATATATGGCAAAGGAGTTAAAAGATAGTAAGAGGGTGAAGGAGGCAGCGCCACAGAGCGATGCTCCTACTATGCGCGAAAATATACGTTGGATATCAGGCTTTGTGATACTCGCTGTGGGCGTGTTCATCTTCTGCTCAATTATCTCGTACTATTTCTATTGGTCGGATGATATGAGCGCGCTTTTGGAGCGTGGTAATGAGCTTGCTACACCTCGCTTTAGTAACGTGTGTGGCGAGACGGGTGCTGTCGTTGCCGACTGGCTTGTGGGCGGTGGCTTTGGTCTTTTTGCTATTGTGCTACCTATAATCATCATTGTCATTGGCTGGCGACTCTTCCGTTATAAGCCGTTGCGTCTCAACCATTTCGCCTTGAGCCTTATGCTCGTTTTGGTGCTTGGCTCACTAACTTTGGGCTATCTCTTTGATACAAAGTGGAGTATCTTTGGCACAGGCTTGGGTGGCGACTATGGTCTCGCTATGACCGCGGGTCTGAAGGGTCTTGTGGGTAATGTAGGCACGCTGCTTATCATCGTTGCGGGTTGGATGCTTACGGGTATATTCATCAATCGCAACTTTATCCACGCTGTAGATAGTGCTGGCGAGCAGATGGCAGATGGTGTGACGGATGCTGCCCGCTGGGTGTGGGGTAAGGTGCACCACCGCAAGGAGGATGTCGGTGTTGAGAGTACTCCATATTCAGAAAATGACGAAGAGTCCGAGAAGGATGACGAGGTGCTGCCCACCGTGCCACCTGTGACACCGCCTGTTATGATGACCGTTGAGCGTGTGCACCCTGCAGAGGATATTGCGGATAGTAGTGAGCCTGCAACAGAGGATGTTACCCCCGAGGCAGTCGATGAGGTGGAGCCTGCAACAGATAGACGTAACTATGCCGAGATGTTGGCTGCCGCCGACTCTCCGTTTATCGCTGTGCCGCGTGAGGACCAGCCGCTATCGCCTATCGACGTTGCGGAGGTGCTTGGTGTTGATGACAGCCCAGCAGAGGACTCTACTGAGGAGACGCAAGTGGATGGCGATGGTCTTGTTGTTACCGTTGAGCAGGGTACTATTGAGCAGGTTGATGAGGAGGATATCCTCAATGAGCTATATGACCCTATGCGTGATTTGGCGAACTATGAGCCTCCTATGCCGTCGCTGCTTGTTGACCATAAGTCGAACGTGGAGATTGACGAACAGGAGATATTCGAGAATAAGGAGCGTATACGTGAGACGTTGCTCAACTTTGGTATTCCTATTCGCAGTATGCACGCTACGGTAGGCCCCACTGTTACTCTGTATGAGATTGTGCAGGAGCAGGGCGTTAAGATATCAAAGATTAGCAATCTGGAGAATGATATTGCGCAGAGTCTTAAGGCGTTGGGTATCCGTATTATCGCGCCTATTCCAGGTCGAGGCACTGTAGGTATCGAGGTACCTAACCAGTCCAAGCAGACGGTGTCGATGTACTCTGCGATATGCTCCAAGGAGTTCCAAGAGTCGCGTGCCGAGCTTCCAGTGGTCATAGGACGTACCATTCAGAACGAGAACTTCACGTTTGACCTCGCCAAGATGCCACACTTGTTGGTGGCAGGTGCTACGGGTCAGGGTAAGTCTGTGGGTCTGAATGCTATCATCACGTCGCTGCTCTACCGCAAGCACCCCGCAGAGCTTAAGTTTGTTCTTGTCGACCCCAAGATGGTGGAGTTCTCGCTATACCAGAAGCTAGAAAAACACTTCCTTGCGAAGATGGAGTCGGAGGACGAGGCTATCATCACCGACCCCAAGAAGGCTGTATATACGCTCAATTCACTCGTTACGGAGATGTCTAACCGTCTGGAATTATGCAAGAGTGCGCACGCCAAGAATATCGTTGAGTATAACGATAAGTTCTTGCACCGCCGCCTAAATCCCGAGCACGGACACCGCTTCTTGCCCTATATCGTTGTTGTCATCGATGAGTTCGCCGACCTTATTATGACCGCAAAGGAGGTAGAGGCTCCCGTTATGCGTCTTGCGCAGAAGGCACGTGCTGTGGGTATCCATCTTATCGTTGCTACGCAGCGTCCCGATGTGCGTGTTATCACGGGTGGTATCAAGGCGAACTTCCCCGCGCGTATCGCCTTCCGCGTAATGTCTATGACCGACTCGCGCACTATCCTCGACCAGCCAGGTGCTAACCAGCTTATTGGACGTGGCGATATGCTGATGTCTAATGGTGGCGAGCTTACGCGTATACAGTGCGCCTTTGTCGACACCCCCGAGGTTGAGGGCATCGTCGACTTTATTGGTCGCCAGCAGGGCTATACCTCGGCATATAGCCTTCCCGACTATACGCCCGAGTCGGGTAGTGAGCCTGGAGGTGATGTAAGCTTTGGCAGCGAGGAGAGTGGTGCTCCGCAGAAGTATGACCCCAAGTTTGCCGAGATTGCGCGCGAGGCAGTGGCTAACGGTGTTATCTCTACCTCTATGATACAGCGTAACTTCGAGGTTGGCTTTAACCGCGCAGGACGTATTATGTTGCAGCTTGAGCGTGCTGGCATCGTTGGGCCACAGATAGGCTCCAAGCCGCGCGAAATAAAGTTCTATGACCTGCCATCGCTTGAGGCGAAGTTGCAGGATTTGGGTATATTTTAATGGCTGAAATGTTATGAGACGACTTGTTATGCTCTTTTTAACTCTCTGTTGTAGTGTGGCGGTGCTCTCGGCACAGACCACTGCGCAGGAGTGGCTCCGTAGGTTAGACTCTACGCTGGGTACGCGCTATGCTATGCACCTTACTGTTAGCGTGGACGAGGATGAGCCTCTTAATGGCTATTTTATGGTTGAGGGTGATGCCTACTACCTTGTGCTGGGCAGTATGGAGGTATATAGCGATGGCAAGCTGCGCTACGAGGTGAACAACCAGCGTAAGGAGGTCACCGAGGATAGAGTTAACCTTGAGTCGGTGGATCTGTTATCTAACCCTACGCGTGCCTTCAAGTTTGTTGATGGCGAGTTTCAGATGAGCGTTGCCTCTACGGAGCCTGCGAGTGTTGTGTTGCAACTTGTGCCAAAGGTTGAGGGTATGGGTATTAGCGACATTAGGCTGACGCTTGGTGTCGACACGGAGAGCGTGCTGCCGCGCTGTGTGGTATATAACTATGATGGCACGAGTGTTATCATAGAGCTCTCGATGGCAGATCTATCTGATAGCACGCTCCCGCGCTGGTCGAAGCAGGCGTATCGTGCCTACGATATAGTGTCGTTCTTGTAAGATGATAGGATGAAAATAGTGAAAAATATGAATATTATACAAGGTAACATTATGAAAATTAGACTATTAACCCTGCTATTTGCATCATTTGTTCTTGTGGGCTGCGAGCCTGGCGAGAATATTGGCAAGATTGAGGCTACTGTTATTGAGAGCTTCGAGCTAAATATGCCTGGTAATGTGGAGTTCAACTACGGCTATTTCACCGACATCTTGGTCTACACGTATAGCTATAACGAGGAGTTTGGCAACTGGAGTGGCTTTGCGCAGTCACGCAGCTTCGATATGGAAGACACCACATACAACAACCAGTATGGAGTCTATAACGACGAGGCAGCCTCGGGTACACACTTTGCTATGTACTACTACGATAGCTATAGTGAGCCTACCGATATTCTCTGCCGTTATTTTGGCAACTATCAGTTTAAGACCGTGCGCCTTAATCTCTCGACAATCACCTATAACGCTGTTGTTAATGGCAATGACTATGCTCGCGCCTTTAAGGATGGCGACTACCTCAAGGTGTCGTTTATCGCGCTTGGCGAGAATAAGACAGAGGGTGCTGTTGTCGATTACTATGCTGTCGACTTCCGTGACGGTAAGCGTTTTATTGCTAAAGAGTGGGATATGGTGGATATATCTGCCTTGAAGGGTAATCTGTGGGGTGTGCGCATACGTATCGAGACTACCGACGTGGGTGAGTGGGGTGCTAACACGCCGCTATATATCTGCCTTGACGACCTAATCTACACCTACGAGAGTTAGTGGAGTCGAGCCTACACAAGGTAGACGTTTTAAGAGTATGGCGAGGAGATGACCGAGTGTTATCTCCTCGTTTCTGTATCTGTATATTACGTAGTAATAGGGTCTGTTTTATTGTAAAATAGTCGCTGTTTGTTGAATTTATCTACCAATCTATTTTTAGCAATTTATTTTATTGTATATTTGCGCCATTTGTCGGAGTTTTTTTTAGATTTTGGCGGATTATTGTGGGTGGTGTAATCCACATAAAAGTACGTATGAAAGTAAACTATTATTAGGAAATTTTTTGATAAATTATGAAAGAGCTGTTTTATACGGCACCCGAGCTTGACGAGGTCAAGGTTTCGGTGGAATATGGTTTTACGATGTCAGGCTTTGACTCATCGCTCGACTATGGCGATGGTGGCGATGGCGAGTTGTTGGATTAATCCTAAAATGCAGAGACAATGAAGAGATTTTTTATGGCGTTAGCAGCCGTGGCTGCATTTGCGGGTTGCTCAAAGAGTGTTGAGCCTGCTGTCGATATGAATGAGGTTGTGGAGATTAACTTGAGCGCGAGCATCGCCGAGGATGATACACGTGTTAGTATCTCTGGCGAGAAGTTTACCGATGTCAGCTGGGAGTCGGGAGATGTTATTCGCGTTTGGTCTAATAAGGGCACCGAGGCAAACCTTACAGCGCAGAGTGCTGGTAAGAGCGATGTCCACTTTAAGGGTACAGCCGAGGCTGTTGCCGATGTGGATACCTACTATGGTGTGCATCCCCAGAGTGCTATTATGTATGGCACTGTTACCGTTGGTGATAGCTATATTGATGTTAACTATGCCGAGCAGTCGGGTGGTGTAGATAGTAACGCTGTGCTTTTGGCAGGTATGGCTACAGATGTGTCGCCCTACGATATCAATATGGAGTTTATGCCCGTAAACGCGCTGTTGCACGTGTCGGCAACTGGTGTTGCGACCATTGCAAAGGCGGAGCTTATGTCATTGGATGGCGCACAGATACCTGCAAGCTATCGTTACTCGTACGAGAGTAATACCTGCGAGCACCTAGATAATATGGTGTCGTCAATTGTCGTTAATAACCCCTCGTCGTCGGAGTTCTTTATCTCGTTGCCCGCAAACCTCGATTTGGCAGGTGGCTATGTGGTACGTCTTACCGATGGTAGTGGCAACACTTGTAGCAAGGCATACGCTGGTAAGCAGTTTGTGCAGGGTACTACCTCACGCGTAGCGTTTGAGTGGTCTACACCCACCGTTACACTTGGTGCCAAGACCTCGTATAGCTACTATGCTGCGGGAGATGCCACAAGTGCTAATAAGTGTGCAAACAACGCAATCTACTTTGTTTCTGGCATAAACGATGAGCCGTGTAGTAGCTCTTATGCAGGTGTTCAGGATGCTATGATTAGCGATGTCGGCTATCGTCTCGGTAGCGTTGACTATACCTACTCTGCAGGTCAGATTAGCTGGAATAAGTCAAACAATACCTTTGTGTTTAATGAGCAGCCCACGTACAATGTGTTGTGGGGCGAGCAGAATGATGTTAGAGCGTTTATTATAGTTGATGGCAAACGCTACTACTCATCAAATAATCTCTGGATTACAGGTCTGCCGTATAGTTATGATTTTGAAGATGGCTCGTTGGATAAATATAGAACAGATGGCTGGAAGGATAATGGTACTCTTAATATGACAGGTAGAACGATGGTTGCTCGAACTTCAACTCTTGTGTTGCAGACTAAACGTACGGGTGTTAAAGAGTCTGGATTTATTGTCTCTCCGAGATTTTATATGCCGTCAAACATTAATGTTCAAGCATCTATCCATAGAAGTGCATACTTCTTATATTGGGGAGGTTCGAAGAGTCGTACTGGGTATGTAGGAGCTGTTGCTAATGATACAACAAGCAATACATCATCTGTAACCTATACTTGTAGTGGTGGATCGGATGTTGCAGGAAAAATTTACGGCAGCGGCGAGTGGCTGACAGCCTTTGCGATAAGCCCCTCTACTCCCTATATCAGCATAGATAGTGATGAAGGTGATTTCTCTTCGACAGCGCACCATTACTTCCTACACGAGGCACATTTCCGTTATGCGCAATAGTTAGAGCAAATGGATAATTAATAAACTTTGCAGAAGTTACAGTCAAGTTATTGTGGATATTTGGAGTTTTGTTGGTTATGCGGTGATGCTATTGATTGCTCTCGGAGTGATAGCACTTGTAGGTTACGGTATACTATGCTTCATTGGAGCAACCATAGGCGGAGTCTTGACGCTAAAAGATAAAATACAAAACGATACAAATAGCTAATAATAACTTCAATACAAAACTCAAATAGCCACCCGTGAGGTGGCTATTTTTGTTAAAATTAGTAGGTGGTATGAGTAGGCGGGGTATCTCTAACTAAAGCGTGAAATTGCCTTGCGCGTAAAGAGTTGACGCTGTTAGCCCTATCCACTCCTATTAAACCCTGTCGCACTACCTCAATAGGGCTGTGAGCGTGGTAATTAATAAAAAAATTGCATTTTTCGCTTTTTTTGCTTACCTTTGGTACGTTGTATATACATATACGTAGCATTGTAAGTATGGAACTGAAAAAGATTGTCGACTCTCTCGCTCACCTGTCATCGCTTGTCGACGGGTGGACAGCATCAAAGAGTATCCCTGCCATTGAGCGCGATTTAGCCCTTGAGGAGCTACGTCGCATCTATGAGGAGTTGTTGCAGTGCAGTGGAGATACTGCGCTTGCCGATAGCGTAGGCGAGATGCTCTCTGCCCTGCCTGCGCGCGAGGCTGTCGAGGAGTTTGACGATATACTCGATATTGATGCCCTGCTGGGTCTTAACGACGAGGAGCCTATGCCCGAGCCAGAGCCTATTGTTGAGCCAACTCCAGAGCCTGTCATTGAACCAGAGCCAGAGCCTATCATTGAGCTAGAGCCCGACCCCGCGCCACTACCCGAACCCGACCCTGCGCCAGAATCTGTGCCCGAAATAGAGCCCGCTCCCGAGCCTACTCCCATTGTTGAGGAGCCAGCAAAGCCGCAGCCCTTTGGTGGCGGTCTGTTCGATATCGACGATATACCTATCCGTACCAAACGCGGACGAAAGATAATATCGCTCTATAGTTCGCCTATAACGCAGCCTACACCTGCGGTAGAGCCTACACCTACGCCAGAGCCAGAGCCTATGGTAAAGCCCGCTCCAGAGCGTCAGCCCGCTCCACGCCCAATCACCCCGCAGCCTGCGCCTACTCCTGCTCCTGCTCCGCAGCCAGCTATATCTAAAGAGCCACAGGTGCGCCTTGGCGATGTATTGGGTGGCAGTGTCACGGTGCTTGCCGACAAGATGGTCAAGGATGGTGCCCCAACGCCTGCATTCAACAAGATAGACAATCTACGGAGCGCGATAGGTCTAAACGATAGATTTTTGATGATACGTGACCTCTTCAATGGCGACGCGTCAAAGTATGAAGATACTATCGAGACACTCAACGAGTTTGATGACCTTGACGAGTGTATGATTTACATAGTGGAAAACTTTACTTGGAATCCCGATTCAGAGGGTGCGCGCCTGCTTGTGTCGCTTATCGAGCGTAAGCTGGCATAGTTGCCGCCTAAAAATCACAGAGTAGAGAAACAGCAAAAATAGATACAATGGCAAAACTCTATATAGTCCCAACGCCCATAGGTAACCTCGAAGATATCACGCTTCGTGCAATAAACGTCTTGCGTGACGTGGACTTCATCCTCGCAGAGGATACACGCACAACATCACACCTCTTACGCCACCTCGGCATAGAGAAGCCGATGCATTCGCACCATAAGTTCAACGAGCACGCTACGGTTGGTCGTGTGGCGGAGTCAATAGCAGCAGGTCGTGATGTGGCATTAGTCTCTGATGCAGGAACACCTGGTATCTCCGATCCAGGCTTCTTGCTTGTGCGCAAGTGCGTAGAGGAGGGTATTGACGTGGAGACGCTGCCAGGTGCTACGGCACTTATTCCCGCTGTTGTGCAGAGTGGCTTTCCGTGTGATAGATTTTGTTTCGAGGGCTTTCTGCCGCAAAAGAAGGGGCGTATGAAGCGACTTGCGGAGCTTGCCGCAGAGCCGCGCACAATCGTCCTCTATGAGTCGCCATACCGCGTAGTGAAGTGCCTTGAACAGATTGTCGAGACCTTTGGTGCGGAGCGTCGTGTGGCTGTTGTTAGGGAGATAACCAAGAAGTTTGAGCAGACGGTGCGTGGCACGGTTGCAGAGGTGTTAGCACACTTCAAGGAGCATGAGCCAAAGGGTGAGTTTGTTATTGTCGTAGCGGGCTATGACCCTAAAGCCGAGCAGACCCGCGAGGATGATGCAGATGATGTAGAGTAATGAGTGAGCGTTGCACGTATGGCAAGAGATAATAACAGATATACTCTCAGCGTATGGCAGAAGTGCCTTGTGGCGGTGCTCTATGCCATGTGCCGTCTGGTGGCTATATTACCACGCTGGGTGCGCTACTATGTCATCGAGGAGTTTATATTCTTCATACTATACTATGTCGTGCGCTATCGTCGTGGCGTAATACTCACCAACCTGCGAAATGCCTTCCCTGCAAAGAGCGACGAAGAGCTATGCCGCATAACGCGCGGTGTTACTCGCAACCTTGCCGAGCAGATGGTAAACACAATAAGTGTTACGGGCATCTCGGGCGAGCGTATGAAGCAGTATCTCACCTTCCCAAATGCCGAGAGCTACGCGCAGGCGGTGGCGGATAAGGATATAGTCTTGCTTGGCGGACACTTCGGCTCGTGGGAGTACTTTACATCGGTGGCACAGTATGATGCCCAGCACCTTGTTATGAGCATATACCATCCGTTGGAGAATAGTGCGTTGGACGAGCTGTTTAAGCGTATGCGTCGTCGCAATAATACGGTGCTTGTACCACGTGACGAGAGCCTGCGCTACTTCATAAAGAATAGAGGCGGCGATAAGCGTCTTGCAATGGGTCTTATAGCCGACCAAAACCCATACTTTCATAAGGATGCATATTGGTTTATGTTCCTTAACCAGGAGACAATCTTTGCCGAGGGTGGCGAGCAAATAGCGCGTAAGCTATCACTGCCTGTGTGGTTTGCGTGGATGCGCCCGTTGCGTCGAGGCGAGTATGAGTTAGTTATGGAGCAACTCTACGATGGCTGTGAGAGCGTTGCGGAGCACGAGATTACGGAACGCTATGTGCGCCGCTTGGAGGAGGTGATATGTGAACGTCCCGAGCTGTGGCTGTGGTCGCATCGCCGCTGGAAGTATAAACGTCAATAGGAGGGCTGTGTTATGTCAAAGTTGAGTGTTGTCATACTTAATTGGAACGGACGTCGCCATCTGGAGCGATTCTTGCCGAGTGTCGTCGCCCACACTACGGGCGATGCCGAGGTTATTATTGCTGATAACGGCTCGACGGATGATACTATCGTGTGGCTGCGTCTGGCGTATCCCGATATTCGCGTTATACGCCTCGACCGTAACTATGGCTTTGCAGGTGGCTATAATCGTGCTTTAGCGGAGGTGGATAGCGAGTATGTGCTGTTGCTAAACTCCGATGTTGAGACTACTGATGGATGGTGGCAACCGCTCGTTGATGTGCTTGATAGTGAGTCGGATGTCGCTGCTGTAGCACCCAAGCTGCGCTCCGTAGAGCGTCGTGATGAGTTTGAGTATGCAGGTGCTGCTGGAGGCTTCATCGACTATTTGGGCTACCCCTTCTGCCGCGGACGTATACTCTCGGCTGTGGAGCGCGACGAGGGACAGTATGACACGAGCCGCGACATATTCTGGGGTAGTGGTGCTGCGCTGTGTTGTCGCCGTGAAGTATTCTTTGAGATGGGCGGCTTCGATGAGTCGTTCTTTGCACATATGGAGGAGATTGACTTGCAGTGGCGTATGCAGCTCGCTGGCTACCGCATAGTGGTTGAGCCACGCTCCGTTGTCTACCACCTTGGAGGAGGCACGCTGCCTGTGTCGTCGCGTAAGATATATCTCAATCACCGCAATAACCTTGCGATGCTCTATAAGTGTTCTACTGCTATGCAGCGATGTGTCGTTGCCGTGGTGCGCCCTGTGACCGACCTTGTCGAGGCTTTGGGCTATCTCTTTACGCTACATCCACAGCGTGCTTGGGCGGTGGTGCGCGCTTGGTTGAGCTTTATTGCGTGGCATAGGCGGTTAGCAGTAAAACGCCGTAATGTAGTGCGCAAGAAAAAGGTTGCAGGAGTATACCGCTTCTCGGTTGTTGTGCGTTATCTCTTTGGAGCGCGCAAATTTAAGAATATGATGTAATGAGACGACTTATAATAATTCCAACATACAACGAGCGTGAGAATGTCGTTAAGATGATACGCCGCCTTATGTCTATGTCGGAGAGCTTCGACCTACTCATTGTCGATGATGGCTCTCCCGATGGCACTGCAGACCTTGTGCGTGCAGAGCAGGTGAGCTATGGCGAGCGGTTGCATCTAATATGTCGTAGTGGCAAGCTCGGACTTGGCACCGCCTATATCGCTGGCTTTAAGTTTGCTTTAGAGCAGGGATATGACCGTGTCTTTGAGATGGATTGCGACTTCTCGCATAACCCTGATGACCTGCCGCGCCTTGATGCTATGCTCGACAACACAGATGTTGTCATAGGTTCGCGTTACTCGCAAGGTGTCAATGTCGTAAATTGGTCAATGGGGCGACTCCTTATGTCGTACTTCGCCTCGAAGTATGTGCGTATAGTTACGCGTATGCCTGTGGCAGATGCTACTGCAGGCTTTGTTGGTTACTGTCGTGAGGTGCTCGAGGCTATCGACCTCGATGCTGTGCAGATGAATGGCTACGGCTTCCAGATAGAGATGAAGTATACGGCGTGGCGTTTAGGCTTTAGCATCGGCGAGTTGTCGATAATCTTCATTGACCGCGAGGAGGGTACATCCAAGATGTCGTCAGGAATCTTTGGCGAGGCATTCTTCGGAGTGCTGAAGCTACCATTTAGAACTATAAAACGCAGACAGTAATATGAATATGAATGATGCTGAAAAGGCAACGGCACGACTATTAGAGGTTATGGAGACCTTGCGCCGTGAGTGTCCGTGGGATCGTGAGCAGACCTTCGACACGTTGCGTAATAACACCATTGAGGAGACCTATGAGCTTGCCGATGCCATCACCGATAAAAATATGGAGGGTATAAAGGAGGAGTTGGGCGACCTGCTTCTGCACGTTGTCTTCTACTCAAAGCTCGGTGACGAGGTGGGTGCCTTCGACTATACAGATGTAGCTAATGGCGTGTGCGACAAGCTTATATACCGACACCCGCACGTCTACGGAGATATACACGCCGACACTCCCGAGGAGGTTAAGCAGAATTGGGAGGCCCTCAAACTGCGTAAGAAGAGGCGTAAGAGTGGCACGCTTGGAGGTGTCCCCGTCTCGCTACCAGCAATGGTCAAGGCGTTCCGCATAGGCGAGAAGGCTGCGGCTACGGGCTTCGACTGGGAGCAGCGCGAGGATGTATGGGCAAAGGTCAAGGAGGAGCTTATGGAGGTAGATGCCGAGGTGCGTGCCTCTGATAAGGAGAAGCTCACCGACGAGATGGGTGACCTCTTCTTCTCTCTTATAAACGCCTGTCGACTCTATGGTATTGACCCCGAGGCGGCACTGGAGCGTACAAATAAGAAGTTCATTCGTCGTTTTAACTATCTGGAACAGCGCGCTGTAGAGCAGGGTAAATCACTGCACGAGATGTCGCTTGACGAGATGGAGGGTTATTGGCAAGAATCTAAAAAAACAGAGTAATATGGCAATTATTAGAAACGTGCGCGGTCACGAGCCAGAGATTGGCAAGGATACTTGGTTGGCGGAGACCGCAACAATCATTGGTGATGTTAAGATTGGTGAGAACTGCTCGATATGGTATAACGCAGTGCTCCGTGGCGATGTAAACGCCATTACTATTGGCAACCACACAAACATTCAGGATGGTGCTGTTATCCACACCCTCTATGATGGCTCGAAGAACCCGTCACAAACACATATCGGCGACTATGTGTCGGTAGGTCATAATGCTGTGATTCACGGTGCTACTATCGAGGATAACTGCCTTATAGGTATGGGTGCAATCGTCCTCGACAATGCTGTGGTGGCTACAGGCTCAATCATAGCTGCAGGTGCCCTTGTGCTCTCTAACCAGAAGCTTGAGCCCTACTCGGTATATGCAGGTGTCCCCGCCAAGAAGGTGAAGGATGTAACTCCCGAGCAGCGCGACGAGATAATCAAGCGCACAGCCCGAGATTATCGTACTTATGCCTCTTGGTACGAGTAATTTTTTGTGATAAGGGTGCATCTGCGGCGTTGAGCTTGTTGCCCCGAATGGGAAATACGTTTAGTATGTCCCATCCGTGTCAACTGCGACTCACCACCACATCTGCACCCTTCTGACAAAAAATGCTCTCAAAGTTCTTTGTTTTTCGTGATAAGGGCGCATCTGCGGCACCAAGCTCATTTTTTTCGAATGGGACGTACCTCAAGTACTACCCATCCGCAAAAATTTCGACCTGGCACCACATCTGCACCCTCTCAATACTTGCCACGAATGGAACTGTATATCGTATGGCTGGAACTCTACAAGTAAGTATGAATTGCTAATCAAACACACCGATTATGAAGATGCAAAAGAGACATATTGCACTGTTAATGCTGATAGCATTTGCATTGAGCCTTGTGATAAACTTCTCGTATCTGCTACTGCCGATAATAACAGAGCGAGGTATGTCACAACGTGGTGGTGACGACCACCATCAGGGTGAGCACAGCTCGGGTGTGCTACACATCACAGATGACCTATACGGATACATTGTGTGTGACTGCGAGAAGCGTGACAGTGTATATGTGTCATCGTGGCAGATTAATACTTACCAACTGCAGGAGGGTGACCGCCTCCAATTTCGTTCACACCATCCGCGTAGCGACCACTACTCGAAGCAGATGATAGAAAGGGCGCACAAACGCTTGGATGAGATAGTGATGCGCAATGGCGAGAAATTTGACTTCGACGCGCTATATGATCGTCCGAGCCGTACGGTGGAGTTTGTATGGCAGATAGCCTACTATGCGATAATCTCCTTCATACTGCTACTCATACTAACGATTCAGCCAAGGTCGGGACGTATCACTGGGTGGATATTCTTCCGTCGCATATTGTTGGTGATATTGGTGAGTGCCATAGCTCTCTACTTCGCGCCCGTTATGTCGTTCAAGGGTGGCGCAATGCGCATAGTATTCTTCTTCCAGAGCGAGTCGCGCAATAACGCTAACCTTGTGGTGCTTACAAAGTGTCTATTTATGCTTGTAGTGACGGTGCTTTACGCATACACCTACCGCTTGATGCGTCAGCGTCAGGATATTGTCGTGGAGAATGAACGCCTCAAAACAGAGAACCTTGCAACGCGCTATAATATGTTGGTGGGACAGATAAACCCGCACTTCTTCTTCAACTCGCTGAACTCGTTGGCTATGCTTGTGCGCGAGAGGGATGATAAGCGTGCCTTGGAGTATATCGACCAGCTATCATACACCTTCCGTTACATCATACAAAACGGTCAGAGTGAGCGTACAACGCTAAAAGACGAGATGGCTTTTGCCGAGGCGTATGCCTACCTTTTCAAGATACGTTATGCCGATAAGCTCTTCTTCGATTTCGACATAGACAGCAGTTATAAAGAGTGGACACTGCCAGCGTTGTCGTTGCAGCCACTTATTGGCAATGCGGTGAAACATAATAGTATAACGACAAAGACCCCGTTGCACGTAACCATCCGTACTGTAGATGGCGTGCTTGAGATAGCCAACCCTAAACACCCGAAGCTCGATGTTGAGCCTTCGACGGGTATAGGCTTGGAGAACCTGCGTAGTCGATGGAACATTATCACGGGTCACGATATTGAGATTATCGACACGGCGGAGCGTTTTGTGGTACGCCTGCCATTAGAGCCGCCTAAAAAGTAGAAGTTATGCGAAGAGTTATAATTGTTGAGGACGAGACGGCAGCTGCCGTTAACCTGCGTAGTATGCTTCGAGCGATAGACCCCGATATAGAGGTTGTCGATGTGTTGGAGTCGGTAGAGGAGGCTGTAGACTACTTCTCAAAGGAGGTAGATGCCGAGATAGTGTTTATGGATATTCACCTTGCAGATGGCGATTCATTCCGTATATTTGAGCGTGTCGACATCTCCATACCTATTATATTTACTACTGCGTACGATGAGTATGCGCTTCAGGCATTTAAGGTCAACAGCATAGACTACTTGCTTAAGCCATTCAAGGAGGATGATTTGCGTCGTGCCATTGACAAGCTGCAGCGTCTTACCGTAGGTGAGCAGAACGAGAGCCGCGAGCGTCGCAACAAGATGCTGTTAGAGCATACGGAGGAGGCTATGCAGACGATGCTTGTGCGCTATAAGGATAAGATTATACCTGTGCGTGTCGACGACGTAGCGTTCTTCTATACCTTCTCGGAGCGTGTGACACTAACAACACTCGATGGCGTGTCATATCCCGTGGATAAGACCCTCGAGGCGTTGACACAGCAGCTCTCGGCAGGGGAGTTCTTCCGCGCAAACCGCCAGTTTATCGTATCGCGCCGTGCCGTTAAGGATATCGCCGTATGGTTTGGTAGCCGTCTTGCGCTCAATCTTATTGTGGAGACTCCAGAACGCATCATTATATCAAAGGCTCGAGTCCCTGAATTTAAGCAATGGATGCAGTCGGCTCACCGCTCGTAGATGTCGGCTCACCGCGCAAAAAGGGCGTTTAGCGGGACGTGTAGCTCAAAATAGCACTTTAGGGTTGTACCTTTGTAACAGAAAACAAAGTACAACCCTTTAAAATTTATATACTATGAAAAAGATGATGTTTTTGACCCTTGCGCTGTCGGTGATGGCAATGGGTAGTGCGATGGCTAACGACTCAATGGCGGATAATGTAAGAAAGCCACGTGTGAAGGTTGAGGTAAACTATATCTGCGACGGACACCACCACGACGTAAAGCATCATGCAAAGCCCGGACGCAGAGCTCCAAAGCATGGATGCGTGGTATGTGATAATATGCATAAGCCACATCGCGCACATCGTCCACATCCGCACTTTGTTCCAGGTATGCGACCCGCTCCGTCACACCACGTTAAGGGTAGCGATTGCCGCCACGATGATCGCCACGACAACCGTCCCAATGGTCGCCCCAATGGCAATGGCGGACGTAGATAAGAGTGTTGATTACAGGGTGTCAGTTAACTGACACCCCTTTTTTGCCGTTTCACCGACAAATAGTTTCATTTGTGGTGGAAATGTATTATTTTCGCAAGCGAAAAGTGCAAATAAAAGTTGAAATAAAATAAATCGAAGAAAATGAAGAGATTTCTTGCTATCATCCTTTTGCTGTGTATCACATTGCCAGCAATGGCACAGTCGGGACGTATCACGGCGAAGGTGATCGACAAAGAGACCAAAGATGGTGTTATAGGTGCTATCGTTGAGGTGGTGTCAACAACAAATGAGAAAAACCGTAAACACACCACAACAGGTGCTGGTGGTGCAGTTACTATTAGCGCATTGTCGTCTGGTGAGTACGATATGACAATATCGTTTATTGGCTACACTACGCATAAGCAGCGCATAAAGGTCAGTGGCACAACGCAGCTCGGTGTAATTGAGCTTGCTGCCGAGGCTGTGGCTATCGAGGCAGTTGTCAAGGAGGTGCAGGCATTGCGTACCTCACAGAATGGCGACACTGTAGCATATAACGCTGGTGCATTTAAGGTTGCGTCGGATGCCGACGTTGAGGGTCTTCTGAAGAAGATGCCCGGTATAACCATCTCAAATGGTCAGGTCGAGGCGCAGGGTGAGCAGGTGAAGAAGATATTTGTAGATGGCAAGGAGTTCTTCGGCGAGGATGTGTCAACGGCACTTAACTCGCTACCAGCGCAGGCGGTAGATCGCGTTGAGGTCTTTAATAAACTCTCTGATAACGCGGAGTTCTCGGGTATGGATGATGGCGAGGGATATAAGGCTATCAACATTGTGACACGCTCGAATATGCGTCAGGGAGTCTTTGGTAAGGTGTATGGTGGCTATGGTTATCAGCCCAATACAGATGGTGGCGCACCCGACTTGGACTTCATAAATGATGGCATCTACAACCCCGAGGTGGGTAGCGTAACATCGCAACATAAGTATAATTTTGGTGGTAATGTCAACCTCTTCCATAATAACACTCGAGTATCTGTTATCGGCCTCTTTAATAACGTCAATCAGCAGAATTTCTCATTTGAGGATATCATTGGTGTTACTGGTGGTGGCGGCGGCCCCGGCGGTGGTCGTGGCGTAGGTCGATATATGGTGCGTCCGCAGAGTGGTGTTGCAAATGTCGGCTCTATCGGCTTGCAGTACTCTGACTCGTGGGGCGAGAAGGATAAGGTAAAGCTCAACGGCTCATACTTCTTCAATAATACCAATACAGCTAATAAGAGCGTCTTGCAGAAGTGGTACGAGACACCTTCGCCCGATGACTACTTGGAGCAGGAGGGCGAGTCGGAGACACGTAACTTCAACCACCGTGCAAACCTCCGTTTAGATTGGAATATCAACAACAATATGTCGCTGATGTCGCGTACAAACTTTAGCTTCCAGGGTAATGACCCCTATAGCCAGCAGTACGGTGAGCTTACGGGTGAGAGTGCCGATATGAAGGGTCTGCCTTATGAGTTGTCATATAATGGCTCGCAGTCGTCGTCGCGTGCTCTGCGTTTCTCGGAGTTCTTGCAGTATCGCGTAAAGCTGGGTAAGCCTGGTCGTACACTTACCGTAGATGGTCGCTATGGTATACGTAACACACCGCGCTCTAACGCTAATAGTTACTCGACTATTTCTACCATATATGACGATGCTACGGGTATGTATATGCCCGAGGTGCGCTACGTGTCATCTACAGCACCGCAGACAGAGACAGACATTAGAGCTAATGTGACATATACAGAGCCTGTGGCAAAGAATGCACAGGTTAGTATGCAGTATCGCTTTGAGTTCGAGGATCAGGCAATCGAAAAGATGGCGTATATCACAGGCAGTGACTATGCAACCGAGGGTCTTATTCCTGATGCATCACTGTCGTCGATGACCAATAGCCGTAGCATTGAGCATAAGGTGGGCCCTGGCTTCCGCTACTCGAAGGATCGTAACACCTTTGTCGCAAATGTATTCTATCAGTATTCGACACTTGACGGTATGGTCAATGGTGAGAATGTGAAGCGCGACTTTAACCATATCACCTACTTTGTGATGGGTAATATAGCCTTCAACCCGCAGAACACCATCCGCGTATTTATTAACTCGTACACGTGGAATCCCGATGTGCGCAACTTGCAGGATATATACGATGTGTCAAATGCACAGTATATCTCAAAGGGTAACCCCAACCTTGTGTCATCATATACACACCGTATCAACTTCCACTATATACGTTCTAATATCGAGAAGGGTCGTACCTTTATGTGGATGTTCTCGACACAGTTCCAGCAGGACTATATGGGTCAGTCGATATACTACAACCCAGATACTATCATCATTGATGGCAATGAGTATAACCCATTGCAGTACTCGACATACGAGAATATGGATGGCTACCGCCAGTTGCGTACACACTTAAGCTACGGTTTCCCTATTGCGCCTATCAAGTGTAACCTTAATATGATGGCGGGTGTTAGCTGGACACGTACCCCGTCAATGATCAACGACGAGCTAAACTTTACCAGCAATATGGGCTACGATGCTATGGTGTCGCTGGGTAGTAATATCTCGGAGAATATCGACTTTACGTTGCAGTGGAATGGTGCATACAACGATGCTCGACAGTCGCTCGCATCGCGCAGTAGCCGCAACCAATATTTCAGCCACACTGCATCGGGTACGCTCAAGTGGGTGTTCTGGAAGGGATTCTCGCTGACAGCAGCTGTAAACTATAACCAGTATGTAGGTTTTACGAATGACTATAACGAGGACTATATCATATGTAACGTCTACCTCGGTAAGAAACTCTTCAAGAATCAACTTGGCGAGGTGCTTATAGGTGTCAACGACCTCTTAAATCAGAATACTGCCTTCGCTCGTACTGTCGGTAGTGGTTATACGCAGAACACTTGGAATAGTGTTATCGGTCGCTACTTTACCGTGCAGTTCAACTATAACTTGCGCTACTTTGGTAAGAAGGGTTCTACCAACATCGAGGACTACGATGGTATGTCTGGTGGCCGCAAGGGCGGTATGCCATTTGGCGGCGGTATGCATCACCGTTAGTCCAAGGCCTAAAAAAAAGCGAGGAGGGATCGCCCATCTGGGTGCATCCCTCCTCTTATTTTCTCCCCTGCTGAGCTGCTATCTTGCAAGGAGTACGCCAAACTCGGCAATCGAGGTGGCGTTGTTGCCCTCAATCTCCTCTACTGGCTCAAGACGCAGATAGCGGGTGGAGTAGCTGCGTCCAAAGTGTACGAAGTAGGGTGTGGGGTTGTTCTTGATATTGCTGAACTCAGCATTGCAAGAGCACTGGCTCCACTCCTTGCCGTCGATGCTATGGTATAGGTTGTATCTAAATATTGTGCCTCGCATGTTCTCCGTGTCGGGGGCGTAGCAGAAGCCCGCAATATCTACAACCTCGCCAAGGTCGATGGTGAGTGCTTGGAGCGTGTCGCTATGCCAAGCGGTGCTCAGGTCGCTGTCGATAGCCTCGTGTGCCTCGGCGTCGATAGTCTGCCACTTGCTTGGATCTATCTCGCTGGTGTAGATTATGCGCTGCTTGTCCTCAATGGGCTTGGCGTAGTATAGCTCTACGTTCGAGATGTGAGCCTCGGTGCGACAGTGGTTTATGGTCACACGTATGCGCTCAGCATGGCAGTCCGAGAAGTGGAGTATGCGCTTGTAGCCTATGGTTGTGCCCTCGGCAATATGACACCATGAGCCATTTACCAGAGCCTCGACTGTGAAGCTCTCAACACGCTGACCACGCTCTATATCCTCCTGGAGAAGTAGGGTGTTCACGTAGCAGCCACTCTTGACCTTAAACTCTCGGCTATCGCCCTCCTGGGCACTCCAGTAGCCAACACCGCCCTTTATAAGACTCTTGCTGAAGTTCCTAGCGATATAGTCGCCAAAGGCTGAAATGCGCTCGGCGTCAATCTCGTGGATAAGGCCTCGGCGATCGGGTGGTATGTTCAGCAGAAGCACCGAGTTGCAACCTACCGAGGTGTAGTATATGTCGACAAGGTTTGCCAGTGAGCGCACCTCGTCATTCTGCCACTCGTGGTAGAACCAGCCTGGGCGTATCGACACATCTACCTCCGAGGGGTACCAATATATATCCTTTGCCTTAGATATGAGCTCACGGCTGCCCAGGTCGCGCGACATCTCGACAAGCTCGAGTGCTGCATTAGCCTCGGGACCCCCAGCTAAGGATTGCGGGGTGTAGGCAGTCACACTCCACTCTGTTGCTCGGCCACGACCTCCCTCGTTGCCTACCCAGCGTATATCGTCGCCCATGATTGCAGTCACGGCATTGGGTTGTAGACGGTCGATTGTGGCAAGTATGTTAGGCCAGTCGTACTCCTGACGCTTGCCATTAGGACCCTCGGCACAAGCTCCGTCGAACCATACCTCGTCGATGCGGCCATAGTTGGTGAGTAGCTCCGTGAGCTGCGCAATGAAGAGGGCGTTGTAGGCTGGCGAGTCGCCGTAGCACTCGGCATTACGATCCCAGGGCGAGAGGTAGACGCCAAATTTGATTCCATGTCTGCAGCACGCCTCGCTCAGCTCACGCACCACATCGCCTCGACCCTCACGCCATGTGGAGTGTGCCACGGAGTGCTCTGTTGTAGCTGTTGGCCAGAGGCAGAAACCGTCGTGGTGCTTGGCCGTAAGTATCACCATCCTGAAACCTCCCTTTTTGAGCGTTGTGACCCACTGGTCACAGTCTAACTCCGTGGGATTGAATAGGTTGGGGTCCTCTGTGCCATCGCCCCACTCCATATCAGTAAAGGTGTTGATACCAAAGTGGATAAATGCCGTAAGCTCCAGCTGCTGCCAGGCGTATTGCTCACGACTTGGCACAACTCGGCTTGCCATGTCGACCCTCTCTTCTGCTGAGGCATCCTCGGGAAAGTGAAGATGTTGGCTATATAGCACCTCGTGTGTGGCGTGGCAGCTGCCAAGCAGTGTGGCTATTATTAGTAAAAGTATCCTCACGTTAAGTTTGTTTATAGCAAGAGGGTATCCGCTTGTCGCAGGACACCCTCATTGCCTAGTTTATAGATAGTCTACTACTTCTCTGCGAAGTACTTGTAGAAGTAAGGCAGAGTCTCGAGACCCTTGTCAAACTGGTCGAGGCCGTAGCTCTCGTTAGGAGAGTGGATGGCATCCTTCGAAAGACCGAAGCCGAGCAAGATGGACTTGATACCGAGGATATTCTCGAAGCCCGAGATGATTGGAATAGAGCCACCAGAGTAGAATGGAAGTGGCTTAACACCAAATGTTGTCTCCACAGCCTTCTCTGCAGCCTTATATGCTGGCATATCGGTAGGCGATACGTAGGGCGCGCCACCGTGCAGGAACTCAACCTTAACCTTCACGCTCTTGGGTGCAATGCGACGGAAGTGCTTCTCAAAGAGCTTTGCAATCTTCTTGAAGTCCTGATTAGGTACAAGACGCATAGATATCTTTGCGTAAGCCTTCGAGGGGATAACAGTCTTTGTTCCCTCGCCAGTGTATCCACTCCAAATGCCGTTTACGTCGAGCGAAGGACGGATGCCTGTGCGCTCCATAGTGGTATAGTCAATCTCGCCAGCTACGTCGCCCAGATCAAGAGCCTTCTTGTACTCGTCGAGTGAGAATGGAGCCTTGTTGAGTGCCTTGCGCTCTGCGTCAGTGAGGATGCGAACATCATCATAGAAGCCAGGTATGGTTACGCGACCAAACTCATCAGTAAGCGATGCAACGAGCTTTGCAAGCACATTTGCGGGGTTGGCTACTGCACCACCGAACAGGCCAGAGTGTAGATCCTTGTCGGGGCCAGTAACCTCTACCTGCATATATGTCAAACCGCGCAAGCCAGCAGTGATTGTGGGGCAGTCAAGACCAATCATAGATGTATCTGATACAAGGATGATATCAGCCTTAAGCAATTTCTTGTAGTCGGCGCAGAATTTATAGAGGCTGGGTGAGCCAATCTCCTCCTCACCCTCAAGCATAAACTTTACGTTGCAGGGGAGGGTGTTGGTAGCAACCATCGCCTCAAAAGCCTTGGCGTGCATATAGAGCTGACCCTTATCATCGTCAGCACCGCGGCACCAGATGCGACCATCCTTAATCTCTGGCTCAAATGGGTTGGTCTTCCACTCGTCGATAGGATCCTCTGGCATAACGTCGTAGTGACCATATACCAATACCGTCTTTGCCTTGGGGTCGATGATCTTCTCGGCATATACCACGGGGTTACCCTCTGTGGGCATTACCTCGGCACGGTCAGCACCTGCCTTTACAAGGGCTGCAGCCAGCCACTCGGCGCAACGTACCATATCCTGCTTGTGCAGTGACGGCTGTGCGCTGATTGAGGGAATACGTAGAAGGTCGAATAACTCCTCAAGAAATCTCTCCTTGTTTTGCTGAATGTAGTCGTTTGCAAGTTTCATAATAGATATTGTTTTAAGGTTTTATGTTTAGTCGGTCTTATGGTTCGTGTATGTGAATTATACGGTTTTTACTCTTTGCAAATTTGTTCTATTTCGGAAATAAAACGCTTTGCTAAAGCGTCTGCTTCAGCCATTGTTTTCGCCTCGGTGTAGACACGTATTATAGGCTCGGTATTGGACTTGCGCAGGTGTACCCAATTCTCTGCAAAGTCAATCTTTACGCCGTCAATATCATTGACCTTTTCGTTTGAGTATCTTGACTTTATCTCTGCCAAAATCTTGTCGACGTTAATCTCTGGAGTAAGCTCTATCTTGTTCTTTGACGCAAAGTATGCTGGGTATGTTTTGCGAAGCTCCGACATAGTCATATTGAGCTGTGCAAAATAGGTCAAAAAGAGAGCAACACCAACTAATGCATCACGACCATAGTGTAGCTCGGGGTAGATTACGCCACCGTTGCCCTCTCCACCGATAACGGCACCTGTCTGCTTCATCTTGCTTACGACATTTACCTCGCCCACAGCAGCTGCCTCATACGTGCATCCCGCATAGCGTGATGTAACGTCGCGCAGTGCGCGTGACGATGATAGGTTAGATACGGTGTTGCCTGGGGTGTGGCGAAGTACATAGTCGGCAATAGCTACCAGCGTGTACTCCTCGACAAACATCTCGCCATTCTCCATTACAAATGCGAGGCGGTCAACATCGGGGTCTACGACAACGCCCAAGTCTGCACCCTCGCGGCGTATGACCTCTGCTATCTCGGTGAGGTTCTCGGGTAGAGGCTCGGGGTTGTGTGCAAACTCACCCGTGGGGTCGCAGTTAAGCTCCACAACCTCGCAGCCAAGCTCGCGCAATAACTCGGGGATGACAACGCCACCGATAGAGTTTACAGCATCTACAACAACCTTAAACTTGCGCTTCTGCACAGCCTCCTTATCCACCAACTTAAGTGCCAAGACCTGCTCAATGTGCTTCTTGTTGAAATCTTCGCGCAGGATGACGTGTCCGATGTGGTCAATGGTAGGGTAGTTGTAACTGTTATCTTCAGCAAGTGCCAGCACCTGCTTGCCCTCGGCATCATTGAGGAACTCGCCTCGCTCATTGAGGAGCTTAAGGGCATTCCACTGGCGGGGGTTGTGTGATGCGGTGATGATGATACCACCGTCGGCGTGGTGGGTTATGACAGCCATCTCCGTACCAGGAGTTGTACACATGCCAATATTTATGACATCTACGCCGCAGCCGAGAAGTGTGCCCTCAACGAGGTTGTCTACAAGCTCTCCCGAAAGACGGGCATCACGACCTACTACAACGCTAATGCGCTTGTTAGGGCTCTTTGACTGTATAAGGCGTGAATACGCTGTGACAAACTTGACAATATCAATTGGTGTGAGGTTGTCTGATGGTGCGCCGCCTATTGTGCCGCGGATGCCTGATATCGATTTAATAAGTGTCATACAATCTATAATTTTTGGTTTGATGCAATCAAAAACGCAAAAAATGGCTTAAACATTTTGCTATTACCGACAAAATTATTAATTTTACGCGAATATTAAAAATAAAAACGATAATAATTGTTGCAACAATGAGAATAATACCCTCTTCCGAGTTGATTATCAACGGTGATGGTTCAATATTCCATCTTCATCTAAAGCCCGAGCAGTTGGCGGATGTCGTTATTTTAGTAGGCGACCCTGGACGTGTTGCTATGATTGCCGAGTATTTCGATGAGAAGGAGTGCGAGGTGGCAAACCGAGAGTTCCTTACCGTCACAGGCAGCTATAAGGGCAAGCGTATGACGGTAATGTCAACGGGTATTGGCATTGGCAATATAGATATATGCGTTACAGAGCTTGATGCTCTCGCAAATATCGACTTTGAGACGCGCCAGGTAAAGGAGTCATTTAGACAGCTTACCCTTGTGCGACTCGGTACGTCGGGTGCTATTCAGCGCGACATCGAGGTAGGAGAGGTTGTGTTCTCGCGTACGTCTGTAGGCTTCGATGGCTTGCTCAACTACTATGAGGGTCGTAACGATGTGTGCGATCTTGCTATCGAGCGAGCATTTATGGAGCACACAGCGTGGAATGATTTGCTTCCCAAGCCATACTTCATTGATGCTAACAATGAGCTGTGGGAGCTCTTTAAGGAGTCTACACGTGAGGGTATCACTATTGCTGCACCTGGCTTCTATGCTCCACAGGGTCGCTGGGTGAGACTGCGTCCCCACGACATCCATCTGAACGAGAAGATTGAGTCGTTCAACTACGAGGGTCGACGTATAACCAACTTTGAGATGGAGGGCTCGGCATTGGCGGGTTTGGCAACACTTATGGGTCACCGTGCCACAACTATCTGCACAATCATTGCGCAACGTGTGGCAAAGGATGCCTGCACCGACTATAAGCCTTTTGTGCGCCGTATGATTGAGATGGCACTCGATAAGCTGGCGACGCTCTAATCAAACGGGTGTAAATATTGCGTAAATACCGCATACACAATAGAGTAGAAAAATTAATAAATATAAAAATAAAACAGAAAGATTATGAAATTTACCGTATCAAGTTCAGCACTTCAGTCACTGTTGGCTACAACAGGTAAGGCTATCAGCAACAAAAACACACTCCCCATCCTCGACTACTTTCTACTCGAGCTTAAGGGGGAGACACTCACAGTAACAACCTCTGACCTCGAGACCACTCTCATCGGTCATCTTGCTGTTGAGAGTGTTGAGCGTGAGGGCGTTATCGCTGCCCCCGCAAAGCTTATGCTCGACTCACTCAAGGAGTTCCCCGAGATGCCTGTGGAGTTTGATGTTAACGATACTACCTGGGAGATTAAGGTTAAGTGGGCAAGTGGCTCACTCTCAATTCCTGGTGCAAGCGCAGTGAGCTATCCCGCTATGCAGACCGTAGGTGCCGAGCATAAGGAGATACTTCTCGACGTAGATATGCTCATCGCGGGCATCAATAAGACTATTTTTGCTACTGCTGATGATGAGTTGCGCCCCGTAATGAATGGTGTATACTTCAATTTCGAGGAGGGTAAGCTCACCTTTGTCGCTACCGATGCACATAAGCTTGTACGCTCTGTTGTAGAGTGTGCAGATGTCGATTTCAATGCATCATTCATCTTGCCCAAGAAGCCTGCAAACTTGCTTAAGGGCGTGCTGCTTAAGGAGGAGGAGCCTATTCGAGTTACATTCGATGCAAAGAATGTTATCTTCGACCTTAAGAACCATAAGCTCGTGTGTCGTCTTATCGAGGGTAACTACCCCAACTATAATGCTGTAATCCCCACAGCTAACCCTAATAAGGTGCTTGTTGACCGTGTGGAGCTTGTAAATGGCATCAAGCGCGTAGCGGTATGTTCTAACCCTACAACCAACCTTATCCGAATGGATATCGCTAATAACCGCATCAGCCTCGCAGCGCAGGATATCGACTTCTCTGTATCTGCTAACGAGACAATCTCTTGCAGCTATGACGGTCAGCCTGTGACAATTGGCTTTAAGTCTACATTCCTTGTTGAGATACTCTCAAATATCGACACTCCTACTGTTCAGATTGAGCTTGCAGACTCCACACGTGCAGGTGTATTCAAGCCCGTGTATGATGATAAGCACATCGGCGAGGTGCTGATGCTGTTGATGCCGATGATGATCAACGCCTAATTTTATCGAGGTAAAGAGCCTCTGCGGCGTTTGGCTCATTGCACCGAATGGGGAAATACGTCAAGTATCTCCCCATCCGAGTTTTGCGGTGAGCATTATGCAAAATGCTGTAAATATTTAGATATGAACTTGCAACTTAAACGTCCGATTGTCTTTTTTGACCTTGAGACAACAGGCGTAGATACGTCAAAAGATCGTATCGTAGAGATATCTATGGTCAAGATATGTGTCGATGGCAGCAAGATAGTCAAGACACGACGTATAAACCCCGAGATGCATATTCCCGAGGCGGCTACGGCGGTGCACGGCATCACAGATGATGATGTTAAGGAGGAGCCTACATTCAGGCAGATAGCAAAGTCGTTGGCAAAGTTTATTGAGGGTTGCGATTTTGGAGGTTTCAACTCCAATCGCTTCGACCTACCAGTGCTTGTTGAGGAGTTCTTGCGCGCAGATGTCGACGTAGATTTCAAGAATCGCCGTTTTGTGGATGTGCAGAATATCTTTCACAAAAAGGAGCAGCGCACGTTGGTTGCAGCGTATAAGTTTTACTGCGATAAGGATCTTGAGAATGCCCACTCTGCCGAGGCGGATACGATGGCAACTTATGAGGTGTTGGAGGCGCAGATTCAGCGTTATCCCGATATCGGCAATACCGTAGAGCAGTTGGCGGAGTTCTCGACACAAGGCCAGGTCGTTGACTTTGCTGGACGCATAGCCCTCAATGAGAAGAGTGAGGAGATATTTACCTTTGGCAAGTATAAGGGTATGAGCGTTGCGGAGGTATTCAGCAAGGAGCCGAGCTACTATTCTTGGATGATGAATGGCGATTTTCCGCTATACACCAAGCGTGTGATAACGGAGATACGTTTAAGAGAGAGAAACACAAAATAATAACCTATACATGAGATTACTGCGTACCATATTGGTAGCCTTGATGTTGGCTATGACGACTGTGGCGATGGGCTTCGAGCCGTCGTCGGAGATTGTTGTGGTAAACGGCAAACGCTACTATGTACATACCATCGAGCAGGGTCATACGCTCTACTCGCTTGCTCGTGCTTATGGTGTGAGCGAGCAGCAGATTATTGATTGCAATGAGAATCTTGTTGCGGAGAGCTTGTCGTTAGGCAGCAAGATATATATCCCCGTTGTTGAGCCGTCAAAGCGAGATACGAAGCGTAGTCGTAAGACACAGACAGAGGAGGTCGGGGATAAGGACTTCCGCATACACATCGTGGAGAAGGGACAGACGCTCTACTCAATAGCCAAGAGCTATAAGATTAGCCCTGCCATCATTGAGGCGGATAACGAGGGTGTCGATGCCGAGAATTTGAGTATAGGAGAGCAACTACGCATACGTCGCTCCGAGATGGGCTTCACGTCGGCGCGCCAGATTGAGCGCGAGCGTGCAGCACGCGACGGTGAGCGCAGCGATAGCGTGGGTGTTGGTCAGCATCTTGTGCAGCCTGGAGAGACCATCTATTCGCTGTCGCGCCGTTACTCTATCACCGAGGGTGAACTGCTTATGTGGAATGACCTCAAGGATGCATCGGAGTTGCGTGCAGGTATGGTGATACGCATTTCGGCGGACTCTGCCGAGATAAATAGTGACGAAAATATCAATATTAGCACTCTGCCCCATATTATCGACTCGCTGATGGGACGTGATGAGGCCTATGCATACCTCTATGGCGATGGCGGTATTGCTGATAGTCTTGCTACGGAGCCTGTCGACGTGGAGTTTGTGCGTTTGGGTGCAAATAATACGCTTAAGGCGGTGGTTATGTTGCCCTTCCATATGCGTCAGAAGGTTAACCCTAACTATGTAGACTTCTATCGTGGAGTGTTGTTGGCGATGGAGGATCTTAAGGCGGAGGGCTACTCTGTGGATCTTACGGTGTTTGATACCGAGAATAGTGCTGCACGCATCAAAGATATCGTGGCATACGAGGAGGCTATGCTCGATGCGCAGCTGATTATAGGCCCTGTCTACGAGGAGGAGCTACGCCACGTGCTAGGTCACGCCGAGGATAATAACATCCCCGTAGTATCACCTCTTGCGGACATAGAGTCGTTGAGTAGCCCTGTGCTATTCCAGATGCAGTCGGAAAATGATTTTGAGTTTACGAAGTTTGAGCCATTCTTGGATAGTAGCCGCGAGATAATCACCATCTATGCTGCAACCAATGATATGGCATACGTCGAGGAGATTAAGGCATTGTTGGGCGAGAGAGAGTCGCGTGACCTTATCTTCGCATTTAACCGTGAGCCATACTTCTATCAGCGTGGAGCTAATGGTGAGAGGGGCGCATTGGTGGATATCAAGGCGTTGTTGCGCAGTACTACCCCCAAGACATTCTTCGTTGTGGCAGATAAGGATACCGACATAGACCGCATATTGACCACGTTGGCATCGACAAAGTCGTCGATAGTGGATCGCGGTGCTATCATTGGAGACTATATGGTAATCGGTAACCGTAAGTGGGCACGTTTAGATAATATCGAGCGTCAGTCGTTCTTCCGTAACAATACGGCATTTCTTGTACCATATCACGCCAAGCGTAGCGAGAGCATCATCCGCAGCTTTGATGCTCGCTACATCAAGGCATATAAGACTCTGCCTACGATGTTCTCGTATCGAGGTTATGATGCTGCTATAATATTTTGCAGACGTATGTTTACAGGTCTTGATGACATAACCACACAGCTCATTAAGCCGCTTGCTACAACCTATCGCTTTGAGTTTAGGGATGGTATGTATGTAAACACCGAGTGGTCGCTTGAGATGTATAGACCAAGTTTTATCATCGACGTAAATTAGAGTTTTAATGGCAAGTATACAATCACCCATTCCCGAAAAGACCATCGAGCGTTTGAGCGAGTATCGCCGTACGCTTGTAAAGTGTCACGCGCAGGGTATCACCCATATCTTCTCTCACGTGTTGGCTGGTATGCATGGCATTACGGCTGTGCAGGTGCGCCGCGATCTGATGCTTATAGGCTTTTCGAGCGATACGAAGAAGGGCTATGACGTTAAGGTGTTGATAGACTTCATCAATAATATCCTGTATAGCGAGCAACCTATGAATATGGCCATTATTGGTATGGGTCACCTCGGTCAAGCTATCACTAAATACTTTAATGGCAAGGGTCTTAAATTGCGCATCATTGCTGCCTTCGATATCGACGAAAGAAAGATAGGCGAGTGTATTGATAATATACCGTGCTACCATATCGACGAGTTTGAGCAGCGTGTCGAAGAGCTTGATATAAGCATTGCTATCGTGTCGTCGCCTACTTCTGCGGCATCTTCGTTGGTGCTACCCATCATCAATGCAGGTATTAAGGGTGTGCTCAACTTTACATCTGCGCCTCTCAATTTTCCGCAGGGTATCGTCGTTGAGAACTATGATATAACCACTCTTCTTGAGAAGGTTGCTTACTTCGTTAAGGTTGCCGAGGAGAACAATAACTAACAATGACGCTGCACTACGGATTTGACTCTCTTCCCGAGATGTTGCGTACGGTTGTCACCGTAGGCTCATTCGATGGAGTACACGCTGGTCATAGGGTGCTACTTGAGCGTCTTGTGGCTATGGCGCGCCGTCTCTCTGCCGAAAGTGTGGTGGTCACGTTTGACCCGCATCCACGTATTGCTATGGGGCGTGCCGAGGGGCTTACGCTGCTCACATCAATTGAGGAGCGTGCACTACTTTTGGAGAGATACGGTGTAGATAGAGTCATCGTCGCCCACTTTGACGAGGCATTCCGTAAACAACCCTATGAGCAGTTTGTGCGTGAGTCGCTTATCGAGCGCGCTGGTATGGTGGGTATGGTCGTGGGCTATAACCATCGCTTTGGGCAGGGTAGCGAGGGTAACTATGAGCGGCTGTTGCCACTGGGTGAGCTCTTGGGCTTCGGTGTTGAGCGCGTTGAGCAATTTACGGAGCACGGCGCAAAGGTTAGCTCTACTGTTGTGCGTAACTTGTTTGAGTGTGGCGATATGGTGCGAGCATCGGAGATTATGGGACACGGCTATATCGTTGCTGGTGAGGTGCAGCAGGGTGTGCTACGTGTGAAAAATAGCTATAAGCTACTACCCGCGAATGGCTGTTATCACGCCCTGGTCAATGAGCGTGAGATGCAGGTATGTGTTGAGAATCGCTCTATTACTATGTGCGAAGATGTGTCGGGTGGAGTGGTAGTAGAGTTTTTAGGAGCAGAGTAATCAAAAATTAAGATATAGTCCATTATGAAGAGCTTTGAAACAAAGATACGTGTGGAGTATCACCACACCGACCAGATGGGTATTGTGCATCACTCTAACTATGTCAAATTTTTTGAGGTTGCACGCACCGAGTGGCTGCGCGCTATAGGTCTTACCTATGCCGAGATGGAGCGACGCGGTGTTATGATGCCTATCGTCGAAGTAAATATCAAGTATAAGCAACCAGCTTACTATGATGAACTTATCTCGGTGAGTGCTATGGTTGACGAGTTACCTATGGCGCGTATGTGTTTCCGCTATGAGATACACGGTGAGGATGGACGAGATATCGCTTATGGCTCCACTATACTCGGCTTTATTGACAAGGAGTCGCGTCGTCCACAGCGCGCTCCAAAGTGGCTTATGGAGGTGCTTGAGAAGCTATAAGCTGCGTGTAATATCTGATTTCCAACTACAACCCATATAAATGAAGTGTATAGGTAGGTATATACTATATACGTCTATTGCCGCAGCTACGATTATTAGTTGTGGGGCTATTAACGTGTATAGTGTTGAGGAGTATGTCTACGATGCGGAGTATGCAAAGGTTGATAGCCTAAAGCTCGATTCGCATTATGTGTCGGGGCTATTTTCGCAGATGCCCTCCTCGCGTGAGCTGATACGTCGTCAGGAGGTCGCAGATTCATTGGCGGCTGTTGATAAGCGGCGAGGTCATCTGCTTACTATTGCTTGCGTTGGTGATATGGTGCTTGGTGTTAACTATCCCGATGACGCGCCACTGCTGCCAGCCTACGATGGTGTCCACCTCTTTGATGAGGTTAAGGAGTATATAGCGAGTGCCGATATTGCTGCTGGCAACCTCGAGGGGCTGTTTCTCGACGAGGGTGGTGAGGTGCGAAAGGTGCGTGACCCTAAATATGCCTACTTCTTCCGTATGCCAGAGAGGTATATCAACCATTTTATTGATGCTGGCTTCGATTTTCTGTCGATAGCCAATAACCATCTGCGCGATTTTGGCGATGAGGGTGTTAACTCTACACTCGCAATCCTTGAAAAGTCTGGTATTGCCTATGCGGGTCTGCGTGGTCGTTGCGAGACTGCCGTTATTGAGCGTGATGGCGTGCGTTATGGCTTTGCGGCATTTGCGCCATTTATTGCTATGTGCGACATCCACGACCTTGAGCTTGTCGACGAGCTTGTTGGACGACTACGCCATAAGGAGGCGTGTGACATTGTCATCGTCACGCACCACGGCGGCGCAGAGGGCAGCGCAGCCTATCGTGTGCCGCGCGAGCGCGAGTATTTTGGCGGTGGCTATCGCGGTAATGTCTATGATTTTTCGCATAGATGTATTGATGCTGGTGCAGACCTTGTGTTTGGTCACGGCCCTCACGTTGTGCGAGGTATGGAGCTATATAAGGGTAAACTTATAGCCTACTCGTTGGGTAACTTCTGTACGCCCTATATGGTGAATATTAAGGGACGTAACGGCTATTCGCCAGTGCTTATAGTCACGCTTAATGCCTGTGGTGAGTTTTGTGGCGGCAGGGTAATATCGGCACGCCAGACTACCCGCTTGGGGCCAAAGCCCGATGCCGAGAAGATTGTTGTCAAGGAGCTACAAACAATCTCGCGTCTCGACTTTCCAGAGTCTCCGCTACGTTTCGACGATGATGGTAATATGTATGTCGTAAAGTAAATAGTGGGAGGTAGTGCAGATTATTCAAGCACTACCTCCCACATCTATTATTATCTGCGACTACTCGATTAGCGAGATGCTTCGCTGGATAAACTCTGTGAGGTTTTTACCCTTTAGCATACCGTTTGAGAGCAACGCGAGGTCGATGATTTGGCGCACCTTGCGGTTATCCTTGCCAATCTCTTCAAGGCGTGTGTCACGCTCCTTGTGCAACTCCTCTACGCGCTGTGACAGTGTGTCACGCATTTCGCGCTCCTCGGGGCTGAACTCCTCCTCCTTCTTACCCTTAACACTCTCCTCGAAGCGTGCCTGCTCCTGCTCTGCGGCTGTTATCTTCTTGCCGATTGTGCGGAGCTTGTCGCCGTAGGCATTCTCAACCTCGCCAAGGATATCCAATACCACGGGGTGGTTACCGTTTACGGTGATTGTGAATGAGTCGGGCATCTGACCATAGAAGCGACTCATCTCGCCACCGCTCATCTGTGCCATATCCTTCATTCGGCGCATAAACTCATTCTGTGTGATCACTACGGGTGCCGCCTCGGGCGACATTGCCTCGAACGATACGTGGTACTGTATCTTCTCGTCGGTAGGCATCTGGCTTTCAAAGACAGGGCGCATTATCTGCTGCTGCTCACTTGTCAGCGACATCGCCTGTCGCTCCTCCTTACGTATAAGATTCTCCACAACATCAGAGTCTACGCGCACAAAACGCACCTTCTCGTTCTTTGACTCGAAGTACTGTACGTAGTGGCTGTCAAGTTGTCCGTTCATCTCAAGGATGTCATAACCTTTGGCGCGAGCGGCCTCCACAAAGCTGTTCTTACCCTCTACATCATCTACGTATAGAACGATTGTGAAGCCATCTTTGTCGGTCTGCTCCGCCTTAATCTTCTCGATATACTCCTCCGAAGTATAGTATTTGTTCTCTATGCTCTTCCATAGCATAAAGCCTTGTGCCTTCTCTGCAAACTTCTCATCTGTGAGGATGCCATACTGAATAAATATCTTCAGGTCGTCCCACTTCTCTTCGTAGTCAGAGCGCATTGTGTTGAAGAGCTCCTGAAGTCGGTCTGCCACCTTGCGGGTAATGTATCCCGATATCTTCTTCACGTTTGAGTCGCTCTGTAAGTAGCTGCGTGACACATTCAACGGGATGTCGGGAGAGTCTATAACGCCGTGTAGCAGCGTAAGGTATTCGGGTACGATGCCTGTTACCTCGTCGGTTACAAATACCTGATTTGAGTATAGTTGAATCTTATTCTTCTGTATCTCGAAGTTGTTGTTTATCTTCGGGAAGTAGAGAATACCTGTGAGGTTGAACGGATAGTCAATGTTTAGGTGTATGTAGAATAGCGGCGTATCGCTTGTGGGGTACAGGTCGGCATAAAATCTCTTATACTCCTCCTCGCTAATCTCCGTAGGCTTGCGTGTCCAAAGAGGTGTAGTATCGTTTATGATGTTATCCTCGTCGGTGTCCTGATACTTGCCATCTTTCCACTCCTGTCTCTTGCCGAAGGCGATGGGTATGGGCAAGAAGTGGCAGTACTTACGTAGCAGGCGCTCTATCTCTACGCGCTGGGCATACTCTGCGCAATCCTCCGAGAGGTGTAGTACGATACGTGTTCCGCGCTCAAGACTCTCATCGAGTGTCTCCATACTGTACTCGGGTGAGCCGTTGCAGCTCCAGTGAACACTCTTCTCATTTGCGCGGTACGACTGTGTGAATATCTCCACCTTGTCTGCAACCATAAATGATGAGTAGAAGCCCAAACCGAAGTGACCGATGATAGCCTGATCCTTATACTTTGCCATAAACTCCTCGGCACCCGAGAATGCTATCTGGTTGATGTAGCGATCAACCTCCTCTGCAGACATACCTATACCGCGGTCAACGATGGTAAGTGTCTTGCTACTCTCGTCGACGCTCACACGTATCGTGAGGTCGCCTAACTCACCCTCTGCTTCGCCCTTTGACGATAGTGTCTTAAGCTTCTGTGTAGCATCCACGGCATTAGATACCAACTCGCGCAAAAAGATCTCGTGGTCAGAGTATAAGAACTTCTTAATTACGGGGAAAATGTTTTCTGTTGTTACCCCAATTTTTCCGTTTGTCATACCTTATATATATTTTAGTATCTATTTTCAACGAAAATAAATATGTCAAACGGTGTGCCAACCACGTAAAAGTGACATTTTGGCAGATTATGTGGCAGAGTGACGCTCTTGTCTGTTGTCAAGTGACAGGTTATTACCTGCTGGTGCTCCCCACATAAAACAGCAATCCCGAGGGTTACAACCCTCGGGATATGCATAAATGGTTGCTCTGTGTGTCGATCTACTTTCTGATCTCCGCACCTGTCTTTTGCTCGAGCTGCGACTGCAAGTTTGCCATAGTGCGCTCAATCTGCTTGTCGGTAAGAGTCTGGTTCTTATCCTCAAGCACAAAGCTCAAAGCGTATGACTTCTTGCCCTCGGGGAGTTTGTCGCCCTCGTATACGTCGAACAGCGACACTGACTTGAGCAGCTTCTTCTCCGTAGCAAATGCTATCGAGCGTAGCTGTGAGAATGATACACCCTTGTCAACGAGTAGAGCCAGGTCGCGCTTAACCTCGGGGAACTTCGACAACTCCTTGAACTGTATCTTTGCCTTCTTGGTCATCTTTATAAGCTGGTCGAACTCTATCTCGGCGAAGTATACATCCTGCTTGATATCAAACTTCTTGCGTACGGCAGGTGCTACAACACCCATACGCAACACCTCCTTTGGACCCTGCTTGAAGACGATAGCATCGGCATAGAGGTCGCAGTCGAGGCTCTCGCACTGCAAAGCATAGATGTCTATGCCGAAACGCTTGAGTAGCTTCTCTACAGCGGCACGCAATGTGAAGAACGATGAGCCTTCAGCCTTGCTATTCCACGAGAGCTGTGTTGCCAAGCCTGTCACGGTGATACCTATGCGGTAGCTCTCCTCGTACTTTGCTAAAGCATTCTCGTCGTCAGCCCTCTCTGCGGCATAGGCGTAGCAGTTACCTACCTCATACATCTTAAGGTTGGCGTTACGGCGATTTACGTTAAGCTCGACAGCCTCCAATGCGTTGAACATAAGAGTCTGGCGCATCACGTTGAGATCCTGTGACAGCGGGTTCATAATCTTCACGCAACGCTCTACGGGGTATGACTGCGATGCCTCGTAGTATGATGCCTTGCTCAACGAGTTAGACATAATCTCGGTGTAGCCATTTGCTGTGAGGTAGTCTGAAGCGATGTTCTGAAGACGGCTCTTGTCGGGTTTCGGAGCATAAGAGAGTGTTGAGTTCACGTGATCCGAGACTTCGATGTTATTGTAGCCATATACGCGCAACACCTCCTCAACGAGGTCTGCCTCGCGCTGTACATCAACGCGATATGGGGGAACACCCACCTTGAGTGTGTCGCCCTCGCGTCCACGCACCTCGACATCGAGGGAAGAGAGAATTGCGAGAATCTGCTCCTCGGGGATATTCTTGCCGATAAGACGACAAGCGCGCTCAATTGAGAAGTCGAACTCAAAGTGCTGTGCGGGAGTGGGGTTGATGTCGATAATCTCTGATGTGATGCGACCTCCAGCGAGCTCCTGCATAAGCAGTGCTGCGCGCTTGAGGGCATAAACCTGAATATTTGGGTCGATGCCGCGCTCGAAGCGGAATGAAGCGTCTGTGTTAAGACCGAAACGCTTTGCGGTCTTACGTACCCATACGGGGTGGAAGTAGGCACTCTCGATAAATACGTTGACTGTGCTGTCAGAGATACCAGAGTCCTGACCACCATATACGCCAGCGATACACATAGGACGCTCTGCCGAGCAAATCATAAGGTCGTTGGCGGTAAGTGTGCGCTCCACGCCATCAAGTGTCACGAACTTCTCGCCCTCTGCGGCCGAACGAACAACAACCTTATTGCCCTCAATCTTATCTGCATCAAATGCGTGCAGGGGCTGTCCAAGTTCAAAGAGAACATAGTTTGTGATGTCCACAAGGTTGTTCTTGGGGTTGATGCCTGCTGCGCGCAACTCATTCTGCATCCATTCGGGCGAGGGAGCTATCTTACAGCCGCTTACAGTGATGCCAGCATAGCGGGGTGCAGCCTCATTGTTGATTACCTCTACGGCGATTGTGCGTGAAGTGTCGTCAACCTTGAATGCATCTACCGAGGGCAGCTTGAGTGATACATCCTCACCGCGGCTACGCAAGTATGCCACGAGGTCGCGTGCAACGCCTATGTGAGACGCCGCATCTACACGATTGGGTGTAAGACCGATGCCGATAAGATAGTCGTCAGCAATGTGCAAATACTCCTTTGCAGGTGTGCCCACTACGGCATCTGCCGAAAGCTCCATTATACCCTCATGGTTGCGACCAATGCCAAGCTCATCCTCTGCGCAGAGCATACCCAATGACTCTACACCGCGAATCTTGCTACGCTTTATCTTGAACTCCTCGTCAGAGTCGATGGGGTAGAGTACCGAGCCGACTGTAGCGCACATAACCTTTAGACCCTTGCGGCAGTTAGCTGCACCGCAGACAATCTGCAGGGGTGCCTCTGCACCTACGTCAACAGTGGTGATGTGCAGGTGGTCAGAGTCGGGATGATCCTCGCAGGTGAGTACCTCGCCTACGACAACGCCCTTGAGTCCACCCTTGATGGTCTCTATCTTCTCGAAGTCCTCAACTTCAAGACCAAGCTCGGTCAATATCTCGGCTATACGCTCCGCCGAAAGATCGGTGTCGATATATCGTTTTAGCCAATTGTATGATACATTCATGTCGTATATTTTTTAGTTATTTGTCTTGCCTATGCATAGCGTATGCGCGCATAATGCGCATATATTCGTGCAAAGATATATAAAAAATATGAAAATGGAAAATAGCAACGATGAAAACTTCCAGCGCAATAATAAAATACCCCTTCGGGAGGGTGTATGATTATCGGCTGCCGATGGCAAGCAATACCATACCGATAAGTATCAACACAAGGTCGATAAACTTTGAGCGCAGGTTCTTTTCGCCGTAGAGCAGTGCGCCACATACAAAGGTTATTATTACCGATGAACGACGTATCATCGACACAACGGCAATCATCGAGCCTTCAGCATCGAGAGCGTGATAGTAGCAGAAGTCGGCAAGCGAGACAAAGAGCGATATGAGGGGTATGCTCCATCGCCATTGGAAGGGCTCTGCTGCCCGCTTGGGAAGCCATACAATGGCAGCTATAACAATCATTATACCAAGTTGATATACACCAAACCAACTCTGCACAAACAGCGGGTCGATATTGTGAGAAGAGATAAGGTATTTATCCCATAACCCGCTTACTGCGCCAAGCATCATTGCGGCAAAGAGTGCCCAAACGTGGCGGCTATGACGGAAGCTGATATTCTCTCTTTTGCCTGCGACATTGAGCAGATACAACGAGAGTATCGTGAGCAAAACACCAGACCACTGCCAGAGGTTTAGTCGCTCGCCAAAAATGAGCATTGCACCGATAAGTACCATCACGGGGCGTGTAGCGTTTACAGGGCCAACGATTGTTAGTGGTAGGTGCTTTATGGCGAAGTAGCCGCACAACCACGACGAGAGTGTTATTATCGCCTTTGTGGCTACAAGTGCGTGTTCCTTTATGCTGTAGCTCGTGGAGTTGAGCAGAGTGTCATCAAACCACCCTAAACCGAGCTCTGCATTGAGTATTACAGGCGCGAAGAGGAGTGTAGCAAAGAGGGTGTTGAGCAGCAGTACGGGAATTACGGCATTGCCCTTGAGCGACTGCTTTTTCGCAACGTCATAAAAGCCTAATAGTAGGGCGGAGAGAAATGCTGCTGTAACCCACATAACTACTAATATACCAATAGGTTGATGATAAGAAATATCGCTAATGTGACACTTGCCAATGCATTGAGATTACCAAATGCAATGCCTATGCTACGCTGGCGTGTGGGCGTGACAAGGATGTGCTCCAATGTAAGTATTGTAGCAAAGAGCGCGCAGCCGATGTATAGTAGCAGGCTCTGTGGTTGATACGACGCAAACCACACCAAGAGTAAGACACTGACGATATGTAGCATCGCACTGATAATTAGCGATGTGCGTGCCGAGAAGTGCGATGGTATAGAGTGCAGACCGTGGCTACGGTCATAGTCGGCATCCTGCAAAGCGTAGATAATGTCGAAGCCTGCGCACCAAGTCATTACCACGAGGGCAAGCAACCAGCACTCTATAGCCGACGTTCCTGTTACCGCCATATATGCTCCAACGGGAGCTATGCCAAGCGATATGCCGAGGACGATGTGCGCTAAAGCTGTGAAACGCTTGCAGTAGCTGTAAAACATAATGATAGCAAGAGCTACGGGCGACAGCCAACCGCATAATGCGTTAATAGATATTGCCGCTAAAATAAAGCAAATTGCATTGATTGCAACAAAGAGTATCGCACCCTTTGCCGAGACCTTGCCAGCGGGAATTTCGCGAGTTGCAGTGCGGGGGTTTTCGGCGTCTATAAACCTATCTGCCCAGCGGTTAAATCCCATTGCTACGTTGCGCGCAAATACCATACAGCCAACGACTTGCAGAAGAAGTATCCATAAACTGTGGCTCGGCGTGGTAGTTGTCCAAGCGTATGTAAACGAGAGCAACGCAAAGGGCATTGCAAATATGGTGTGCGAGAACTTTACAAGTCGCAAGTAGTCGGTAATTGTAGCCATAGTTATATCGTTATTTGTGGTGCAAAGATAGTGAAAGTAATTTCGAAATTTGAAATTTGAAATGTTTTTTCGTATATTTGCACGCTAAACATGTATGATTGGTAATAAATAACATCGACACGATGAAGAATATACGCAATTTTTGTATCATTGCTCACATTGACCACGGTAAGAGTACACTCGCTGACCGCTTGCTTGAGAAGACAAATACCCTCAATCAGCGTGAGATGCAGGCGCAGGTGCTCGACGATATGGATCTTGAGCGTGAGAAGGGTATCACCATCAAGAGCCACGCTATTCAGATGGAGTATAAGGCAAAGGATGGCGAGACCTATACACTCAATCTTATCGACACTCCTGGACACGTTGACTTCTCTTATGAGGTGTCGCGTGCCATTGCTTCGTGCGAGGGCGCACTACTCGTAGTAGATGCCACGCAGGGTATCCAGGCGCAGACCATATCTAACCTATACCTCGCTTTGGGTCAGGATCTTGAGATTATCCCCATCCTCAATAAGATTGACTGCGAGTCGGCGATGATAGATGAGGTTAAGGATCAGATTATTGATCTAATAGGCTGTAGTGACGAGGAGATACTTCTTGCATCGGGTAAGACGGGTCAGGGTGTAGAGGATGTTCTCGAGGCTATCGTTAGCCGCATACCTGCACCCAAGGGTGATGCTAATGCTCCGTTGCAGGCACTCATCTTCGACTCGGTGTTTAATCCCTTCCGCGGTGTTATCGCCTACTTCCGCGTCTTTAACGGAACTATCCGTAAGGGCGAACACGTAAAGTTCTTCAATACAGGCAGTGAGTATGATGCTGATGAGATAGGTGTGCTCAAGCTCAAGATGGTTGCGCGCGACGAGATAAAGGCGGGTGACGTAGGTTATATCTGCTCGGGTATCAAAAACTCAACAGATGTGAAAGTGGGCGATACCATTACCGCTGTAGCTAACCCTTGTAGTGAGGCGATTGCAGGTTTCGAGGATGTTAAACCTATGGTCTTTGCAGGTGTATATCCTGTTGAGGCTGACCAGTATGAGGATCTGCGTGCATCGCTTGAGAAGCTGAAGCTCAATGACGCGTCGCTCACGTTTGAGCCAGAGAGCTCATTGGCCCTCGGCTTTGGCTTCCGTTGTGGCTTCCTCGGCTTGCTGCATATGGAGATTATTCAGGAGCGTCTGTATCGTGAGTTCGATATGGATGTTATTACCACCGTGCCCAACGTGTCGTACCGCATAACGACAACTATGGGCGAGGAGCTTGAGGTGCATAACCCCTCTGGTCTGCCCGAGATTACCAAGGTGGCAAAGATTGAGGAGCCATATATCCTTGCGCAGATAATCACCAAGGCTGACTTCTTGGGTAACGTGCTCAAGTTGTGTATCGACAAGCGTGGTGTGATGAAGAATCAGACCTTTATCACGCAGGATCGTGTCGAGGTGAACTTCGAGATGCCGCTCTCGGAGATTGTCTTCGACTTCTACGACAAGCTCAAGAGCATCTCAAAGGGCTACGCCTCGTTTGACTATCACCGTACAGGCTACCAGATAAGTAAACTTGCAAAGCTCGATATACTGCTCAATGGCGAGGCTGTCGATGCGCTGTCATCACTCATATATGCCGACCACGCCTATGACTTTGGTCGTAAGATGTGCGAGAAACTGAAGGAGCTTATACCGCGCCAGCAGTTCGACATCGCCATACAGGCAGCTATTGGTGCGAAAATTATTGCCCGCGAGACCGTCAAGGCGGTGCGTAAGGATGTTACAGCAAAGTGCTACGGCGGTGATATCTCTCGTAAGCGTAAGCTGCTCGAAAAGCAGAAGGCGGGTAAGAAGCGTATGCGTCAGATTGGCTCGGTGCAGGTGCCACAGTCGGCGTTTCTTGCAGTGCTCAAAATGGACTAACCATATTGCGGTAGTAGCTCAGTCGGTAGAGCATCGGCTTCCCAAGCCGAGGGTCGCGGGTTCGAGCCCCGTCTACCGCTCTTTGATGTGATAGCGGGCTATCTATGCCACCAAACTCATTGCCCCGAATTTTTGCTTGGCGACGTGTATGCTCCACTATGTCCTCAAAAATTATTGGTATAGCGGTGTGCATAACTTACAGAAATAAAGGATACTACAATATGAAGAGACTGATTATTACGGCATTATTGTCAATGGTGGTTGTAGCTACTATGGCGCAGACAACGCACTATGTTCCGACTGCCGAAAATCTTAAGGCACGTGAGGAGTTTGCAGATGCTCGTTTTGGTGTATTTATCCATTGGGGCATTTACAGTATGTTTGCGCAGGGTGAGTGGTACTTGCAGAATGCAGGGCTCAACAAGGATGAGTATGCCAAGGCTGCTGATGCCTTCTACCCACATCGTTTCAGTGCCAAGGAGTGGGTATCGGCAATAAAGGCGTCGGGAGCGAAGTATATATGCTTCACTACGCGCCACCACGACAGCTTCTCGATGTGGGACACCAAAGAGTCGGAGTATAACATTGTTGATGCTACGCCATACGGACGTGATGTGCTGAAGGAGATTGCGCGCGAGTGCCGCAAACAGGATATGCGCCTGCACCTATACTACTCACACGCCGATTGGTCACGTGACGAGTATCCGCGTGGACGTACTGCCAAGAATGTTACGGGTCGTGACTCTACACGCATAAACTGGCGTGAGTACTACGGCTTTATGAACCGTCAGCTAACCGAGCTACTTACCGAATATGGTGAGATTGGTGCTATCTGGTTTGATGGCTGGTGGGATCACGACGAGGATGCCACGCCATTTAACTGGGAGCTTGATGAGCAGTATGCATTGGTGCATAAGCTCCAGCCGCAGTGCCTCGTGGCAAACAACCACCATCAGGCACCTTTTGAGGGCGAGGATATCCAGATTTTTGAGCGCGACCTCCCTGGCGAAAATGAGTATGGACTCTCTGGACAGACTATTAGCCGCTTGCCGTTGGAGACCTGCCAGACGATGAATGGTATGTGGGGTTATAAGGTTGTAGACCAGAACTATAAGTCGGTAGAGACGCTTATTCGTTACCTCGTTAGTGCTGCTGGTAAGGGTGCAAACTTACTGCTTAATGTTGGGCCGCAGCCTAATGGCGAGCTACCTGCAGCTGCTGTTGAGCGATTGAAGGCTATCGGCGAGTGGATGTCGGTATATGGTGCCACGATATACGGCACCGAGGCGGGTGATGTGCGACAGCAGGAGTGGGGCTGCACTACTCGTTGTGGCGACCTGCTCTATGTGCATATCTTCGAGAATGGTGCAGAGGAGCTTGCTGTGCCTATTGAGTGCGATGTTGTCGAGGCGTATGACTTTGTCAAGCAGCAGCCTATTGCTTTCGAGCGTACCGAGCAGGGTGTGGTGCTTAAGACGGGCGTTGTTAAGGATGTTATCGACTATGTAGTAGTGCTTAAGACGCGCTAAAAAGGGTATAAATAGATAATGACTCCAAATAAAGTCGCAATACGGTTTGTGTATTGCGATTTTTTTTATATCTTTGCGCGTTAATCGCGCGAATATGTATGTATTCGTGCCGTTTTTGGTTGAAAATACGAGGAAACCGAAAAACATAAAAATAATTATAACAAAACTTTTAAACAAATGCAGAGTAAAGGTATTATCAAGTGGCTGGTGATCCTTTTGGGTCTTGCCAGCATCTTTCAGCTCTCGTTTACTTTCGTAACACGTCACGTGGAGAACGAGGCTGCAAAGCAGGAGAATCCCCAGGCTTATCTCGATGCCAAGTGGGATCAGACAGTTTACAATCTCGGTTTTGTGAAGTACACCTATGCCGAGTGTAAGAACCGCGAGCTTAACTTGGGTCTTGACCTTAAGGGCGGTATGAACGTTATGCTCGAGATTAAGGCCGAGGATGTTATCCGCACTAACGCCGAGAGCAAGGGTGTTGTGATGACAGATCCCGCGATGTACGAGCGTATGAACGAGGCTCTTCGCGTAGCTTCACAGGAGGAGAATCCTTCAGCTGTTGTTGATGCGTTCATCGCAGCTTATGGCGAGGGTGTATGCGAGGTGTTTGACCTTCCCACAAACGACACACAGGCACTTGCAGAGGATCTTAAGAACCTTATCGAGGGCTCGGTATCAAGCTCATTCGATGTGCTTAACAGCCGTATCGACCTTCTTGGTGTAACACAGCCCAACATCCAGCGCGTGACAGGTACAAACCGTATCTCTGTCGAGTTGCCAGGTGTTAAGGAGCCCGAGCGCGTGAGCAAGCTTCTTGCTTCTACTGCACAGCTCGAGTTCTGGACTGTATGCGATCAGGCAGAGGCTTCAGAGGTTATGAACATCCTCTATGGCGAGGCTGATGTGCTTGTACGTGACTACCTCTTGGCAAATGGTGCTTCAGAGGAGAGCGTGAGCCTCACCCCCGTAACTGACCTTTTGCACTACAACTATGTTGGCGTTGATAACGCTGGTAACGAGTATGAGGCTGTTGCTTATGCTCCCGTTGTAGGTGCTGCCGAGAAGGAGAACTTGAACACATTGACAGAGTACTTCTCTATCCCCGCTGTTCGTCGTTCACTCCCCGCAGACGTTAAGCTTTGCTGGTCAAATAAGAGCACTGACAACAACTCACGTGGTACCTTCACCCTCTATGCTCTTAAGGGTAAGAATGGTGTTGCTGCCCCCGTATTGGATGGTTCAGGCATCACTAATGCTCGTGCACAGGGTAGCCAGACAGGTGGCTTCGAGGTGTCTATGACGATGGACTCTGACACCTCTGTTAAGTGGGGTGATATCACCGCTGCAAACATTGGTAAGCAGATTGCCATCGTTTTGGATGACTATGTATATTCTGCTCCCGTTGTTAATGATCGTATTGATGGTCAGTCATCTATCACAGGTCAGTTTACACCCCAGGAGACAGAGGATTTGGCAAGCGTGCTTAACTCTGGTAAGGCTCCTGCGCCTGCAACTATTATCCACACCGAGGTTGTAGGTCCGTCACTTGGTGCAAAGTCAATTGCTTCAGGCCTTACCTCATTCGTATTGGCATTCTGCCTTGTACTTCTCTATATGGCATTCTTCTATAAGACTGCTGGTTGGATGGCTAACCTCGCCCTCTTGTTCAACGTTCTCTTGTTGATGGGTGTATTGGTATCATTTGGTGCTGTTTTGACATTGCCTGGTATCGCAGGTATCGTACTTACTATGGGTATGGCTGTGGATGCTAACGTCATCATCTTCGAGCGTGTCAAGGAGGAGCTTCGTGCAGGTAAGGGTCTTGCTCTTGCAATCAAGGATGGTTTCTCTAACGCATATTCAGCAATTATCGACGGTAACCTTACCACCATCATCACAGGTGCTGTGTTGTTCTTCTTCGGTACAGGTCCAGTTAAGGGTTTTGCTACTACACTTGTTGTAGGTATCATCACATCGTTGTTCTGTTCAATCTTCATCACTCGTGCACTCCTCGAGTCGTGGGCAGAGCGTCGTGGTACTATAGCATTCTCACGTAAGATTACCGAGAACTTCTTGCAGAATGTTAAGTTTAGCTTCATCTCAAAGCGTAAGTACTCATATATCATTTCTGGTACAATGATCGTGTTGTCTTGCATCTCATTGCTTACACTCGGTCTTAATCAGGGTGTAGACTTCACTGGTGGTCGTGCTTATGTAGTTAAGTTCGAGAACCCCGTAAATGTTGAGGATGTACGTGCTGCTTTGGAGGAGGAGTTCTCGTCAGTTGCTGATGCCGCTAACTCTTCAGTTGAGGTTAAGCAGTATGGTTCAGACAATCAGGTGCGTATCGTAACACAGTACCAGCCCGAGGGCTTGGATGGTGAGCAGGCTAACGATGTAGTAGACCGCCTTATCTACGCAGCTGTTCAGGAGTTCTTCAATATTGAGGGCTTTGAGTTTGAGCACTTCCGTACAGCAGGTGACGGTATTGCACAGTATGGTATCGCATCTTCAGAGCAGGTGGGTAGCGCAATTTCAAGCGAGATGACTCGTAACTCGTTTGTTGCAGTATTGCTCTCACTCGTTGCTATCGGTATCTATATCGCTATCCGCTTCCGTCGTTGGCAGTGGGCTTTGGGTGCTACCGTAGCATTGGCACACAATGCGTTGTTGGTAATCGGTATCTTCTCAATGCTTTACGCTATTATGCCTTTCAACCTTGAGGTAAATCAGGCGTTCATTGCAGCTATCCTTACCATCATCGGTTACTCTATCAACGATACAGTGGTTATCTTCGACCGTATCCGTGAGTATATCGGTCTCTACCCCAAGCGCGATATCAAGACAAACATCGATAACGCTATCTGCGCTACTTTGTCACGTACTATCAATACTTCGGGTACAACCCTTGTAACCTTGTTGGCTATCTTTATCTTCGGTGGTGAGACTATCCGTGGTTTCGTCTTCGCGTTGATCCTCGGTGTTGTTATCGGTACATACTCTTCAGTATTTGTCGCAACACCTATCGCTTACGATCTTCAGCGTAAGAAGGCTCTCAAGGAGGAGTAGTGTTGATATAACATATTAAAAATAGGTCGTCTTCAGTTGGAGACGACCTATTTTTTTTATAACTTTGCCCTCATATAACAGATATATGCGATGAAACGAATTAAGGCATTTTTCGGCTGGTTGCGCAGCTGTATCTCTCCAGGCTATGTGGCAATGCTTGTTGCAGCCTTTGTGCTATGGTATATCACCAAGCTTGGTTATACCTATACCACAGATCAGGAGGTTACCATCGTTGTCGATGGTGGCGAGTATGATGTTGACTGCACTATACGTGGTAAGGGCACGGACCTTATCGGCTATACCGTTAGATCACGTCGCAATGTCTTTGAGATAGGTGTTGATGAACTCACGTTTGACGGTGAGAGCATTAACGATGAGGGTGTGCGCTATCGTCATATCTCGTCGCTGTCACTGCAACAGGTGTTGGCATCTCGTATGAGCGATGTGGAGGTTGTTGCTGTTGGTGCTACGCCCAACATCGAGGTTAAGCCTGCGCTGATAGAGGTAAGCGAAAAGTAGTTCCTAATAATATATATAATATGTATAAGGTAGCAGTCACAGGAGGTATAGGCTCTGGTAAGAGCAAGGTGTGTGAGTTGCTCGCTATCTATGGTGTAGCTATCTACGACTCTGATAGTCGCGCCAAGCAGCTTATGACGAGTAGCGAGGAGATTAAGCGCGCACTTGTTGAGCGTTTTGGTGATGCTGTATATGTAGATGGAGAGCTTAACCGTAGCTACCTTGCCGAGCGTGTCTTTTGTGATAAGCAAGAACTCGCATCGCTCAATGCTATTGTCCATCCTGCTGTTATGCGCGACTTTGACCGTTGGGCAGAGGAGCAGTCTGGCGACTATGTTATCCTTGAATCGGCAATACTTTTTGAGGCGGGTCTTGAAAATCGGGTAGATGCTGTTATCGCTGTTATGTCGCCTATTGAGCTGCGTCTGGAGCGTGCTATGCGCCGTGATGGAGCTTCGGAGGCGAAGATACGTGAGCGTATGAGTAACCAACTCACTGATGATGAGCGTTGTGAGAGGTCGAAGTACGCTATTGTAAATATCTTGCTTGATGACTTGATGGAGGATGTCGAGCAGTTGCACCGCCGCCTGTCGTATGATGCTCGCACCCACAACGCTTAATCTTGATAGATGCCATGTTATGGGCATCGTCAACATTACACCCGACTCGTTCTATGGCGCGAGTCGTAATATGTCGTATGATAGTGTTGTCAGCGCAGTGCGTCGTGCTGTAAAGGGGGGTGCTACAATCGTGGATATAGGTGGTTACTCGTCGCGCCCAGGAGCTGATGATATTAGCATTGATGAGGAGTGGCATAGGGTTAAGATGGGACTCGATGCAGTGGCGGCTATCGACGAGAGTGTTGTGGTCTCTGTTGATACGTTCCGTAGCGATATTGTGCACCGTGCTGTAGCAGAGTATGGCGATGTTATCGTTAATGACATCTCTGCGGGCGAGATTGATAGAGAGATGATACCTACTGTGGCGGAGCTTGGCTTAATATACGTCGCTATGCATATGCGCGGCGTGCCACAGACTATGCAGCAGTTGACAGATTATCGCGGTGGCGTTGTTCATAATGTCGTTGAGTACTTCCGTGAGCGTGTGGCATATCTTGAGGGTTGTGGCATCACGCGCGACCATATTATCCTTGACCCGGGCTTCGGCTTTGCCAAGAGCGTGGAGCAGAATATGACGCTTTTAGCACATCTTGCCGAGCTACGCGTATTAGGCTGCCGTGTGCTGGCAGGTGTGTCGCGCAAGTCTATGATATATCGCCCATTGAATATTACGCCCGACGAGGCACTGCCTGGCTCGTTGGCATTTGGCTGGGAGGCGTTACGTCAGGGTGCAACAATCTTGCGAGTCCACGATGTTGAACCTACGTGCCAGATTGTTGAATTGTATAATCGCTTTATAGAGAGTGTATGATAAAGGTTGAGAGTGTAGTAAAGCGTTTTGGCGACCTCGAGGTGCTACACGGTGTGAGTATGGAGGTGCGACGTAGTGAGATAGTCTCGTTGGTGGGTGCAAGTGGCGCAGGTAAGACAACGTTGTTGCAGATTATAGGCACGTTGCTTTCGGCAGACAGTGGACGTGTGCTTATCGCAGGTGAGGATGTGTCGACGTATGGCGATGACCGTCTCTCGATGTTTCGCAATCGACACATAGGCTTTGTCTTTCAGTTTCATCATCTGTTAGAGGAGTTCACGGCACTTGAAAATGTTATGATGCCAGCACTTATTGGTGGCTGTGAGCGTGATAAGGCGGAGCAACGTGCGCGTGAACTGCTCGATATGGTTGGTATGTCACACCGCGTGGAGCATAAGCCCTCTGCGCTATCAGGTGGCGAGCAGCAGCGTGTAGCAATCGCGCGTGCCCTCGTAAATAACCCCTCGGTGGTGCTTGCAGATGAGCCTACGGGAAATCTTGATACCGCCACACGCGAGGAGATACAGCACCTCTTCTTTGAACTTCGTGAGCGCACAGGACAGACCTTTCTTATCGTCACACACGATGAGACGCTTGCGCGTATGTCGGATCGAAAAATTGTGATGAGCGATGGGTCTATTATTGGGTGAAATGTCGCGCGAGGAGCTGCGTGACGAGTTAGAGTATCTGCACGATAAATTCAATAACGAGAGCTTTATAGAGAGTGATCCTATCAGTGTACCCCATAGTTTTACGTTGCGTGAAGACCGCGAAATAGCGGGTTTTATGGCAGCAACTATAGCGTGGGGTAATCGTCGTGCTATTGTGCAGAGCGCTCACCGTATGATGCGCTATATGGATAATGCACCTGCTGATTTTGTGCGTAATGCCAGCGATAGCGAGATTGAGACTCTGTCTACATTTGTGCATCGCACGTTTAATGGTCAGGATTTCAAGGACTTCGTGCGCTGTATGCGACATATCATCACTGGCTGGGGCGGCATAGGTAACTACTTTGAAATGCGCTATAAAGAGAGTGGTGATATGCGACGCGTATTGTCGGACTTTAGGCGCGATTTCTTTAGCGCAGAGCACGATAAACATTGCGAGAAACATATATCGTCAATTGATCGCGGAGCAGCGTGCAAGAGGCTATGTATGTACTTGCGCTGGTTTGTAAGGCGCGACAACCGAGGTGTCGACTTTGGTTTGTGGCAGGGTATACCTATGTCGGCACTCTATCTGCCGTTAGACCTGCACACGGGTCGTATGGGACGAGCCTTTGGGCTGTTGCAACGCAAGCAGGATGATTGGAAGGCTGTGGAGGAGATTACCGCCTCGTTGCGTGAGTTCTCTCCTGATGACCCTACGCGCTACGACTATTCGCTGTTTGGTGTAGGTATTACCCGTATGTTGGACAAAATGTAGAGCTGTGTTTCGGTTTAAGCAGTTTGAGGTAGAGGACGAGCTTTGCGCTATGAAGGTGGGCACCGATGGTGTCCTTCTTGGTGCGTGGGCTGATGTCAGCGAAGGTTGCCGCCTGCTTGATGCTGGTACGGGCTCTGGACTTATCGCTATGATGCTTGCGCAACGCAACACGAAGGCTCATATTACGGCTATCGACATAGACGGTGGTGCAGTATGTCAGGCGCGTGCTAATGTTGAGCGTGCGTCGTGGCACGAGCGTATATCTGTCGAGTGTGCCGATATGCGTACATATCTTCCTAAATCTCTCTTCGACCATATTGTCACCAACCCGCCATACTTCGTAGATGGTGTGCCATCACCCGATATGGCGCGTACTATGGCGCGTCATACCACGTCGTTGTCATTTACAGATATTGTCAATTCGGCAGTGCGTATGCTCTGTAATGGTGGTAGATTGAGTGTCGTTTTGCCTACGGAGCAGGCGGCTATGTTTCGTCGTGAGGCGTTTGGCAGGATGTGGCTTACAAGGTTGCTCGATGTCTCGTCGCGCGAGGGTGAGTTGCCCAAACGAACACTAATGGAGTTTATCCTCTCGGATGCTCCTGTGATGCCACGTGTGGAGAGTCTTGCGATATATAGCGCGGATGGCTCTTATAGTGATTGTTACCGACAGTTGACAAGTGATTTTTATCTGAAATTTTGATATCGAGGTAATTATGCCTATATTTGTATGATAAATAGAAATTTTGATTATATGAAAAGGGTAATGTTGTTAGTCGCCATGCTCACTGTGGCGGCGTTTGCTGCGGAGGTTTCAGCACAGCAGCTTGTTAAGAAGCGCATAGGTCTATACTCGGAGAATGGTGTCTCTGTGGTGTCGGAGGCTAATACGGTTATTGCTGTCGACCTTGCTGTCGAGTGCCAGAAGCGTGTTGTTGGCCCCTATGCCCGATATGCACAGAAGTATTTCGGCGAGCGCGCCTCGCTTGTCGATATCATAGAGTATCGCATTGTCGATGCAGCATCTTCTGTTAGCGAAGATATGTTGTCAGGAGAGAGGCTTGATTGTTGTGAGCAGAGTGTTGTAAAGAGCTATATGGATGGCGCGGACGAGTTTGCTGCTGTATTGCCTAACCGTATGTCGGCTGTCGAGAAGTCTGTTGAGGAGGCTGCAGCAGAGGCTGCCGAGCAGATATACACACTTCGTCGCGCACGCTTCGATCTTATCACGGGCGAGATGGGCGATGCTGTGTACGGAGCAGGTCTTGAGAGCGCATTGCGCGAGATTGACCAAATGGAGCAGAGCCTTCTCGAGCTCTTTTACGGCAAGCAGAGTGTGACTACTACTATGGAGCGCATATATGTCCCTGTTGAGCAGAATGTGACAAGCTATATTATCGCGCGTTTTAGCCGCGATGCAGGTCTTGTGAGCGTCGATGACCTTACGGGAGAGATTGTCCTGCTATCGATAGCTCCTGGACAGATGAAGTATCCAGAGGATAAGAAGAAGGGCAAGGGCAAGTTGGTGTTCCGCTATGCCAATAATGCCACTGTCGGCGTGAGCATAGGTGCCGATATGTTGAGCAGTACAGTGTTGCCCATCTACGAATTTGGAGAGAATGTAACATACAAGATTCCTCGAAACAAGATTATATGGACCAAACCAGTAGAATGATAGCTCTTCTCGGGCGTATTCGCCGCGAGATGAATGGGTTTATAGCCGAGCGTATGGCTACGCGTCGTGAGAAGTATGGTCTTAACTATGGTGTGAGCATCGCCACGTTGCGTGAGATAGTCAATGATATAGAGCCAGACTACGAGTTTGCAAAATATCTCTATGGTCAGCAGGTGCGTGAGCTTAAGCTCGCGGCGTGCCATATAGCCGATCCGAAGCGTCTCGATACTAACGAGTTTCCGTTTTGGGCGCGCGGTATATGTAGCCCCGAGCTTGCCGAGGAGATGGCATTTGCACTGTTGTCGAAGATATACGACATAAACTCACTCTTGGGTGTGTGGACAACCGAGAGCAACGAGTATATGGCATACGCAGCACTTATGGCTGGCGCACGTAACGAGCGCACAACAACCGAGGTGGCGTTTGTCGCTGTGGAGGGAGCTATTAAGGCTAATCCCGACTCAATGTTTATTGCCAATGGTGTTGTAGCACTGCTTTGCTATGTTGCTTCGCGCGATAAGAGCTCACATATAGGTATCCCTGTGCTTATGAGCCGTATTGCTGATTGCCCAACAAAGAGCATTGTCCTTGAGGAACTTACTTGGCGATTAGACTATATGGAGTTTTAGGTGTGAGATACACGTGTTGATATATGCGCAGCAGGCGATAGCTTGTTGCGCATATCTTTTATATTTACAGGTCAATATACCTCGATAAAGAAGTGGCGGTGTATGACGCTACAAAGCCTGTCGTAGTGTATAACGCCGCTGTCGCGCCATAATTTCTTGGAGTGTGTAAATAGCATAAAGGTTGGTACAGATACGATATTATAGCGACGTACAAGCTCAAGGTGGTCAAGTAGCTGCGTGTCTAACCGAAGGATGTCTACGCGGTCATTCATTGAGAGTGATATGCGCTCTAATGATGGCTCTATGGCGCGGCAAGCACCACTCCAATCGGCGTAGAATACAGCAAGTATGAGGTGGTTGGAGGAGATGATATGGTCAAAATCGGCTGTCGTCATAATAGTAGAGTTTTAGGCGACATATTCAAATTCCGAGCCACGTACACATAAAAAATAGGGCATTAACACACAACCTATGTTAATGCCACTACTGTTTGCTGTTTACCACTATCTCTTACTAGTCCATATCGCTTCGCGTAGCAAATAGTGCGCGTGGTAGCTGCTCGATGCTCGATATGAATACAACCTCAATGCCCTTGGGACGCTTGATGCTCTTCTGCACGAAACTCGACACCACAATTCGCTTAAAGCCAAGTCGTGCGGCTTCGGCAATACGTTGCTCGCTACGGGGTGCGGGTCGCACCTCTCCCGAGAGACCTATCTCACCAGCGCAACAAGCACCCTCCATTAGTGGGCGGTCATAATATGACGAGATGATGGCTGCGACAACGGCAAGATCCATTCCTGGGTCTGCAATCTTGAAGCCACCCGCAAAGTTTAGGAATACATCCTTCTGAAACATCTTCATACCAACCCTCTTTTCCAATACTGCTAATAGCATATTAAGACGACGTTGGTCAAAGCCCGTAGTGGAGCGTTGCGGAGTACCGTATGCAGCATTGCTCACCAGTGCCTGCACCTCGATAAGATATGGGCGTATGCCGTCAATTGTTGAGCCGACAGAGATGCCTGCCAATGGCTCGTCGTAGTGCGAAAGTAGTATCTCCGAGGGGTTGTCTACCTCCTTAAGACCATTGTCGCGCATCTCAAATACACCTATCTCATACGTTGCGCCAAAGCGATTTTTGATGCCTCGCAATATGCGGTAGCTGTTGTTGTGGTCACCCTCAAACTGTAGTACCACATCTACGATATGCTCCAATATCTTTGGACCCGCAATGTTGCCATCCTTTGTTATGTGACCAATGATGAAGATGGCTATGCCTGTGCTCTTGGCAATCTTGAGTAGCGTCGCTGCGCACTCACGTATCTGCGTGACGCTGCCTGCAGATGACTCTACAAGGTCGGTGTACATCGTCTGTATAGAGTCGATGATAACCATATCGGGCTGTGTCTCCTCTATCTGCTTGACGATATTTTCGAGCAGTGTCTCGGTGAATACTGTGCACTCCTCGTTGTTGATGCCAATGCGCGTTGCACGCATCTTTATCTGCTCGGCAGACTCCTCGCCCGAGACATAGAGCGTAGCAAGGTTATTGTTGGTAAGTGCGAGCTGTAGCGATAGGGTAGACTTGCCTATGCCAGGCTCTCCGCCAACGAGTATCAAAGAGCCAGGTACCAAGCCTCTACCTAATACTCGGTTTATCTCGGTGTTGCCAAGGTCGATACGGCGGTTTTGCTGCTCGCTGATATCCTGTACCTTGCGTGCTACAGCACGAGGCACAGATGCAACCTGTGCGGCTACTGACGACGACTCGCGCGCTACGACGTGCTCCGCAATGGTGTTCCACTCGCCACACGCAGGACACTTGCCCAACCACTTTGGGGTCTCATATCCGCACTCCGAACAGAAAAATGCTCGTTTAACCTTTGCCATACGCTACACTACATAAATAGTTTTACAATGTCGTTACCGTTGGCATAAATAAGTAGTGCAAAGAGCAATACCAAGCCTATCCACTGCATAACCTCAAGGAACTTATCGCTGGGCTTGCGGCGTGTGATAATCTCCCAAAGGGTGAATAGTGCGTGACCACCATCCAAACCTGGTATGGGCAGGAGGTTCATCACAGCAAGCATAATAGAGATTAGTGCTGTAATGTTCCAGAACGTATACCAATTCCACGTGTCAGGGAAGACGTTGCCTATAGCGATGAAGCCGCCCACCTCCTTGTATAGCTTGGTGTCGGGGTTAACAATCATCTTCAGCTGCTGCCAGTAAGATGCTATCTCGTCGCCAGCGCGTCTAACGCCTGCGGGGAATGACTCCCAGAAACCATACTCGCGCTGACGCGGTAGTACGTGTGTTACGTTGATGCCAATCTTTGCATCGTCGCTGATAGGTACGCGTAGGGTAAGGGTGTCGATGCCTCGCACAACATCCATATCAACGGTTGTGCCCTTATACTGCTGCAATACCTCGTCGCCATAGTATCTATCGGGTGTTGTTGAGCCATTTATAGCGATGATACGGTCGCCAGCCTCAATGCCTGCTGTCTGTGCGCTCTCGCTCACGACCTCGTGAGCCACATAGGGCACAAACTCACGATATAGGCCCTTGTAGCCACCACTTTCTCGCATAGCTACAAGACGGTCGAGTGTAATATCGAGTGTCATACGCTCACCGCCACGCTCAATGACAATTGAACGTGTGTTGTCGGCAATAAGGAGCTTCTCGCCAATCTCGCTGACGTTGCCAATAGCCTCGCCATCAATGGTGATAATGCGGTCACCATCCTCGAAGCCGAGCCTCTTACCCTCCTCATTGAAGGCGTAGCCATTTACCATATCGTCATTGTGGTAGTATGTATCGCCCCACGCATAAAGAAGTGCCGAGTAGATGAAAATCGCCAATATGACGTTCATAAAGACACCCGCGAGCATAACTATAAGTCGTTGCCACGCAGGCTTTGTGCGAAACTCCCACGGCTGCGGCTCCTGTTTCATCTGCTCAAGATTCATCGACTCGTCAATCATACCCGCCAAAGAGACATAACCGCCTAACGGCAGCCAGCCGATACCATACTCTGTATTACCTATCTTGCGCTTGTATAGCGAGAACCACGGGTCAAAGAAGATGTAGAACTTTTCGACACGTATTCCGAAGATGCGTGCTGCAATATAGTGCCCAAACTCGTGAATCATCACAAGCAATGAGAGTGACACCACAAATTGTAAAACTTTAATCAAAATAGCCTCCATATACTCTGTTTATATTATTCGTAATTGTGTTATAGTTTCAAGTATCGCTCTGCAAGGCTACGTGCCTCGCTGTTGGCTGCGTCGTAGTCGTCGAGTGTGGGGTGTGCAACAAATGTAGCATTATCCAGCGCATAGCGTATTGCTCCCACAATATCAAGATAGCCGCATTTGTGTGCCAAGAAGGCTGCCACAGCCACCTCGTTGGCACCATTCATCGTGCAGGGAGCCGTTCCTCCGCGCTCAAGTGACTCGTAGGCAATGCCCAATGCTGGGTACTTGTCGTGGTCGACAGCCGAGAATGTTAGCGTAGGGTAGTCAAGTATCGAAAACTGCTCTGTGGCCGTTGCTGCACGCTCTGGGTATAGTAGCGCGTAGCTTATGGGCGTATGCATATCTGCTGTGCCGAGCTGTGCCTTGACTGCGCCATCGGTGTACTCCACCATAGAGTGTACTATCGACTGTGGGTGGATGACAACCTTTATACGCTCGGGCTCAATATCAAATAACCAGCGCGCCTCGATGACCTCAAAGCCCTTGTTTACGAGTGTAGCCGAGTCAATAGTAATCTTCGCACCCATTGACCACTGTGGGTGTTTGAGGGCAAGCTCTGGAGTCACACTGTCGAGACACTGCTTTGGAATGTCGCGTAGTGCGCCACCGCTACACGTGAGAATAAGGTTGCGTATGCTTTTGCGTTGTTCACCCTCCAGACACTGCATTATTGCCGAGTGCTCCGAGTCGATTGGCACTATCTCCACGCCTTTGCGACGTGCCGCTGCCATAATAATATCGCCACCTACGACCAGCGTCTCCTTGTTGGCGAGGGCTATGCGCTTGCCACTCTCAATGGCACGTGCTGTGGGGTGTAGACCTGCATAGCCTACGAGGGCATTTACAAGTGTGTCGCTACGATAGCTCGATGCAACGTGGTTTATAGCGTCGCTGCCTGCAAGAACCTCTGTGTGTGTGTCGGCAAGAGCCTTGCGCAGATTGTCGTAATGGCGTTCATCGCCAATAACGACACACTCCGCACCAAACTCACGAGCCTGCTCGGCAAGCTGCTGCCAGCGGCTGTGTGCCACGAGGGCTGATATTGAAAATCTGTCGGGGTGGTTGCGTATAATGTCGAGTGTCTGTACACCTATCGACCCTGTTGAACCTAAAAGTGCTATTCTCTCCATATCGCTTGGAAGGTGCTAAAAACGTATATATCGCTCTGGGTCGACTGCCGTGCCATCGCGCCAAAGCTCAAAACATAGCTCGCGTGCTGCCTCGTCGCTATCTACCGATGTGAGGTTGCCTATGACCGTACCGTTCTGCACAGCTTGTCCCTTGCGCACAAGAGCCTCGGCAAGCTGCTTATATACCGAGATATAGCCGTCAGCGTGCTGAATAGTGATGTTAATAAGGGCATCGGGGCGATTCTCGACACCTATCACCGTGCCATTCTCCACTGCCATAACAGAGCCATCGCCGTCAAGCGGCATTATGGTCATATCATAGCTTGACTCGGGAGCATCGAAGTTGCGGGTGATGCTGCCACGCATAGGTGCGCTGAACATTGCTGCTTCGGAGTGTAGCGGCTTGGTGTTTGCGAGTGAGTAGCTACCATCGGTACGCTCAAGGGCATTACGTAGTAGCGTGTCGGCGCGCGTAGGTAGTATGCGCGACTTGTCGTAGCGTATGGTGTCAGTGAGCACCGTTGAGTGGAGTGTGGGAGTGCTGCCACTCATTATCTGTGCCACAGCCTCATTATACTCCAACATCATATTCATATACTGCTCCAATGAGTCGATGCGCATAACGCTCTCTGTAAGCTGCTCGTGCATACGCTCCGAGCGTGTGCGGTAGCCTGGCAGGATGTCGAGTACCGAGGTATATGCCATAAGCAGCGTGAGCGTAAGAAATATAATTGCGATAAGACCCAACACACCTCCCCACAAGCCAAGTGGTGACATATTGACCTTCCAGTGTAGCTCGTCGGTATCGCGGTCACGCATCGAGAGTTGTCGTCTATCAGTTAGTAGTGCCCAAAGTCGGCGAAAAAAATTATCCTCCATATATGTATATATTTGTGCAAAGATAACGAAAATGGTCGGATACTTGGTATTTAACTTTAACTTTTTTACCTTTGTGGCACGAAAAACATAAAATTAACGAAGATAACTATGGTTAAACCTACACTTTTGGTTTTAGCTGCGGGTATGGGCTCGCGCTATGGATCGCTTAAGCAGATGGATGGCGTAGGCCCTAACGGCGAGGCGATAATTGACTATTCGGTATATGACGCCATTGAGGCGGGATTTGGCAAGGTGGTGTTTGTAATACGTCACTCCTTTGCCGAGGAGTTCTGCGAGGTATTCAACGCAGAGCGTTTTGGTCACAAGATTGAGGTAGAGTACGTATATCAGGAGCTCGACTGCTTGCCCGAGGGCTTTACACTGCCCGCAGAGCGTCAGAAGCCGTGGGGTACTAACCACGCTGTGATGATGGCAAAGGATGTTATCAAGGAGCCTTTTGCTGTTATCAATGCCGATGACTTCTATGGTCGTAATGGTTATAGGGTAATAGGCGAGTATCTCTCGCAGCTTGACTCGTCGCGCGGTAACTACTGTATGGTAGGTTACGAAGTAAGCAAGACATTGTCAGAGAATGGCACGGTATCACGCGGCGTATGCACCGTGTCGGCTGATGGCAACCTCGCAGGTATGGTTGAGCGCACACAAATTGAGCGTGTAAATGGCACAATAGTCTTCCACGATGGTGGCGTAGATACCCCGCTTGAGGAGAATACCCCCGTGTCAATGAACCTCTTTGGTTTTACTCCCGATTATTTTGAACATTCCGAGGCATACTTCAAGGAGTTCCTTGCAGCGAACATTGATAACCTTAAGTCGGAGTTCTTCATCCCGCTGATGGTAAACAAGGTGATATCGGACGGAAGTGCAACAATGCGTGTGTTGTCAACTACAGCCAACTGGTTTGGTGTTACGTATAAGGAGGACAAGCCGCAGCTTATGCAGAAGATTGTCGAGCTTATCGAGGCTGGTGTATACCCCGAGAACCTGTGGAAGTAAGAGCAAAGGTGTAGCGTTGATGCTCTGACCGTATCGCTTATATAGATTAGTATAAAAGGAATGGGCTGTTGCGCGTGCAACAGCCCATTCTCTATGTTGGTGAGTGAAATTACATCTTTGCCTTACCACCCTCCAAGAACTCGATGAAGCCCTCGATGCTGTCATCATAGCCGCGTACAGGCATAAGCATCTCCTCATTGGGTGAGAGCAATACATAGCCTGGCTGTGCATTTACATTGAAACGCTCAACGGCGATAGCATTGTTCTTACGTCCGAGGGTTGTAAGCACCTTACCATTCTTGTTGGTGTAGTAGTCAGCCTCGTCAAGCTCCATACGGTCATCAACGTAGAGTGCGCAGATGATATAGTCCTCCGATAGAATCTGCTTTACGCGAGTGTCGCTCCATACGCGAGTCTCCATCTCGCGGCAGTTGTTACAAGCGTGACCTGTAACATCAACGAAGATAGGCTTATTCTCCCTCTTTGCAGCCTCCAAAGCCTGGTCGAGGTCAAAGTAACCCTTAAGGTTGTGGGGCAAGTGTAGATTGTCGCCATACTTAACGCCTACATTAGCATTCTTCTCGCTACCGTCAATACGGAAGTCCTGACTACTCATAGGAGGCAAGTAACCAGAGATGCCGTTCAGAGGTGCACCGAACATACCAGGAATCATATATACTACGAATGAGAATACAAGGATTGCCATAAACAGACGCTTAACAGAGATATGCTCCATCTTATCGTCGTGAGCAAAGCGGAGCTTGCCCAAGAGATACAAACCAAGAAGGGTAAATACAACGATCCAGATAGCGAGGTAGATCTCACGATCAAGGATGCCCCAGTGGTAGGTCTGGTCAGCAGTCATAAGGAACTTAAGACCAAGAGCAACCTCGATGAAACCGAGGACAACCTTTACAGAGTTCAACCAACCACCGCTCTTGGGCATATTCTTAAGCATTGAGGGGAACCAAGCCAAGAGTGTGAAAGGAAGAGCAAATGCCACAGCAAATGCGGTCATTGTGAGGATAGGCATCCAGATACCACCGTTCATAGAGTTGATAACAACTGAACCTACGATAGGACCAGTACAAGAGAACGATACCAATACGAGGGTCAACGCCATAAAGAAGATACCCATCAAACCGCCCTTCTCTGCACCAGCATCACTCTTATTTACAAGTGATGAGGGAAGTGTAATCTCAAATGCACCAAAGAATGATGCTGCGAAGATCATAAATACGAGGAAGAAGATGATGTTGGGAATCCAGTGTGTAGAGAGCCAGTTAAAGATATCCTCTGTAACGGCATCACCACCAACGAAGCGTGTGATAAGTATCAACGCTGCGATAGGCAACACGTAGAGGGCAACGATGAACAAACCGTACAAAGTTGCGCGGATACGACCCTGTGTGGGTGACTGTGAGCCCTTGATGAAGAATGATACGGTCATAGGCACCATAGGGAATACGCAAGGTGTGAGCAATGCGGCAAAGCCCCAGAGGATAGCCTCAATGATTGAGCTCCAATCCAGTGGTGCAGTAGCAGGTGCTGCAGCCTCCTCCGAAGCCTCCTCAACTGCTACCTCTACGGCAGCCTTCTCGCCAAGAGTGATGGCGAAGTCGAAAGAGCTCTGCTGGCACTGGTTAGTCTCGTTGGTGCAGATGTTGGTGTTGATCTCACCCTTAATCTCTGCGCCAGCCTCTGCCTTAACATCCTGGATGAATACCATCTTGCCAAGGTAGTGCTGCACAACGTCGCCGAACTCGTCAACAGACTCGTGTGTAGGCTCTGTCTCGCGCATATCACCCTCGATAGTTACATCCTCGGCGAAGGTAAACAACGGTGCCGAGAACATGTCGCTCAACGGATAACCGTGGTAGCCCTCTGCAATGATACCTGTGAAGGTAAGCTCATACAAGCCTGCCTCCTTCTGCGTTGCTGTGAGTGTCCAAGCAACAGGTGCGCCGCCCTGAACATCCTCAACTACACCCTCAAATGCGGGAGTAGCATTCTCTGCCTGCTCCTGTGCCATTGCCGCAAACGAGAGGGTCAATGCCAGAGTAAGCATGAGAGTTTTAAAAAGTTTTTTCATAAAAAGTTGATTAATTAGTAATTATGTTTGTTTGTGTCGTTTGTCTTGCAGTCTATTTAGTCTCTTACGCCTCCTCCTCCTCAACGAGGTTGTGTCGCTTTTCTTCGAGTGTCATTACCTGATCCGATGTGAGCTCCTCGGTGCGCCCATCCCATACCTTATAGCGCGAAGGCGATACGCCGACACGCTGTTTGAAGTACTTGCCAAAGAATGATTGTGATGCGAAGTTGAGCTTTGTAGCAATCTCCTGAATGCTCAACCCAGAGTATTTAAGCAGACGCTTTGCCTCATAGACAACGGCCTCGTCAATTAGCTTTGAGGCGTTGCGACCACTCTTCTTCTTGAGTATTAGCGACAGATATTTTGGCGTGATGCCCATCTTGGCAGCATAAAACTCCACGCTACGCTCCGTGCTACAATGCTCGCGCAATAGGTCGAGGAAGTAGTTGAAAAGTTCATCTGTACGGTTGCTTACCGAGCCATTGCAAGGTAGGCTATGCTGCTGCAAAATGCCCATCACGTAGTGGAACATAGCGGCAAAGAGTGAACTTATAATCTTCTCGCGGTTTGACGTAGGAGCATAGTCACACAGCACCGAGCGCATAAGCTTCGATATATCGTGAATGTAGGCTGCCTCCTGTGGCTCAATCTGCACGCAAGGTTCATCAAGGAAACCGTGGTATATAGAGATGAGATCCTGCGTGTCAACGTGGATGCTGTTGAGATACTGACGCGAGTACGTAATCATATATCCCGACGAGCGTATTGATGCCTTAACCTGCTCAATTACGGTGTTTTCGTTGAAGATAAACAGTGTGTTGGGGCGAAGCTCGTGGAGCTTACCATTAATCTTAATCTTCGCCGTGCCACTTACCGTTACACCTATTGATACACCCTGAATGAGTGCTGTAAGGTCATCCAACTCACGGAACATCACCAACGGTGTGATGACCATATCCTCGGAATAGTATGCCGTCTCAAAACGCGATTTAAGCTTCTCTATTGAGGCTCTTTTGATACCATCTTGTTTCATGAACGTCTGTTATAGTTGTGTTGTTTTCGTCTCCTTTGTACGTGTAGAGGTTGTTTACGCAGCCTAATGCCCCTCCACACACTCTCTGTTTACACCTTTTCAGTTTTAACCACCTCGCGCTCGCTGTAAGCTAACATCTTACTGTGATGCCGCCAGCTATGCAGCGTATCTTCATTGGGAAGCTCGGCCCTCGCTGACCATCCACGTCGGTACGCTCATCTATGTCGGAGTGTAGCTCTATCTCGGCACTCTTGATGTATCGCACCGCCTTGGGCTTGCCACCCATTGCGTAACGTAGCATATCCCAGCACGCGGCCACGGGGTTATGATACTCAAGTATTATTATGTCGAGTAGTCCATCGTCGGGCTGTGCGTCGGGTGCGAGCTTAAACTGTCCCGCGCTCTTGCCGTTGAAGGCGAGGAATATTGCAGCATCAGTGCTGAACTCCTCTCCGTTAATCTTCACAAAGAGCGGAATGCGGTGCATCGTCATCAGGTCGCGTGAGCCTACACGCAGGTATGCCAACTTTCCAACGATATGTTTTTCGCGGTCTGATGTCTGCTGCGATGTCGTCGTAAAGACACCAAAACTCAACACGTTTACAAAGTAGTAGTCGTTGACAAAGCCGCAATCTACCTTGCGCTCCACGCCGTCAGCAATCTGCTCTGCCGCCTTAAGTATGCTCTTCTGCATACCTATCGACCTCGCAAAGTCGTTTGCAGTACCTGCGGGAATTATACCCAAGGTGGGGCGTATGGCGAGGGCGTACATAGCATTTACCACATAGTTAATAGTGCCATCACCACCGCACACCACTGCTAACTCAATATCCTCATCATCCTTGAAAGGGTTTTGACCAAAGACAATAGGCTTGGGCGTGGCATCTATGCCCCTCGCCGCAAAGATGTCTACAATGGCAGCTATGCGCTTTGCTATTCTGCCCTTGCCAGCCTCATTGTTATATAGTAGCAGTGTCTTCACTCTATCTTCAGTTATTAGGTCTGTACCACCTTTAGGTCAATACCACGTTCTCTTATTTTCGCCCCCTCTTGTTTGGAGTGCCTACTTAAATTCGTCGGAGCACTCAATATGGTACTCCTCGCCATCTGCGTATATGAGGTAATACAACCAGCCGCGCTCTTTTTCGCATCTTTGGGCAACCTCCAGTGCACCACCCTCGGAGCCTAAAGACATAAGCATAGTTGCCGCAGCATCGGCCTCGGCACAGGTGGGTGCTATGACAGTCGCCGATAGCAAATTGCTTATCGTGCTGTAACCTGTATGGGGGTCTATCGTGTGTGCAACCTTGCGCCCGTCGTCAGCTATGTAGAAACGTCGATAGTTGCCCGAGGTGGCTATTGCACAATTTGTTTTACGCAGTATCTTCTCGAATGAGCTATCGCCCATATTGCCCTCACGTGGAGTCTCAACACCTACCGACCACGCCTCGCCTCTGGCATTTGCACCGTGGCAACGTATCTCGCCGCCAATATTGACCATATAATCATCTATGCCAAGCCTCTCAAGCTCTGCAGCAAGAAGATCTACTGTGTAGCCTTTGGCAATGGAGTTGAAGTCGAGCTGTGTGCGACTATCTCTCTTAATGAGTCGGTTGCCGTCGACAGAAATCTTGTCAAAGCCTACAAAGACAAGTAACGAGTCGATGTTGGGAGTCCTCTTTGATGGCTGTTTTGCCGCAAATCCCCACGCCTCGGTAAGAGGCTTTATCGTCACATCGTATGCTCCGTTACTCAACTCATAAAAGGAGCGAGCTAAAGTCAGATTGTGCAAAATGTGGCAGTCGAGTGAATCTGTCTCATTTCGATTAATTTGTGATAAAAGTGAGTTTTGGTCAAAAATAGACATCGACATTTTTGCCTCTTTATCCACCCTTTTTACCAAATTAATAATTTCGTCACTATTGACAATCTTTTCGCACTTTACCTGAACGAATGTTCCAAGTGCTTGACCATCAATGGTAATATACTCTGTGTGGTTGCTCCCGCATGCGTATAACGCGACGAGTGCAAAAACAGAGAGGCATAAATGACGAATATTTTGCTTTATTCCTACCATTACGGTATATTCCCAAATCAGACAACAAAGGTAGTATATTTTTCCGAAATATCCTATTTTCAGTGCAAATAATTTTTATCGAAAAGACGAAAAATGGTAGAATTTACGAATTGGACTATTTTTCTTGTTGTTGGATATGTATTTGTGGTAATTAATGGCGAAAATATGGTGGTTGTGGCGGGATGTTTACTCTGTTGTTGCAGAATGTTGCATATTGGTAAAAAGATAAATTTGCGTAAATAGCTCTTTTTCTATGAAAAAGGTTTTGTAGTTTTGGAAAATTGATTTATCTTTGCCGCACGCTCCGGCAGGATCTAAGGTAAGGACGATCTGTCGTGGAGTGGAACCAGGGGCGTAATCCTCGGGAAATGAGAAGGATGCGCACCATAAAACCTTTAAATTTATGTATTTGACACCTGAAAAGAAGCAGGAGTTGTTTGGCCAGTACGGCAAGTCTACAACCGACACAGGTTCACCCGAGAGCCAGATCGCGTTATTCACCTACCGTATCAACCACCTTACCGAGCACATGAAGAGCAACCGTCACGACTTCGGCACACAGCGTTCGTTGTTGCGCCTTGTTGGTAAGCGTCGTAAGTTGCTTATGTACTTGAAGGAGGTTGACATCGAGCGTTACCGCGCGATTATCAAGACGCTCAACCTTCGTAAGTAAGATTGTGCGCAGAATGAAGGCAACACTTTGGCGTTGCCTTCATTTATGTTTGAAGCAAGAGAAAGCAAAATATTTTTGACGACAATTTTTTTAAAGAGGTTTTTAATTTTTTATGGAAGCAAACAAGTTGTACAATGCTGTACAGAAGACAATCACGCTTGCCGATGGCCGTGAGATTACGATCGAAACTGGTAAGCTTGCAAAGCAGGCTGACGGCTCGGTGGTTGTACGTATGGGTGACACGATGCTTTTGGGTACCGTTGTTGCTGCAAAAGATGCCAAGGAGGGAACAGATTTTATGCCCTTGCAGGTTGAGTATAAGGAGAAGTACGCTTCGTGTGGTCGTTTCCCTGGCGGCTTTATGAAGCGAGAGGGCAAGGCTGGTGACTCTGAAATTCTCGTAGCGCGTCTTATTGACCGTGCGCTGCGTCCCCTTTTCCCCGCAGACTATCACGCCGAGGTCTTCGTTACCGTCAACCTTATCTCGGCAGAGAAAGATATTCAGCCCGATGCACTTGCAGGTTTGGCAGCATCGGCTGCACTCGCTGTATCAGATATCCCCTTCGGTGGTCCTATCTCGGAGGTGCGTGTAGCACGTATCGGTGGCGAGTATGTGATCAACCCTGGCTTTGAGGCGATGAAGGATGCTGACCTTGATATTATGGTTGGTGGTACTATCGACAATATCCTTATGGTTGAGGGTGAGATGAACGAGGTGTCAGAGGAGGTTATGCTCGGTGCCATTATGTTCGCTCACGAGGAGATCAAGAAGCACTGCGCTGTACAGATCGAGCTTATGAAGGAGCTCGGCAAGGATGTTAAGCGCGAGTACTGCCACGAGACCAACGATGAGGAGCTTCGTCAGACTATCATCACAGAGCTCTATGACAAGGCGTATGCTATCGCTACCAGCGGTACTATGAAGCACGAGCGTCAGGATGCTTTCGATGCTTTGGAGGCAGAGTTCGCAGCACGCTATACAGAGGAGGAACTTGAGGAGAAGGCTCCCCTTATCCATAAGTATTTCCACGATGACGTGCAGAAGAAGGCTATGCGTAATATGATCCTCGACGAGGGTAAGCGTCTTGATGGTCGTCGTACCGATGAGATTCGTCCTATCTGGTGCGAGATCGACTACTTGCCTTGCGCACACGGATCAGCAATTTTTACCCGTGGTGAGACACAGTCTTTGACCACTGTTACTCTCGGCACAAAGCTCGACGAGAAGCAGAAGGATGAGGTTTTGGTTCAGGGTAGCGAGCAGTTTGTTCTGCACTACAACTTCCCTCCCTTCTCTACTGGTGAGGCTCGTCCCGCACGTGGCTTGAGCCGTCGTGAGATTGGTCACGGTCACTTGGCTTGGCGTGCACTTAAGCCTATGGTGCCCCTGGGCGAGGAGAATCCCTATGCAGTACGCGTAGTTTCTGACATTCTTGAGTCTAACGGCTCATCATCAATGGCCACAGTATGTGCTGGTACATTGGCTCTTATGGATGCTGGTGTTAAGTTGCGCAAGCCCGTTTCGGGTATCGCTATGGGTCTTATCTCTGACTCTACAACAGGTCGTTGGGCTGTGTTGTCTGATATCTTGGGCGATGAGGACCACCTCGGCGATATGGACTTCAAGGTAACTGGTACACGTGACGGTATCACCGCTACACAGATGGATATCAAGGTTGACGGTCTTTCATACGAGGTTCTTGCCAAGGCTCTTGAGCAGGCACGTCAGGGTCGTCTCCACATCCTCGATAAGCTCGTTGAGACTATCGCCGAGCCCCGCGAGGACTACAAACCCTTCGTGCCCCGTATCGTGCAGATTACCATTCCTCAGGAGTTCATCGGTGCTGTTATCGGTCCTGGTGGTAAGGTTATTCAGGAGATACAGAAGACCACAGGTACTACTATCACCATCACAGAGGTTGACGAGAAGGGTATCGTAGATATCTTCGGTCAGGATAAGGAGGCTCTCGATGCTGCATTGTTACGTATCAAGGGTATCGTTGCTGTTCCCGAGATTGGTGAGACCTACAATGGTAAGATTCGCTCAATCGTTGATTTCGGTGCATTCATCGAGATTCTTCCTGGCAAGGATGCGTTGTTGCACATTTCAGAGATCGACTATAAGCGTTTCGAGACTATGGAGGAGACTGGTCTTAAGGAGGGCGATATGATAGAGGTTAAGCTCATTGCCAAGGATCAGAAGACAGGTAAGCTCAAGCTCTCTCGCAAGGCACTTCTTCCCAAGCCCGAGGGCTGGGTTGAGCGTGAGCCCCGCGAGCGCAAGCCCCGCGAGCAGCGCGAGGGTGGCGAGCGTCGTGAGCAGCGTGGTCCCCGTCGCGATCGCCATTAATAAATAATTGCCCCTGCCATATAATATATATATGGTGTGGGGCGTTATTGAGTTGAAAACAGAGAATAACAATTTTAATTATTAAACATTACTAATGAAGAATCTTTTCAAGCTGAGCGCATTGCTCGTAGTAGCAGTTCTCACCCTTACAGGCTGTAACTGCTTCAAGAAGATGGCCAAGAATCAGGATGATATTGCAATCTACTGCACACCCGAGGTCTTGGTTTTGAACAATGGTCGCGTGGATGCCGATGTTACGGTTACATTCCCCGAGAAGTACTTCAACCAGAAGGCTGTATTGAAGGTAACTCCCGTAATCATCTTTGAAGGTGGCGAGGTTGCCGGTACCACTCAGTATTTCCAGGGTTCTAAAGTTGATGATAACTACACTGTTATCAGCAAAAACAATGGCGGTAAGTACACTATGCACGTATCATTCCCCTACGATGACCGTATGGAGGTATGTGCATTGCAGCTTCGTGCCGAGATCAAGTGCCCCAAGGGTAAGTGCAAGGAGTTCACTCTCGTAAGCCTTAAGGATGGTCAGCTTCCTACAAAGGATGAGGCTGCTGTGTTGGCTGCGGGTGGTGCTGCTGCAGATGCTTTGAAGCGTCAGTTCGGTCTTAACGTTGCAGTAGGTGTAAACACTATGCAGCGCGATTTGTCGTTTGCTGATGAGATGATGACTATGGAGTCTGGCTACAAGAATGTTACCACCGAGGTTACTCGTGCTAACTATATGTATGCTATCAACTCTTCTACACTCACAAACAAGGCAAAGTCTACAGATGAGCTCAACGCTTTCCAGCAGAAGGCTGCCGAGCAGATGGAGAATGAGCGCATCAAGCAGAATATCTATGTTAACGGCTACGCTTCACCCGATGGCCCCGAGAAGTTCAACGATAAGCTTTCGCAGGCTCGTAGCGAGTCAGGTAAGAAGGCTGCCGAGAAGCTCCTTAAGGAGGTTGGTTTGCCCCTCGACGCTGCATCTTATGGCGAGGACTGGGAGGGCTTCAAGGAGCTTGTAGCTAACTCAAATATTGAGGATAAGGAGCTTATTCTCTCTGTTTTGAACAGCTATGAGTCTTCATCGGAGCGTGAGAGCCAGATTAAGAATATGTCGCAGGTGTTCGAGGATCTTAAGAATGAGATTCTTCCCCAGTTGCGTCGTGCACAGCTCGTAAATAGCTCGGATATCACTGGTAAGACCGATGACGAGATGGCTGCATTGGTTGCTGCTGGCGATTTCAAGCAGCTCAACGAGGCAGAGATGCTCCACATTGCATCGACAGGTAAGCTTTCAGAGGCTGACAAGATTGCTACATTGGAGGCTGCAGCAAAGAGCTATAAGAGCGCAGCGGCATACAACAACCTCGGTGTAGCTTATGCACAGGCTGGTGATGCAGATAAGGCTGCAGATGCATTCGAGGATGCAGTACGTGCTGGTGGTATCTCTATGGAGCTTAACAACAACCTTGCTCTTGTTAACCTTATGAAGGGTAACACCGAGGATGCTCGTAGCTATACCGATGGTGCTTCAGCTGCTACAAAGGCACTTGCTGATGCTGCCGAGGGTAACTATGCTGCTGCCCAGTCACAGCTCGAGGGCTACAATGCTGCTATCGCTGCTGCAATGAACGAGGACTATGAGGCTGCAAAGAAGTTCCTTGCTAACGACACCACAGCAAAGGCTGACTACTTGCGTGCTGTTATCGCAGCAAAGCAGGGTGATATGATCCTTGCTACTGCCGAGCTTAAGAGCGCGATTGCCAAGGAGCCTGCATACGCAGAGCGTTGCTACAATGACGTTAACTTGCGCAACTACGTAGGTAAGTCAATCATCTTGTAGTAATAAAGGGTCGTGCGTTTAGGACGACGATAAATAGCCCGAATGGATTGCTATATGTGCTCCATTCGGGCATTTTTATATATTGTGCTGTTTGCCGATATGGTGTGGACTGCATTTTAGTAAAATGTTTGACCACTATTCCTAAACTTTTATATGCGGAGTTTTTGATTTTCAGTTTTTTTTCATATCTTCGTACCCGAATTTGTGCTACTATGTAGAGATGTGTAGTGTGGTACAATTAATGAGCATAGCAGACGTTATAATATAAGATAACAACACAATTTTTTTACTTAATAACAAACAATGATGAAAAAGTTTTTTTCAATGATGGTAGCTTTGGCTGCCGTGTTTGCTTTCGCTGCTTGCGAGCCGAACGACACACCCGATGAGAAGGTAGCTTTGGAGAAGCCCGTTCTCTCAATCACAAATCAGACAGCAGACTCTTTCACAGTTAGCTGGAAGGCTGTATCTCACGCTGACAACTACTTCGTAGAGTGCCGTGGCGTTGGTGAGAACATCAATGGCACAGAGAAGACCTTCACAGGTCTTGCTGCTGGTCAGTACACTGTAAAGGTAATGGCAGTTGCAAAGGCTGGCTCAAAGTACACTGATTCAGATTATGCAGAGATTACTTGCACAATCGCTGGTGGTGACGACTGGTTCACACAGAAGGTTTATCTCGCAACTGACGAGGAGAGTGGAGCAACTCCTTCTAACTCACTTTTCGTAGATTGGAAAGGCGTTAACGTAGCTACTTTGGACTACGCTATCTACACAGCAGAGAGCTCAAAGGGCTTCAGCGATGAGGAGATTAAGGGCTATCTCAATGATGGTAGCGAGTTCCTTGCTGACATCAATGGCGAGGGCCTGACTCTTACTGTTGGTCCGTTGAGCGGCAGCACAGAGTATGAGGTTATCGCTTACGCTACAAGCAAGACTGGTAAGGAGAAGTTCTTCCGTCAGAGCATTACTACAGAGGCTTCACAGGTAGCTGACGGCGTTTCAGCTTGGGTTGGTACTTGGGTTGGTACTTGTTCAAAGACCTTCACTTGGACTCTTTCTGGTCAGTACGTTTCAGAGAGCTTCAGCGACAAGGCACAGGATGTAACTCTTACTATCGAGGCTTATCCCGATCAGGATCCTGCAGGTGTTATCCTCTATGGTCTTTCAAAGGTTTATCCCGACAGCCCCGCTTTGGGTTATGTTGCAGAGGATGGTACTCTCTATGTTCTTGCTGGTGTAGCTATCGGTCAGGCTAATCAGGGCTATACTCCTACTTGGACTCCTTACGAGTACTTTGAGGATGAGCAGACTTACTACTTTATCTCTGGTCAGTTCGAGGTTCTCGCATTCACACAGAATGGTGCTTCTGCATCTTCACAGTGGCTTCCAACAGAGTTTGAGGATGGCGTAGTGGGTATGCCCGTACAGTTTGATATCTACGCTGCGGCAGCTGATGGCGGTGTTCAGATCTACGGTTCACAGGAGGACTTCCCTATGGATCTCTACGCAGGTGACTTCTCATTGGCAAAGTCTGATAAGGCTGGCATTAAGAAGGCTAACAAGATGGCAGCATTCCCCGCTGCAACTGTAGCTCCCGTTGCTGGTACAATCGCTTACTAATATATACTATTAGGTAGCATAGGGCGCGATGGCATTTGCCATTGCGCCTCTTTTTTGTGATAAGGCTTGGCGTATGTCTAAAAAAGTGGGGTAGTTGTTGCTAATTCAAAGAAAAATGTGTATATTTGTGATTACAAAACACGTGTGACTATGGATTACGCAAAAGAGTTAGAGAAGTATGCACCTGCGCACACCGATGCACAGGTTGCCAAGGAGGTGGCAAAGATTAAGATGGCAGCAAACCGTAATGGTAATGTCGATGTCTATAAGTTCTGCTACTCGGCAATAGACCTTACAACGCTCTCGTGCAACGACTCGCAGGAGTCGGTGCAGGCGTTTGTGCGCAAGGCTGTGGAGTTTTACGAGAAGTATCCCCATATTCCTAACGTGGCCTCTATATGCGTATATCCTCCATTCGTGGAGACCGTAGGTCTGGAGATTGATGGTACGCCTATGCGTATTACGAGCGTTGCTGGTGCATTCCCCGCATCGCAGAGCTTTATCGAGGTTAAGGCACTTGAGGTGGCTATGGCTATTGAGAATGGTGCCGATGAGGTTGATATCGTGCTTAACCCAGGTATGATGCTTGCAGGTCATATCGACGAGGTAGCAAGTGAGGTTGAGCTTTTGCGCGAGGAGGCAAAGGATGTCGTGCTGAAGGTTATCATCGAGTCGGGAGCTCTCAAGACCCCCGAGCATATACGACGTGCAGCGTTGGTGTCAATGTTTGCGGGTGCCGACTTCGTTAAGACCTCTACGGGTAAGATTGATGTTGCTGCAACGCCAGAGGCTGCATTTGTTATGTGCCACGCTATTAAGGACTACTACAACCTCACAGGTCGTAAGGTGGGCTTTAAGGCTGCTGGAGGCGTGCGTACTCCCGAGGATGCTGCACTCTACTATACCATCGTTGAGGAGGTGCTTGGCGAGGAGTGGCTCACAACAGACCTCTTCCGTATCGGTGCATCGTCTGCTGCAAATAACCTGATTTCGGCTATCGAGGATAAGGTTGTCAACTATTTCTAATGCAGAATTACCCAAGAGCATATAAACACAAAAGGCGACCATTTGGTCGCCTTTTGTATTAGACTCCGAAGAGTGCTAATGCAAATTATTTCTGTGCGAAGAAATTCTTGATCTCCTCGTCCTCCAGAATGTTCTGTGTCTGGAATACGTAGGCACCTGTCTTCTCCGACTTAACCATCTTAATACACTTTGTGTACTTCTTGCTGGCACCCGTCTTAAGGGTTGCAACTACTTTCTTTGCCATACTTTACCTCGATTTTAAAATTACTTAATCTCACGGTGAAGTGTTACTCGCTTCAAGTAAGGATTGTACTTCTTACGCTCCAAACGATCGGGAGTATTCTTCTTGTTCTTTGTGGTGACGTAGCGTGACATACCTGCAACGCCGCTCTCCTTCTGCTCGGTGCACTCAAGGATCACCTGCACTCTGTTACCTTTCTTTGCCATTTTCTGTTAGCTGTTTTTAGTAGACCTTCTTCGCAGCCTTTGCCTCACGAAGTGCAGCTGCAAGACCCTTCTTGTTAATTGTTTTGATGCCGGCTGCTGAAACCTTCAATGTGATCCAGCGACCCTCTTCCTCCGACCAGAAACGCTTTGTTCTCAAGTTGGGTGAGAACTTACGCTTTGTGCGGATGTGCGAGTGAGAAACATTGTTACCCACCATCGCTACTTTTCCAGTGATTTCACAAACTTTCATTGTACATTATTTTTACCTTAAGTGCCACCGCGGCACAAAAGCGCACAAAGATACTCATTATTTCTTAAATTGCAACACTTTATCCATTAATATTACATATTATGTGGTGAAAAAGCGCCAAGCATAATTTGATTTAAACTTTGTATATTATGTATTGTGGTGCGATTATGATTCTGCCTTGCCCTCAAAATGGTCATTTGCCGAGTAAACTTCACGTTTTCGGCTCTTGCAATACTTTAAGTTCCTCTTATTACGACTTTAAAGATAAGAGAGGCTGTCGCAACGTACTCGTTGGACAGCCTCTCCCTTTTGTTTATTCACACTGCATCCGCGAAAGATGCTCTATTTCAGTGTTTTACTTTCAAAAGTATTATGTATCTTTGCACTCGTGGTTGGCTTAATTACAACCGATTAGTTCTGACCCTGATTGCGCAAGAGGTAGCGATATACCTTTACCTCCTCGGGGTCGCCCATCTCTTTGCCCATAACATCCGAGAGCTTCACGCAGAGCTCCTTGGGCTTGCGGGCGTTGATCTGGCACGACGACAGCTTCATAACGATATTGCACGATGCGTGACCTGTGTCGCACGTGAGGTTGGTGCCGATGCCGAACATACACTTGATGCGTCCCTCGCACGCATTCTTAATCTCTACGCACTTCTCAAAGTTCAGTGAGTCGCTAAAGACGATAGACTTTGTCATAGGGTCAATGCCAAGCTCCTTATAGCGGTTTATAGCCATATCTATAAAGGCTATGGGGTCGCCCGAGTCGTGGCGCACACCGTCGAACAGGCACGCGTGTTTCTTTGAGAAGTTGTTGAAAAATACCTCCGAGCCGAAGCTGTCAGTAAGGGCTGTGCCGAGGTAGCCGTCGTAGACCTTCACCCAGTCCTCCATAGTGAGGTAGTTGGCGTTACGTGGGCCACCGTTCACAGCGGCGATGAACATAGGCAGCTCGTGCGGATATGTTCCTATCATCTTCATATCGAGCTCCATAGCCAAGTGGCAGTTAGAGGTGCCTGTGCAGCCGCAGGGGTTATTCTTGAGGTGCTTAACTACCATACGTTGCACGTCATACGAGAAGCGGCGGCGTGTGCCGAAGTCCGAGAAGATGATATTGTTCTCGCGTGCTATCTGCTCCTTCTTCTCGAGGCGCGCAATCATCTCGTCGGCATCGTAGCTATTACGCAGGTGGAAGAGCTCCGAGACGGTGGCAAGGATGGGTATCTCGTAGAGCGTAACCTTATACATATAGTCGGTGACGTTAATCTGCAGGTGTTGCTCCTCATCGAGCCACACGTTTATCTTTGAGGCATCAAATCTGAAGCCTGTGAGCCATTCAAAGTAGTTCTGTGGGATATATTTACAGTTCTTTATCATATAGCGGAACTCGTCATCAGAGAGAGCTATGCGCTCCAATGCCTTAAGCTCCGCCTTAAGATCCTCAAGGAAGTCGTCATCAAACTTTGTTTTGGCGCGGTCATTAAAGGTAAATGTGCCTATAGCCTGTGGGTAAAGCTTGAAATAGGCGTACGAAGTTGTGAACTTGTATAGGTCGGTGTCGAGTATTGAACGTATCATACTACTATGTTTTAGGTTATTTATGAACGAGTTAGTTATTTGTGTCTGCGCTCTTTAGATGCTCGTAAAGTAGCTCTATGGCATACGCCGAGGCGCGGCTGATTATCTGACCGCGGTCTGTTCCCGAGTTACGCATAATGGCGTGAGTGCCGTGAGGTGTTGCCACAGCCATCCATACTGTACCCACGGGCTTCTCTTTGCTGCCGCCCGTTGGGCCTGCAATACCTGTGGTGGATATAGCATAGTCGGCACCTGACACACGCTTTGCGCCCTCTGCCATTGCTCTTGCCACCTGCTCGCTTACGGCACCGTGCTCCGCAATTAGCGCGGGGTCGACACCTATGAGTTTGCACTTCGAGTCATTAGAGTAGCTCACAACGCCTGCCATAAGGTAGGCTGATGCACCAGCCATAGCTGTAAACTTTGCGGCGATAGCACCTCCTGTGCAGCTCTCGGCAATGGCAAGACGCAAACCGCGCTCTGTGAGTATGTCGTGAACGGCACTCTCGAGCGTAGAACCCTCCATACCAACGATGTTGTCGCCGATGATGGTGTATAGCTTCTCTATCTCCTGGCGCATAGCACTCTCCTCCTCAACACCATCGACATCGTATGCCGAGAGGCGCAATCGCACGATATTGGGTGCAGGCAGATATGCCAAGTGCATATACTCGGGTAGTGCATCCTCCCACGCAGCGATACGCTCGGCGAGGATAGACTCTGGTATTCCGCGTGTTATCACTGTGAGGTGTATGATGCTCTTAAGCTCGAAACGCTCCTTGAGGCGCGGCACCACCTCATCATCCATAAGATGCTCCATCTCGAAGGGTACGCCTGGCAGCGACACTACGATAGTGCCATTCTCCGCCTCAAACCACATACCTGGGGCTGTGCCGTGGGCATTGTGTAGAACGGTACAGCACTCTGGCAACATAGCTTGTGAGCGGTTAAGCTCTGTGAAGGCTATGCCTCGACGAGCCAGGAGCGCGCGTATATGCTCGCCCTCGGTCTCGTTATATACGAGTTGCGATGAGAACATCTCGGCAAGCGTGAACTTTGTTATATCGTCCTTCGTAGGGCCCAATCCGCCAGTGACTATCACCACGCCACTTGATGAAATCTCCTCGCGCAATGTCGTGCGTATCTCATCTGAAGAGTCGCCTATCGACAACTTGCGATGTATGGTTATGCCTATTTGGTTGAGCTTGCGGGCTATGGAGACGCTGTTTGTGTCAACAATCTGCCCGATAAGTATCTCGTCGCCTATGGTTACTATCGACGCCTTCATTACTCTTTTGTTTCTGTTGTTGAGTCTATTGATATTTGTGTCTGCGCTGTTGGCTGTGGCTGTGTTAGGTGCTTTGCTGTTGAGCGCAGCAGCTTAAGTCCATACTCGCGTAGTCCCGAGTTGAGAGCCACAAGTGATGCTCCAGCATTGAGCATACGTTGTATGTCGTCAGGGGTCATCATTCCTCCCGAGCCAATGATGGGGTAGTTGCCCTCGGTGCGCTGCGATATGTAGTGTACTATCTCTATGGCGCGCTCCGTGAGGGCTGCACCACTTATTGCCCCGCGCTCTGTGGTAAGCATACTGCACGAGCCAGCCACCGCCTCGATGCCGTCGAGAGGTGTCTCTATGAGTATCGACACGATGTCATCTATCTGCTGCCACGTCAGATCGGGCGATATCTTGAGAAGTATTGGACGGTAGTCGAGCTGTCCGCGACGGAACTCAAATAGAGGCTCTATGAGTGCTAATATCTGGTCGCGCGATGTCGGCACAAAGGGCTTTGCCGAGGTGTTGCAGGCGATGTTGATGACGAAGAAGTCGACATACTGATACATATTTCGGAATACGCGCAGGTACTCCTTGATAACATCGTCGGGGTGCGTCGATGTACACTTGCCGATGTTGCAGCCAATGACCAAATCTTGTGTATGCTTGGTGCGCTGGCGTACATTCTGCAATATATGTTCAAGTCCCTTGCACGGATAGCCTGAATTATCTATGTATGATGCTGTGTCATCGTCTCGGCGTAGTCGTGGACGCGGTGTTCCTGGCTGGGGATGGGGTAGAACTGACCCAATCTCCACAAAACCGAAGCCTGCGGCTGCAAGCTCGTCGAGGTGGTCGCCGTTCGTGTCATAGCCAGCGGCAACGCCGATAGGGTTGTCGAAGTGCTTGCCAAAGACCTCGCGGTCAAGTTTGATGTTGTGTGGTGCGAGGGTGCGGTTTATCACCCACTTGCCAGCTGGTAGCTTGCCAGCACACCCCAATAGAGTCAAGCGTATATTGTGCGCTGTCTCGACAGGAAAAATCTGTAATATGGTCTGCAGAAAAGATCGTTTCATCTCTCTTATGCTTCGAAATATTATACAAATATAAGTATAATTCGCCAAAACACAATAACTTTAGCCGAATTACAGCCATAAAATGGTTAAATGTGTCAATCTTTAGACCATAGATGAGCGGTATGTTGAGTGAATAACTGCCGTTGTATTTACTGCTTAAAGAGTTGTATGAGTTGTTTAAATGTTGTATTTACTGCCTAAAAATACTCCTCGCGGTAGTGGTAGTTGTTGCGCATATCCTCGAAGAGCGTGGGCTGTGTCTTAAGTAGTGATGTTTGTTCAATTATAGGACAATATTTATCTATTGTTCTACAAAGTTCTTCCCAGGAAATATGACGTGGTATGGTGGGTGTAATGCCCTCGGGATACCACGTCGTCAGTGGTAGATTAAAGTGGTCTGCGAGGGCTCGTATAGCCATTGCCGATGCATTTGCCTTGCCCTGCAAAGAGTATCCTGCGATATGAGGTGTTGCGAGTGTCGCGTGGTCGAGAATGTCGCCTGCAATGTTAGGCTCCTCCTCCCATACATCAAATATGTAGCGGTGTGTGCTGCGCTCAACTGCGCGGTTGTCAACAACGGCTCCGCGTGAGGCGTTTATGATGATGCTGTGACGAGGCATACAAGACATAAGGTTGCTGTCTACCAAATGGCGTGTGGTGTTGTCGAGGGGCGTGTGAAGAGTGATGATGTCGCAGCGTGTGGCTATCTCGTCAATCGAGATGAAGTCGCCGCCTTCGCGCTCTCTGCGTGGCGGGTCGCACATAAGAGTATGAAAACCCCAGTGGTGTGCATACTCAACAACAAGACTTCCTACGTTACCTACGCCCACGACACCTAATGTGTAGTCTGAAGGCTCTTTGTTGTCGGTGGTGCATATATGCTTTAGGGCAGCGGCAACCCACTGTAATACACCACGGGCATTGCACCCTGCGGCACGTGCTACGGTGATGCCATTTTTGGCGCACCACTGCTCGTCGATATGGTCGGTGCCGATGGTTGCTGTGGCGATAAACTTAACCTTTGAGCCAGCAAGTAGCGACTCGTTGCAGCGGGTGCGTGTGCGCACTATGAGTGCATCGCAATCCCTCACAGTTGCAGCGTCAATTTCTCCTCCTGCAACATATTCTACCTCGGCATATTGTTCGAGGACTCCTGCGATAAAAGGTATGGCTTTGTCTACAACGACTCTCATACGGCTTTAAAATTATGTTTACTATGTAAAATTATCACAAATATACGAAATTTTCTCAAAAAAAGTTACTATCTTTGCATGATATTTCGCATAGCCGAATACAAAGAGGTAAAATAACGGATAACAAGTAGTGATATGCCGACAAAAGCTTTTGACCCCAATGGTGTAATTCCCGATAATGGTAACTATTTCGGAATGCCACTTGAGCCTGAAGATGCCGCTTTGGTGCTTATCTCCGCTCCGTGGGATGCAACCGTGCCTCATCGTGCGGGTACGTCGTATGCTCCTGATGCTATCATCGAGGCATCGCGACAGATTGATTTCCACGAGCCTAATGCACCATACAGCTGGCGCAAAGGTATCGCTACCCTCCCCATAGACTATGCCATTCAGGACTTGTCACATCGCCTGCGCTCCGAGGCCCTACGCACAGTGAAGGTGCTCGAGGAGTTGGGCTTGTCGGCTCTCGAGAATATGATATACTCACGTCGTCTGCGTCGTGTGAACGAGGGCTCGGTGGAGATAAATGACAACATCTACCGTCAGGCTAAGGAGTGGCTCGGACGCGGTAAGATTGTAGGTTTAGTCGGTGGTGAGCAATCTACAGCCTACGGACTGATACGTGCTGTGGGTGAGGAGTGTGGACACTTTGGCATATTGCACATCGACTCCAATTGCGACTTGCGTGAGAGATATCTCGGCTTTGAACACTCGTACGCCTCTATTATGCACAACGTATTGCGCGATGTCGAGCAGGTAGATAAACTTGTGGCTGTTGGTGTGCGCGAGTTCTCGCCCCAGGAGTGGGAGAGGGCTATGAGCGATGAGCGCATTGAGCTGTTCACAGGTCAGCATATATGGTCGTCACACTTCGAGGGTGTTAATTGGTCGACTACGTGTGATAATATCATCGCCAAGCTCCCCGAGAAGGTATATGTGTCGTTGGATATCGACGGACTTACCATAGAGTGCTCACCACATACAAGTTCATCAGTTCCTGGTGGCTTGCGCTTCCCAGAGGTAGTCTACCTGCTCGGCAAAATAGTGGCATCGGGACGCAGTATCGTCGGTTTTGACCTCACGGAGGTTGTGCCCGATATGGATGATAAGACAGATGCTGTTATTGCGGCGCGTCTACTATTCAAATTATGCAGTATGGCTCTCAAGAATCACGAGGCGGAGTATGTGTTGTAATAATTATAAGACCCAAAGCAATTTTATATAATTTTAAACAGACCCAAAAGCAGACCCAAAAATCACACAAAACCAAACAGAAATTTAAAATGTCAGTTTTTTCAAGATTTGCGTGGATTAAGCGCAACCACATTCTTTCACTGCGCGGAAAGAACTTCCTGCAAGCACCTTGGGCAGGTGGTATTGTGCTTGTTGTATGCGTTGTTGTAGCGATGTTACTTGCTAACTTGCCCGCTACAACAGGTATCTATCACTCATTGTTACACATGGACTTGGGTATCTACCTTAAGTCACACAGCGGCAACCCCATACTCTTCCCTGAAGGTATGACCGTTGAGAAGTTTATTAACGATGGACTGATGGTGATCTTCTTCTTCACTGTAGGTCTGGAGATACGTCGCGAGATATCACATGGTCAGCTTTCTACACCCAAGAAGGCTGCGCTGCCCATTATCGCTGCGTTGGGCGGTATGCTTGTGCCCGCCATCATCTTTGCCAGCTTCAACTATGGCACAGAGGTCGCTAACGGTTGGGGTATTCCCACTGCAACGGACATAGCCTTTGCAATTGGTATTATGTCGCTCTTGGGCGATAGAGTGCCTATCTCACTCAAGGTCTTCCTTACGGCACTTGCTGTAGCTGATGACCTCGGTGCTATCTTCGTCATTGCCTTGTTCTACGGCGAGACACCCAATATGATGCTTTTGTGCATAGCCCTTATTATTATGGTGGGCATCTACATTATGCGTCGTATGGGCGAGTTCCGTATGATGGCCTACCTTATTCCTGCAGCTGTTGTGTGGGTGCTGTTCTACTACTCGGGCGTACACGCTACAATCTCTGGTGTAGCTATGGCTATGCTCATCCCCACAAAGCCACGTTATAGCCGCTCGTATTACCTGCACAAGGCTGATGTTATAGAGAGTGATATTGTCAAGTCTGCGGGGTGTCACGATGCGGAGGAGGCAGAGGAGAAGTTCCGCTATAACTTGCAGCGTATGCGCCAGATATCCAACGGAGCAGAGGGTATGAGCCATCGTTTAGAGCACGAGCTTATGCCCTATGTAAACTTCCTTATTATGCCAATCTTTGCGTTAGCTAATGCTGGTGTGCATATCGACTCTGTTGAGTATTTCAACATCTTCGAGTATAGCCCCGAGCTTGGCTCTATTGGTATGGGTATCTTCTTCGGTCTTGTCTTCGGTAAACCCATCGGCATCTCACTATTTAGCTATATCGCTGTTAAGCTCGGTCTTGCCGAGAAGCCTGCTGGAGCAACTTGGATGATGCTTATCGCCGTGGCTTGTCTTGGAGGTATCGGCTTTACTATGTCAATATTTGTAGATAACCTCGCCTTTGATGCGGCGACACATATTGAGTATATCAACAAGGGTAAGATTGCTATTTTGATGGCATCTACTACGGCTGCAATACTCGGTGCGTTGTTCATTATCTACGAGGCACGTCAGTTGAAAAAATATCAGAAAAAATAGCTCTATGAAGAAGGTTCTTTCGGTAGCAATCATCGCTCTCTTTGTGTCGTTTGTAGGCTGTAATGTTAGTAAGAAAGAGGCTGTAGAGCCTGTTGTTACGATGCAGAGCAGTGCCGACTCAATGTCCTATGTTATGGGTATGAACATCGGTCTTAACCTTATTAAGATTGACTCTATGCTCAATATCGACCTTGTGTGTGAGGGTATAGCAGATATATATGCGTCGCAGCCCAAGCTCAAGGATGAGGAGGCGCGCACAGCCTTCCTTAAGTATATGAATTACGACAACTATGAGCGTGTCAAGGAGATTGAGACCCGTTTTTTGGAGGAGTTGCGTAAGGCTGACCGAAAGTTCGTCGCTACAAATTCGGGACTCACCTACAAGATTGCCGAGCTCGGAAATCTCAAGAGTGCTGTGCGCAGTACGCGCGATACGGTAAAGGTTAATATGCGCGTGCTCAATGTCGCGGGTGATGTTGTTGACTCAACATTCTATCGTGGTGACACTCTGCGCATTGCCATTAACCAGATGCCGCGTGGTGTGCAGGAGGCTACACGTCTTATTGGTGAGGGTGGACATATCGAGGCGTGGTTGCCATCGCAGCTTGCCTTTGGCTCGTCGGGTTGCGACACGTTGGATATACGTCCCAACACTATGCTGTACTACGAGATTAAGCTTATCGACGTTGAACGCCGATAGCACGTTATGTTGTAAGATTTGAAAATATGTATAATTAAACTTTACTCACAATGAAGAGAATCCTTTTCTTGGTAGCCGCTATGGCTACACTCGCCTCGTGTGGTGGCGACAAAAACAACTACTACTGTCAGGGCGACAACAATCGCACCTACACCGATGCAAATGCCGAGTTTGATACATTGTCGTATGCTCTTGGTATGAACCTCGGTGTGAGCATTAACGTCCAGCAGGCTGATTTTGATTTGGATAACGACGTTATCATTAAGGCTCTTAAGCAGGAGCTCGGTAAGAAGAGTGCCGATCAGGACTTTATCGAAGCCAACCGTAAGAATATGGAGCGTTTCACCAATGACCGCGTGCGCAACTATATGATGATGCGCAATATGCATCGTACTGACCGCCCCGATACACTTAAGCTCCCTGCGCTCTATGATGATACCGAGTATACTCCTGCCAAGGTGTCAGAGTGGATGGGTTACGATATGGGTAACTATGTTCGTACCATTATGATTCCCGTGAATTTGCACTGGGTGTGCAAGGCTATCGAGGATAGTAAGGCTATCGAGAACCGTTCACAGATTGACTCTGTTATGCAGCTCTCTTTTGCACAGATGGGTGGTGCTATGCGTGAGTATGTAAACAATGAGATGCCTGACTTCTCGTTGGAGCGTTCAAAGGAGTGGCTTGCAGATGTTGCTATGCGTGATAATGTTGAGATGCTCACCGTAGGCTCTGATACTATGTACTATCGTATTGAGATTCCAGGTAGCGAGCTTAAGGCAACCTCTACACGTGACACCGTATCATTCCGTTATGAGGCATTTACGCGTCGTGGCTCACTTATCGAGTCTACAACACAGCGTGCCGAGGCTGTGCGTGAGCAGATTGCAACGCTCAAGGCAGATACTGTTATGCTTCCCGATACTCGCGATAAGCGTGTTGCCGCTTTGGAGGAGCAGCTTACAAGTGTTGAGTTGCCTACAGTGCCCCTTGGTCAGTTCCGTATCCCTGGTGCTATTGAGGGTATGAAGCTCGTGGGTACAGGTGGTAAGGTTACATTGTGGATGCCTGCTACATTGGCTTATGGCAAGCGCGGTAACCGTCAGACACTGCCTAACGAGGCTATCGTTATGAGCATCGAGATTGTCGATGTTAAGCCTGTGGCTGGTCTTGCACCTGGTGCAGCAAGCATCGAGGCTATCCCCGCAGGGAATATTAAGCCTGCACGCCCCGATATGGTCGTTACCCCCGTTAAGGATGGTAATAAGCCCGCTAAAGTTGTTGTTGCGCCACAGCCTGCCGAGACAAAGTAGTGTAGCGTAGCACGTAATATGGTAGGGTGTTCTTTGGAATGCCCTACTTTTTTTGTGCGTGTGTGTGATAGCAGATAGCAAAGAAAAGGGGTATCAACCTTGATAGTTGATACCCCCGTATTGCTGAAGAGGATGACTACTTGTTGCAAACCTCGCTCAAGTCGTTGAAGAGTGCAGCGTAGCTCGCTACCATATCACGACGCAATGCAGCGTAGTGCTTCTTGGTGAGTGAACGGTTCTTGGGCTCTGCAGGGTTGTTTGCCTTACAATAGAGGGCGTTGCGCAACTCTACGCTCTTCTGCATAAGGTCTACAATCTGCTCCTCCTTATTGGGCTGCACGAATGCTGCCATCTCGCAATCGAAAACAAACTCCTCCAAACGGTAGTCTATCTCCTTCTTCAATAGTCTTAAATTTGCCATAATTATTTAGTTTTATAGTATTTGCTAAACGCAAAGATAATAAATCGTTCTCGTTTATGCAAATTATTTTGGCAAATAATAAGTCTGTGGCTGCCTCTGTTGTCGTTGTAGCCTCTTTCGCGCTACTTTGTATACCCCTCGCTGGCTGCTCCGAGGTCGATGATGATGCCGTCCCATTCGTTGGCGTGTTTACGCTTATGGTGACTTGGCTCAACGACTATATACTCCTCAACTACGGTTGTGTTGTTTGGCGTATTACTCTTTGCGGGGCTATACTCGCGCTCGGTGTCTACCATATCTTCGGTGTAGGTTATCTCTACAACACTGCGGCGCATATTGGGAAGTACGTCACGCGTGAGATATGCCCACGCCTTGCCCTGCTGCTTAAGTCTGTTGTCTACACTCATTGCAGACTCGTGGGAGTTGACTATGCGCACCAAGTCGCTACGATTACCAAGAGTAGACGACTCTATGGCTGACGCTGTCGCGCTCCACGGCTCGACGTGTGATGTTATGACGACGTTATACCGCTTGTTGAGGTTGTATTGCTTGTCGAGCATCTCGCCAAGTTGCTGTGCGCGTTGTCGTGCGAGCGATGTGTTGTACGGGGTGGTGCCATCGGGCGAGGCGTAGCCAATGATTGTGATAGCTTTGACGTGGCGCAAGGTGTCGTTTTGCAACTCTTTAAAGAAGTTGTCTATCTCGCGCATTGCCACGTCGTTATCCTCGTATGATGGTTGAGGCTGTGATTGGTTTATGGCATAGTGTATCTCATACTCCTCGGTATGGGGGTTGTTGTCGGTGACCACATATCTGCGTACCACATAGTCGCCATCGCGCCACTCGGCAACCATCTTGCTTTGTTGTGCCTCTACGGTGAGTATGCTCGATGTAATGACGGCACAGAGGATGATAGGTGTTTTTATGCAATTTGCTCTCATAATAATAAATTTAGTGTTACTTGCATATCTTATCGTCCAATAACTATACCGAGAATTTCTAATTACAGAATTATTTTTATACCTTTGTGGAAATGTTTAACTAAACCTACTCAACTATGACAGCACGTCAATGCCCTGAATGTGGCGGTTTGGTGGCCTCAACCATCGAGGCGTGTCCTCACTGCGGACATATAATGTCAAATGTTACGTGTGATGCTTTATCGCGCGGCGAGAACCCATATAATAGCCTTGGTTGGGTTATCCTTGCCATATTCCTCTTCTGGCCTTTGGGCTTGGTGTCGCTGTACTACCACATCAAGTCGGAGGATAATTGGGATCGAGGCAACCAGACGCTTGCTGCATCAAATGGTGCTTCGTCGCGTCGCTTTGCCAAATACTCGGTGTATGCCGTGTTGTTGGCGTTGGCGATAGGTATATTCTTGCCCTTCTTGTTCCTCGGAATGTTTGTGTAGAGCGATGACGATACGTGCCAACTGTAAGATAAACCTCGGTTTGAGGGTCGTGAGCAAGCGCGAGGATGGCTACCACGAGCTGCAAACAGTGATGTTTCCTGTGCGTGAGCTATACGACGTTGTGACGGTTGAACGTGCCGAGGATAGTGGTGTATACTTCACGCAATCGGGCATTGTGGTTGACTGTCCACCCGAGAAGAATCTCACGGTGCGTGCCGCACGCCTTATGCAGCAACGTTACGCTACGGGTGGCGTTACCATACATCTCGACAAGCGTGTGCCCTTTGGTGCTGGCTTGGGTGGTGGCTCATCGGATGCTACGGCGGTGATTGTAGCTATGAACGAGATATTTGGCTTGGGTCTTGAGCGCGTACAGCTCGCTGCGCTTGCCGCCGAGATAGGTAGCGACACGCCATTCTTCGTCTACAATACGCCACAATACTGCACAGGGCGTGGCGAGGTGATGTGTGATGCGCGTGTGGATGTGGCTGGCTATTGGCTCGTTGTGGCTAAACCCGATGAGGGCGTGTCGACAGCCGAGGCGTATGCTGGCGTAAAGCCTGCAATGCCCGATACAGACCTTACGGAGCTACTTCGAGAGAGTGTTGATAGGTGGCAGGGTAGTGTCGTCAATGACTTTGAGCGACACATCTTCTTGGCTCACCCTGCAATAGAGAGTATTAAGCGCGCGATGCTCGATGCTGGAGCCGTGTATGCATCAATGTCGGGCTCTGGCTCTGCTGTGTTTGGTCTATTTAGACAACAGCCCGAGTTAACGTTTGATGACACGGTATTTATGCACGTCGAGCAGTTATAGTGGCTCTACACGTGGTATGCGATAGCTCCTTAACTCACGGTTGAGGAGCTTTTCTTTGCCCTCAACGCAGCTGTCGAGTAGAGAGTGAAAGGCTGCGGAGTGGTTGTGATGGCGCGTATGACACAGCTCGTGCAAGATTACGAAGCGGCGCAGATGGTCGGGTAGCAGCATCACATATAGTGACAGGGATATGCCATTTTTGCCGCTGCAAGAGCCCCAGCGTGTGTGTGCTGATGATATACGTAGCGATGTGTACTCAAAGCCGTGAGCGTGGGCTAACTCTGCAACAAGTGGTCGAAGAACACGTTGCGCCTCGCGGCGTAGTTGTTGCTGCTCAAGAGGTGTTATCGTAGGGTAGTGTGCGGAACTCGCCTTGAGTCGTTCACGCATCTTAACTATCCAGCCACACTTCTTCTCAACAAATGCCATTGCCTCACGGCGTGAAGAGAATAGCGGATAGGTGACACGTATCGAGCCGTCGACACGCACTCGCAAACGAATGGAGCGTGCACGTAGGCTACGTACACACTCCACACTACCTAATATAGGATGCTCTATCGTGGTCATTGTTAGTCGCCTATGCGCTGACGTACAACCTCAAAGAGCATAATAGCTGCTGCTGCCGCAACATTCAGCGACTCGGTGTGACCGATAAGTGGAATGGCGAGCTGCTCATCGCATAACTTAAGCACCTCCTTTGAGATACCCTTATCCTCGGAGCCCATAACAATAGCTGTGGGCTTCTTGAGGTCGGCATCATATAGCAGCTTGCGGCTCTTCTCGGTGGCTGCCACAATCTGGAATCCCTCACTCTGCAACGTCTTAAGCGTATTGCGTATTGAGCCTACACGGCATACGGGGATGTTGTGTAGCGCACCTGCTGACGAGCGTATAGCATCTGCATTTACAGGTGCAGAGTTCTTTAGCGGGGTAATAAGACCGTGAGCACCTGCGCACTCTGCTGAGCGAGCTATGCCACCAAAGTTACGTACGTCGGTAACACCGTCAAAGACCACAACAAGTGGTGTCTCATCCTCGGGTACACGCTCCAGGATGTCTGTAAGCTCCACATACTCGATAGCGGCTATCTGTGCCACTACACCCTGATGGTTGCCACGAGTAAGGCGGTTGAGCTTCTCGATGGGCACCTCCTGCCAGCGAAGGTGGTGGCGCATCATAAGATCCTTGAGATCCATCATCAGCTGTCCCTCGGCACCCTTCTTTATGTATATGCGCTCAATCTGCTTGCGTGCCTCGATAGCCTCCGCAACGGGTCTAATACCAAAAATAATATTCTCCATATCTCTCTTAATTTTGTTCTGATATCTCTAACTCGTAGGATGCCTTCTCCCACTCGTGCATAAGGTGGTCGTAACGCTCCTTGAGGGTGTTGTACTTCGCGTAGTCGTCGGCATTATACTCCGTAGCTTGAGCAAAGCGAGCATCATACTCGGCAATCTCGCGCTCTACATCTGCCAACTCCTGCTCCACGCTCTCCACAGCCTTGCGTAAGCGACGTAGTAGCTTCTCCTGCTCCTTCTTCTGCTCATACGAGAGCTTACCTCCAGATGCTATATCTGCGCTCTTTGGTGTGGCTGTTGGCGCGGGTTTATCTCTGCGCTCAATCTCGGCAAGTGAGTCAATCTTGCGCTTCTCAAGGAAGTAGTATATGCCGCCTAAATACTCCTTAACGCCGCCGTCACGGAACTCATACACGCGGTCAATCAGGCCATCCAAAAATTCGCGGTCGTGCGACACAACGACAACCGTGCCGTCATACTTCTGAAGGGCATTCTTGAGGATGTCCTTTGAGCGCATATCCATATGGTTGGTCGGCTCATCGAGTACCAGCAAGTTGTACGGTTCAAGCATAAGTCGAGCCATGGCAAGACGAGAACGCTCTCCGCCCGATAGCACTTTGACCTTCTTGTCGATGTCCTCGCCACGGAAGAGGAATGCTCCGAGAATATCGCGCAGACGTGTGCGTATGTCGCCTACGGCAACGCGGTCAAGGGTGTCAAAGACGGTGAATTCGCCATCCATCAAATCGTCCTGATTTTGGGCGTAGTAGCCAATGTTGACATTTGCACCAACCTTTATGCTACCTTCGCTTGTCTCCAACTCGCCTATGAGCATACGTGCAAAGGTTGTTTTGCCCTCGCCATTACGACCCACAAGGGCTATCTTCTGTCCGCGCTCAATGATAAAATCAGCACCCGAGAAGATGTGTTTCTCGCCAAAGCTCTTACCCACCTCCTTTACCTCGGCTACTATCTGTCCAGAGCGTGGCGCGGGTGGAAACTTGATGTTGAGGCGTGACAAGTCCTCCTCGTCAACCTCTATGCGCTCCAACCTCTCGAGTTGCTTGACGCGTGATTGCACCTGATTACTCTTCGTTGGCTTGTAGCGGAACTTCTCTATAAACTCCTCGGTCTTTTCGATAAGTTTTTGCTGGTTCTGGTATGCCGCCATCTGCTGTGCGCGACGCTCGGCACGTAGCTCTACAAACTTCGAGTATGGCACCTTGTAGTCATATATCTTACCCAGCGATAGCTCGACGGTGCGTGTGGTGACATTATCCAGAAAGGCGCGGTCGTGCGATATGAGCAGCACTGCGCCATTATAGTTCTTCAGATACTCCTCTAACCACTGAATACTCTCGATGTCGAGGTGGTTTGTAGGCTCATCAAGCAGAAATATCGAGGGGTGGCGCAGTAGTAACTTTGCCAGCTCGATACGCATACGCCAGCCACCCGAAAACTCACTCGTGGGACGCTCAAAGTCGCTGCGCTTAAAGCCCAAACCGAGTAACGTGCGTTCAATATCTGCCTCGCGTGTGTCTCCACCAAGTATATGGTAGCGGTCTGTAAGATCGTTCAGACGGTGTATAAGCTCCTCATACTCTGCGGACTCGTAGTCGGTGCGCGATGCTATCTCAGTGTTTAGATGTTCTATCTCTTTTTCGATGCGTAGCACCTCATCAAAGGCCTTGGCAGTCTCTGCTACAAGCGTGGTGGTATCTGCCACGCGCATCTGCTGTGGTAGGTAACCAATAGTACACTCGCTATTTATGGTCACGGTGCCAGATGTCGGCTGTTGCTCCGATGTGATAACGCGCAGGAGCGTGGTCTTGCCCGCACCATTCTTGCCCACCAGACCTATGCGATCCTTGGGGTTGATAAGAAACGAGATATTATCGAAAAGTGTCCAGCCTCCGTAGCTTATCGAGAGATTGTCAAGGGAGATCATCTGTAATGTTTAAGAGTTAAGCATATCAATAATTGCCTGCTCGGGGCTCTCGGCACCAAATACCGAGCTGCCAGCAACCAATGCCTCGGCACCAGCATCAAACAGCAGACGTGAGTTAGCTGCCGAGATGCCACCATCAACCTCGATGATGACATTGTGCAAGCCGCGCTCCCTCTTCAGCTTGTCGAGATACTCGCACTTGCCAATAGCCGAGGGCATAAACTTCTGACCGCCAAAGCCCGGCTCAACGCTCATCACGAGGATAAGATCCATTTGGTCGATCCACGCATCAAGAACACTCGGCTCTGTGCCGGGCTTGATAGAGATACCCACCTTGGCACCAGCCTTGCGTATAAGGTCGATGCACTCCTGAATATTCTCTGTAGCCTCGTAGTGGAATGTAACGTAGTCTGCACCCGCCTCAACAAAGCGTGTTACGTACTTCTCGGGCGCAGTGATCATAAGGTGCACGTCAAGAACCTTCTCGGTGTTCTTGCGCATAGGCTTCATCAACGGGAAACCAAATGAAATGTTGGGGACAAACACACCGTCCATAACGTCCACGTGTACCCACTCTGCCTGGCTGCGATCCAGCATCTTTATATCACGTTCAAGGTTGCCGAAATCGGCAGAGAGTACTGATGGTGCAATAATTCGTTTCATAGCTTATGTTATAGTTTTAGGTATTTCGTATGAAATATATCCATATCAAAACACAAAAATAGTAATTTTGTTTCAATTCTCCATCTTTATTCAGCTTTTGTTTCGTATCTTTGTTGCAATACTAACACATTTTCACAAAAATATATATGGAACAGTTCATCATAGCCCTATCAATACTCGCGCTGTTGCTCGTCGTCGCTGTATCTGTTGTCGTTGTTATGTGGCGCAGGGAGTCGGCGACGCTCAATGCAAAGCTATCGGAGAGTGCCAACCTCTTGGGTGAGGCGCGTGAGGCACGTGTGCGTGCCGAGAGTGAGCGCGAGGCGTTGCGCCAGCGTGTCGAGGAGATGCGTCAGAGCCGTACAGAGCGTGCTGCGGAGCGCGACGAGGAGCTATCGCAGCTGAAGAGCGAGTTTAAGAACCTCGCCAATGAGATTGTGGGACAGCATACGCGCGACCTGCGACAGACAAACCGCGACTCTATAGACCTCCTACTTAAACCATTTAAGGATAATATAACCGAGTTTAGAGCGCGTGTAGAGCATATCTACTCGATGGAGAATGAGCAGCGTGGTGCGCTGAAAAATGAGCTCGACAACTTGGTGAAGCTCAATATGCAGATGACAACCTCGGCGGCAAACCTCACTGATGCGCTGCGTGGCAACTCCAAGGTGCAGGGCGACTGGGGCGAGGCATACCTTGAGACAATACTCGAAAGCACAGGCTTGGTGCGCGGCGTACACTACCACGTGCAGCAGAACTTTAAGACGGAGGAGGGTGCAAATGTGCGTCCCGATGTGGTGCTGTTGTTGCCCGAGTCACGCTCAATTGTCATCGACTCGAAGGTGTCGCTCACGGCATACGTGCGCTCAACGGAGGCTACGTCGGACGGAGAGCGCAGGATGGCGATGGCGGAGCATCTACAGTCGATACGTCGCCACGTGCAGGAGCTATCGCTCAAGGAGTACCAGCGACTTGTAAACTCGCCAGACTTTGTGGTGATGTTTATACCCACAGAGCCAGCCTTTCTTGAGGCTTTGAAGCAGGATAACACGATATGGACAGATGCCTATGCCAAGAAGGTGATAATATCGTCGCCCACCAACCTCTTGGCACTACTTAAGATGGTTGCCGATATGTGGCGACGTGATGCACAGACAAAGAATCAGATAGAGATTATCGACAAGGCGACAAAGCTCTATGAGCAGCTTGTGGCATTTACCGACCAGCTCGAGGGCGTAGGTACGGCATTAGATACGGCAAAGAGCCGATATGACGAGGCGTATAAGCGTCTACACACGGGTAATAATAATATAGTACGCCTTGGCGAAAAGCTCAAGAAGTTGGGTCTTCCGACCAAGAAGAGCCAGTCATCGAAGGTGCTTGCTGCCGCAGAAGGCGAAGATAGTGACGAGTAGCCTATCGCTCGGTTGAGCCTCTATCGGTACTCCTCGAAGGCATACTCTATGGCGCGGTTTACCTGATCCAAGAAGGGCTTACAGCGTCTAAATGCCTCTATGGTGCGCTCTATCCAGCAATCATCTAAAAACCACTCCGACGTGAGCGGGTGTGAAAGGCACATCTCCTTTTTGCGTAGCAGGTACTCATACTCTGGAGCTACGCTAAAGCCTTTGGGCGTACGCTTCAGCGAATTTGACTCATCTAAAATAAAGCCGCTATACTTGATGTTTTCGACCATCTCGGCGGCATTATCCTCAATCTCCTCGCGCATACTGCGTAGCACATAGGGCTCGGGACAGACGTTGCCAGCTGCCAAGAATGAGCCCTCGCCCCACGTATTGCCCTTGGGCGATATGTGTAGGTAGTAGCCACCAAAGCCACTGCGCTTGCCACCACGCACGATAAAGGCACTGAAGAAGTCCTTATACGGAGTCTTGTCCGCACTGAAGCGTGTGTCGCGGTATATGCGATATGTCGACTGTGCGAGTGTCACACCCTCGATACTGCTGTCAAACGATGCTATGCCCGAGATAAGCTGCTCGACGTTGGCGTTGTGCTTGGCTAAAGCATCCTTGTAACGCTGCTTGTTTGCTTGAAACCATTCGCGGTTATTGTTGTCGTGCAGGTCGGCAAGAAACGATAATATATCTCTCATTGTTGCGGTGTGTTGGCGTGGTGATTACTATAAAAAGAGGTCGGGGCGCAAGCAGATCACTATCTACCTCTCTCGCCCCGACAATTCACTATATTACGACAAGTTGACTACCAAGCGAACAAGGGATACTCGTTCATCATAGCATTTACATCCTTGCGTACAGCTGCGATGTTCTCCTCATTCTCGGGGTCAGACAATACGCGGTCGATAAGCTCTGCGATATAGTCCATCTTATCCTCCTTGACACCACGTGTGGTGATGGCGGGAGTACCGAAACGCAAGCCCGATGTGGTGAAGGGTGTGCGTGAGTCGAAGGGAACCATATTCTTGTTTGTGGTGATGTCGGCAGCTACGAGGCATCTCTCGGCGAGCTTACCTGTGAGCTCGGGGAACTTGGTGCGAAGGTCAACCAACATAAGGTGGTTGTCGGTGCCGCCAGATACGATCTTGTAGCCACGCTTTGTGAGAGCCTC